>Ga0307379_10001641_pt1 | contig 34887 bp, 27 predicted proteins | sample UN2MG_FD_202237 | JGI IMG/M metagenome (GOLD analysis project Ga0307379, IMG submission 202237) | Soil microbial communities from Risofladan, Vaasa, Finland - UN-2 | ecosystem: Environmental > Terrestrial > Soil > Coastal area > Acid sulfate soil | place: Finland: Risofladan, Vaasa | collected...
TTTGGTAACCATTTAGCCGGGATTATTCGCAAATTTGCCTGATGATTTGCTTAAGATATTTTCGGTTTTCACGTTAACTGAATCTCTTTTAAAATCCCCCTCAAGCGGAATTTTATGAATGATCCAGTCCAATTCCCTTGAATTCTTTCGGCAAAAGGAGCACAAGATGAAAAGACTGTGCAGCATCGTGGGAGCTTTGCTTCTCCTCTGCGGCTGTCTCAGCTCCCGGGCGGCTTTATCGAACCTGATAGTCTGGGCCGCGAACGATATGGTGCGTATAGATCCCCTGACCGGCCGGGCCTGGGAAGAATCCGGAGTTTACCCTTTGAGCGACCGCTTAGGGAGGGGCTACCGCCTTAAAAGCGCTGTCTGGGACAGCGCCGCCTCCACGGTGAGTGTCGCCGGGGCAGGCAATGAGTATGTGGCTTTCCAGGTGATTATCGAGCGCCGGGGGGAGGAGCCTCTTACAGGCATAAAGCTGTCCCGGCTTGAGCTGTCCGGGCCGGCCAGGCTCTCCCCAGGCCGGGATGTGCAAATCTACAAAGAGTGGTATATCCAGGTGCGCCGTCCATCGCGCAACTACGCCTTTCCCCTGGGTCTCGGCTGGTACCCGGATGTCCTGATCCCGCTTGAATCCCTTTCCAAAAGCACTCTCGGGGCGGAGCTCTCTGTGCCTGACCCTGGAAACGGCGTGCCGGGACAGCGCGCCCAAAGTTTCTGGGTCGAGATTTATATCCCGAAATCCCAGCCTGCAGGGGAGTACAGGGGAGAGCTCGAGGTATCGACAGCCCAGGGCGAAAAGCGCACACTCGAGGTCCGGCTTACGGTCTGGGATTTCACCCTGCCGGATGAGCTCCATTTCGCCCCGAGCCTCAACAGTTACGGCACTCCCTCGGGCACGGACGAAAAAACGCGCATCCAGCTCTACCAGATCGCCAGGCGCATGCGCTGCGTGCCGGATGAATTCATGCTCAAACCTCCAGTCAGCGGCCAGGGCAGCCAGTTGAGACTCGACTGGACAGAGTATGACAAGCTCTATGCCCCCATGCTCGACGGCTCGCTGTACACAGTGCGCTACGGCTACCGCGGCCCAGGCGAGGGCCTGCCCCTGAAACGTGTCTACCTGCCCTTTACCAGCGCCTCCTGGCCGGTAGGTAAAAAGGGCAAGGGCGAAAAGTGGTTCGAGGAATCCTACCACAAGGCGCTCCGGCTGATCGAGGAGCATTTCGAGGAGAAAGGCTGGAAAGATACCGAGCTGGTCTTTTTTATCAATGATTACGATGAGCCCACAAAAAAAGAACAGTTCGAGGACATCCGCTATTTCGGCACACTCCTGAGAAGCGCGGGGCTGAAAAGAACCGGGCGTTTCAAATACCGCATCGATATCGGCCATTTCGCCGACATCCACACCCGCATCCCGGACTGGAACACGGACACGGTGCTCGCCAGGCTGGGAGATGTTGTCGACCTGTGGGTCACCTGCGGGGGCACGCCGTATGTCAACGCCCGGCTGATGTCCAAGCTGGTGAACGTGATCGGCAGGGATGTGTGGTTTTACACCAGCAACACAGCGGGCGAGCCGTGTATCGGCAGCCAGTATCTGGACTCCGAGCTTCTGGGCCTCAGGACCTGGGCCTGGATCACCTGGAAATACAAGCTCACCACCGGCTGTATCTGGGAGTGGACCTACGGGATGCGGGACAATAAGGAATCACGCTGGCTCGACCCCTGGACAGATTTCCGCCTGGCCGCAGGCAACGGGGATGCCTGTCTGGTATACAACGGGCGGTTTATCGGCCTGGATGAGGTGCTGCCGGCCATGCGGTTCGCCTCCCTGCGGCGGGGCGCCCAGGACTATGAGTATTTTGTTCTCCTCACCGGTCGTTTCAAGGGCAACACAGTGCCTGCAGACCTGGTGGTAAACTCGGTGGTGCGCGCAGCACTGGATGAGACCCCGCAGGAGAAGCCGGGCGACTGGAGCCACGACCCGGAGGTCTGGCTGGCCGCCAGATACCGTCTTGCGCACTGGATAATGGGAAACTATAACGAATAGGGTGTGCTTTTCAGCCGGATTATTCGTGAAAAATGACATGCCCGAGCTGGTGTAGAGGCGCACCTGCGTGTGGGCCCTGACCTGATCTTACGGAGGCGCAATGTATTTTCAATCTCTTTGCCGGGCGGCCCTGGCTGCCGGGCTTATCCTGTCTCTGACACCTTGCGCTCCTGCTTACGCCCGCCATCACCCCATGTATTCGAACGAGGGGATGGTAGCCAGCGCGGAGCCTGTCGCCACCCAGGTCGGTTTCGAGGTGCTGCGCGCCGGAGGCAACGCCGCCGATGCCGCAGTGGCAGTGGGCTTTGCTCTTGCAGTGGCTCACCCGATAGCAGGGAATATCGGAGGAGGCGGTTTTATTGTTTACCGCGAGCCCTCGGGCGAGGTCCACACTCTGGATTACAGGGAGAAAGCGCCGGAAAAGGCTAGGCGGGATATGTTCCTCGGCCCGGATAGAAAGCCGGACAGCAAGCTGAGCACAAAGACCCTGCTGGCTGTTGGAGTGCCGGGCAGCGTGGCTGGGATGCTCGAAACCCTCGAGCGGTTCGGCTCAGGGCGGCTCAGCCGTCAGGAGATCATGGCCCCGGCGATCAGGCTGGCTGAACAAGGGTTCCCGGTTTCCCTGGGCTGGCACGAAACCCTGAGAGACAGCCGGGAAAGGCTCGCCGTACATCCCTCTACAGCCGCTGTTTTTTATCCCGGCGGTAAGGTCCCGGATGCCGGGGACACCCTGAGGCAGCCGGACCTGACCCGGACCCTGCGCGAGATCGCCTCGAGGGGCAGGGCGGGTTTTTACTCGGGCTGGGTGGCCGACAGCCTGGCGCATTTCATGGCAGCCAACGGAGGCCTGATCACCCGCGCGGATCTTGCGGCCTATGTCTGTGTTCCCAGGCCGCCGGTAATTTTCACTTACCAGGGGTACCGTTTTTATGGCATGGGGCCGCCGAGCTCAGGCGCAGTGGTGTTAGGCCAGATCCTGGGCCTGCTCGAGCCTTTCGACCTCAAGAGTATGGGTCATAACTCAGCAGCCTATGTCTATCACCTGGTCGAAGCCGAGCGCCTGGCTTACGCTGACCGCAACCATTTCCTGGGAGACCCGGATTTCGTGAAGATTCCGCTCAAGAGCCTGCTGGCGAAATCCTATCTCGACAGGCGACGCTCCCTGATACCGGAAAATGCGGCCGGGAAAAGCTCCCCGGCCTCCCATGGCGCACCGGAACATTTCCAGACCACCCACTTCTCAGTGGTCGATTCCCGGGGGGGAGCAGCAGCAATCACCACCACGCTCAACGGCGGGTTCGGCATGGGCGCTGTGGTGCCCGGAGCGGGTTTCCTGCTCAACAACGAGATGGATGATTTTTCCGCGGCGCCCGGGAAGCCCAATCTGGCCGGCCTGGTGCAGGGCGAGGCCAATGCCGTGGCCGGGGGAAAGCGCATGCTCTCGAGCATGACCCCCACCATTATCACCCGGCTTGATAAGTCAGGCAACGCGGAGCTCTTTCTTGTCCTCGGGGCATCAGGAGGCCCGACAATCACCACCTCTGTGCTCCAGGTCTTTCTCAACATGGCTCATTTCGGGATGAATGTCCGCGAGGCAATCGAGGCTCCGCGCTTCCATCACCAGCACCTGCCGGATGTAGTCTATACCGAAAAGGCTTTCCCTGAAGACACCCGTAAGCTTCTTGCAGGGATGGGCTACACCCTTGAGGAGCGGCAGTACATAGGCTCGGCAGCGGCTATTGCCGCTCTGCCTGAGGGCTGGTTCGCCGGCTGGGCGGATGGCGTGGGGGCCGGGGCCGGGACTGGGTTTTGATATTATTTTATCCGGCCTTGCAACTTATTGAAGAAAAAGAAGCTACTAGTCTGTCAACTTTGAAATGCAGGGTAATTTGCACCATTGAAATGAGCGAGAATGTGCAAGCCTGCTAACATCAGGCTGGAGGCTGTAGGCTATAGGGTTACTATACCAAGGTTTAAACCTTTGTCTAGGCTATCGATTGTAAAATGTACTCTGTAGATTTGATTTTGCACCCCTACAGTCTACAGCCTACAGCCTAAACACGCACATGTTGGGTAAAAAAGACCCCCCCTGTACCCTGTAAAATTAAGTTGACATAACACTACATATATAAGGAAACCGGAAATATTGACTCTTGTAAATAATTGTTTTCCAGTGCGTTAGAATATTGTGGAATCCCGGTAAGAATAATCAGGAGCAGAAAGAAAGGGTAAAGATATGCCGGAGAAGAAAGCTAAGCTCAAAATACTTTTCCTCTGCACTGGAAACGCTTGCCGCAGCCAGATGGCCGAGGGCTGGGCCAGGCGCCTGAAAGGCGGGGTAATCGAGCCTTATTCCGCGGGTATCGTGGCCGCCGGCTTGGACCCGAGAGCTGTCAGGGTGATGGCCGAAAAAGGGGTCGCCATCTCGGGCCAGCGCTCAAAGCACGTGGATACGCTCCTGGATCTCGAGTTCGACTATGTGGTGACAATCTGCAGCCACGCCCACGAGCACTGCCCGGTGTTCCCAGGCAGGACGCGGGTCTGCCACCGGGGTTTCGATGATCCGCCGAGCCTGGCAGCACTGGCAAACAGCGAGGAGGAGGCACTTTTCCATTACCGGAGAGTGCGGGATGAGATCCATGCGTTCGTGGAGGAGCTGCCCGGGGTGTTGGAGGGGAAAGGGTAAGATTCGAAATATAAAATTCAAAAACAATATTACAGTAATACATTTCCGCTAGCCTAGGCTTTAATAATTTAATAAAGCGTTTTTCAAAAAAAAGTTTTTTGAATAGGGATTGGAAATATTCTCCTTGTTGGTAGTTTTAGAAAAAAGAGCCCACTTTATTTTGGACAGCAGTGATTGAAAATATCAAATCGGAGGAAAAAATGAAAAAAACGACTTTGTTAATTCTATTCCTATCCTTAGCATTTGTTGATAATATCCAGGCAAAGAAAATAGGAGATTTTAACGGAGATGGAGATATAAATATCCTTGATGCAATATCTTTTATAAGAATAATTGTAAATCAAGTACCAGATAGCATTGTCGGACAAGAGTACATTGTCTTGAACGGTGAAGGGCTGAAAATTGGAACTTTTGATGGCTATGAAAGAATAAGGTGCTATTCAGATGGAAATCTGGCGGTTGATATATATGCTACCTCCGCTTTAGGAACGGTAAGATTAATATCAAAAGCTTTAGAAACTTATGAAACTACATATGAATGGAGACACACAGGATATTTTTCAAGGCCATACGGTAGTGCTTGTCTGATAATTCCGAAAGATTCAATTCTACCAAATATTATTACTTGGCAAGTTGGAGATGCTGCACCTGTTTGGGATAATACCAACAAAAAGTTTAAAGTATATGTTTCAGGCGATACTACTTATACATTTTCGCCTGATACTGAAATAAATGCACCCAATTTGTCAGGATTGGTTTGTAGAAATGATTTTGATTCATTGGTAGCCAGAGTTAATGCTATTAGTGCTCTTTTAGGTGCAGATGTGAATAAATTAAAAGCAGATTCTGGAATGAACCCTTAAATCTGGACAAAGGCCAAAGAAAATAAGTACATTGCCAGAAGGAGCCAATAAAGGAGGTTCCTTTATTGTAATCAAACAGACTTTTCCCTGCTCGATAGCAGCACTGTTGCTCTGATTCTGATTCTGTTTTTCAACTGATATTTTTGCTGCAGGTTTATTTGACCAGCGTCCGTTTAAACCACTCAATTTCCTTCTTCCGTATCTCTTCCCGGCTGGGTGAGACCACCGCATCTTTCGGATTTGGCGGGTAGCCGTGGTCGGCGTTGGCCACCCGGATAAACTCGCATTCCACCCCTGCTTTCCGCAGCGCCTCGTACAGGTACTCCGATTGCTCGATAATTACGATCCCGTCGTTCTCTCCGTGGATAAGCAGCATCGGCGGGTCACCGGCGTCAATATAGGTGATCGGATTAGCCATCCGCACTAATTCGGGGACTTCGGTCACTTTTTGGCCCAGCCACAGCGATTCCGGCGAGTCCTCGGTAAGATGCCGCATCCTGCCCGGCTTGTCCTCCATGCGCAGGAAATCCACAGGGCCGTAGTGGTCCACCACCGACTGTACGCTGCTCGAATACTCCAGGTCTCCGCCGTAGCCCTCGAGGTAGCGGCAGCCGCCCGAGGTTCCAAGCAGCGCCACCAGGTGCCCGCCTGCCGACTCGCCGACAATGCCGATCCGCTCCGGGTCGATCCCGTACCTGGCGGCGTTGGCCCGCACCCAGCGGATCGCCCGCTTGCAGTCGTAGACCCCGGCCGGAAATTGAGCCACACCGGAGAGCCTGTAGTTGATACTCACGCCCACAAACCCGGCCCGCGCGAACCCCAGCGCTCTGTCCGCCGACTTTCTACCGGTGCGCCATGCGCCGCCGTGGATATGGACAATCGCGGGAGCAGCCGAGTCCGAGTCGGTGGCATAGGCGATATCCAGCTTCAGCTCGTAGCCGTCGGCATTGCCGAACACGATATCGCGCTCCAAGGTGATCCCGTCAAATTTCTCGATCTTGTCTGCGAAACCGGCGGCTGCGCAGAAAATCAGCGCCACGAGTATCGGAACAGCAATGCGGAATCTACGCGGGACAGCCATCGGATTACCCTCCTCGATATTGTGGGATAGCGGGCATATATTCAAATCTCCCCTGGCCACCTTTTTCCTCAAACTTCCCTGAGTCTACGGACTCTATGAATAAAACTACACTCTAAGTTCAAAGCCCTAACAACTAATCCCATGGCTATGTATTTCCACCCTCTTATGTCTAGATAGTTGGGTGCAGTCCAAGTCTCAACCCTCAGAACTGCTGTTAAGACTATTAATTTAACTCTACCTTTTAAACTCTACAAGCCCCAGCAGAGCTAGTATTTAGCTTTTCAATTCTTCCTTAATCACCGGATTTTTCCTCATCGAGAGCGAGATTCTTCTGCGCTTAAGGTCCACATCACACACTGTCACTGTCACAGGCTGCGAGACTTTTACCACATCCGCCGGGTTCCTTACGTAACGGTCAGCCAGCTCGCTTACATGCACCAGCCCGTCCTGGTGCACCCCGAGATCCACAAAAGCGCCGAACGCGGTGACATTGGTCACCACCCCGGGCAGTCTCATCCCGGGCTTGAGATCTTCCAGCTTCCGGACCTCTTCCGAGAATCTCACTGCTTCGAACTTGTCCCTGGGGTCGCGGCCCGGCCTGGAAAGCTCGGCCAGGATGTCGCTCAGGGTGGGCAGGCCTACGCTGTCTGTGACATATTTTTCGATCTCGATCTGCTTGCGCAAGGTATCATCCTCGAGCAGGCCGCGCACTGCGCAGCCCAGGTCCGCGGCCATGGAATCCACGATATGGTAGCTTTCCGGATGCACTGCGCTCCTGTCGAGCGGGTTGTCGCCATCCGTGATGCGCAGGAACCCCGCAGCCTGCTCGAAAGCCTTGGGCCCTAAAAGGGGCACTTTCATCAGCTCTTTCCTGGTGCGGAAAGGGCCGCCCTCGTTCCGGCAGGCCACTATATTTCCGGCGAGTCTGGGTCCCAGCCCGGAAACATAGGAGAGAAGCTCCCGGCTGGCTGTGTTGAGCTCGACCCCCACTGCATTGACACAGCTTATCACTGTATCATCGAGGCTTCCTTTCAGCTGGCCCTGATCCACATCGTGCTGGTACTGCCCCACGCCGATAGACTTGGGGTCTATTTTCACCAGCTCGGCCAGGGGGTCCATAATCCTTCTGCCGATAGACACAGCCCCGCGGACAGTCACATCCTGGTCCGGGAATTCCTCGCGCGCCGCCCTGGAAGCAGAGTACACCGAGGCGCCGCTCTCATTGACCAGCACCACCGCCGGCCTGCCGGACAGCTCGAGACCCCTGATAAAAGCCTCGGTCTCCCTGCCGCCTGTGCCGTTGCCCACGGCAACAAGCTCCACTCCGTAGCGCTGGCACAGGCTTTTCAGTTTCGCGGCTGCCTCCTGCTCCAGCTTCTGTGACTGAAAAAGATAGATCGTGTCCGAGTGGAGCAGCTTGCCCTGGCGGTCCAGGCAGACTACTTTGCAGCCTGTACGGTAGCCCGGGTCCACAGCCAGCACGCTTTTCCCGCCTGCAGGCGGAGCGAGCAGGAGCTGGCGCAGGTTGCCGGAAAACACTCTGATCGCCTCCTGATCTGCGCGCTTTTTGGCTTCCAGGCGGATCTCATTCTCCATGGAAGGGCCAAGCAGCCTTTTGAAGCTGTCCCGGACAGCCAGACTGACCTGCTCGGAGGCAGCGCCCCGGCCTTTGACAAAAATCCGATCCAGCGCCTTGAGCGCTTCCTCCTCAGGCGGCACTATGCGCAAGGTGAGAAAAAGCTCCTTTTCACCCCGGCGTATGGCCAGGACCCTGTGTGAAGGGGCCTTGGAAACCGGCTCCTCCCAGTCGAAATAATCCCTGTACTTCGCGCCCTCAACCTCTTTGCCGGGAACCACTTTCGACCTGATAATTCCCTGGCTTGCGAAAAGCTCGCGCATCCGGGCCCGGGCAGTCTGGTCCTCGCTGACCCATTCAGCGATAATGTCCCTGGCGCCGGCAAGCACTGTCTCTACATCTGCGAGCTCTTTCTCAGGGTCGATATAGGCTTCCGCCTCGGCCCCGGGGTCTATCTCTCCCTGCTCGAAAATTAGCCTGGCCAGGGGCTCGAGCCCTTTCTCCCTGGCCATTGTGGCGCGCGTACGGCGCTTGGGCCTGTAAGGCAGATAAATATCCTCGAGAACGGCCATGGTCTCTGCGGCCATAATTTTCTCGCGCAGCTCGTCTGTCAGCAAGCCCCGCTCCTCAAGCGAGCTGAGAATCGAGCTGCGGCGCTTGTCGAGCTCATGGAGCTGGTCCAGGCGGTCGCGGATCGCGGTTATCTGGACTTCATCCAGGCTGCCTGTGGTCTCTTTCCGATATCTGGCTATAAAAGGGACCGTGGCCCCCTCCTCAAGAAGGCCAGCTGCGGCTGCAACCTGCTTTTCCCCGATACCCAGCTCCCCGGCTATTATGCTGAAATGCGCCTCGTTCGTGATTTCCTCCTCGAATTTTTAAACTATTTACTGTTCAGGTCATTAAATTGTTTGGATCTATCCGTAAAGGTAGATTTTTTCTTCTTTTGGTGGCAAAAGAAGCAAAACCATTTCTTTTGGAACCAAAAGAAACAAAAGTTAATCCTGACACTTTAGTCTTTTACTCCGCTTCGCCAAGCTCGCCTACGCGCAGGAAGTCTGCGCAAAGGCCTGCCGAGGCGGTGTACATTTAGAATGGCGATGATGGAAATTACTTGTCTTTTACACGCTCCAGAAACAAGGGCCTCGGATTTCAAGGCTTCTTATGGCCTCTTTTTTCTCATGGGATGATCTAACATCCCAGGTAGCTGCACTTAAACCTCTTTTCGGAAGTTGTAAAAGCTTTTTTTCCGGGGTATTTCAATCGTTGTTATGCAAAGTAAGCCGCCAGCGAGTTAAATGTAAAGATTAACACCTGGTGAATCGTTCCTGCTGACTTGTCTTTTATGAATAACCAAGGCTGAAGCAGATAAACGATAATATAACTGGAAGCTGTTTAATGCTCTCAGTAGTGGCACATAACCAATCCGGCCCGGAATAATTATCCGTATCCAGTCAGGTTGTCAAGTCTTTATCAGGATAAAGATATCAAATATGGCAAGGGTAACCGTAACTCATAGAACAACTCTTGACCTTCAAAGGATAAAAGGTTTAACCTTAATGATAAAAATTTGATAAAATCAGTCAAGTTTGTATTTTTAACTGAGCTCCGATCAGAGGCTCGGATTTTTCTACAAAAATAGGGGGGACCGGAAATGTTTATCGGACATTACGCAGTTGGTTTTGCAGGTAAAAAGCTGGCGCCGAAAACTTCTCTCGGCACCCTGTTTCTGGCAGCCGGATTGATGGACTTTCTATTTACCTTTCTGCTGCTCTGCGGAGTCGAACATCTGAGGATCGATCCCGGCAACACTGCCGTAGTTCCGCTCGACCTTTATGATTTCCCTTTTTCCCACAGTCTGATGTTCGCGCTTTTCTGGTCCGTCCTTTTCTCTCTCCTTTACTGCCAGATCAGGAAATATCCCCGCGGGTCTCTGGTCCTGGGAGGACTGGTTTTCAGCCACTGGCTTCTCGACCTGGTCTCTCACCGGCCGGACCTCCCGCTTTTCCCTGGAAGCGAGACCATGCTCGTCCTGGGTTTGTGGAACTCGCTTGCCGGTACGGCTGCGGTCGAGCTCGGCCTGTTTGCTGTGGGAGTATGGCTTTATGCAAGCTCTACTAAAGCTGTCGACCGCAGAGGTAAATACGCTCTATGGGCGCTGGTTGTTTTTTTGCTGGTGGTTCAGATCATAAACTACCAGGGAGATCCGCCTCCGAGCGTGGGTGTTTTTGCGTGGGTTGGTCTGTCTGCATGGCTGATTATCTTATGGGCCTGGTGGATCGACCGGCACAGGCGGGTAAGGGGGGGAAGAGGATATTATTAAATTTTATTGATTTTAAGAAATAATAGTAACATAATTATGCACAAACCTATATAAAGAATTTTTAATAAAAATGAGCGAAGCAAATAAAACATCCTATAGGCACCCAGATTTTCTTACTCAAAATGATCATCCAATCCATCGGATTCGATGTCCTATTCATGGTTTTATACACTTTTCAGAAAACGAAAAGAAGATAATTGATCATCCTGTATTCAGAAGATTACGTTTTATAAAGCAACTTGCTCTTACTAATTACGTTTATCCAGGAGCAACTCATACGAGATTTGATCATTCGTTAGGAGTTATGGAGATAGCTACTAGGTCTTATGATATGCTAATTGCTAAGAGAGGTGATTTATTAGAAAATACATTTAAAAAGGTAGATGGTTTAGAGAAAAAACCCTTAGCTTTTGCCAGGCAAATTCTTCGACTTGCTGCTTTATTACATGATATAGGACATGCAAGCTTTTGCCATGCTGCAGAAGAAGTAGTATTTAAACACGGTACTCATGAAGATTTTACGGAAAAGCTTCTTAAAGAAGGAGAGCTAGGAAGTAAGATAGATAAAATTTTTGGGGATGGTTTCGCGGTTAGGGTTGCTCAATTAATCAAAGGATTTCCTGATCTCCCTCCCCAATTGAAAATTCTTAATGATCTTATTTCCGGTGAAATGGATGCTGATAGAACTGATTTTTTAATCAGAGATTCTCACTATTGTGGAGTGGAATATGGTCTCTTTGACTACCGCAGGATGATTGAATGCCTTGAAATCTATGAAAATAGTGAACAAGAATTAGAAATTGCATTAAATAATGATGGTCTACACACTTTTGAAGCCCTGATTTTGGCACGTTATCAGATGTATACCCAAGTTTACTACCATCGTATTAGAATAATTTATGACTATTATTTAAAAAAATACTATGAATCTCTTGGAGATGAATGCCCAAATAATTCGGATAAAATAATTGCCAATAACGATATTACAATGATGAATAAAATCATAGAAGACGCAAAAAATAATAATGGTAATCTTTCTGTTTGGGCAAAAAGAATTTTTTGTAGGGATCACCATAAAGTAGTATTTGATACTGGATTTAACGCAGATAATAAAGATAGTATTAATTCGTCAAGACTGTTAAAAAATTATCAAGAAAAATACCCAAATTATGAATTTATATTAATACCTGCTTCAGCTTCAATACATAAGCAATATACTCCCGGGGATATGGATGAAATTAACATTCTAGAACTTATGGTTGTTTATAAAACAGGTGAAAAAGCCCAGCCAATTAGTAAAAAAAGCAATATTATAGGAAAAATACCTAAAAGATTTCTATGTTTAAGAATATTTTCAGATGCTAAAGATAAAACTTTAAGGGAAGAAATGAGAAATTATGGAATTCAAAAATGGAACGAATTTTAGGAGGAAATAATGGAAATGATCTTTGCAAATACCAGAGACCAGGCATTTTTGGCTATGGTCATTCAAGAAGCTTCAAAAGTAGCTAAACAAGAAGATACATATGTCGGACGTACAGCCTTACAAAAGGTAATGTATTTTTTAAAAGCATTGAATGTACCGATAAACTATCGTTTTGATATTTACCGTTACGGCCCTTTTTGCCAGGAAATACTTGATGATGTAAATATCCTTATTGTAGAAGCTGTAATAAAAGATAAATCATCGTCTCGTAGAAAATATTCTAATTATGCTCCTGATATTAATACAAATGAACTAATTACTAATTTTACTGATATTGAAACACACAGAAAAAAAGTTAAATCTATTGTTAATGCTTTTATTCCTTTAAAACCAAAAGAATTAGAGTTACTTTCGACTTTAGATTATTTATATCGTTGGTTCAAAGCATCTGGTGCTAAAATGCCTTTTAAAGAGAAGGTTGTCGATCGATTTCAAGAACTAAAGCCAAATAAGTTTGGTAAAAGAAAGATTGAAAAGACATATGATCTTTTAGTTTCCGTTAAACTTATTGAAGAATAATAACTTAAATCATCTAAGTTTTCTTATGGTAATATAAGTTCTTTTTTACCTTCACCAGCCTCGCCCCTAAAGTCACGGCCAGGTAAACCAGCCCGGCGAGCACGATTGTGGTGGCCCCGGCCGGCAGGTTGGGGCCGTAGCTCAGGGCAAGCCCCCCGGTAGTGAAAGCCACGCTCAGCGCAGTCGCCAGAGCCATCATGCCCCAGAGGGTTTTCGTAAACCTTCCGGCCACTGCAGCAGGCAGGGTGAGCAGGGCGATCACGAGCACAATCCCCACCACTGAGACCAGGATCACCACTGTCAGGGCGACAAGGGCCAGCAGAAGCAGGTAGTAGAACGAGGCCGGGACCCCGCGCAGCCTGACAAATTCCTCATCGAAACAGACCGCCAGGAAACCGTTATAGAAAAAGAGCGCCAGACCCACTACCAAGGCATCCAGAAAGCCCAGCAGCACCAGGTCGCGCACTCCGACCAGCAGGATATTGCCGAAAAGGTAGCTCACCAGGTCCGCGCTGTATCCCGGGGTTTGGGAGATAAAGATTATCCCGGCAGCCATGCCCAGGGCCCAGAGCGCGCTGATCGCCGTATCTTCTCTCTCTGCTGCGCGCAAAGTGACCAGCCCGATAATGACCGCCGCAAGGAGTGCCGCAGCGAGCGCTCCGTAGAGCGGCTCGAAGCCTTTCCACCCGTGGACCTCCTGGAAATACCTCGCGGCTCCGATACCTCCGAGCACGCAGTGGGCGATCCCCCCGGCGATATAGGAAATGCGCCTGGTAACGACATAACTGCCCACCACCCCGCAGGCCAGGCCGGAAAGCACTCCGGCCAGGAGCGCATGCTGAAGGAAAGCGTGGGTCTTGAGATCCAGGAAAAAACCTTCCATCAGAAGCTTCCCTCCTCTCCATGGTGCCTGTGCCTGACCATCTGCACTGACTCGCCGTAAAGCTCCCTGATCGACTCCTCGCTGAACTCCCCGGTCTGGTGGACCCTCACCCGGTTCTTCACGCAAACAACCTTGTTCACAAAGCGGGAGACAAAAAAGAGGTCATGGGACACCATCACCACGGTGAGCCTCTGGTTCAGTTCCCTTAACAGCTCATAGAGCTCTTTTTCCGCCTGCAGGTCGAGATTTGCCAACGGTTCATCGAGCAGGAGCATTTCAGGCTCGGAGGCAAGCATCCGGGCGATCAGCGCCCTCTGCCGCTGCCCCCCGGAGAGGCTGGAAAAAGGACGGTCCCGCCTGGCGTACAAATCAACTTCCCGGAGCGCCGCTCTGGCCGCCTCCCTGTCCCTGCGGCTGTAAAACCCGGGCACGATTTGCCTTCTCAGGCGCCCGGTAAGCACCACATCCATCACAGTCACCGGGAACTTAGGGTCAAAGTGCGGGTTCTGCTGCAGGTAGCCCAGGCGGGGGCTCGCCTCTGAAGGAGAGAGCCCGAAGACCCTGACTGAGCCTTTCTGCGGCGTGATAAGCCCGAGTATCAGCTTGAGCAGGGTGGTCTTTCCCCCGCCGTTCGGGCCTACAATGGCGGCAAAATCGCCCCGCTCGATAGTCAGCTCGACATTTTCGAGCACGAATTCTCCATCGTAGGAAAACGACATGTCCTCGATCCTGATAACCGATGATTCCACTGTTAGTATCCTTTCACGGCCTGGGCGGCGTTTTTTTCCGGCTTTCAAGGGCCAGGGCGATCTCCTGCGCAATCTGCTCCAGGTTTTTCAGATAATCGCGCGCGAGCGGATCGAGCCGCACCACCCGGCAGCCGAGAGCATCCCCGAGCGAGCGGACAAAGGCTCCTGCAAACTGAGGACTGGTGAAAACGACCCTGACCGAGTCCTCTCGCATCCTGCTCGCCAGCCCGGCAAGCTCTCTTGCGCCCGGCTCTTTGCCGCCTGTTTCCACCGCGACCTGCCTTAAGCCGTAAGAATCGGTGAAATAGCCGAAAGCCGGATGGAAAACGTAAATCGCCTCGCCCCTGTAAGGAGCCAGAAGTTCGCTTATGCGAGCGTCCAGCTCATCCAGGTCCTTGACCAAATCATCCAGGTTTTTCCGGTAATCGCTGCTGTGCGCGGGATCGATCCGGCAGAGAGTGCTGCAGACAGTCCCGGCCTGTATGCGCGCAAGCTTCGGATCGAGCCAGATATGGGGGTCCAGGCTCCCCTCGCCGTGCGCTGCGGCTTCCCCAGCGTGTGATTCCGGGTCCAGGGAGCTGTCTACCCTGCGCAGGGCTATGCTTAGTCGGGTATCGACAACCTCGAGATCAGCGAAAACCGAGGAGATCTTTGTTAAAATCCGCTCCTCAAAGGGCACTCCGATCCTGAAAAACACCCGGGCTTCCTCCAGGGCGGCCATTTGTCTCGGCGCTGGCTCGTAGGTGTGCGGCGACTGTCCCGGACCCACCAGGACCCCAACCTCAACATGGGAACCCCCGACCCTTTCGACCAGAAAAGCCTGCGGCTCGATAGAGACAAAAACCTTGATTGCGCCTTTGTCAGCGCTCCTACCGGAAGCCTCGAGCCCGGCTGACGGTATAAAGACAAGCATTGCACCCAGAAACGTCATATTGATTATTTTTGCCATAAAACCACCAACGCCCAAAAAAAGGCCTCCCTTTCCGGAACCTGAATAATCTCCGCCCAAGGCACGATAAACTGTTTTAAACACCGGGCGTGCCCGTGTCTACTCGTGCGGGTTGTCCGGCCCTTTATTCTCGCAGACCAGATGGACCTCGTGGCACAACTCGCACTTTTCGAGATAATGGTCGGAGCTGAACCGGCTCCAATGTTCTTTCTGTTTCGGAGAGAGAGAGCCGGTGCCCTGGCACAGCGGGCAGACATTTTCCAGGGCCTCGAGAACCGCCCGGCGGATAAACTCGGAGCGGTTGGGCAGGTCCTGAAGCTTCCGGAGCAATGGCTCATCGACCTTGAAAGTGATAATCTCCTGTTTGTGTTTTTTCATCAATGCCTCTAAACTGTTATAGAATGATTAAGGTTTTATATAATTATTACAAAGTATTACCGGATTGTCAAGGCGCTGCGGAGGGTTGGGTGTCCAATTTGGCCGTATTGCGGGAGACTAAGTACTGTAACTCGAAAATACGGTGACGTATTTTTTCCAGCAACGCTGTGCGGAGTCGTAGGGGCGACCGGCGGTCGCCCGAACAGGGCGAGGCATGCCTCGCCACTACGTTTACTAAATTTGTAAATTGGTTTAAAACAATACGCTACACTATTTATGAATTCATGTACTAAGTCAGCAAATCAATATGGATATATTATTCTCAGGCCCAGGCAAGCGGCTTTAGAGGTGCGACCTGTGACGGCATTGCGGCAAGACATTCAATATTTAGCTATTGTACTGGATTGGTGGGAAATTCCGGAAGGCAGTTCAGTCGAATACTGTCTGAATACCCGGCTACCCCTGGTAGGTCCTGCGCCTGAGCGCGATATCGTTCGCCATCTTGGTCACTGCCATGAGCAGGCTCTGTTCGAGCGCGGAGTTCTTGCTGTAGTCTGCGGGCACGAGGTTCGAGACTCTTCCCTCCTCGATAAATTCCCAGGCCTGACGCCATTTTTCCCTGCGCTGGGAGTCGTAGACCCCGATAGCTATACCCCGCTGCTTGAGGATTAGCGAGAAACACGGGATGTCCGTGTACCCGTCACCCACATAGATCATCTGGTTGAACGGGATGCGGAGCTTTTCCGCCGGCACCCTGCGGTTGACCTCGAAGGGGCGGTTATCGTATTCCGGGCCTACAAAACCCTTGCTGATCTGGAAGAGGTAGCGGGTTTTGTCTGTGAAGCTGATTATGTTCTTAGGGAATAGTATTTCCCCGGTCTCGTGGTGGTAAAAGAAATCGCAGGACCAGATCCGGGTGAAATTGCGGCTGATCCGGGTATTGAGCAGGATATCGCGCAGGCCGCTTGAGACCACGTAGAACTCCAGGCTGGCATCGGGGTATACGCTTTGGGCCTGGCGAGCGAGCTTGCCGAAAATCCGTGTCACTCCGTCATACAGGCGCACGAGCTTCCCATACCCGGCCAGGCGGGATTTTGTGATCCGCTCCCTGACAGAGCTGGCCCGGGAAGCCTCGATCATGGTGTAAAGGTAAGCCGGTATCGGGTCCCATCCCTCAGCCACCAGTGGGTCGACTTTCTCCCGCCAGAAAGCGGGCGGGTCCGCTCCCCAGTGCTCGAGAAAACCCCAGGTAGTATCCGGCGCCAGGGTTTCATCGAAATCGAAAATGACAGCTATTATCTCCTGCATCGAATCCCTTTTCTCAGAGTTTACGTCTCGTCCAGCCACTTGAGGAACGTGTCCTCATTGATAATTGTTATCCCGAGCTCTCTTGCCCGCTCAAGCTTGGAGCCTGCGGCCTCGCCGGCAAGCACCACATCGGTTTTGCTGCTCACAGAGCCTGAGACTTTGCCTCCCCGGGCCTTGATCAGCTCCTCCGCCTCTGAGCGGGCATACTTTGTCAGGCCGCCGGTGAGCACGAACCGCTTGCCTGCGAACGGTCCTCCGGGTTGTGGGGCCCGGACCTGGGCGGCGCGCTCAAGCACAACCCCCGCCTGCTCGAGCCTTTCCAGGAGCTTGAGGTTCTCGCTTTGGGCAAAGAAGCTCTCCAGCGATGCCGCAATCACAGGCCCGATGCCCTCGACAGCCTCTATCTCCTCGCGCGACAATCCGGCAAGGTCTTTGATACTGCCGTAGCGCTGAACAAGTATCTCGGCTGCGGTTTGTCCCACATACCGCACCCCGAGCGCGAAAAGCAGGCGGGCCGGCCCCCTTTCCCTGGAATCCTCGATCTGGCCCAGCAGGTTTTCCGCGCTCTTGTCCCCCATGCGCTCTAAAGAGGCGACCGCTTCCTTTTTCAGGCTGTAGAGGTCAGCCACATCTTTCACCGTCCCGCTTTCCACCAGGAGCTCGACCAGCGCCGGGCCCAATCCCTGGATATCCATGGCGTTGCGGCCTGCGAAATGCAAGATGCGCTCTTTCACCTGGGCCGGGCAGGATGCGTTCGTGCAGCGCCGCACCGCCTCTCCAGGCGGGCGCACCGCTGTCGAGCCGCAGACCGGGCAGCGCTCTGTCATGCGGTAAGGTTTCGAGCCCGGGCTGCGCTCTTTAAGATCCACAGCCACCACCTTGGGGATAATGTCCCCGCCCTTTTCGATCCAAACCCAGTCGCCGACACGGATGTCCTTGCGCGCGATCTCGTCTTCATTGTGCAGAGTGGCATTGGAAACCGTGGTCCCGGCCAGAAACACAGGCTCCAGGCGGGCTGTGGGAGTGAGAGCGCCTGTGCGTCCCACCTGGATGTCGATAGCAACGAGCCGGGTACGCGCCTGCTCGGCTGCGAACTTGTAAGCCATGGCCCAGCGCGGGGCCTTGGAAGTAAAGCCCAGTTGCTCCCGCAAAGTCAGGTCATCCAGCTTCACTACCACTCCATCTGTGTTGTAATCAAGCCCAGCGCGCTTTTCCGACCACTCCCGCAGGTAACTGATCACCTCCTCGATCCCCCGGCAGCATTTCCAGTAGGGGTTTACCGGTAATCCGGCCTGCCTGAGGAAGTCGAGCACCTGGCAGTGACGTGTGAATCCCACTCTTTTACCTGTTCCCGCGCTCCGGAGCAACTGATAGAGGAATATCCTGAGCGGCCTTTTTGCCGTGATCGAGGGATCGAGCAGGCGCAGGCTCCCGGCAGCCGCGTTCCTGGGATTGGCGAACGCAGGCTCCCCGGTCTCGAGCCGCTGGCTGTTTGCGGTTTCAAGGCCGCTCCTTGTCATATAAACCTCGCCGCGCACCTCGAGTATTTCGGGCAGCGGAATTCCAAGCCCCTCCTCACGCAGACGCAGAGGCAGGCTGCGCACAGTGCGCAGGTTCGAGGTCACATCCTCCCCGGTCAGCCCATCCCCCCGTGTGGCACCCTGTATAAAGACCCCTCTCTCATAGCGCAGGCTCACTCCGAGACCGTCGAGCTTCAATTCGGCCACATAGTCGAACGGGCCGCTCCGGCCCAGAAACCGGCCGATCCTGTGGTCGAACTCGCGGAGATCCTCCTCGCTGTAAGAGTTGTCCAGACTCAACATGGGCTGGCTGTGGGAAACCTGCTCAAAACCCTCGAGGGGCGCTCCCCCTATTCGCTGCGTTGGGCTGTCAGCAGCGGCGAGCTCCGGGTATTTTTCCTCCAGCTCTTTCAGCTCATGGTACAGCTTGTCGTACTCGTAATCCGAAACCAGCGGCTGATCTAGCACATAATAATGGTAATCGTAGCTGTGGATAAGCTTTCGCAATTCATCCACACGCCTGGCAGGCTCCACTAGGCTCATTTTAAGCCTCCGCGCTTTTTTGTCCCGAACACAGCCCGGGCCCCCGCTTCCAACGTTAAAATCCATCCCAAAGCCCGGAGCTGTTTTTTCAGGCACATTATTGACATGGATATTTATCCTGGATTATTAACAAAATTTAGTGGAAAGGAACAGGCTTCCGGTCCTTCAAGCATTTGCTCCAGCCCGGACAAGAACTGTAGGGGCATAGCATGCTATGCCCGTACAAGACCGGAGTCAGACATTTAATAATCTCTGGTGATCATTTCCAAAAATATTCTGAATTCTGACTTCTGGCTCCTGAATTCCAAAACGTTATTATAAAAACTTCCGGCTATCGTTTGTTCATAATGGTCTGGAGCAGCGACCAGTTTTAAGAATAATTCGAGATAAAAATATTTCTCTAAAAAATTTGGAATCTTTTTAGGGCGCTGTCAACTATAATTGAGCGAGGGAGTTAAAATGCGGCTCCGGGTACAAATCCTGTTATGAGCCAGGCAGGAATAAAGGGGCAGCCGGTTCGTATTTCCATGAATATCGTGCTGTTAAGCCGGCTTTCCCGCTCACCAGAAAGTGTAAGCCACGGCGGTGTAAAACGTCCAGTCCTGACGCAGGTAAGGCGGGTCTCGCAAGGGGGGACGGCTGTTGTACTTGCCCTCGAGGTTCATGTTGAGGTCAAAGTCGGAAGTGAGCTTGTTGGTGAGCGAGAGAGTAAAATTGACCAGATAGTCATTGAGCTTGCCCACCCGGGGCTTGTAAGTGAGGCCCTGATCCAGCCTGGTGCGCCCGTTGAAATCGACCTGCAGCCCCTGGGTCGCCAGGAAATGGCCTTTTGTCCGGCTGGGCTTGTCCTTCAGGTATTCGGTAACCGGGTTCGCGCCAAAGTTCAGGTCCAGACGGAGCTTTTTGGTCTTGATTACCACAATCCCCACTCCGAGGCCCGGAGCCATGCGCAGGTTTATCCCCGCCTGGCGGTTGTATTCCAGGTCCAGGGCACTGAAAAAGAAAAATCCTTTATCAAGATTGAGCTCGAATTTCGATTTGAATGTTCCCTTGTCAGTATTCTTGCTATCTTTTGATCTGATGTTGGTTACCGAAGCGCGGTTAATAAAGTTTGTTTTTCCCCCCTTGCGGTCGATCCGAATAGTGGCGACAACGGAGCTTTGGCGGGTGTTGCCGCGGTTGAGGGTCAATCCCAGGCCGAAATTACCGTCCCATGGGCTTTCCTGTACCGGTTTGGCCTCTTTTTTCTCAGGTACCGGAGGCGTGGCGGCTTGTTGCGCCTTTGCGGCCCTTGATATAAGTGAATCCACCAGGTTCCCGAGGGAATCCGCAGCCCGGGCCAGTGAGTCTGCTGCAGCGGCGAGAGAGTCGAGATTGTATATCCCAGCGGGGCCCGGCTGGGATTCATCCCGTACTTTGCTTTCTCTTCTGACTTCCTGAGCGTCCAAAGCCCGAAATCCGAAAAAGTCCGCTCCAGCCTGGTAATAACAGCCCAAGCAGACAAGCGATATAATCAGTGCGTTTCTTTTCATTCGTCAATCTTTGAAATTCCGTATTCAAAAAAAATTGAAAAGGGTTATAATAATAAACCCGGAACTCGCCAAGGTCAATAAACTGGTATTCCAGAAGCAACTGGTTTACCGATAATCTTTGCTTGTTTTTATACCTCATTTGGGGTATAATAAAATACTCTTCATTTCGCCAGAAAGTTGAGAACTGTTGAGCTAACTTCTTTAATTTTGGCTTTTAGTATGGATTTCGCGGCTGCCTCAAGGTGGCCGGTACATGATTTGCATTCTTCTGATTGAAAAATTCTGCCTTTGATAAATCAAAGAGGGGAAAATGTCCGCCCGTCCGCATAAAACAATATGGCCTTTAGCTGCGGTTCTGCTCTTATTAATGCCGGCCCTGAGCAGTCTGGCGCCCCAGGGCAGACCTCAGGCAGACCTCTCTTTTACTTTTTCAGGTCTTCCAGGGTGCTTGTTCTACGGCGCTAGAGCAGTTGCAGCCGAAAATCCGTCCCGTTCAAAAGCAGAGCTTATCCTCCAGCTCAATCAAACCTTCCAGGAGATTGCTGAGCAGGTTACCCCCACGGTGGTAAGCATCACCAGCTCACGGCCAGGAACCGGCAGGGAACGTTCTGCTGGAGAAACAGTAATAAATATGGGCAGCGGAGTGATAGTCTCGGCCGAGGGTTATGTCCTGACCAGCAATCATGTGATCGAGGACGCCGATAAAATCACGGTCATCCTGCTTGACGGCCGCTCTTACAGAGCCTCGGTGATCGGTGCTGACTACACTACTGACCTGGCGGTCTTGAAAGTGGACTATCTCGAGCCGGGCGCCCGGCTCCCGGTGGTGCGTTTCGGGGACAGCGATTCCTGCCGGATCGGCGCCTGGGTGCTGACTATCGGCAATCCAATGGATCTCGGACTCTCGGTTACTGCGGGGATAATCAGTGCCAAGAGCCGTAAAATCGATGCCCTGAGCGACAACCCATTGAACGTTCAGGATAATATCGATCATTCGATAGAGAGCTTTATCCAGACCGATGCAGTAATTAATCCCGGTAACTCCGGGGGTGCTCTGGTCAACCTGCGCGGGGAACTGATCGGAATTAACACCGCCATTGCCAGCCAAACCGGCCTGTATCAGGGGTACGGGTTCGCGATCCCTGTAAATCTGGCCCGGCGGGTAATGGAAGACCTGATAACTCTGGGGCGGGTGGTCAGGCCGATGCTGGGAGTTCTGATCCAGAATATCGATCCGGTCATGGCCCGGGCCCTGGGTTTGGAAAATCCCCAGGGCGTTCTGGTCGAGGACTTTGTGCCCAAGAACGATTCACCGGCGGAACTGGGAGGGCTTAGACGGGGAGATGTGATAATCTCAGTGGGGGGCTACCCGGTCAATTTCAGCCACCAGCTCCAGGAGACAATCGCCAAGCGCCGCCCAGGCGAGACTGTGGAGCTGACTGTTATCCGGGACAGACAGCGGCTCAAGCGCCTGGTGAAACTCGGCAAAAAGGAAATCTCGGGAAGAGAGATCAGGCAGACTGCCGTGCCTGAGCCGCAGAAATCCACAACATTCGGCATGGGCTTGCGCGAGATAACCGAGGAAGATATCAGTGAACTCGGTCTGGAAAACAACCGGGGAGTGGTTATCGACCGGGTGGATTCCGGGGAGCTGGCGTACAAGGCCGGTTTGATGCCTGGGGATGTAATCCTCGAGGTTAACCGCCAGCCTGTAAACCACGTGGATGAGCTGCGTGATTTACTGGATGACGTTTCTTCAGGCACGGCCCTGCTTTTATTAGTCCTGCGCGGCGGCACCACACGTTTTACCTCTATGGAAGTACCATGAAAGGGGCTTGGGGGGAGATTGAGAACAGCAGGTGAAAAAAATACCTCAAATCAGGTATCCGGAATGGTCAGGAAAAAATACATTTTCGGAGTGCGGGCCCGTCTGGTGCTGATTATCACCATTCTTCTGGCCGGGGTCTCGGGTACCCAGTACATCCTCAACTACCACCAGCAGCAGGCTGTCATCCAGCGGCTTATCGATCTCAACCGGCAGATCAATCTAACCATCCAGGATATCGACCGTCAGCTCAAGAGCCGCACTCGTCCGGCTTCCGTTGTTACGCCGGACGGTGTTACGCCCGGCACGGTTAACCCGGGCCTGATGGCGCAGGAGCTCAACAGCTTCCTCGAATATGCGGACAGTAATATCGACCGGATTCTCACCCAAAGCGCCGGTTTCGGGGAGATCACCGCGCGCATCGCGCGCCTGAGGAAGCTGGCCTCTATGGCCGAGAGCGAGCCTCCGGGCTCCTCCTCCTTTTTCAATGTCACGGTCTCTGTGATGGATGAGATGAGCCGTAAAAGCCATCTCTGGCACTATACAATCTCATCCAGGGCCATTATGCCGCCTGCAGATGATGTGCTTCAGGTTTCGATCCCCATAGTCGAGGAAGGCCAGGTGCATTTCGTGCACATGCAGTACCAGATATCCGATTTTCTCGAACAGTTCAAGAGATACAGGCTGACCAGCCTGATTGTCACACTCGCGGTCCTGGGCTGCGGGCTTTTAGCGGCGCTCATATTTTCCGGCTATTTCACCAGACCGATCCGCCGGTTGAGCGATGGGTTCAACCGCATCGAACAAGGCGATCTGAGCTGCCGGATTAATATCGAGCGCTCGGATGAACTGGGCCAGTTGATCGCGGGTTTCAACCACATGGCGGAACGTCTCAAACAGAACAAAGAGCTTGAAAAGAGCATCTACCGCCAGGAGCGGCTGGGTTCCCTGGGCAAACTTGCCGCGGGAATCGCTCACGAGATCAAAAACCCGTTAAATGCGATCAATCTCTCCCTCCAGCACCTGGGCGATAAACTCAGTTTCAACTCCCCGGCGGACCACGAGCTCTTCTCGCGCTACAGCCGGAACATCCAGCGCGAGGTGGGCCGCCTGGGCAAGATTGTGGACACTTTTCTCAATTTCTCCCGGGTCAGCGGACTCGAGCGCTCACAGGTAAATCTGCACGAACTGATCGAAGACGTGCTTACCCTGCTGGCGCGCGACGCCCACAATAAAGGGGTGCGCTTCGAGCTTGATTTCACCAGAAACGGGCTGGTCAAAAATATCGATCCTGAGAAAATGAAAACCGTATTCCTGAACCTGATCATAAATGCTATCGAGGCCATGCCCTCAGGCGGAAAGGTGCGGATCACAACGAGCGGCGGAAGAGGAAACGGGCCTGCGCGGATAAAGATCTCCGATACGGGGTGCGGGATCAACCGTGAGAATCTCGAGCGGATTTTTGACCTTTATTTCTCCACCAAGGAGCAGGGATCAGGGCTGGGCCTGGCGATTGTCAACGACATAGTCCGGGATCACGGCGGCGAGATCACCGTGGAGAGCGACCTCGGCACAGGCACCGAGTTTACTTTAGCCATTCCCTGAGAGAAAGATCATGACAGTAAAAGTCAACAAAGCGGCTGTAAAGGTGCTGGTGGTCGAGGACGAGACTAGCCAGCGCGAGGTGATCGGGGATATCCTGACTGATCAGGGCTACAATGTGGAGCTGGCATCCAGCGGCGATGAGGCGGTCACGAAAATAGGCATCGATCACTACCAGGTCGTAGTGACCGACCTCAAGATGCCTGGAGCAGACGGCCTGGATGTCCTGCGCGCAGCCCGATCCGCGGATGAGAACGCGGTTGTAGTGCTCCTAACGGCCTACGGCACTGTCGATACTGCGGTCCAGGCCATGAAAGAGGGAGCTACCGATTACCTGGACAAACCCTTGCGCAAGGATGAGCTCCTGATAGTCCTGGAGAAAGCCCTTAACAACAGGAGCCTGGCCCAGGAGAATATCGCCCTGCACCGGGAGCTGGAGAGCCGCTACCGTTTCGACAAGATTATCGGCGCCTCGCCTGCAATGAACGAGATTTACAGGCTGATCGGCAAGGTGCTCAACAATGATTCCACAGTGCTCGTGAACGGCGAAAGCGGCACAGGCAAGGAGCTTGTGGCCCGGGCCATTCACTACAACGGCGCCAGGCGCAAAGGTCCTTTCGTGGCGGTCAACTGCGCCGCTATCCCTGAAAACCTGATCGAAAGCGAGCTTTTCGGCCATGAAAAGGGAGCGTTCTCCGGGGCCACCAGCCGCCGCCTGGGCAAGTTCGAGGCCGCCGACAGCGGCACCCTTTTTCTCGACGAGATCTCGACCCTGCACTATGACCTCCAGGCCAAGTTCCTGCGTGTACTGCAGGAGAAAGAGTTCCAGCGCGTGGGGGGCGACAAGCTGATTGCCGTGAATGTACGGATTATTACCGCCACCAACCAGAACCTGCGCGCCCTGGTCTCTGAAGGCCGGTTCAGGGCCGACCTGTTTCACCGGCTCAATGTAGTAAATATCGACCTGCCCCCTTTGCGCAAACGCAAAGAAGATCTACCGCTCCTGGCCAAAGCTTTTCTCCGGAAATACGGCGCCAAATACGAGCGGCCCGAGGTGAATATGAGCGTGGAAGCGGTCGAGGCCCTGTTCGATTACGCCTGGCCTGGAAACGTGCGCGAGCTGGAAAACCTCGTGGAGCAGCTCGTGGTGCTCTGCGACAAGCCGAGGATCGAGCCCCAGGACCTGCCATCCTACATTTTTGAAGACACAGCGGTAGGGGATGAAGAGGAAATAAGCGCTCGAACTCTAAAAGCGGAATTCCTGTCAGGCGAGGAAGATTTCAAGAAGCTTCCCGAATTCAAGCTGCCGACTTCGGGCATAGACCTGGCCCGGGTGGAAAAAGCGCTTATCGAGGAAGCGCTCAGGCGCTCCGGAGGACGGCTTATCGGAGCCTCAAAGTTCCTCGGTATAAGCTATAAGACTCTTCAGTACCGGATAAAAAAATACGGGATCAATGTAGCAAGCACCAGGTTGTGACAAGACAGGGCAGCTCATTGACTCCCCTGAATGTGTCTCCTCTGCGGAATCTTTTCTACGGCTATTGCCCGAAAACATGGCTCTTTCTCCCTCGCTAAAGAATTCATCTGTTTTCCACCCTGTTCGTTTTATGGTCCAAAACAGACCGGCAGTCCAGCAATCGACCCTGTATCCGGGGTTTAAAACCATCGGTTACTGCGAGTTTCGGGCCATGAGCCTGGGAGGAAATCAAGCTGAAGGTGAAGATGAGCTAATCGCTGAATGACTGTATGCCTTATGAGGGTTGAGAGGTGAGATTCAACGGCAAAGAGGGCCGCCTGGATTCCCGGTCCCCTTTGATTTGCAAATTGAGCATGATAATGTCAAATGAACCATAAAATGTATGATTTTTAGAAATGGCAATCTAACCGATAGACCATTCAAGCTTCATTTTCAGGGAGTTGAAATGAGTATAAGGTATAATCTTATCATGCTGAAGACGACCCACCACAATACCGGGATGAACTCCTGTTTCTTTTGCGAAGTGTATAATATCTTTTGTGGTAAAATGACCCTTATTCTTGAATTCTTTCAAAGATGAAGGTGAGATTAAAATGTTTGAAGCGAACCTGTTTGCCTCTTGTTCTTTATCATTATCATTGCATTCTTTGCTATCGAGAAAAACATTCCCTTTATTGTGTTTAAGAATATGGGCCGCTTCATGAAAGAAACTAAACCAAAGATGATCGTTTGTCTTATAGCGGAGGCTGAGTTGAATAAGAGCCTTGTGTTGTGTTAGCCAGCGAGCAGCACCTGATATACCTGTTTTTGGCAATTCAGGGATAAATAAAAGTAAAACACCACATTCAGCACAAGTTTTTTGAGCCTTTGGGACAAAAACATCGGGCGATTCAACTGTAAGAGATCTAAGTGACCATAAAGATTCTAAAAATCTTTTCTTATCGTAAGTGTTGCAATCTATTTCTTTGGCTTGTAGTTCTCCTTGCCTAAGCCAGGCGGCTAACGCCTTCTGGTTAATTTGACGAGCAGTGGATTTTCGATATGCAACTTCTATCTCATCCCATAACTTTCTATATGTTTCAGGAGAGGCTACTCCGAAATAATTAAGCAATTCCTTAAGCTGCATAAGCTTATCGTTTTTAAAATCCCTAATCCAGCCCAGCCTGACCATTTCTATCACCGGCATTTGCTTTAACCACTCTTTGTGTTTGTGTAACCGCTCCTGCTCGCGTTTTTTCTCCAATCCCGCCTGATAAAGACATTCCAGATTATTCCAAAAACTCGAAGGAACTCCTAAAGTACGCTCTAAACAAACAGCAGTTTCAGGGCTGATACCAGCTAGACCTTTTACAATCTGATTGATTGTTTTTTTTGTTATGCCAGTGCGCAGCGCTAGTTCTTTTTGAGTCATTCCTAGTGTATCAATTACTTCCTGTAATGTATCTCCTGGTGGAGATACATAATCTGGCTGGAATTGACTTTGTATTGCATTAATCATGATAATCCTCCACGGCAATGATTCTTATGGAATTTACTTCAGTCCAGTCAATGCCGCCGTCTGGTTTCCGAGGAACAGGTTTATTGGCAGGATCAAAAACGATACGATACCGCTGGTCTATATTTATTGCAAATTGGCCCTTGCGTGCACCTTTAAGCTCGTGACAATGTAAGTGTGGTATTTTATTCAAGTCTGAAAGTATCTCTGCCGCACTAAGCTCGTGAAGGCGTCGAGCAAGCTTTTGAGCTACAGATACTCCAAATTTTCTTTCCATTAGTGTCATACTACAGCAAATCTTATTCAGTTTTCTCGTCTTAAAAAAAATTATCATCTAACCTCTCTAAACCAGCATATATTGATTAACATATTTAGTTAATCAATAATCATTCACATATAAAGTTAATCTTTTTTAAATCACTTGTCAAGTGGAGGTATTGTTCTAAAGATAATTTTGTTAATAATGTTGAAAAAGCGGCACATTTATGGTGTGCCGCATTATCTTCCAGGTTACCTTAAAGCCTTCTTCCGCCCTTCACCCCTTCTCAGGCCCGGTTATCCCCCAGTAATATTTCTGCAGCATCCGGTCCTCGTACTCCATGAAGCCCGCTGTCTCTGTGCAGTTGGCCACGCTGGCCTGCATGGTTCTCTCGAATTCCTGCACCCTGTAGCTTGAGCGCTCAAGCTCTTCGACCTTGATAAAATTCTCCACCAGCTCTGCCGCTTTCCGCTCATCCACCACCTGGTACATGCGGGTAAAATCGCGCACGGGCGTGATCTCGCGGATCAGGGCGTGGCCTGAGGGCTTGACCTCCTGGTCAAACTTGCTCCTGTCGTATCTGCCGGGATCGGCAAACCTGGCCTCGGGAGTGTCGATAAACGCCTCCCTGACTCCTTTTTTCTCAAGACTCGAACAGACACAGGAGAGGAGCTCCCGGGCAATATCCTCGCTGTCGGCCAGGAACGGGCCTACGAAATGGCGCAATCTCCCGGGCCTGGCCAAGACATACCCGCGGATATCACCGCTGTCATCATGGTAAACATACGCCTCGCCCGCGGAGTCTTTAAAAAGCCCCCGAATGACATTCCCGCGCTCGAGATAGCGTGCTGTATCATAGCGGACCAGCCCGTCGAGGTCTTGTTCTGCCACAGTCGAGACCCTGTTCGTATCGTATCCGCTCCCGCGGAACTGGGCCAGCGGGAACCACGAGCGCCAGATCCGGTAGCTGTCCACATAGCCCACTGCCCCGTAAACAGTATTGCCCATGGGCGTGGCATCCAGGCCGTTGATGATCCTGCCCTGCCCGATTGCGTAGCGCACGCAATGCTGCATCATGGCATTGGCTACCCCCTGGCGGCGCAGCTCAGGGTGCACGAGTATCATCCCGATCCAGGTGTGCCTTTTGCCCAGAGGGTTCACTGTGGCGGTCGAGACCGGGATATCGTAGTCCGCAGTGACAAACCGGGCGACAAAGTTGCCCTGCGGGTCGAAACCGACCATGCGCTCGAGGTCGCGCTCCACCTGGTTCCAGCCTGCGCGCATGGTGAGAAGCATCATCGTGTCCAGGTTGTCCCCGATCGGCTCCATCCTGAACGAATCGAGATTCACCGCTTTTTTCTCGGGCAGGGGGATGCGCATGGACCCGGGAACCCTGATCTGCAATTTCCTGCCGCTACGGTAGATTATCTCGACCTCCTGCTCGCTTTTAAAGCCCCCGGCTCGGGGGTTATCGAAGCGGAAACAGCCGTAAAGCCGGTCAACATAGCTGTCCGCTCCAAGCTCCAGGCTCTCGATCTTGCGTGGATCGCCTCTTTTGATCAGTTTCAATGCCAGCTCCTTTAATTTTCTTAAAGATAAAAAAGCCGCCGAATTTTTTCTGCGACTGGGAAAACCTGGCGATATTTTTAATTTTTTGACGACTACTTTATTTTGACTGAATTAACGCATTTCTCATTCACCTCTCCGACTGCCAATCCACCTGAGCTTCCTGTTCCCTGAAAAGAGACAATCAAACAAGAGTCATCCACTGGCAACTAATCAGTGAGCAGAATTTTTTGTTCCGGGCTGTACCGGATTTTCTGACCGCCCATGGAAAAACTACAGCAGCCGGAGCAGCCATTTCAGAGAATCATTTTCGGTCCCAGGTGGCGGAAGACCTGCCAGCGCTCGCCTGACTTCTCCAGCCCGATCACGTTGCCGATATCAAAGGCCGGGAGCTCCTCAGAGCCCTCGGGCTTAACCATGGCCTCCAGAAGGTGTTCCAGGAAAGGGAGGTGACTGACAATCATCAAATCACCGTGCTGAGCCTCGATTATCTTCAGGGCCTCTGTGATGTCATCTTTGGGGGCCAGTCCCTTGACCGCTTTAATACCCTTCGAAGGATTGATCGAGTCAGCGATGATCTTTGCGGTCTCCTCTGCGCGCAGCTTGCCGCTGTGGACTATCAGCTCGACGCTGAAATTCATGTTCCTGAGTGTCCGGGCGAGATGGCTGATATCCGACCGTCCTTCCTCAGACAGCGGCTGTGCCGGATCTGTTGCAGGGGGTAGTGCCTTGCCGTGCCGCACTAAATATACTTTCAAGATAATCCTCCTTGGATAAAAGAGATAAATTTGTCGGAACCAATTATGGGAAAAGCACTTTTGACTGTCAATATTTTTATCCTGTGCGGATTTATCTTGTGATCGAAAACCCGGATCAAAAAATTTAGAAATCAGCTCGCCATACTCTTCCGGATGTGCAATATTGCGGACAAGACAACAGGTTTTCTTGCAAAATAAACCACGGGTTGATAATATTGAAACCTGATGCTTTTCTCTTTGTGAGAAAATCTTTTAAGTACCTCTATCCCTGGAGGGACACCAAATGGTTAAGCTGCTCTCTGTTACATTAGGCCTGGTCTTTCTCTTAAGCGGCTGCTCGAAAGATGTGAGCCAGGAAAAACCTCCGTTAAAAACATTCGAGGCCTGGCCTGCGCCGATCGAGGTGCGGGTCTACCAGGGCGCATTCAGCAGGGAGCCTGAACAGCGGGAGATAAAGCTTGCAGGCCTGGCCGGGGAGGTGCTCTCGGCCCAGGTGGTGGTGAAAGGGAGCGAGGATCTCGAGGGGCTGAAAGGAACCCTGTTCGGTCCTGAAGGGCAGGTTATACCGCGCTCATTAGGCTGCGTGCGTTTCGGCGCCTGCTTACAGGTGGATGAAACCATGACCCTGACCGCTGACCCTCTGCTCGAGCAGGAAACAGTGGATGTGCCGGCAAATGTAGCGCAGTCTGTCTGGCTCACTCTGCACCTGCCTGCGGATATCCGGCCCGGAACCTACGACGGCAAGCTCGAGCTCTCCGCCTTATCCTGCGAAGCGGTCGATTTCCGGATAACCGTGGAAGTGCTGCCCGCCAGACTGCCTGAGCCGTGGAATTGGAGCTATTACCTCAATATCTGGCAGGACCCGAGCGGCGTGGCCCGGGCCCACAAAGTCCAAGTCTGGAGCGAGGAGCACTGGCAGATTCTGGAGCGCTATGCAGAGAACTTTGCCGCGCACGGGATGAAATCGATCATGACCAGCGTTGTCTACGACCCCTGGAAAAGCCAGAGCGGCTATCCATTCGACACCCTGGTCGAGTGGAAGTATCCAGGAGTTTTTAAAAAGGGCGGCGCGGATAAGTTCGAGTGGAATTTCACTGCTTTTGACCGCTATGTCGAGCTGATGATGAAAGCCGGAGTGAGGGAGAAAATAGACTGCTACGCGCTGGTGATGGGTCCGGGGGGCACCACGGACGCCCATATCCGTTATCTGGACTCCAGTTCCGGAGAGTACCGCACTATCGAGCTTACAGTGGGAGAACCCGCCTGGCGTGAAATCTGGAGCGCCTTTCTGCCTGTGCTGCGCAAACATCTGAAAGAGAAAGGCTGGTTCGAGAAAGCCCTGCTTGGGTTCGACGAGAAACCGGAGAAAGTGATGAAACTCATTTTCGACTTTATAGTCCAGGAGGCTCCTGATTTCAAAGTGGCTTCATCCGGCGGTTACCCGGGTGACGAGCGCAAGTGGGGCGATGAAATCGTGATCCATATCGATGATATGACGAATGAAAGCCGCTGGGCCCAGGTAGAGCCGCTCGTAAAGCGCATGCACGCGGACAAGAGCCGCTATATCAGTTTCTACACCGCCTGCATGCCCTATTTCCCCAATACTTTCCTCTTCTCTCCGCTGCGCGAATCGAGACTCATGGCTTGGCTGGCCTGGAAATACGGTTTCGATGGCTATACCCGCTGGGCGGTGAACGCTTTCCCGGAAGATGTCTGGACCCAGCCGAACTACAAATGGCATTCCGGGGACATGTATTTTGTCTATCCGGGAAAGGACGGGCCGCTGGACGGTATGCGCTGGGAGCTGATGAGGCAGGGAATCCAGGACTACGAAGCCCTGCGCATGGCCTGGGAAATGGCGGAAAAAGCAGGAAGAAAGGACCTGCTCGAGAAGTTGGGCCAGGCAGTCAGGCAGGCTACTATAATCGATTCCTGCCGCTGGATACCGTATATCGAAGAAGCCAGAAGCCTGGTCAACGAGGTGATCCGCGAGCTGGGCCAAGGCGCTGTTTGATCTGTGAAGCGTAACAGCCTGTGTGAATGACTCAAAATGTCCGTTGTACCACGAAAGATCGATAAAATCATCCAACCCGGAGAGCCAAATGGCTAAACTCATCACTCTGGCCTCATGTGCAGTTTTCCTTTTAGGGGCTTGTTCAGGAAAAGAAAGCTCACGGGAGGCAGCCCTGAAAACATTCGAGGCCTGGCCTGCGCCGATCGAGGTGCGGGTCTACCAGGGTGCATTCAGCAGGGAGCCTGAACAGCGGGAGATAAAGCTTGCAGGCCTGGCCGGGGAGGTGCTCTCAGCCCAGGTGGTGGTGAAAGCGAGCGAAGATATCGAGGGGCTGAAAGGAACCCTGTTCGGCCCTGACGGGCAGGTGTTATCCCAGTCATTAGGCCGCGTGCGTTTCGGCGCTTTCATACCGGTGGATGAAACCATGGCTCTGACCGCCGACCCTCTGCTCGAGGAGGAAACAGTGGATCTGCCGGCAAATGTAGCGCAATCTGTCTGGCTTACTCTGCACCTGCCTGCGGATGTCCCGCCTGGAACTTACGACGGCAAGCTCGAGCTCTCCGCCTCATCCTGCGAAGCGGTCGATTTCCGGATAACTGTGGAAGTGCTGCCCGCGAGGCTTCCTGAGCCTCGTTACTGGAGCTATTATCTCAATATCTGGCAGGACCCCACCGCTGTGGCCAGGGCATATAAGGTGAAGGTCTGGAGCGAGGAGCACTGGCAGATTCTGGAGCGCTACGCGGCTAACTACGCAGCCCACGGGATGAAATCGATCATGACCCACATTGTATACGACCCCTGGGACGGAGTGAGAGGATACGCCTCGGATGCCATGGTCGAGTGGAAGTATCCGGGAGTTTTTAAAAAAGGCGGCGCGGACAGGTTCGAATGGGATTTCACTGCCTTTGACCGCTATGTAGAGCTGATGATGAAAGCCGGAGTGAAGGATAAAATAGACTGCTACGCGCTGGTAATGGGTCCCGGGAGCACAACGAACGCCAATATCCGCTATCTGGACACCAGCGCCGGGGAGTACCGCACCGCGGAGCTCGAAGTGGGCGAACCGATGTGGCGCGAGGCCTGGGCCGCTTTCCTGCCTGTCCTGCGCGAACATCTGAAAGAGAAAGGCTGGTTCGAGAAAGCCTTGCTCGGGTTCGACGAGAAGCCTGAGAAAGTGATGAAGATTATTTTCGATTTTATCATCGAGACTGCGCCGGATTTCAAGCTGGCCTCATCCGGCGGCTACCCGGGCGACGAGCGCAAGTGGGGCGACGAGGTCGTGATACATATCGATGAGATGACAGACCGGGGCCGCTGGGCGCAGGTAGAGCCCCTGGTAAAGCGCATGCACGCGGACAAGAGCCGCTATGTCAGTTTCTACACCGCCTGCATGCCCCACTTTCCGAATACTTTTATCTTCTCCCCGCTGCGGGAATCGAGACTCATGGCCTGGCTGGCCTGGAAATACGGGTTCGATGGCTACACCCGCTGGGCCGTGGACCTCTTCCCTGAGGATATCTGGAACCAGCCGCTTTTCACCTGGCCCTCCGGGGATATGTTTTTCGTTTATCCAGGCGAGGAAGGGCCCCTGGACAGCATGCGCTGGGAGCTGATGAGGCAGGGAATCCAGGACTACGAAGCCCTGCGCATGGCCTGGGAAATGGCGCAAAAAGCGGGAAGAAAGGACCTGCTCGAGAAGTTGGGCAAGGCAGTCAGGCGGGCTACTATAATCGATTCCTGCGGCTGGATACCTTATATCGAAGAAGCCAGAGGCCTGGTCAATGAGGTGATCCGCGAGCTGGGTCCAGGTGCGGTCTGATCGCCATAGGACAGCCTGGACTGGTGAACCGGAATGGTTTGTTTTACCCTATGCGAGATCAGACTCGGAAAGTGGGATATTTTAGAGCCATGATTTGATCCAAGGGGTGTTGGATAAATGGATATACTCTGATTCTTTTTCCCGACCGGGGCTGGGGCCGGCATCCTTTTTGCAATAGATCGACGATACAGGACTACCGGTCCTCTGCGCTATAGCAAAAAGGCTGCCGGCCCCCGCCTTCCAACGATCCAGAAAACCTTCGGCGCTGCCTCAAGGCGTATATGGTTTGGTTTTTTATAAATAATCCGGACCGAAAATATTATTTTGTGTCGTCTAATAGAATGTACCCTGAGCCGGGTAGATTTCCCGGCGCTTAAGAAACTCAAACAGGAACAGGGAGAAAAGATGTTTTACAGCTTGTGGATCAGGGAGAGATTAGAAACGTTTCTTTTCTTTTTATTCCTCCTTTTTACGGTAATGTTCCCCTCTGCGCTGGAAGGCCAGAGACTCGCCAGCAAAAACACCCAGGCCCTGGCACTATTTCAAGAGGGCCTGATCCTGGCCAATGCAGAAAAAATCAGCGAATCGCTTGAGAAATTTCGCCTGGCGATCAAAGCCGACTCAAATTTTATCCAGGCGCACCTGCGTTACATGGACGCACTTCGCGGTCTCGGACGGGAGGAGGAGGCTGTTGAAACATACGGCAACAAGTCGCGCCAGCACCCCACCAGCGCTCTCTATCACTTCCTTTACGGACGGACTCTGAGCGATCTGGCAGCCAAACGGGCCGAGTTCAAAACCGCACTCAATGCTGACTCGGCCTTTTACTGGGCGCAGTTCGGTATCGCGGGAACTTATATGCTGGAACAGCGGTATGACGAGGCAGTGGTAGCTCTTAACAAGGCTCTCGAGTTAAATCCCCAAATGGTGGAAGCGATGCTCCTTTTGGGCACAGTGTACATGGAAAAGGGAATGCCGTATCAGGCCCGTCGGGAGCTCGAGGCCGCTCTGCCCCTGGATCCGGACAATGCAGGCCTTCACCTGCGACTGGGCCAGGTTTACAGCCAGCTCGAACGCTACGAGAGTGCGGAAAAAGAATTCATCCGCGCCGCTGAACTCACGCCGAAAGAACCGCTGATATATTACTATATCGGCCTGGTCTGTGAGATGGGCAAACACCCGGATCGTGCCCTTAAAGCCTTTGAAAAATTTCTCGAGATGGCGCCTGACCATGAGTTTGCGCCTGCGGCCAGACAGAATATCGAGAAGTTGAAAAAATAAGACTGCTGCCAGCGGGCGGCCAAAAAAATGAAACCGCTCTTTTCGTATATACACTTGGAGGACCGGGCCGGAAAAAGAAAACAATTCGCCTTTGAGCAGGGGCTCCGAATCCAGCCGGGAGATTGTTCGACCCTGTTTGAGGGGATTTTACCGGCCCATTAAACAAAACATTAAAAGGGGAGATAAATGACTCGACGTTTTTGCGCAGGCTGCTTAGTCTGCCTGGCAATCCCGTTGGTGATTATCCTCTTTGCCGGCCTTACCCACCGCTGGTGGCTTTCTCAGATCGGAACCTACCTTGTCCTGGACGAACCCCCAATCCACAGCGATGCAATTGTGGCCGTG
>Ga0307379_10001644_pt1 | contig 34825 bp, 22 predicted proteins | sample UN2MG_FD_202237 | JGI IMG/M metagenome (GOLD analysis project Ga0307379, IMG submission 202237) | Soil microbial communities from Risofladan, Vaasa, Finland - UN-2 | ecosystem: Environmental > Terrestrial > Soil > Coastal area > Acid sulfate soil | place: Finland: Risofladan, Vaasa | collected...
ACGGGACGTCCGGCGACGACGACGCCTACCACAAGATCACTTACGGCTATGACGCCTTCGGCGACATCACCAGCATCGGCGAGAGCGGCGGCGCCACCGTGGTTTACCCGGACCACGACGCCCTCCGCTACGACAACCTGCACCAGCTCACCGGATCAACCATCGTCATCGGCAACACCACCTACCACGAGACGTTCGAATACAACGCCGCCGGCAACCGCGCCTCCCGGACCCTGGGAGCGACCACCGACACCTATACCTATACCAGCGGCACCAACAAGCTCGCATCCATCAGCGGCGGCAAGACCGTGTCCTTCACCTACGACGACCTGGGCCGGATGACGCTGTACAGCGAGGAGGACGGGGACACGCTGGTCAAGGCGCAGAGCTATTTTTATCCGCAGGGCCTGATGTACGGCAAGGAGGACTGGACGGAGCACGGGGAGACGGTGGTGGTCGGCAACACCGTGGCCCAGTTCTTCACCCCCGCCGCCGAGCGGGTGCTGAAGTTCAATGCCTCCACCGAGGAAACACGCCTCTTCGCCTACGACCTATCCGGGAACCTCATCTACGAAGGCGGTTCCTTCGCCTCCGGCGCCCAGTCCGACGAACCCGTCATCGAGCACATCTGGCTGGGCAATCATCTCATTGCCACGGTAACGGGTTCGGGTGATGCGTGCTTCATAGTTACGGCGGCGTACGGCACGGCCCTGGCCAAGGATCTCATCGTGTTCAAGGCGTTCCGGGACCGGTGGCTTGAGCGCTTCGAGGCGGGCAAGGGATTCGTCAACTGGTACTATCACGGCGGCGGCCCTTCCGCGGCCTCCTGGCTCCAGGCCCACGACACCGCCCGCCTCGGGACCAGACTCTTGTTATCCGTCATGGCGGTTCCACTCAAGGTCTTCCTCTTCGGCAAAATAATCTTCCTCCTCCTCATCTTCCTTTGCGCGCTTTGCGCCTTTGCGTGCGCAAAAAAGCTCGGTCTCAAATGGTCAAGCTCAAGCCTGGCCGGTCTCGCCCTTGCAATCGGATTGGTGATCGGCTATTCTTACCTCATGGACGTACCCCCCGCCAGCGCGTCCTACACCCAGGGAGGCATCTACTACTACACCTCCGACCACATCGGCCGGCCCTTTACCTTGCGTGACGCAAATAAGGATGTTACCTGGTACGAGCAGCACATGGCATTCGGAGATCCTATCAACGAGTGGTCCTCCTCCATGCCCGCCGGTTCCGGAGACTACCTCATCTCCTGGAAACCCTCCTTCCGCTTCCCCGGCCAATTCCAAGACCCCGACATGGACCTCGCCTATACCTCATCCCCCTTCTTCGTCCAGAACCATTATCGGGAATATATGCCGGGGTTGGGGAGGTATAATAGAATTGATCCATTAACCGTCTTTATAATAAGAAGCAAATCTTTGCCTCAGAAGATCCACTTCGATCAAAACTTATTAACTAGACATTTATTACCATTTTCGTACTCTCATAATAATTCTTTAACTCAATTTGATCAGCAGGGTTTGAGAATATGCAAATTGACGCAAATTTATTGCTTTGATGAAAGATGTCCAACTTTGACTGCAAGATGCTGGGAAGTTCTTGATTGCGTGTTATGCGGCGGCTGGGCATACGATCCTTGTTTGTGCAGTACTTATTATTGGTTTGATAGATGTTTCATGCAATCAGAAGTCCCATTCCCGATCACGTAGGTGTAAAAATGAATAAATTCATATTAATTATATTGTTAGCCGCTATAATACTATTATTTTGCAATTATATATATATATTGGACGGTAGCTATATATGGTATACAGATGGTGAAGGAATATGGAGCGCATATATTATGCCTTACGATAAATTAATATTAAATACTATTGCAATTATTATTATCATTTCAATATTATACCTATACCGAAGAATAATTATAGGGTCAACTCATAATAAATCGCAGGGGAACGGTGCCAGGCACTAAAATAACTAACTTACGGGAGAAAGTATCAGGTCTCGACATTTAGACATATCTCAGGAGAGGCCCTTGAATTTGAGGCGGGGAGTGGGGAGGGGGTCAGGTCTCGACATTAGACATTTCTCCAGGAGATGCTATTGAAGGTGAGGCACAGGAACGGCCGCCGCGTGTATTACTGCCTCGACGACGGCGACCCCACCCATCCCTATGAGATCAGGACCGACACCGCGGCCATCAGCGATTGCGGGGATGGGGTCATGGTCGCGGAGGACATAACCTGGTACCCCTTCGGCGACATCGCCTCCATCACCCTGGGCAACGAACAAGTCCAGCAATTCGCCCGCGACAAGCGCTACGCCCTCAAGGAGCTCAAGGACGGGACGTCCGGCGACGACGACGCCTACCACAAGATCACTTACGGCTATGACGCCTTCGGCGACATCACCAGCATCGGCGAGAGCGGCGGCGCCACCGTGGTTTACCCGGACCACGACGCCCTCCGTTACGACGGCCTCCACCAGCTCACCGGATCAACCATCGTCATCGGCAACACCACTGGGGGACGGTGCCTGGCACCAACTTAATCAACTTAACGGGAGACAAAGATTGATGGGCAACACCGTGGGGGACGGTGCCTGGCACCAACTTAATCAACTTAACGGGAGACAAAGATTGATGGGCAACACCGTGGCCCAGTTCTTTACCCCCTCCGCCGAGCGCTTCTTGAAATATAACGCCTCCACCGAGGAGGCCCGAGTCTTCGCCTACGACCTCGCCGGGAACCTCATCTACGAAGGCGGTTCCTTCGCCTCCGGCGCCCAGTCCGACGAGCCCGTGATCGAGCACATCTGGCTCGGCAACCACCTCATCGCCACGGTCACTTTCGTCTCTTTTCTGCAACGGTTCTGATCTTTTCTTCATCCTTTCCTATCCTGTTGATGCTTGTACAAAAACCTGGCGATGTGTTTCAGAATGATGGCGTTTTATTGTATTCGATCTTGGATGAATTGGCCACCGTTATTTCTCCCCGTCAGGGCTGTAAAGGATATTTATGGGGGCGATATCCCGGGGTGGGCCGAAGACGTCCGACCCTGGGCTATCTTCTTTTGCCCTTTCAGGTCCGAAGAATAAGATCCAAACAGATTGAAACGATCCGGCAAACAGCCCCACTGGGCCAGTAGTTTCGATCGGGTCGTTGCGTTGGTTTCATTGTGATGGTCGGCAGTGATATGATGGGGCTTGAAGGAGGGGCCGTTGGGCTGGAGCGTCAAAGGGACGGTGTTCGTTGATTACGTGCGGATGGTGCGGGGCCGGAAGGACGTTGACTGGCGGCGGTATCTTAAGGCCGAGGATTTTTCTTTCCTGACCGAGATCATCGAGCCAGACGTTTGGTATCCGATGGAGACGTTCGAGCGGCTGGGGTTGGGGATTTTGGCGGAGATCGCCGGTGGCGACGTGAACTCGGTTTACACGTGGGGCCGGTTCGCGATGGACGACCTTTTCCGCCTGCACCCGATGCTGATCGCGGAGGACAATCCCCAGGAGTCGCTGATGCGGTTCCAGGTCCTGCGCTCGAGCTTTTTTGATTTCGAGGCCATCGAGATCAAGAGCCTGATGGAGAACAGCGCGGCCATCGAGGTCCGCTATCACATGGGGCCCGTCGCGGAGGAGGCGTCGTCGCACCAGACCGCCGGGTTCCTGGAGCGCCTGATCGAGCTCGCCGGCGCCAAGAATACGCGCTTCCAGTTCCTGCAAAGGGCCTGGCAGGGCGCAGGCGCGACCGCGATCCAGTTGGATTGGGATTGAGGCCGGGCCAAAGAGACGTATCCGCCGCCAGGAGGAAAAAATAGGCTGCCCCATGAGTGGAAAAAGAATTAATAGCGCGATTATTTGGGGGGGAATTCTGCTGACTTTCGCGGCGGCGCTTTCATGGGGCGTAGATCCCGGCAAGGCCGCTCCGGTCAAGGCCGGGATGGTCGAAGCTGACGGGGTGAAGCGTCTCGGCCCGGCGTGGCTCACGGAGCGGGAGGGGATTTACGTGCTTTACCTGGAAGGCTCGGACCATGACATGGCCTATCAGCACGGCGCTCTGTTGGCCGGCGAGATCGCGCAGGGCGAGGTCCCGTTCATCCGGGACTTTTTCAAGAGCGAGATCGAGCACAGCGTGATCGGCGGGACGCCGCTGGTGGACCTGGCCGAATGGTTCATGCACGGCCTGTTTTTCGATCCGATCGCGCGCCATATTCCGGCGGAGTTCAGGCAGGGCTTAAAGGGACTGGCCGACGGCTCCGGCCTTGATTACGATTCGCTTCCGCGGGTGATGGTGACGGCGGACGCTGGCCAGGTGATCGAGGGCAAGGTTTACGGCGGGCGCAAGGCCTATCCGGGGCTGGCGTCCTATTCCAACATGGGCTGCACTTCGTTCGTGGCCTCGGGCCCGGCCACCGTGAACGGTCACGTGCTCCACGGCCGGAACCTGGACTTTCCCGGCGCCGGTTTTTTTGACCGGTTCCCGGTGGTGGCCTTCTGCCGGCCGGCCTCGGGACAGCGCTACGTCATGATCACCTCCGCCGGGGTGCATTGCGCGGGGGTCACCGGCATGAACGAGAGCGGCCTGTCCGTGGGCTTCCATACCGCGATCACCAGGGACGTGGGCACGGACGGCTGGCCGGTGCTGATCCTGGGCGAAAAGATCGTGAGAGAGGCCGCGACCATTGACCAGGCCGTGGCCATCCTCCGCGAGCACCCGCCCGCCGCCGGCTGGATCATGGTGGTCTCCTCCTCCAAAGAGGGAAGGGGCGTGGCCGTGGAAATCTCCCGCCACCACCTCGCCGTCATCCCCATGCGCGACCACACCCTGGCCGTGGCCAACTCCTACCGCTCGCCCGAGCTCAAGGCCGACGAGATCGCGGTCAACTGGTCGTACCCCATCAACTCCTTCCACCGCACCCGGAGGATGAACCAGCTCCTCAGCGATAACCACGGCCGCATTGATCCGCAAAAGGGCGCGGAGTTCCTGGGCGACCACCACGACCTCAACACCGGACGCGAGCGCGCCACCGGCGACGTGATCGGACAGTACAGCAACGTCTCCAGCGTGGTCATGGACACGACCGCCATGGACCTATGGGTAGGCCAAGGCCCCGCCCCCGTGTGCAACACGAGGTACATCGGCTTTAGTTTCGAGGACGGGTTCAAGGGCCCGGGAAAATTCACCGAGCTCCCCGTGCTCCACGGCGCCTGGGAGAACGATCCCCGCCTCGCCGCCTACCGCCTCTTCATCAGCGCCGAGCAGAAGTCCTCCGCCGACGACCCGGCCGGCGCCGTCGCCGACCTGCAACAGGCCCTGGCCATTGACCCGGACGAGCCGGTCTATGCCCAGGTCGCGGGCCTCATCCTCCTCCGCACCGGAAACCCCGACGCCGCGGCCGCCATGTTCCCAAAGGCCCTCGCCCTGCCCCAGACCCCTCATAAACAAAGCCTCGGCCATCTCTGGCTCGCCCGCACCTATGACCTCGAGAACAAGCGCGACCAGGCAACGGAGGAGTATCGCAACGTTATCGCCGTCACGCCCCTTGACCCGGAAATCGAAAAGGCCGCGGAGAGAGGGCTTAAAACTCCGTTTAAGCAAAGCCAGGCCGCAAAGATCTCCGTGGATTTCGGCAGCGGGGACAGTTACGGCTACTGAAGCGGGCTGCGGGGGCCAGGGGACCTCGGGATGTGCCTCAATCTTAAGATCCGCTATCCATGAAAAGGGATCGGAGGAGAAAAATGACGATGAGGGCATGGATGGTGTCAGCGGCGGCCGCGGTCCTCATGCTTTGCGGCGCGGCGCGGGCGGAGAAGATCCATGAGGAAGCGGGCCGGGGCGACCTCGACGGCGTCAAGCGGATACTCTCGCTGCAGCCCAAGAAGGCCAACGCCCGGGACGACAAGGGCCGGACGCCGCTCGACTTTGCCTCGGGCCAGGGCCGCGTCGAGGTCGTGGAGCTGCTGCTCGGAAAGGGCGCGGAGGTTAACGCCAAGGACAACGACGGCCTCACCGCCCTGCACTACTGCGCGTTATATGATCAGGCCGAGGCGGCGAAGCTCCTTATCAAGAACGGCGCGGACCTGGAGGCCGCGGACCAGGACGGCAAGCGGCCGCTCCACTACTGCGCGATCAAGGGCTTTGGGAACACCGCCCAGGTCCTCATCGCCGCGGGCGCGGACCAAAAGGCCGTGGACAACGAGGGCAACGACATGCTCGTCTTCGCCGCGGCCAACGCCCGGCCCGAGTTCGTGCAAAAGCTGATCGCGGCCGGCGCGGACGTGAACCGTAAAAACCCCAAGGGCGGGACGGCGCTGCACTACGCGGCCATGAACGGCAACGACGTCTCCTCCAAGGCCCTGCTCTCCGCCGGCGCCGACGCCAACGCGCGCGACCAGGAAGGCCTCTCGCCCTGCCACTACGCGGCCCTGAACGGCCACGCCGATGTCATCCAGGCCCTGATCGCGGCCGGCGCCGACGTCAACGCCCGGACCAAGGATGGAAGGACCCCGCTCCATCTCGCCGCCGGCAAAGGCCACCAGAGCGTCGCCCAGCTCCTGATCGAAAACGGCGCCGACGTCAACGCCCGCACCGCCGACGGCCTCACCCCGCTGCACCTCGCCGCCTACTACGGCCACAAAGCAATGGCCCAGCTCCTCCTCGACAAGGGCGCGGACGTCAATGAAAAAGCCAACAACGGCGCCACTCCCCTAAAGCTCGCCCTCGATCAGAAAAGGGAAGAGGTCGCAAAACTGCTGAGGGAGAAGGGGGGGACGGAATAGTCCCGACCCTGAAACGCCTATTTATTGGCCAGGCAGAAAAAACAAGGCCCCGTGGACTGCGCGGGGCCTTTTAAAAACTGCAAGGTTTGATGTTTTCAGGCGGCCTGGGCCTCTTTGGCTTCTGCTTCGGGGGCGGCTTGTTCGGCGGCTTCGAGCTCGGCGTAGCGCTTATGGATGAGGGCCACGGTGCGGTAGACGAAGTGGGCGAACTTGGAGTAGGGCGAGTAGATGAGGAGCGCGAACACGAGCACGAGGTGGGCGAAGTAGGTGGCGTATGCGATGATGGGGGTGATTTCGAGGAAGCGGAAGATCTGGGCGAGGAACCCGGTGACGCCGACGCCGAAGATGGTCCAGAGGAAGAAGTTGTCGAAGGCGGACGAGGTGATGTCGCCGGACTTGGCGAGCTTAGCCCGGTTCCAGATCATGAGGCCGGAGCCCAGGATGAGGGCCGCGGCGGAGGCGTTTCCGAGCCACTTGATGGGATGGAGCGGCTCCATGGGATAAACGCCCAGCATTTCGTTATGTCCGGGCAGCCCTCTTAATTTGTTCAAGTATTCATAAACGACCAGGACCACGATGGCGAGCGCGGTGGTGGCCAGGAGTCCGATGAAGGCGTAGAACACCAGGAGGTGGGCCAGGCGGCGCCACTTGTTGGTGTCGCACTTGTCAAAGTCCTTGTGGGTGAGGATGCCGGTGATCACGTCCCTGGCCGCGGTGAACATGCGGCCGTAGTCCATCTGAGGCAGGAAGGAGATGAGCGACTGGCCGGAGGCCCCTCGCCACAGCCGGTCCATTCCGACCAGGAAGGCGATGCCGGCGAGGGCGCTGAAGAGGGGGAAGACCAGGTTCATCTGGATGTGCGAGATCATGTTCCCGTAAACGATGGGGTGCTCGGTCATGAAGCCGGCGCCGTTAATCATGATGATGGCGAGCAGGATCATGGCGGGGAAGAGGAAGAGCCATGCCCAGTAATGGGGGTCGGCCACGGCGCGTCCCATGAATGAGGGGAATGCTAGGCCCTCGATGACCTTTCGGCGCACGGCCGCGAGCACGTCTCCGGGCTTGGCCCCGCGGGGGCAATAGGTGGAGCAGTCGGAGCACTGGTAGCAGGTCCAGACGTGGGGGTCGGCCGTGAGCTTGTCCTTGAGTCCCCACTGGGCCCAGATCATCTCCTGGCGCGGGAAGGGATGGTCATCGGGGGAGAGGTTGCACACCACGGAGCAGGTGCCGCACTGGAAGCACTTCTTGAGGCTCTCGCCGCCGTTTTGGATGATGTCTTGCACGAAATCGAGGTCGGGTTCGATTTTGACGCGGTTTGGTTGGGACATGTCAGGTTCTCCTATAAAGTTGCAATCGAGGGATGCAGGGCTTGAGGCGTGGGGCTTGAGGCTTGAGGAAGAAGTCCCCAGGCCCGGCTGTCCTGCCCCTCAAGTCTCAAGCCCCAAGCCTCAAGCCTTAATCTCCCTCCTCACATCCCCTTGAACGGGTTCATGCCGATGTTGGCGATGGTCTCCATGTACTCGTTGATGGTGTTCATGATTTTTTCGGAGTCGGTGATCTCCATCTCGAAGAGCTGGACCCGCTCGTCTTCGAGGGCCATCTGCTGGAGCTTCTCGCGGACGTTCTTGCTCCGGGCCTGCATCATCTCGGAGCCCTTGATGAAGTGGCACTGGTAATCGTCGCCGGTCTTGCAGCCCATGAGCAGGATGCCGTCGTAGCCCTTGGACAGGGCCTCGTTGACCCACACGATATTGGTCGAGCCCAGGCAGCGTACCGGGATCACCCGCACGAACGGGCTGTAGCGGCCGCCCTTGACCCCGATCTGGTCAATGGCCGGGTAGGCGTCGTTCTCGCAGGCGATGATGAGCACCCGGGGCTTCTCGTCGAATTCATCGGGCACGTTCACGGCCTTGATCACGTTGGCGATCATGTCCACGGAGTAGTCCTTGAAGGAGACGATCCGCTCGGGGCATGCGCCCATGCACACGCCGCAGCGCCGGCAGCGCGTCGGGTTCGGCAGCGGCGTGCCCTTCACGTCCTCGTTGAGCACCCCGAACGGGCACTCCTCGGTGCAGCGCTTGCACTGGGTGCAACGCTGGAGAAAAAACTCCGGATAACTCTGGTCGCCGGCCCGGGGGTGCACGGCCTCGCCCCGGCACGTCATCTCCAGGCACTGGATGGCCTTGAGCGCGGCGCCGGCGCCGTCCTCCATCGCGCCCTGGATGTCCATGGGCGAGCGCATGCAGCCGGCCGCGTAAATCCCGGTCCGGCGCGACTCATAGGGGAAGCAGATGAAATGCGAGTCCGGGTAGCCCCACTTGAGCGTCGGCAGGTCCGGGCCTTGCCGGTAGTCGAGGTTCAAGATCTCGGTCCCGGCATGGGCCGCCAGCTCCTCGACCTTCTTCTTGGCGTCTTCCAGTTGCGCGCCGGCCTCGCCCTTGGCGATCACGGCCTGGGAGTCGTTGTAGATCCTGATCTTCTCGCCGTCGGCCGAGTTGGGGACCATGCCCGCGCCGACCACCACCAGGTCCACCCCGAGCTCGATGTTGCCGCCGAGCAGAGTGTCGTCCACCTTGGCCTTCATCTTGCCGTTCGCCCTCTCCACGGACACGACCTTGCCCTTGGTCATGAACACGCCCGGGTCAGCTTGCGCCTTCTTGTAGAAGAGCTCGTTATGGCCGGGCGCGCGGAAATGATCATAGACCACGTAGGCCTTGGCCTCCGGGTTCTTCTCGCGGACGTAGAGGGCCTGCTTGAGCGCGGTGAGCGAGTTGATCGAGGAGCTGTAGGAGAGCTTGTCCTGATCGGCCGAGCCCTCGTCCTGGACAAAGAGCACGGAGTTGGCGAATGAGCCGTCGGAGGGCCGCTTGATCTGCCCGGCCTTGGCCATCTCCTCCATCCGCACGTTGGTGATGACGTCGGGTAGTTTCTTGTAGCCCAGGTGTTCGAGGTGCGCGGGCTCGGCCGGCCTCCAGCCGGTGGCCTGGATGATGGCGCCGGCCTTGAAGGTCTTGCCCGAGACCGTGACGTCGAACAGGCCGGGCGCGCCCGCGATCTTCTCGATCCTGGCCCCGGTCATGACCTCGATCTTTTCGTGCTTCTTGACCTTTTCGATCAGCGGGGCGACGCCGGTGTCCTCGAGCTCCTCGTAGGGCGATGAGTGGGGCACGGACTTATACAGTTTGGCGGCCCATCCTCCCAGCTCGCCCTCCTTCTCGACGAGATAGACCTTGTAGCCGGTGTCCGCGCATTCGAGGGCCGCGGTGAGCCCGGCCACGCCGCCGCCCACCACCAGGACGTCCTTGTTGATGTCGGAGCAGCCCGGGAACGGGTCGGTGGCGGACATCTTGCGCACCTTGGTGATGGCCATGCGCAGGTAGTCCTCCGCCATCATCTGGGTATCCTCGTGGTTCGGCTCCTGGCACCAGGCCACGCCCTCCCGGATGTTCGCGTAGTCCGCCAGCAGCCCCTCGCCCAGGGCGTTGCTCGGATAAAAGCGAAAAGTGGGGCCCGCAATCACCACCCGCGTCAACTGCTCGTCAACCACGTCCTTCTTCATGAACGCGATGTCGTCGGCCTCGCACGAGCCCACCGTCTTCACCACCTCGGCCTTCATCTCCTCGCCGGCAACCTTCTTCAACGCCTCGATGTCCAGCGCCTCGGCGATGCCGTAACCCGTGCAGATATATACTCCCAGCTTGTCTTCCACGTCACTACCTCCTCACGATCTGGATGGCCTTCAAGGCGGCCGCGGTCGCGTCCTTTACCGAGCGCGATACGTCGAGCGGCCTCTTCACGCAGCCCGCGCCGATCAGCCCCGCCTTGGCGTCGTCCACCACGAAGCCGTTGGGGTCATAGGTAACGCCCGCGCCGGGCAGCTTCTCGTCGGCGGTGCTGGGGACCACGCCGGTCGCGAGCACCACCAGGTCGAACGGCGCCGTAAGCTTCTTCTGGTTCAGCATCTCCTCCACGTGCAGCACCGGCCGTCCGCCGTCCTCCGTGATCTTGGGGACCTTGCCCTTGATGAACTTGATCTTGTCGTCCCCGAGCAAGTCGTAATAAAACTTCTCCAGCCGGCCGATGGGACGGATGTCAATGTAGAACACGCTGATCTCGGCCTCCGGCAGCCGCGACCGAACGTAGCGGGCCTGCTTCAGAGTCCCCATGCAGCACACGCCCGAGCAGTACGGCAGGTGGTTCTCGTCGCGCGAGCCCACGCACTGCACGAAGGCCACGGTCCGGGGCGCCTCGCTCGATGACGGCCTCACCACCTTGCCGCCGGTCGGGCCGTTGGGCGCGCAGTAGCGCTCCATCTGCACGTTGTTAATCACGTCCTTGATTTTCCCGAAGCCCAGGTCCGGCATGTTCTTCGCGTCGAACGGCTTCCAGCCGGTGGCCATGACAATGGCCCCGACCTTGAGCGTCAGCTCCTCCTCCTTCTGGTCGAGGTCAATGGCGCCCTTGGGCTCCGCCTGTTTCAGGGCCTCGAGCTCGCCGCCGGTGAGCGCGTCCTTGTCCAGCACGTGCAGGTACGGATACGCCATGCCGTGCGGCAGGGCCAGGGCCTTTATCGAGGACAGGCCGAGGTCGAAGTCGCAGGTGACCTCGGACTTCACCGCGTCGAGGTGGGCCTGCGAGACCGGCTGTTTGCCGGTGACGTAACGCGGCCGCACCTTGATCTTGACCTCGAAGTCCCCGGCCGAGCCGGATACGCCCGTAACTTCCGCCATGGTGAGGACCTGGACGCGCGGGTTGTTGCGCAGCCGCTTGTAGTTGATCTCCAACCCGCAGGTCGGAGGGCAGAGCTTGGGGAAGTACTGGTACATCCGCACCACGCGCCCGCCCAGGTACGGCTCGCGCTCCACCAGCACCACCTCGTGGCCGACCTCCGCCGCCTCCAGCGCGGCCGTGATCCCGCTGATCCCGCCGCCCACCACCAGAATTTTTTTCGGTTCCGAAGTCATCACATACTCCATTTCTTGCTTTGATTTTGCTCTCAGGTGTGAATGATTTTTTTGACGGGATTAACAGGATTTTCAGGATAAAAATTGTTTTTGAATCCGGTTAATCCGGTTATTACTCGGATCACTAAATAGATGACATGGCCATTCCAATGGTAGGCGGAACACTCTTGTTCCGCCGCGCCCGACAAGAGTGTCGGGCCTACCATCCGCGATACTACGCGGCATAGGCGTCATCTATTTAGCGGCCTCATTAGTAATCCTGTTAATCCCGTCAAAAAATTCTCTGCTTGTTGGACTTAATATTTTTTTCGCTTCAGCATCTCCCGCTCCCGCTCGGAGAGCAGCGCCTCGTTGAGTTTGATGGTGAGCTCGCCGAACAGCGCGAAGCCAAGCCACCGGAAGGCGAACTTCATGAGCTCGAGATCGTCAGACCTCATGGATTCCAGGGTCTCCGGCTCGACCACGAAGCGCGTGAGGAATTGGCTCTGGAACACGAATTCCCGGAACTTGTCGAGGTCATAGCAGGCCATGTAAAACATCTCGATGCGGGCCGGGTCCAGCGGCTTCGACGACAGATACGGATGGAGCAGGATGCGCTTGAACAGCTCGCCCATCTCCCGGTACGCGGGCACGCCCTGGTCCCGGGTCCAATCCGCGATGGTCCACGAATTCTTCTCCTCGTGGCCGCGGCAGTGGTCCTCCTGAATCAGGAAATAAAACGCGCCGCCCTGGGTCGCCGGGTCCTCCGGCGACGCCTCGCCCACCGGGTACATCCGGCACGGCCACGGCCGGTCCTCGTAAATCCCGCAACCCTTTTCTCCCACGAACGGGCAGGTCCGCTCCTCGTCATCATTCATGCGCAGGAAAACGAACGGCAGCTTCTGGTCCTCGGAAAACGGAACGAACGTATGGCGCGTCAGGAAATCGGTGGTCGTCATCTTGAGACGCCGGCTCATCCGCAGGATGTCCAGCGGCGTGAGCACGATGTTCACGTTGCGGCAACACTGGTTGAAGCAGGAGATCCCGGGGTGACAGGAGAACACGAACTTGTCGCCCCCGCCCAAGCGCGGGGCCTCCGCCAGGATGCGCTCGCCCGCTTCCTTTCTCTCCTTAAGTTGATCCGCGTTCATTGTTAAATCGGCCCTTCAATAGGTGGGCGGGAAACTCTTGTCCCGCGCGCCCCTCATTAAGGCCGCCCGACAAGAGTGTCGGGCCTACCAATCATTATTTCCGGTCGTCATCCTCGTCGTCAATGATATAGTCCTTGTGCGCTTCCGGCGACCACACGGGCAGAGGACCGCAGGTACCGTTGGACGGGTTCAGCCGGTGGCGGTAGGAAGACCGGTGGTTGTATTTTTCCACCATCCATTCCCAGCCGCGCACGTAGTAAGGGCACTCGTCGTTAAAACAGACCCAATGCCATTCCTCGTTCCAGGTGGAATCGGGGGGTACCTTCCATTTTTTCATGGGCTGGTTGCAATGGGGGCAGCACGGTCGTGTATTATCCGTCATTTCGTGTCTCCTTGCTGCAATATTATAACCCGTTTACCCCCTTGTTCCAGTTAAGGGGCAAACCCCGGACGCCGCTCGACTGCCGCGGCGTCCGGAGAGTTTGCATTACCATACTGCTCAGAGAATTTTCAGACAGGATTAACAGGATTTACGGGATTTTCAGAATACGCCTCTTGTTTTTTCATCCTTTAAATCCTGTTAATCCCGTCTGAAAAAATTTTCATGATTTCCGGGCACCGCCTCGCGGCATGATAAGCTGTCCCAAAGGTTGAGGCCCCCGGACGCCGCCTGACTGCCGCGGCGTCCGGAGGGTCTCGAAACTACATGGAACCCGCGGTTATGATTAGATCAGGTCCACGACGGGACGCTTGATCATTTCCCACTTGTCGGTCTTGGGGTCCCACTTGGCGTTGGCGAAGACCTTCCACTCGTCCTTCATGACGGGGAAATCGGCGCGGCGATAGTAGCCGGGCCACCGGGTTTCCTCACGGAACTGGATGGTGCGGACGTGGATCTCGGCCTGCCACATGCGCTGCACGTTCTCCCAGCACCTCATCAGCTCGTGCAGGTCCTCGGCGGCGAAGTTCGCGGAGTCTTCCTTGAGGTAAGCCAGGAGCTCGAGGGCGCGCTCCAGGCCGGCCTTGTTGGTCATGAAGTTGGAGGTGACGCCGCCCGCGTATTCGTCCATGACCTTCTGGAGCCGGAACATGAACATCTTCGGCCGGATGTAATTGGGGTTGATGTTGGGGTCGGTGGTCTTCTTGGAGTTCTCCTCGTAAACCTTGAGGGGCTTGAGGATGATGTCCTTGAGCTTTCCGAGCTCGCCCGCGTCAACCTTGGGCTGCGAGTTGTTGTCGAGGATGAAGCGGATGGCGGCCTTCGCGGCGATCCTGCCCTCGGCATGGGACCCTGAAGAGAACTTGTGGGAGGACGCGCCGGAGGCATCGCCCGCGCAGAAGAGGCCCTTCACGGTGGACATGTTCTCATAGCCCCAGAAGTACCCGGCCTTCTTGGTGGCATCGTTCTGGAGGTCGGCGGGACCGGACACCCACGCCCCGGAAGCGCCGGAATGGGAGCCGATGAAGTAAGGCTCGCACGCGGCGATTTCCGAAGCCTTCTCCTCGGGCTGCGTGTTGGTGGCGGCCCACAAGATGGCCTGAGAGATGGTCATGTCGAGGAAGTCTTCCCAGGCTTCCTCTTCCAGGTGTTTCAATTTCTTTTTGGCGGACTTTTCGTCCGGCTCGGCCTTGGCGATCTTCTGGATGGCTTCCTCGGTCCTCATGAAGAGCGGGCCCTTGCCCTCGTTCAAGTCCATCATCCCGAGCCAGTTCCGGAGGTTGGCGGGGATGGGCTTGACCAGCCCGTAGGGTTTCCACTTCTCGAGCTCGTCCTTCCGCTCGGCCATGTAGTCGCCGCCGAAGGCGTTGGTGGCGCGGGACTTGAACAGCAGGAACCACGCGCCCACCGGCCCGTAACCGTCTTTGAAGCGGACGGGGATGAACCGGACTTCCTGGCAGGTCTGCTCGGCGCCGGCCCGGGTCGTGAAATACAAAGACGAGCCGGAGTTCCACGGCGGATACCAGGCGCGGCCCAGGCCCTCGCCCACGGAGCGCGGCCGGAACACGTGCACGGCCCCGCCCATGGCGGCCATGACCGCCTTGGCCTTGATCACGTAGAACTTGTTCTCGCGCACCGAGAAGCCAACCGCGCCGGCGATGCGGTCGCCGTCCAGCAGCGGCTCCACGATGAACACGCGCTCCAGGATCTCGCCCTTGTCGCCCAGGGCCTTCATCGCGTTCTTGGCGGCCTCCGCCACGATCACCTTGTACGACTCGCCGTTGATCATCAACTGCCAGCGTCCCTCGTGAACGTACGCGCCCTTCTCGTCCTTCCAAATCGGCAGGCCCCACTTCTCGAACAGGTGCACCGTCGAGTCAACGTGCCGGGCGATCGAAGCCACCAGGTCGTCGCGCGCGATGCCCATCAGGTCCTGCTTCACGTAATTGATGTAGTCCTCGACGGTGTTCTGCCCGTCCTTGATGCCGACGTACTGGTTGATGGCCGAAAGGCCCATGGCCACGGCGCCGGAACGGTCCATCGCCGCCTTGTCAACCAATGTCACCTTGAGCCCGTTCTTCTTGGCCCAATGCGCGGCTTCCACCGCGGCGCCGCAAGCAGACATGCCGCCGCCGCAGATCAAAAGATCAGTCGTGATTTCCACGGTTTCAAAGTTCTGCATGGCTATTCCCCCTTACTTCTTCGGAGTCCAAACGGCATCCAGACCCAGCGAAACCGGCTCAGTGTAGAGCGTGGTGTCCTTGATGTCGCCCTTGCCGTCGCCGAACCCGCCGTCCGGGACCGCCTGCCCCTCGACCGTGGTGCGGATGGGGAACTTGAAACGCTTCACCATGCCGTTCCGGAACTTAACGGTCCACATGATCGAGTCCGTGCTCCGCAGCGGCGTCACCACCGCGCCCATCGGCACGAAGTCCGCGTAACCCCGGACCTCAACCGCCTGCGTCGGGCAGATCTTCACGCAGTTGTAGCACTCCCAGCACATCTCGGGAGCGCGGTTGTACGCCTTCATCAGCTCCTTGTTCAGAACCATGAGGTCGTTGGGGCAGATGTACTGGCAAGCCGTCTTGTCCAGCGCCTTGCACCCGTCGCACTTTTCAGGAATCACAAAACTTGGCATATCACTCCTCCTGTTTCCCGGTTTAATTTTCGGGGAAAACTCCCCCGGCTAATTCGTCAAATGACTCAATCCCCGTTGACCTCTACTCGTTCACCTCCTTGCTGTGATTTCATCGAACTTTTATTCCCTATCTCTTTATCTTTTTTTCCGCGTCGCCCGTGGCGTGGCCGTGCAGCTTGATCTCGACCTTTTCGTCCAGGTTCTGATAGTACTCCTGGAGGATCTTCCCCACCTCGGGACGCGAGAACTCAACCGGAAGCGGCTTGCCCTCCGAGAGCATCTTCCGCACCACCGTGCCCGAAAGCATCAGCCGGTCTTCCTTGCCGTGAGGGCAGGTCTTCATCGAGGCCATGCCCCCGCACTTGTTGCACCAGAACGTCCAGTCTATCTTCAGAGGCTTGGTCAGCAGGGCGTCCGGCGCGATCTCGTCGAAGATCTTCTGCGCGTCGAACGGACCGTAATAGTCGCCCACCCCCGCGTGGTCCCGCCCCACGATCAGGTGCGAGCACCCGTAATTCTGGCGGAACACCGCGTGCAACAGCGCTTCCTTCGGGCCCGCGTAACGCATCTCCAGCGGATACCCGCCCTGGATCACCGTGTTCTTCACGAAATAATTCTCCACCAGGGCGTCAATCGCCTTCACCCGCACGTCCGCCGGGATGTCCCCCGCCTTCAGCTTCCCGATCAGCTGGTGGATGTAAAGCCCGTCGCAGACCTCGACCGCGATCTTCGCCAGGAACTCGTGCGACCGGTGCATCGGGTTCCGAAGCTGCAACGCCGCGATCGTCTTCCAGCCCTTCTCCTCGAAGGCCTTCCGCGACTCCGCCGGCCGCTGGTAGATGCCCTTGAACTCCGTCGGATACGTGGACTCCGACAACACCTTCACCGGACCGCCGAGGTTGTACTTCGCCTGCTCCATAACCTTCGCCACGCCCGGGTGCTCCTTGTCCGTCGTCCGGAACACCGACTGGCACTCGTGGGCCTTGTCAATCTCGTACTTGTCCGTGATCTTCATCGTCGCCATGAGCTCTTTGGATTCCTCGTCAACCAAAGCGACCTCGTCGCCCTTCTTCACCGACTCGTCGCCGGTCGAGCAGGTGATCGGGATCGGCCAGAACACCCCGCTCTTGAGCGTCATCTGGTCGCATACGCCCTTCCAGTCCGCCTGGTCCATGAAACCGTCCAGCGGAGTGAAAGCCCCGATGCCCAGCATGATCAGGTCCGAGGTTTCGCGGGAGGTGATCAAGAGCTGCTTCAAGCCCTTCGCCCGCTTCAGTTCGTCGTCCTTGGCCTTGCCTTCCAGCAACAGGCACTTCAGAGTCTTCGATCCATGAGGTGGTACCAGCATTATCTGTCTCCTTTCTTTCTAGTACAATGCGATCCAATGAGACCTGGGGACCCTTATCCCGAAATTAACCCTAATTGACCACGGCTGTTCCGCTGATGTTCCGCATCCGCCGGAAGTTAAATTATAAGGCGAGCTGCCGCTGCCCGGACACTGGCCCGGCCCGCCGTCACTCATGCCTGTTGGTGAAATTGCGTGGACCCTTTATCATGATGCCCCGGTACTGCCCTCCGGGCGGCTTACTCACTTACTACGGCAACTTAAATTCTCTAATCTGCGGATGGGAGCTGGGTATGAATGCTCGATCTCTATACGCGATCTTTAAACTATTCTTCTCTAGCTTACTATCTTCCCAAAAACACCATTAGAGACCGGTTAAAACAAAATTAATTTTTCTTAATTCCCAACATTTAGCCGACATAACCCCAAAATTCACACCCCCCTCCATTAAAAATATTAAACCCCAGTAACCCTATCGTCTTACTTCAATCAGGGGCGCCTACACCCAGCGCCCGCTCCCCCATGACAACAGCAGGATCTGAAGGGGGGAGTCGGGCCGGGGAAAGGTTTGAGGTTTGAGGTTTGGGGTTTGAGGTTTGAGGTTAAAGATCGAGGCTTGGGGCTTGGGGCTCGGGGCTTGGGGCTTGAGGCTTGGGGCTTGGGGCTTGAGGCTCGGGGCTTGAGGCTTGAGGCTTTAACCACAAACCTCAAACCACAAACCTCAAACCTCCTCTGCACGAGCGACTTCAGTCGCGACCCTCTCCCTGTTCCCCGCTCCGCGCTCCCCGTTCCGCGCCCCCCTACCTGGCCACATCATCAACCACGTGCTCGATCACCTTCGCGTCATTCATCGTCCAGACATCACACCCCGGATCATTATCCACGTTCCCCGACGCCATGATCGTAAACCCCCGCGCCGATACCGCCGACAGGTTCGTTGTCACGCACTCCTCCTTACAACGATTGCACAGAATCTTGTCAGTGTCGCAATAAAAGCTGTGAAATCTCCCGATATACGGGTGCCAGCCGAGCAAAGCAAAGCAGTTTTCCCCGGAGGCATAAGTATGGTGTTTTAGAAAGTACTCTTTTTGCGCGTCATATATCTCACCAAGATAGACTTGTACAGGCCTGCTTTGAAATCTCAGGAACTTAGGAATTGCATAGCCCGCAAGAATGGCAATAATAAACAAAGAAATAAACCAAGGAATAACGTGCTCCTTCCAGATGCTCCGATCAACCATCCCCTCCTCCTCCTTTCCCAACCCCCTCGCCAAAGGGGAGCGGGTGCCCTCACCCGCGGTCTCCGCCTTCATTTGGACTGCGAGCGGCTTGCCGCTTTGGACTGCGCGCGGCTTGCCGCCGCTTTAGATCGGCAAGCTTGCTTGCCGGCGCACGCGCAAAGCTCTTCAATCCGCCGGGAGCAAGCTCCCGGAACCAAAGCGATAGCAAGCCCTCGCACTCCACATCTGACGCCGCAACCGCCTCACGGATCCACGATCACGTTCTTCATCACCTTCGCATCATTGATCGTCCAGACATCACACCCCGGATCATTATCCACGTTCCCCGACGCCATGATCGTAAACCCCCGCGCGGATGCCGCCGACAGGTTCGGCGTCAAGCATTCCTCCTTGCAACGGGTGCACAAAATCTTGTCCTCTCCGCAATAATAGGTGTATAACTGCTTGCAATCCGGTTTCCACTTGAGCTCCTCGAAACAGTTTTTGCCACCGGCGTACCCGTGGTGCTCCTCGAAATATTTTTCCTGTGCCTCGAATATGGAACGAAGGTTTGGCTTGGCCATAATGCAGTTACCCTTTGATTGGAATTTCATAAAGTCCGGTATCGCGATCGCCGCCAAAAGCAGTATGATGAATAATAGAAACACCACAATCATCCACGGCAAAAACGAACATCCACTGCCCTTCTTCCCGCCCTCATTCCAGTTCTCCATCCCCTCCTCCTTTCCCAACCCCCTCGCCAAAGGGGAGCGGGTGCCCTCACCCGCGGATCAGCGCCTCCCGCCGCCCCAACCAGAAACCAGAAACAAGAAACACCCTCAATTAAAATTAATCCTTTAAATCCTGTCCATCCCTGTTAAACTCCTCTTCTTCCTGTCTTGCAAACATGGTGCCGCCAAGCCACCATCGCACCAACCCCCCGTTCCCGCACGCAAATCTCCCCCGCGAGCGCACCCGGCGCCCCAAGTTCACGTATGAATGCGCTTACCAGGAAGGAAAACAAAATACCCGGCAGTGAAATCCGCGGACTCTCCTACAAGCAATCAATCAAGACCTTGGCCTGTCCCGGGGCGTGGAGGGATTGGAAGGCGAGGTTGAGGTCGGCGAGGGGGATGACGGCGCTGATGAGGACGGCGGGGTCGAGGGCGTTGGCGGCGAGAGCGGAGAGGGCGGCGGAGAACTCGGCGGCGGTGTAGCCGAAGCTGAATTTGATTGAGATTTCCTTGCCGAAGCAGATGATGGGCAAGATGCTGACCTTGCCCATGTTGATGCCGAGCATCAGGACCGTGCCGGCCGGGCGCACCATGTTGATGGCCTCCATCATCGAGGTTTCCGTGCCCGCGCAATCGAGCACGGTTTGCGGCGGCCCGCCCGCCTCCTTTATCACAACCGTGAGCGGCTTTTCCCGGGCCGGGTCAATCACCCGCGCGCCCGCCCTCTTGGCCCGCTCGGCCCGGGCAGGGTCCGGCTCGGACACGAAAATATTGTTCACGCCCCTCTCCCTGAGCGCGTAAATGCACATCAGCCCGATGGGTCCGGCGCCCATGATCAGGACCGGGCCCCCGGTCCCGAGCATGGCCACGCCGTGCCGGCCGACCGCCCAGGGCTCGGTGAGGGCCGCAGTCTTGAGGTCGAGGCCGGCCGGGATGCGATAGAGCATGGAGGGCTTGACCCGCATGAACTGGGCGAACCCGCCCGGGTTCATGCCCAGGCCGTAGCTGCTATTGAGCCCGTTCTGACAGTGCTGGGTGTTGCCGGCCCGGCAGAACTCGCAGGTCCCGCACGGCGCCAGCGGCATCACCGCCACTTCTTCGCCCTCGCGCCAGCCTTGAACGCCATCGCCCAGGGCCGCCACCTCTCCGGTCAGCTCATGCCCGATGATCGCCTTCGGCGGCAACAGCCCCTTCTCCACCAGGTGCAGGTCGGAGCCGCAAATCCCGCAATACCTGACCCGCACCACCGCCTCGCCCGGACCCGGAACCGGGACCGGGACCTCGGCGATCTCGAACGTCCCGCCCCGCTGGAACAACGCCGCTTTCATCTTGTCCTCCATTCCTTGCATTAGTCCGCCGCCAGCATATCCCATCGTGGTTCCATGTCAAGCCTTTTAAGAAGGTTTGTGGTTTGGGGTTTATGGTTTGTGGTTCAATTTCGGGCCTCAAGCCCTAAGTCCCAAGCCCTGAACTACAAACCCCAAACCACAAACCCTCCCCTTCGCGACATTACTTTTTTTCCTCTTGGGGTGCGACCAACTTACTATTAATAGGGGAGCATGAAATTGAAGAGGTTTGGGGTTTGAGGTTTGTGGTTAAAGAGGTTTAACAGGGATATACAGGATGAACATGACAAGAGAAATTTAGAATTTATCCTTAAAATCCTTGACATCCTTGTTTATTATTCTTGATTGGGGGCAAAAAAAGTGTATAGCCGTGCTCAACAACGGGGTCGGAAGCGAACATTTTGGCGCGACGTTTCGTGGCCTGATTTGTGGGACAGAGCGGCCCGGGTTTCAGGCCGCGGGTGGCCTGGACGGTGGGACGCGGGAGGCCGGAGATTGGGCCAGCCGTGGTCCAGTTCAGGGGCTTCGCGGCCTGGGCCCTGGGCCTCAAAATTCAGGCCACGGGCGGCCAACTGCCGGATTTGTTTGGAGACCGGGTCAAAAACAGGGAAAAATTTTGGGGAAAAAGGCTTGCGTGGCCTGAATCCGCCGCCATTGGTCAAGTCAAAAAATTCTTCAGCCGCGCCCATCATATCTTTCCTCAAGCCTCAAGCCCCAAGCCTCAAGTCCCAAGCCCTTGGCCCATGCCTCAGTGCTTGCAACCCGTCGTGTTGCCCTATATCCTTTTTAGCGGAGGCAAAAATGACCTCGATACTCGGCATCTCGGCTTTTTATCATGATTCGGCGGCGTGCCTGGTTAAGGACGGTGAGATCGTGGCGGCGGCGCAGGAGGAGAGGTTCACCCGGAAGAAGCACGACGCGGGGTTCCCGGAGAACGCGGTGGCGTATTGCCTTTCGGCGGCCGGGCTCAAGATGGAGGAGCTGGATTACGTGGCGTTTTACGATAAGCCGTTCGTGAAGTTCGAGCGGCTCTTGAAGACGTATCTCGCTTACGCTCCGTTCGGGCTGCGCTCGTTTGTGATTGCGATTCCGGAGTGGATGGGCAAGAAGCTCTGGCTCAAGGAGCAGCTCCAGGAGCGGGCCGGGGACAAGGTGCCGATCCTGTTCCCGGAGCACCACGAGTCGCACGCGGCGTCGGCGTTTTTCCCGTCGCCGTTCGAGGAGGCGGCGTTCATCACGGTTGACGGGGTGGGGGAGTGGACGACCACGAGCTTCGGGACGGGCCGGGGCAACAGGATCGAGCTGATGCGGGAAATCAGGTTCCCTCACTCGCTGGGGCTTCTGTATTCGGCGTTCACCTATTTCACGGGGTTCAAGGTGAACTCGGGCGAATACAAGCTGATGGGGCTCGCGCCCTACGGCGAGCCCCGGTACGTGGACCTGATCAAAAAGGAGCTGGTTGACATCCGGGACGACGGGTCGTTTCGGCTGAACCTGAAATACTTCGACTACATGGTCGGGCTCTACATGACCAACCGCAGGTTCGCGGAGCTGTTCGGCGGCCCGGCGCGGAAGCCCGAGACCAAGATCACGGAGCGGGAGATGGACCTGGCCCGGTCGGTGCAGGCGGTGACCGAAGAGATCATGATGAAGATGGCGCGCCACGTGCACAAGGTCACGGGCATGAAGAAGCTGTGCCTGGCCGGCGGCGTGGCGCTGAACTGCGTGGCCAACGGGCTGATCCTGCGGGAGGGCCCGTTCGAGGACATCTGGATCCAGCCGGCGGCGGGCGACGCGGGGGGGGCGCTGGGCGCGGCGCTGTACTCGTGGTACCAGTACCTGGGCAACGGGCGATCGGCCACCCCGGACCGGCGCGACCGCCAGCGCGCGAGCTACCTGGGTCCGGCCTTCTCCGACGATGAGATCGAGTCGTTCCTCGAGGACAACGACATCCCCTATAAGAAGATCGAGCCCGGCGAGCTGGCGCGGGTCGCGGCCGGGCTGATCGCGGAGAGCAAGGTGGTGGGCTGGTTCCAGGGCCGCATGGAGTTCGGGCCGCGCGCGCTGGGCGCCCGCTCCATCATCGGCGACGCCCGCAGCCCGGAGATGCAGTCGGTGATGAACCTGAAGATCAAGTTCCGCGAGTCGTTTCGGCCGTTCGCGCCCACGGTGCTGGCGGACCGGGCGTGCGATTACTTTGACATCAGCTGCGAGTCGCCGTACATGCTGCTCACGGCCTACGTGCGCGACAAGTATAAAAAGCCCGTGCCGCCGGAGATGGACCAGGCGCGGGGCCTGGACAAGCTCAAGGTGCACCGCTCCGAGATCCCGGCCATCACGCACGTTGACTACTCGGCCCGGCTCCAGACCGTGAACCGCAACGACAACCGGCTTTATTACGACATGATCAAGGCGTTCGAGGACCTGACCGGGTGCCCCGTCATTATCAACACCAGCTTCAACGTGCGCGGCGAGCCCATCGTCTGCTCGCCCGAGCACGCCTGGCGCTGCTTCATGCGCACGCGCATGGACTACCTGGTCATGGGCAACATCCTGCTCGACAAGAAGGACATGCCGGAGTGGGAAGAGACCGAGGACTGGGAAAGCGAGTTCCCGCTGGACTGATCCGCTCTCCATAAATAAGGTGGGAGGCCGGCTCCGACGGGCGATCCCTTAAAGAGTCGCCGGCCGGAGGCCGCCTCCCACTTTCAATTAACGGCCGCGGTCAGTTCCCGAAGGCCTGATAGCTGAACAGGCTGCCGCCCACGTCGCCATGTCCCGAAAGTGCCCGGAAGGTGACGTCAAACCCCGAGGCGCTGATGTTGGAGATCCTGGTCGCCACGTATTCCTCGCTTCCGATCGGGCCGGCCAGCGGCGAGACCAGGACCTGGGGCGGACCCGTGAATCCGCGCTTGAAGCTGACGTGGACCGTAACGCTCACGGCGGGCGTGGCCACGTCCAAGGTCCTCGTGTCCATTTCCAGGCGGCCGTCGAGCAGGCCGTCGGCCTTGATGGCATAAGGGACGCTGGTGATGCGCGCGCGGGGTATCATCAGCTCGCCGTTCACCCTGATCCTCAGGTAGAGCGGGACCGCGCCGAAAATGTCCGGGTCGAGCGGCGTCACGCTCCCCAGCAGCACGTTGTAAATGCCCTGGCTCACCAGCACGTTGGCCTGCGTCTCCTGCCAGAGCAGCGTGCCGCCGGTGGGCGCGTCGAAAATCTGGAAGATGATGTCCACGGTGTCGGAGACGGACACGCCGGCGGCGTCGGTGAGCCGGCCCTGGTAGTTGATGAGGTGGGCGGGCGAGCTCGGGAAGTCGAACGGGTCGGTGGGGTCGGTGCCGGAGCTCACCTCGATGCCGTCGTTGTAGCCGTCGCCGTCGGTGTCGGGATTCAGCGGGTCGGTGGAGAACAGGATGACCTCGTCCCGGTCGGAGAGGCCGTCGCCGTCAGTGTCGGGATTGGCCGGGTCCGTGCCCAGGGTGAAGATTTCATAATCGTCGTTAAAGAGATCGCCGTCGGTGTCCGCGTTGCAGGGATCGGTGCCGTAACTGAACTCGATAATGTTGGCCAGCGCGTCGAGGTCAGGGTCCGCTAACGCATCGGCGACGGAGGCGTCGGTGCAGGTGTAGAGGTCCTCCCAGACGTCGGGCATACTGTCGCCGTCGCGGTCGGTAAGGGTGTTGCCGCCCGGCTCCGCGCCGTCGGGGATGCCGTCGCCGTCGGTGTCCGGGTCGAGCGGGTTGGTAGAGTTCACGAAAATCTCGCTCCAGTCGGTGAGCCCGTCGCCGTCGCTGTCGCTCAGCCAGGGATCGGTGAAATAAGTTCCGACCTCGATTAAATCACTCAATCCGTCTCCGTCCGAGTCCGCGGCGTTGGGATTAGTGCCGTAGATCATGACCTCGTCCGCGTCGTCAAGCCCGTCGCCGTCGCTGTCGGTGGCCAGCGGATCGGTGTGCGAAGTCTGCACCTCAAAGGCGTCATTGAGCCCCTCGCCGTCGGAGTCAGGGTTGGTGGGATCGGTGCCGTAGGTGTTGACTTCGGCCCCATCAAAGAGTCCCTCGCCGTCGGTGTCCGGGTTGCACGGGTCGGTGCCGTGGGCAAACTCGCCGGTGTTGTTGAGCCCGTCGGAGTCGTTGTCGGCCAGGGAGTCGCCGCTCAGGGGATCGAGTCCGCAGGAAACGTATAACACCTCCCAGTCGTCGGGCAGGCCGTCGCCGTCGGGGTCGGAGGAGCAGGGATCGGTGCCCAGGTTGTACTCGGCGAGGTTGGTGAGCCCGTCGCCGTCGCTGTCGGCTCCGGCGTCAGGAGAGAGGGGATTGCAGCAGGCGGAATGGGCGGCTTCCCATCCGTCGGGCAGAAGGTCGTCGTCGGTGTCCCAGTCGGCGGGGTCGGTGCCCAGGGCGGCATCCTGGGCGATGGCGAGGCCGTCGCCGTCGGCGTCAATACCGACGCGGGTGAAATAAATCTGCTGGACGCCGTCGCGGGAGTCGCGCCAGGCGATGCCGAACTCGGAGCCGGTCCAGGCCATGGTCGGCTCGTTCTTGGCGGAAGCGACGGTGGTGACGGGAGCGCCCGTCCCCAGGGTGGAGCCATCTATGGCCAGGCGCATGAAGTAGATCTCAATGCCCTCGCGCCAGGCCACTCCGAGCTCCGATCCGGCGCGGACGAGCCGGGAGGATTGCGAGAAGGCCCACGTGTTCGTGAGCCTGGTTTCGGCGCCGATGGCCGTGCCGTCCGGGCCGATGCGGCGGAAGAAGAGCTCCCAATTGGTGGTGCGGGCGTCCTCCCAGATCACCGCGTACTCTGTCCCGGTCCAGGCCAGCGACGGATAATTGGACCCATTGCCATCGTCGCTCAGCCGGACCTCGGGGCCCACCGTGGCCCCATCCGCAGTCAGCCTCCGGAAATAGATCTCGTAGTTGCCGTCCCGGTTGTCATACCAGGCCGTCCCGAACTCGTTATAGGGCCAGCCGCTCCAAGCGAGAGAAGGAAAATTAGAACTGCCCGCTGCCTGGGTGGCCCGGGTTTCCGTGGGCAGGACGGTGTTCCCGTCGGCCGCCAGCACCGAGTCATAAATCTCGTTGTCGCCGTCGCGGCTGTCGTGCCAGGCCACGCCGTAGCGCGAGCCGGTCCAGATCACCGTGGGTCCGGAGGAGACTGAAGCATTGCTGGAGAGGCGCAGGTCCGGGCCCACGGTCGAGCCGGCAAGGTCCAGACGGTTGAAGAAGATCTCATAGTTTCCATACCTGTTGTCATACCAGGCGATCCCGTATTCCGATCCCGACCAGGCGAGCGTGGGGAGCTCGTTGTTGCTGGGGCTATAAGTCAGGCGGAGGTTCAGTCCCACGGTCGAGCCGTCCACCGCGAGCCGGCTGAAATAGAGCTCGCGGTTGCCGGTGCGGGTGTCGCGCCAAACCAGGCCGTACTCGCTCCCGCTCCAGGCCAGGTTCGGGTAATAGGCCTCGCCGCCTCCGATGGTCACCCGAACCTCCGGGCCCAGGGGCAAGTTGGACGGCGCGATGCGGGCATCGAAGGGCTGGGCGCCCCATAAGACCTCATTGCCGTCAAGCGCGCCGTCATCGTCGGCGTCGGGGTCATTGGGGTCGGTGCCGGTGTCGGCCAGGTCAATAAAGACGCCGGTGTCGGTCTCGACCTGGTCGGGCAGGCCGTCGGCGTCGGAGTCCGGGGTGGGGGAGTTGGGATCGGTGGCGAAGGAGTTGACCTCGAGGCCGTCGGAGAAGCCGTCGCCGTCGGTGTCGGTCGCGCAGGGGTCGGTGCTGTTCCCCCATTCCGCGAGGTTCATGAGGCCGTCGCCATCCGCGTCGGAGAAGGCGTCGTTGCCCGCGGGGTTCAGGCAGGAGTATGCCTCCTCCCACCAGTCGGGCATGCCGTCGCCTTCCGCGTCGGTGAAGACGCAGGGGTCGTCGCCGCGGAGGAACTCGGCGAGGTTGGAGATGCGGTCGCCGTCCGGGTCGCCGGTGGTATCGGCGGCCAGCGGATTGAGGCCGCAGGCCGATCCCTGGATCACCTCGTAGCCGTCGCTCATGCCGTCATCGTCGGTGTCCCAGTCCGCGGGGTCGGTGCCGGCCGGCGGCTCGAGCACGTCCACCAGTCCGTCGCCGTCGCTGTCCGGGCCCAGGCGGGCGAAATAAACCTCGTAGGCGCCGGAGCGGGTGTCGTGCCAGGCCATGCCGAACTCGGACCCGGTCCAGACCAGGTCGGGCCAGCCCGAGGTCCCCGGGGCGAAGGTGATGCGTTGCTCGGCGCCGATCCGCTCGCCCTGCTCGTCCAAGTAAGTGAAGTAGATCTCGTAGTTGCCGTCGCGGGAATCGTTCCAGCAGATCCCGTACTGGGAGCCGGTCCAGGCCATGGCGGGCATGGATGACTCGGAGGGGGTTGAGCTGATCCGGAGGTTCGGACCCAGCGCCCATAACATGTCGTCGGCATGGACGAAGTAGGTCTCGTAGACCCCGCCCGCGCGGTTGTCGTTCCAGGCGATGGCGAACTCGGAGCCGTTCCAGGCGAGCGTGGGGATCAAGGAGTCGGCGGAGTCGGAGGTCATCCTGACATCGCCCATGTATCGGGATCCGTTCGGATTGAGCAGGGTGGTGTAAATCTCGTTGTTTGAATTCCGGTTGTCGTTCCAGGCCAAACCGTAATACGTTCCATCCCAGGCCAGGGAGGCGTAGCGCGAGGCGGAGGTGTCGTAGGTGATGCGCCGGAAGTTGCCGACGGTGGAGCCGTCGGCGGCGATCTGCGCGGTCAGGATCTCGAGGTTGGAGCTGCCGTAGTCGGCCTCCCAGGCGGCCACGAAACCCGTCTCGCCCCAGCTCAGGGAGGGCCAATGGTTTGCGGTCTGGCTGGAGCCGAGGCGCTGGAAAGAAAGATCACCCGAGCCGTCCGCGGCGATGCGGGCCATGTAGATGTAGGCCGCGGGCCAGGCGCCCTCCTGTTCCCAGGCCACGCCGAACTCGGAGCCGGTCCAGACCAGCGACGGGTACAGGGAATCATAGGAGCTGAACACCACCCTCAGGTCCGGTCCCAGCGTATCCCCCACGGCCGAGAGCCGGGTAAAGTATATTTCGTAATAGTATAAACCGTCGCGGGGGTCTTCCCAGGCCAGCCCGAACTCCGAGCCGGTCCAGGCCAGGTCGGGGTCGCCCGCGCCCCCGCCATCCCAGGTGACGCGCCGGGCGCTGCCGATCACGGCGTAGCCCGGGGCGATGTTTCCGTTAAAGGGATTGGAGCCGCCGATGATCTCGTAATAATCGTTGACCGCGTCGCCGTCGGTGTCCGGGTTGCCGGGATCGGTGCCGGTGTCGGCGAAGCCGTTGAACACGCCGGTGTTCGTCTCCACCGCGTCGGGCAGGCCGTCGCCGTCGGTGTCGGCATCGGGAACGAGGGGGTCGGTGAGGAACAGGAAAAGCTCGTCGTAGTCGCTGAGGCCATCGCCGTCGGTGTCGGGGTCGAGGGGATCGGTTCCGTAGGTCAAGGCCTCGTCGCCGTCGCTGATGCCGTCGTTGTCGGAGTCGGGGTCGCAGGGATCGGTGAGGCCGTCGTACTCCTCAAGGTTGGACAGGCCGTCGCTGTCCGCATCGCTGAGCGCGTCCGCGGCCAGGGGTTGCACGCCGCACGACGAATGGGCCACTTCCCAGCCGTCGGGCATGAGGTCGTCATCCGAGTCCCAGTCGTTCGGCGAGGTGATGGTCTCGAGGCCGTCGTTCAGGCCGTCGCCGTCGGAGTCCGGACCGAAATACATCATATATGGCTTATAGGAGCCGTCGCGGTTGTCAAGCCAGCCGGCCGCGAACCTGGATCCGGTCCAGGCCAGGGACGGTGTGGAGCTGCCCACCGTGGTGCCGTCCGAAAGCCGGATCGGACCATATAACGGCCCCCCCGCGGCCGTGCCTAATGACGCCACTCCAAAATACAGAAAGGGAAAGTTGAAGATGCCCGTCCCGAATCCCAGCAGCGAGCCGCCCCGCACCACGCTGGCTTCGTAGATATATTCCACGCTGGAGCCGGAGACAACCATCGGCTGGGCCGGGGCCAGCGGCGATCCATCCGCGCCCAGGCGCAAATACTTCACCTCCCATAAGCCATCAAGCAGCTCGATGTAGGTCAGCCCGTACTCGGAGCCGGTCCAGATCAGGGAAGGCCCAACGGATCCCGCGGTGTCTCCCCCGGTTATTTGAACTTCGCCGCCCACCACGGTCCCGCCGGCGCTGACCCTGGTGAAGTAAATCTCCGAGGTCCCGGTCCTGTCATCGTACCAGGCCACCCCGAACTCCGAGCCGGTCCAGGCGGCCGCGGGAGAGATGGCGTTGGTGGCATCATGACTGAGCCTGAGCTCGGGTCCGATGACCGTGTTTCCATCGGCGTTGATCCTGGCGAAATAGATCTCAATCGGCCCGTCCCGGTTATCGGGCCAGGCCAGGCCGAACTCGGTGCCGGTCCAGGCCAGGCTCGCGCGGTTGTTGCTGTAGTATTTGTAATACGTAGTGGATACCACGAGAGGCGGGCCAGCGGTGGAGCCGTCAAGGCCGAAGGTGCCCAGGCGGACCTCGTAGAGGTTGTCGAAGCCATGGGCGTATCCGAACTCCGAGCCGGTCCAGAGCAGGCTCAGCTCATCCGGTGTTCCCGAGTTGCCGGCCACCATGAGGTTCGGGCCCAGGTTGGAAAAGTCGGCGCTCAGCCGGGTGAAAATTAAATCGCGATTGCCCGCCAGACCCGTCCACATGGCGCCGAACTCCGAGCCGGTCCATGCAATTCTTAATTGATTGGTATAGTCACCATTTATCTGGCGTTCCGGCCCTTCCGCTTTCACGCTCGGAGTGATGCGGTCATCCGAGGGGTTCGAGCCGGCAAAAGCCTCGGCGCCGTCCCCGACCCCGTCATCGTCCGAGTCCGGGTCCCAGGGGTCGGTGCCGTAGACGTTGATTTCCTGGCCGTCGTTGAGGCCGTCGTAGTCGCTGTCGGGGTTGAGGGGGTCGGTGCCCCAGACGATGGCCTCCAGATAGTCGGTGAGGGCGTCGCCGTCGGTGTCGGGGTTGCAGGGGTCGGTCCAGACGGTGAACTCGCCGAGGTTGTCCAGCAAGTCGGAATCCGGGTCGGCGGTGGTGCTCCCCGCGAGCACCGGGTCTATGCCGGTACAGGAGCGGTAATTGTACTCCCAGCCGTCGCCCATGCCGTCGTTGTCGGTGTCCGTGTCGCAGGGGTCGGCGCCGATCGTGTATTCGTCCAGGTTGGCGAGTCCGTCCCCCTCGGCGTCGTCCAGGGAGTCGTCGGCCAGCGGATTGAGCCCGCAGCCGGCGTAAGTGATCTCCCAGCCATCATCCATGCCGTCGCCGTCGGTATCCGAGTTGCAGGGACTGGTCCCGGCCGCGTCCTCCTCGCGGTTTTCGAGCCCGTCGGTGTCGGCGTCGGCCAGCGAGTCGCCGGCCAGGAGCGGATCAATCCCGGCGCAGGAGCTGTATTTGTCCTCCCACCCGTCACTCATGCCGTCGCCGTCGGTGTCGGGATCGCACGGATTGGTCTCGGTCGCGTCCACCACGCCGTCAACATCCAGGTCCTCGCCCGCCAGGCAAACGTTAAACACCGACCGCGGGCCGTCGCACGACCCGTCGCCGTCGGTGTCGGCCTGGCTGGGGCTCGTGCACATGGTGTTCTCCAACACGTCGGGGAGGCCGTCGGCGTCGGAGTCCGGCGGCACGAACATGACCACGTCGTCATGATCGTTATACGCTCCGGGCAGGCAAGCCACGACCCCGCCTCCGCGCACGAAGCTCAGCCTCACCGCCGTGTAGCCGGGGGACGTCTGGAGGGTGAAGTTAAGGGTCAGCACCCTGGTCCCGGCCCCCGTACAAGCGACGTTGCCGCGATAGTTCCAGCTCGGGGACGTGGCCGAGGGGGAGTTGTAGACGAAAAGGCGGTCGTTGACCCAGTTGGCGGTATCGCAATATACCGTGGCCTGGAGCTGGATGGTGTCGTTGGGCTGAAAATAGAGCGAGCTTAGGTCCGTGAGCACAAAACTGTTTAACGATTCGTTAGTGTTGAAAGTGCCGGAGGTCCCGTCCGCGCAGGGGCTTTGCAGCAAGGTGTTGGGCTGGTGCGGCTCCGCCGCGCCGATAATGTTGTCGCGGCTGTTGACCAGGGTCGAAGGCACGCTGCACGGGCTCTGGCCCGTCGAACAATAGGGGGTCAGGTAGGCGCCGTTAAAGCCCGCGGTCTCGGCCGCCGCCCGGCCGGCGACGATGATCGCCGCCAGCGCCACCAACGCCATAATAATCCTGCGCATGATTTCCTCCTTGGGTCTCTGGGCTTTTCCAAAGTTTCGCCGGCGCAAATCCATACTGTGAGGATTTGCTCTACAGCCCTCCCCCGGCCCGGAACTCCGAGTTGGACTGGCGAATAAATTTTTATTTTCAGCAACCGATAGCGGTGATAAGTAATAAAGGCGCCCCCTGATATGATATAACAAGCTTAACCGTTCAGGTAGCTGGTTGTCAAGACCGGATGCGATTTTTTTTCAGTTGGGAGAGGAGAAGCTTTCGAGAAAGCCCACGAAGGGCGCGAAGCACTGGGGGCAGCGTCGGATAATCAGGTCAAGGCAGCTCGCCTTTAAGATTTGAGGTGCATCGGATTTTTCCTGGTATTTTTTCCCATGCCGCCGGAAAAGCTCTTCTACGAGTTTCTTTGGATTGTTTTCATGGTCCTGGTCTTCAACAGGCTCACGCCATGTCACGGGCAGTTCTTTGATTCCCAGAAAAGATTGCAGCTCCTCACGGGCCGCGAGCAACAAAACTTCCAGATCATATTTAAAACAGTGAACGTGGAAACGGCCCAGGAAAGGATCAGAGGAGGTTATTCCTCTCTTTCTCAAGGCTTCTTGAACCCTGCCGTACAAGAGATCATTCAACTCCTTTACGGTTTCATTCGGCCCTCCCGCGTTCTTCGGATATAGATCAGGAAGAAGAACGACATGGGCGTTAGAGTCATTGATCAGAATATCAGCGGCCCGCTCCGGTCCTTTTTGCAGCAGAGCGGTCTTGCCCTGCCAGTGATTATTAAAACAGATCCCGATCCCCTTTTCCGCGGCCTCTTTGATTTTTTCGGACAAAAGGACCTCCATTGCGGACTTGTCGCTTGGTCCTTCAACATAAACCACGAGCCGGCATGGCATCACGAGAAGGTCTCCAGTTCCTCGCTCCTATGCATGGCCTCAATATCGCTCTGGCCGAAATCCTCCAGAAAAGCGTTAAGGACCTTGGAGCTTGCCGGCTTTTTCGCCACTACCTCTCCATTCTCCTTGGCCATCACCGTGATGTTCTGAAAAGGAAATTGCGCGAGCATATAGGAAGAGTGAGTCGTTATAAAGACCTGAGTCCGTTCCGTGGCCTGCTCCAAGAGTCCGGCAAGGAGCGGGAGGGCGCGGGGGTGCAGGCCGACCTCCGGTTCATCAATGCAGATAAGCGGGGGAGGGTTGGGATGAACGCATAGAGTGGCCCAGATGATGAAATTCAAAACGCCGTCGGAAAGATCGGCCATGGTTAATTCGCTCTTGATGCCTTCTTCCGTCCAGAAAGCAATAACTTCCCCAGGCCCGCCCCGCGCCCGGATTTTAAGCCCCCGAAATCCGGGGATCACCTGTTTGATGTAACCCTGGAGAGCGTCATAGATGTCGGCGTGATCGGTAAAAAGGTTGAAGAGTATCGCACTAATATTGCCGGCGTCCTCACGCAACTCCGCATGTTGCTCAATTGGAATGCTGCGGCGCATAGTTGATCGGTCAATTTCAAATGAACTATAAAATCCCCAAGACCCAATATAATCAGAGAGAAAATTTATAGCTTTGTTTTTCTCGCTGGGGAATTGAAGTCCCAATTGGTTAGGTCCAATATTATAGCCTCTGTAAGTACGAATATCGCCTTCAAATGCCCAATCAGGATTACGATTAACCAAGCGGTCGTAGTTTATATTATCCATCCTTTTCCAGTGAGGGCATGCGATTCCCTCTTTATTTATAATGATTTTTCCAATTGGACCCTTCAATTCCCCTTCATACAAAATACCCAAGCCGTTTCCGTTAACAAACTGCAGAGACCATGAGAAGAAATCACCTTCTGATTTGTTTGATTTATTAAACACCTCCTGGCCCAAGAAGCCCGTTATTATGCCCGGGGGGATTTTATCTTTCACGCCGTCCCGGAGGAACCTGAGAAAGTCAAAAAGGCTGGTCTTTCCAGTCCCGTTGGCCCCGACGAAGACCTCGAACTCCGAGAAGTCGGCGGAGAAGTCGCGGAAGCATTTGAAGCCTTTGATGTTGATGGAGGTGATGCGAGGGAAATCCATGAGTTGGCCTCCCGCCTTTTATATTACCCGGCTTGGATGCCGCCGGCCAGCCGCTGTCCGCTGGTGTTTCACTTGTCCTCCAGGTCGTCCAGCATCTCATCAATGGCGTCATCCTCGCGGCCCTGTTTTTTGGGCTCGGGCTTGTCGGTGAGGCCGTTGAACATGGCGTCAATGTCGTCGGGGTTGGCCCGGGTCCGGGCGCCGGCGGAGGGCGCGGGCTCGAACTCGGGCGGCGGCTCGGTGGGGACCGGGGGAATGGCGGGCACTTCGTAGGCCTCGGCCTCGGTCACGGGCTCGGGTTCCATGTCGTAACCGCGTCCGATGGATGGCTGGCGGCGGGCGGCCAGTCCCATGTCCACCTCGGTATCGGAATCTTCCGCGGGCTCGATGCTGACGCCTTCCGGGAATTCGTCGTCCTCATATTCCTGCTCGTAGGCGGGTTGGGCCTTGACCGGCCGGCGTCCGGGCGGGGGCTGGCGCGGGTCCTGGACCCGGCCGGCGCCGGGACCGCGGAGCACGTCGGCGGGGCCTCCGCGCTGGGGGCGGCGGGCGGTTTTGGGCATGGCGGCGAGGCCCAGGTCCATGGCCACGGCCTGGACCAAATCGGGCTCGACGAATTTTTTCTTGAGCAGGTATCCCTCGAACAGGCTGTTGTCGCAGATGGTGTTGATGAGGCGGGGGATGCCGCGCGAATAATGGTGGATCAGCTTGGCGGCCTCGGAGTGGAAGAGCTGGGCCTTGGCGCCGGCCAGGCGGAGGCGGTGGGTGATGTAGCCGTCGGTGGACTCGAGGTTGAATGATTCGAGCTTGCACTTGAGGGCGACGCGCTGGGCCAGGGGCTCGTCGAGGTGCAGGTATTCCTCGAACTCGGGCAGGCCGAAGAAGACGAAGTTGATGAGCTTGGACTCGGGGACTTCGAGGTTGAGCAGGCCTCGGAACTCCTCCATGATCTCGCGGGTGTGGAGCATCTGGGCCTCGTCAATCAGGACCACGGCCTTCTTGCCCTGCTCGTGGAGCTCGACCAGGCGGGAGTAGAGCTGGTTCAGGAGCTTCAGCTTCTCCGGGGCCGGGTCCTCGACCCCGAGCTGGCGCGCGATACGGGAGAGGAGCCAGTCCGCGGTGATGCCGGAATGGATGATGACGAGCAGGGCCGACTCGTACTCCTCCTCGGGCAGGTTGTCCAACATGCGGCGGGCCAGGGTGGTCTTGCCGGTGCCCAGCTCGCCGATGAGCACGGCCAGTCCCTTCATGGTGTCCACCGCGTACATGAGCCGGACCAGGGCGCGCTGGTGCTGGGCGGAGTTGTAATAGAACTTGCTCACCGGCGCCGAGGAGAACGGCTCCTGCTCCAGGCCGTAAAAATCAAGGTAATCCATTCGGATTCGCCTCCCTTTCCCTATTCACCATATAATATCACGAACGGCCCTTGTTTCCGAGCGCCAAGGCTTCGGGGGGAAGCTTGTCCCGGACTGCTTTCCGAACCTTTTTGGCAACGGCCACCGCTTTTTCCGCCTCATTCCGGGTAAACCGGTCCCAATCATCCGGATAACGAGACTCCACGGCATAACGATTGAGTTTGATCGCCTCTCTTGTTTCCAACACGAGCTGGCTCCATAGCGGGACCAACTGAAGCAATGCCCGCAGGTCATGAGTCTTGGGGAATTCAACGGATTCGTAGACCAAAAGGGCCTTTAAATACTTTTCCGCGCATTGCTGAGCGTGAAAGCAGATGGTGTCGAAGGGGCAGTTTTTCTTCATTTTGAGACACTCTTGTCCAAAATAGGCCGTAAGAAAACCGCCAAGACGCCAAGAACGCCAAGGATCGCCAAGTAAATCATGATGTTTATTTGCGGTCCGGCAAATAACAACTCAGG
>Ga0307379_10001648_pt1 | contig 34737 bp, 20 predicted proteins | sample UN2MG_FD_202237 | JGI IMG/M metagenome (GOLD analysis project Ga0307379, IMG submission 202237) | Soil microbial communities from Risofladan, Vaasa, Finland - UN-2 | ecosystem: Environmental > Terrestrial > Soil > Coastal area > Acid sulfate soil | place: Finland: Risofladan, Vaasa | collected...
TCCATGAGCCATCCGTCCGCTACGCCGCCGTGTGACACTTAGCCCCGAGTGCTACATGAATTGTGGCCAAGGTAGTACCTCACACAGTTCGGCAGCAGCGGCTCCGGCAACGGCCAGTTTCACGACCCTTGGGGTATAGCCGTGGACCCGTCGGGGAACATCTGGGTCACGGATGATTATAACAACCGCATGCAGAAGTTCACGAGCGCCGGCGTGTGGCTCTTGACGGTCGGGGGCATCGCCCGCCCTCAAGGCGTAGCCGTGGACTCGTCAGGGAACGTCTGGGTCGCGGAGCTGTTCAACAACCGCATCAAGGAGTTCGACAGCGCTGGCACGCTGATCCAGACCTTGGGCAGTTCCGGCAGCGGCAACGGGCAATTTAACTTGCCCACCGGCGTGGCCTTCGACTCGGCGGGGAACCTGTGGGTCGCGGATAGTAACAACTTCCGCATCCAGGAGTTTGCCCCGCCTTCTGTTCCCATTATCCCGCCGGTCATCACCGTCCCCGACCCCATTACGGGGGTGGAGCAGACGACCGCGGCCGGCACGGCGGTCACCTTCACATGCTCGGCCTGGTCCCCGAGCGGCCGCCCCGTGACGCTCACCTGCGTCCCGGCGTCAGGCAGCGTCTTCCCCCTCGGCACCACGGTCGTGACTTGCACAGCCACTGACGATAGCGGGAACGCGACGACGAAGACCTTCACGGTCGAAGTCGTGGATACCACTCCGCCCGTTATCGAAGGCGCCTGGGCGGCGCCGGGCGCCCTCTGGAGCGATGGCTTTGAAGGCCCCTCGCTCGAGAGCGGCGGATGGACGATCCAACAGCAGAACACCGGAGTGATGAGCCTGTCCACCGACTTCAGCCACAGCGGCCAGCAGTCCGCGAAGTTCACGCCCTATAATGGCGGGCAGAAGGGCCTGTGCCTGGGCCACAGCCTTGGTCCGCTGCTGCAGGAAGGCACGCTCTCATGCTGGTTCTACGACGGGGGTTACGGGATGTATGTCCACCTTCAAGCCACCAAGGGCACCAGTAACGACCCCGCCGCTATCGCCGCTAGTGTCGCCGCTATCGGGGTGCAAGACTGGGATGGTACTTACTATCACGCTACGGGCGGCCTTAACGGTCCCGAAGAGCGCACCACCATTCCTCGAAGCACCGGGTGGCACCACTTTGAAATTGTCTGTTCGGCCACCGGCGTCACGACCAAGATTGATGGTGCCGTAGCGGGGAGCCTCGCCGGCGACTACCGTTTTGACGGAGTGATGTTGGATCTTGAGGGACCGCATTATTCGGGGCCCAGCTATTACTTCGATGATGTGAGTGTCACTCCCGTTCCCGAGCCTGTGCCGCCCGACGTGACGGCGGAGCAGACGAGCCGCGACGGCACGCCGGTAGACCTCGGCGAGGCCACGGCGAGCGACATCTGTGACGCCGACGTGGAGATCACCAATGACGCGCCAACGGTCTTCCCGCTCGGCACGACGGTCGTCACCTGGACGGCGACGGACGACAGCGGCAATGTCGCCACGGCGATGCAGACGGTCACGGTGGTGGACACCACGCTGCCCGTGCTCGTGCCGCCGGAGGATGTGGTCGCGGAGCAAGTGAATCTCGATGGCACGCCCATCGTGACCGGCGAGGCGGTGGCCATTGACATCTGCGATGCGGCGGCGACGGTCACGAATGATGCGCCGGCGGTGTTCCCCCTCGGCGAGACGGTGGTGACGTGGACGGCGACCGATGCCTCCGGCAACGTGGCCACGGCGGCGCAGAAGGTGACGGTCGTGGACACGACGCCGCCCGAGGTGCTGAGCGTTCACGCGACGCCGGACGTGTTGTGGCCCGCGAATCACAAGATGGTGGATATCACCATCGCGGCGACGCTGGCCGACATCTGCGATGCGGCGCCCGCGTGGAAGATCGTGGGCGTGGCGAGCAACGAGCCAATCAACGGCCTGGGCGACGGCGACACGGCGCCCGACTGGCTCATCACGGGCGACCAGGCGCTCAAGCTGCGGGCCGAGCGCGGCGGCAAAGGCTCGGGCCGCGTCTACACGATCACCATCCAGGCCACCGATGCGAGCGGGAATGCCTCGACCGCTCAAGTGACTGTGGCCGTGCCGCATGACAAGAAGAGATAGGCGGCACCAGAAGGGACCAAAGGGACACAAGGGACGAAAGGGACAGTGCGGCAAGGGCCCGCTTCCTGGGCTGGTCGCTCGAGTCCCTTGGGTCCCTTTTGTCCCTTGAGTCCCTTTCTTCTCCCCCCTTGCTTGACACCCCCCCTGCCCTCTTGCTAGACTGCCCGGAGACGGCGGCGACACGTGCGTTCCGCACTCTGGCCAGGAGATTGGCAATGGGCGAACACCACGGGCTGAATCGGCGCGAGTTTCTGGCGGTCGGAGCAGGGGCGGCAGCCGCAGCACTCGCCGCACGCCACGCCGTGGCGGCGCCCGAGGCGCGCATCGCGGTCGCCCGCGGCGCGGCCAAAATGCCCGCCGACGAGGCCGCCTACACCCGCCTCAAGGCCGCACTCGACAAGCTCGGCGGCTTCAAGGAACTCGTCAACGGCAAGCGCGCCTTCCTCAAGATCAACGGCACCGACAAGAGCTTCCAGGACGCCAATACCTCCAGCTCGATGGCCGCCGCCGTCATCCGCGCCTGCAAGGAAAACGGAGCGAAGGTGGTCAAGGTCATCGGCCAGGAGTGGGACGGCTATGACTGCAAGCGCGCCGACGGCCCGACCCTCCGCGAGGTGATCAAGGCGTCGGGGGCCGAGCTCGAGGAGCTGATCCACTGGTGGCTCAAGACCACCCAGTACGTCAACAAGGTGCCCAAGACCGGCGGCTGGAAGGAGCTGTGGGTCGCCAAGGAGATTTTCGAGCCCGACGTCGTGCTCATCAACGTCCCTCGCCTCAAGACCCACAATGTCACGATCTACACGGGCTGCGTGAAGAACTGCATCGGCCTCACGTGGCATATGTACGCCCACCACTGCGCCGACGACCGGAACCCCAAGGCCGGCGCCAGCGACCAGCACCCCAGCCGCGTCAAGGGCTGGGCGCTCTTCCCTGGCAAGCTCTCAGGCGCCTACAACGATGTCTATCGCCAAGCCGTGGACCTGAACATCCTCGACGCGACCGAGCCGACCTACGGCTGGTGCGGCCCCAAGCCCGAACGCATCCGCACCTTCCCCGCCAACGCCGTCGTCGTCGGCACCGACGCCCTGGCGGTGGACGCCTACGGCTGCCAGATGCTCCACGAGCAGGAGCCGAAGCTCATCCCCACGGCGCTCGCCGACTGGACGCAGGGCGACAGCGTGTACGTCAAGGCCAACCTCACCAAGGGCAACTACCTGGCCGAATGCCAGAAGCTCGGCGCCGGCCAGGGCGACCTGGCGAAGATCAAGATTGAGGAAGTGAAAGTTGACTAGGCGTCTCCTCGTCCTCGTCGTCGTCCTCGTCGTCGTCGTCGAATCCGGCTGCAAGTTCCCCTGGTCGGCCCCGGCGCCTGCCAATCCCGTCGCCATCCTCAAGGCCGCCGACGCGGCGCTGCCCGGCATGGCTCTCACGAATGTCGCGGAATGGCCCGGCCCGCGGCTCTTCGACTACATGGACGGCGCGGCCGAGACCTACTTTGCCCGGCGCTTCGTCACCCTCGGCTCCGCCGAGACGAAGCTCGGCAAGACCGATGCGCGCGTCGAGCTGTTCATGGTGAAGGCCCCCGCCGACGCCAAGGCCCTCTTCGACGACCACGACGACGGCAAGGGCAAGAAGCTCGGCGTCGGCCTCGCCTCGTCGCTCTGGGAGGCCCGCGAGATGGAGGCCATCTTCCACCGCGGCCCCTACTTCTGCCGCCTCATCATCTACGGCAGCAGCCCCGAGGCCCACAAGCTCCTCGGCACCCTCGCGGCCGCGATTGACAAGAGCATCGAGAGATAGGCCCTGGGGGAGGGGCGCTGGGTGCCACGCCCAAACTCGTTTGGGCGTGTCTGGCAGCAGGAAACACCTTCCGACGTATGCGCCGAACTTCTCGGACAGGACACTGGCCCGCATTTCTCACCCCCTCTGCCCGGAGGCGCGCAAGAAAGCCTGTCCTTCCGAGCGAAGCAAAGCGAAGTCGAGGAACCTTTCGGGGGAGAGAGCCAAGGTGATGGAGGACGCCCCGTTGCCGGCGCTCGCCCCCTCAAGAGGTGCTTCGACAAGCTCAGCACGGCAACAGGGGGAGGACGTGTTTCACTCCCAGCGGAACGGGCTGGCGACTACGCCCTGCCCCGTCGCACGACCCCGCCGAGCCACCTCAACGCCGACCTCTTCAGCCGCTTGAGCCTCCGGATCACCCCTCCCTCCGAGTGCGGGGCGTTCCGCACCCTGGTGTGGTCGATCAACTGTTCGTAGCGCGACTCCGGGTAGAGGTCCCGCATCTCGTTCCCCCACTGGCTCGGGTCGCGATGGGCCTGGAGCCCGTGCCTCTTGCTCAGCAGGCTGAGGAGCGACTGGTCGTGCCGGTGCTGGATGAACCCGTCGTAGTCGGGCTGCCCCAACTGGTTCGGCGCGTCCGTGATCAGCCTCTCGTCCTGCGCGTAGCGCAGGAACTCCCCGATGAAGCCGCGCGAGAACGGGCTCCTCCTGCACAGGATGAAGGTGCCCATCCTCTGCCGTGTGTCGGTGTACGGCGGGGAGTCGCAGCCCATCACCAGGAAGGCGTCGCGCTTGGTCCAGTGCTTCTCGAGGCCCGCCAGCTCGAAGACCAGGACGTCCTGGCCGTGCTTCTCGCACAGCGCGATCAGCGGCTCGATGGGGCGGATGAACTCCGCGCCCGCGTCGGAGTAGAACAGGTAATCCCCGTCCTTCAGCCGTTCCAGCGCTCGGGCCATGAGATACGGCTTCCAGAGCCAGCAGCCCGCCCCGCGCGGCTCGCGGAGGATGCGCTCGTTCCTGGCGAAGAAGTCGGCCGCGATGTCCCGCGGCCCGCACGCGGCCACTTCGTCGAACCCGGCGACCTTGAGGCCAGTCTTCGAGTTGGCCCTCTGGGCCTGTGAGAAATGGCGATCGGCGAAGTTGAGGAGCAGCTTTCGCACCTCTCGTCTCCTCGCACACGCGGGTCCGCGGGGCATCCTCCGCGCACCAGTATAGCCCGAAGTGCCCCGGCTGCAAGAGCACCCAGGCAAAGGCCCCGCCGAGGGCCGCGGGGCGCCTTGTGCTGGCCCGGCAGGACGCTATAATGTCGCTGGGAGATCTCGCTCGCTCTGTTCGGAGGCTCGGCGATGCGCAAGACGGCGGTGCTGGCGATGCTGGGCGTCGCGGCCTGGGCGTGCGCAGGCACGAATCTCGCCCGCAACCCCAGCTTCGAGTCCGATGCCAACAGCGACGGCGCACCCGACGAATGGCAATCCGCAGGCGATTCGCGACTCGTGACGCAATCGCTCGCGCTCGACAAGGGCCGCGACGGCACGCGCTGCGCCAAGCTCGCCTGCACAAAGTTCGCCGCCGGCAACCCCGCCGCCCACGCCATGCTCGCCCAGCTCGGCATCCCCGTGAAACGCGGCACCAACTACCGCGTGAGCTTCTGGGCACGCGCGGAGAACATCGAGGCCGACACGGTCTCCATCGCTCTCTCCGACACCAGCGTGTGGGCGCCCTGCGGCCTCGGGGGCGCCTTCGCCCCCTCCGCCGACTGGCAGCGATTCGAGTTCTTCTTCCAGGCCAAGCGCGACTGCCCCGAGAAGAGCCGCTTTCAGCTCTGGTTCGGCTCGACCGGCACGCTCTGGCTCGACGACGTGGAGTTCGCCGAGGCCGGCCCCCAGGCCCGCCGCCCGGGCCACATCATCCCCTCGGCCGGCAAGAAGAACCTCATCCCCAACGCCAGCTTCGAGGTCGGCACCGACGGCTGGGGCTCGGCGGGGTCCGGCAGCGGCGCATCCTGGGCGACGCCCATGAACGCCCTCTTCGGCGTCCTGGATGAGAAGGGGGCATTCCACGGCAAGCGCAGCCTGCGGATCGACCTCTCGCCCGAAACCGTGCCCGTCGCCTACTTCGACTACTATGGCCTGACGCGCAGCCCTGTGTGGGCGCCGCTGGCCGCCAACATCGGCTGGATCGAGGTCGAGCCGGGCAACCCCTACACGCTCTCGACCTACCTGAAGGCCGACAAGGCAGGTGTTCCGGCTCGCCTCGCCATCCACGAGTTTGAGCGCGGCCAGTTCGACAAGCTCGTCGCTGTCTCCACCAAGTGGGAGCGCTACTCGCTCACCTTCACGCCCCGCCAGCACTGGTGCTTCGTCGCCGTCGGCCCCGACCTCCGCAAGAGCCAGGAGAACCCCAACCCGCCCGACCGCGCAACCCTCTGGCTCGATGCCGTCCAGCTCGAGCGCGGCGAGGCCCCAGCCGCGTTCGGCCCTCGCGACGCCGTCGAGGCCATCGCCGTGCCGGGCGCTCCTGACCGCGAGCGCACGCTCCAATTGGCCAGCGCTCACCTGTACAAAGGCGCCGACTCCCGCTTCGGCGTCAACCACGCCTACCCCTGGCCGCACCTCCTCGACAATTGCCGCAAGGCGGGGCTGATATGGGTCCGCGACTGGTCGCTGAAGTGGCAGGAGGTCGAGCCGGAGAAGGGGAAGTTCAACTTCACTGAGACCGGCTATCAGATTGACCGGCCGATCAAGCATGGGCTGAAGGTGCTCGGCCTGCTCCCCTTCCCCTCGGCCAACTGGGCGTCGAGCGCGCCGGAGAGCGTGAAGGCGACCGACCGCTATCCAGGCAATCGGGCGCGGGTGGCCTATGCGCCGCGCGACGTGGCGGAGTTCGAGAACTACGTGGCGAAGACGGTCGAGCGCTACAAGGGGCGGATCACCTGGTGGCAGTGCTTCAACGAGCCGGTCTTCACCGACTACTCGCTGCCGCGGAAACACGGCTACACGGCGAAGGACTACGCGAAGTGGACCCTCGCCTTCGCCCGCGCGGCGAAGCGGGCGAACCCCGACTGCAAGATCCTCGCGGGCATGGGCTACATCAGCGAGGGGCAGATCATGAAGGATTTTGGCGAGTTCTTCGCCGCCGGCGGCCTCGCCGTCTGCGACGCGGTGGACATTCATCACTACCCCCGCATCCGCCCGCCGGAGTTCATCGAGCCGCTCCTCGAGAAGCTCAACGCCCTGATGGACAAGCACGGCAGGAGGAAACCCCTCTGGCTCACCGAGTACGGCTACTACGCCGAGGACGAGCCCTGGATCGTGCCCCTGCCCCACCACGACTTCGACCAGCCGCTCCCCAGCGAGCGCGTCCAGGCCGAATACGCCGTCCGCTGGGCCACCCTCTGCTTCGCCAACGGCGTGGACAAGGTTTTCTACCACGCCGGCACGTGCGGGGGCATCAACAGCGGGAGCCTTCAAGGCGTCTTCTTCGGCTATGGCGGCCAGCCGCGCAAGATCTACGCCGCGCAGGCCGTGATGGCCCACCTCCTCACGCCGACGTGCCGTTTCGTGAAGAAGCTGAGCCTGGGCGAGGGCGTGAGGGCCTACCTCTTCCGCGACGGGCAGCAACTGGTCTGCGTCGTCTGGGCGCCCAAGGCCGTCCCGCCGCGGCCCATCAAGCTCGCCGGCGACAAGCTCGTGCTCTGGGACATCATGGGCCGCCCGCAGTCGGCCCGCGAGTTCACCCCCAGCGGCACCCCCGTCTACCTCCTCGCCGACGGCCTCACCGAGGCGGCCTTCGAGGCGGCCATCAAGTGACAGATGGAAGAGAGAACGGGTTGGGGATTGCGCCTGCGTCGCCTTTCCTGAAATGGGCAGGCGGGAAGGGGCAACTCCTGGGCCAACTGACGCCGCTGCTGCCCGAGCGGTTCGAGCGCTACGTCGAGCCCTTCGTCGGCGGTGGGGCGCTGTTCCTCCACCTGCACAGCCTTGGCCGCATCACGAACGGCGCTCTCCTCAACGACGCCAATGCCGAGCTGATGAACTGCTATCGCGTAGTGCAGGATGCCGCGTGCCTGCCTGGGTTGATCGAGCGGCTCCGGAAACACGCCGCACACGTGTCGGATGCCGACTACTACTATCGCGTCCGCGCGTGGGACAGGGAGCCGGGCTTTCTGGATTGTCACAGCCCCGTCGAGCGGGCGGCCCGCACGATCTTCCTCAACCACGCTTGCTACAACGGCCTGTATCGCCTGAACAGCCGCGGGCAGTTCAACGTGCCCTACGGCAAGTGGCGGCGTCCGCCGAGGCTGTTCGACGAGGCGAATCTGCGGGCGTGCCATCGCGCGCTCCAGGGCGTCGAGCTGCGCAGCCAGGGCTTCGAGGCGTGCCTTGAGCAGGCGCGGGCGGGCGACTTCGTCTACCTCGACCCGCCCTACGACCCGCTGAGCGCCACCTCGTCGTTCACGACCTACACGGGCGTGGAGTTCCGCCAGCACGATCAGGAGCGGCTGGCCGAGGCGTTCCGGGCGCTCGACGCCCGCGGCTGCCTGGTGCTCCTGAGCAACTCGGCCACACCCCTCATCCGCCGACTCTACCGCGGCTTCCGGCCGGACACACTTCTCGCCGCCCGCGCCATCAGCTCGAAGGCCGACGGACGCGGGAAGATCGAAGAGCTGGCCGTGAGGAACTACGGATGAGGATGCGGGGGAACCTTCCTGGCAGGAAGGTTCCCCCACGCCCCCTCCAAGGACTCCTATATTGCGTCGGCGACCCGCCCGGCGGCCGGGCAAGTCGCCGACGCCAGTATGAGAGTTCTCGGGAGGAGGGGTCTGGGGAGGGACCCCTCTTGCAAGAGGGGTCCCTCCCCAGATCTTCACGCCTTGCCCTTCGGCACGAAAGGCGACAGCTCGCGGAGGCGGTGGATGATGGGGGGCATGTGGGCGACGACGAAGTCGATCTCGTCCTGGGTGTTATAGCGGCTGAGGCTGAAGCGGATCGAGCCGTGGGCCGCTGTGAAGGGGATGCCCATGGCGCGGAGCACGTGGCTCGGCTCGAGCGAGCCCGAGGTGCAGGCCGAGCCCGACGAGGCGCAGATGCCCAACACATCGAGGTCCATCAGGATGGATTCGCCTTCGACGAATTCGAAGCCGATGTCGGCGGTGTTGGGCAGGCGCTGGTCGCGGCGGCCGTTGACGTGGGCGTCGGGGCACGAGGCCAGGATGCCGGCCTCGAGGCGGTCGCGGAGGGCGGGGACGCGTGTGACCTCCTCGCGCATGTGCTTCGCGGCCAGCTCGGCGGCGACGCCGAGGGCGACAATGTAGGGGACGTTCTCCGTGCCGGCCCGCTTGCCGCCCTCCTGATGTCCGCCGATCATGAAGGGGGCGAGGCGGGTGCCCTTGCGGATGTAGAGGACGCCCACGCCCTTGGGGGCGTGGAGCTTGTGGCCGCTGAGGGCGAGGAGGTCAATCGGCGTGCGGCGGAGGTCCACGGGAATCTTGCCCACGGCCTGCACGGCGTCGGTGTGGAAGGCCACGCCCTTGCGCTGGCACAGGCGGGCGATCTCCTCGACGGGGAAGATCACGCCGGTCTCGTTGTTCGCCCACATGACGGAGACGATGGCCGTGTCGTCGGTGACGAGGTCGTCGAGCATCTGGAGGTCGAGGAGGCCCTCGCGGTCCACGGGCAGCTCGGAGAGGCGGCAGCCGCGGCTGCCGAGGTAGCGGCAGGTGGAGAGGACGGCGGGGTGCTCGACGCGGGTGGTGACGACGTGGTGGCGGCGGCCGGCGTGGGCCTCGACGGTGCCGCGGAGAGCCGCGTTGTCGCTCTCGGTGCCGCAGCTCGTGAAGACGATCTCGGACGGCTCGGCGCCGAGCAGAGCGGCGACCTGTTCGCGGGCGCGCTCGACGTGCTTGCGCACCTGGCCACCGAAGCTGTGCATCGAGGAGGCGTTGCCGTACATCTCGCCGAGGAAGGGCCGCATCGCCTCCACCACTTCGGGGGCGACGCGGGTCGTGGCGTTGTTGTCGAGGTAGATGACCTTGCTCACGGCTTCTCCTCCTCGATCACCAGCTCGGGGGAGACGAATTCGCGGAGCTTCGCGCCCACCAGGCCGTCGAGGGTGAAGCCCGCGGCGCGGCACATCGCGCACCGCCCCCGCAGCCCCACGATCACGCGGTCGCCGTCCACGTCAATCAGCTCGATGTCGCCCCCGTCCTGCTGGAGCATCGGGCGCACCTCGCGTTCGAGGATTTCCTCGACGAGCTGGATCTTGCGGATCGTGGTGAGGCGCGGCTTGGGCGGGGCGGGCGTCTCGGGCTTCAGCGGCTCGCCGTGGACGCGGGCGATGATTGCCTTGATCTCGTCCTGGCACCCGCCGCAGCCGCCGCCGGCCTTGCAGTAGTTGGTGACCTCTTCGACGGCGTGGAGGTTGTTCTCGCGGATGACGCGCTCGATCTCGGTCTCGGTGACGCCGAAGCAGGTGCAGATGACCTTGCCTTCGAGGACGTGCGCGGTCTTCTTGCCGCCGCTGCGGTAGTACTCGATGGCGGCCTCGAGGGCCTCGCGGCCCATCACCGAGCAGTGCATCTTCTGCTCCGGCAGGCCGCCGAGCACGTCCGCGATGTCCTGGTTCGTCACCTTCTCCGCCTCGTCGAGCGTCATCCCCTTGATCATCTCGGTGAGGACGGACGACGAGGCGATGGCGCTGGCGCAGCCGAAGGTCTGGAACTTCGCGGCGGCGATGCGCTGGTCGGCGCCGAGCTTGAAGGTGAGCTTCAGCGCGTCGCCGCACGCCAGCGAGCCCACCTCGCCCACGCCGTCGGGATTCTCGACCACCCCCACGTTCCGCGGGTTGCGGAAGTGATCCATCACTTTCGACGTATAGTCCCACATGGCCTTGGTCCCCTTTCTGGCTACCTGTATTTTCCCGCAGGCGGCGGTCCAAGTCAAGCCCCCCGTCGCCTGTCCGCCCTTGCCCTCGCCATGACGATGTGCTATACTTCGGCTCAACAAGCCCCCGCAGGATCGTGGAGCGTTGCAGTGCATTGGTCAGGCCGCGCACTTCGGCTCGCAGTCAGCGTGCCTCTGCTGATCGGCGCGGCGGGATGCAACCCCGCCCTGTCGCCGCAGGGGGCCGAGCTGGCGCTGGCCCGGGCACAACGCCTGGCCGGCCAGGGCAAGACCGACGACGCGATCGACGCGCTCTACGCCCTCACCGAGCGCAGCCCCAACTACGCGGAAGCTCATCTCCTGTATATCGAACTGCGGGCGCGCACGGCGCGCGCCGTCGTGCAGCGGGAGTACGAGCGGAAGCTGAAGGCGGAGCCCGAGAACGCCCTGCTCTACTTCCTGCTGGGCCACACGCTGGCGGACCCCGCCGCCCGGGTGAAGCACTACCGAAAGGCGGTGGAGCTGGAACCCGAGCTGGCGCTGGCGCATCTGGAGCTGGGGCGGGCGTGCCGCTCGAAGGCGGTGAGCGACCTGGCGGCGTCGCGCCGGGCGCTCGAGGCCGCCGTGTCCCTCCGGCCGAACTGGGCACAGGCGCATCTGGAGCTGGCCCGCACGCTGAGCGCCCAGGGGCAGATGCCCGAGGCCGTCGCCGCGTACCGACGAGTCATCGAGCTGGTGGCACAGGCTCCCAGCCCGTGGCCTCACGGGCAAGATGCCCGCGCCACCGAGGAGGCCGCCTGGTTCGAGCTGGCCTGCCTGACGAGTCGCGACGACCCGGCGGGGACCGAAAAGTCGCTCGCCGAAGCCGTCGTCCGCTGCCCCACGAGCGGGCGGCTGTGGTGGCACCTGGCCGACTTCCGGTGGGCTCGCGGGGCCTGGGCCGAGGCGGCCCCTGCCCTCGAACGCGCGCTGGCCCTGGCGGCCGACGCATCGTGGGCGCCCGAGGCGCGCGACCGGCTGGCCGCCCACTACCTGTGCCGCGGCTGGCAGCGGAGCGCCCGCCGCCTCGGAACCACCGCCTGGACCGACGCGGCGCAGGAGATGGCCGACCGACGCCTCCCGGCCGAGGCGTTCCGAGCGCTGTTCGAGGCGAGCCGGCCCGCCGTGGCGGGGCGAGCCGATCGGCTCGCGCGGGCGGCGCGGCTGGCGCCCAGGTCGGTGGTCGTGCAGCGGCGGCTGGCCGACGCCCTGTTCGCGGCGGCGAGCTTCGGCCCGGCCGCGGCGGCGTATGCGGAAGTCGTCGCGAGCCGGCCGGCGGACACGGATGCCCGCCTCCGCCAGGCGGAGGCCGAGCTGCTCGCGGGCGACCCGGCCGCGGCGCTCGCCACCCTGGGACCCGACCGCCGCCGCATCTCGCAGGAGGCGGCCTGGCTGGTGGCCGACGCCGGGGCCCTGGCGGCGGGGCGCCTCTCGGCCGAGGCCATCGCCGCGCGATGCCACAGGCGGGATGCCGACGCCACCGCGCCCGAGGAGCGGCAGCGCGCCCTCCGCGACTGCATTGCCAGGTTCCCAAGCTACCTCACGCCGCGGCTGGAGCTGGCCCGCTCGCTGCGCGAGGCGGGCAACGCCGCCGAGGCGCGAGCCGTGCTGGAGGCGGCCGCACGCATCAAGGGGCATCCTCTCGCCGAGGCCGATCTCCAGATGCAACTCGGCGACCTGGCGCTGGCCGACAAACGGCTCCCCGACGCCATCGCCCGCTACAAGGCCGCCGTGACGCTCTGCCCCGACACCGCGCGCCAGCACGGCGCCCTCGCCAGGGCCTGCGCAGCCGACGAGCAGTTCGGCCCCGCCTACGAGGCGCTCACCCGCCAACTGCTCCTGTTCCCACACAGCTACGACCTGCCCGACAGCGCGCCCCCGGGCCGCGGCCAGGGACACCTCCTCGTGCCCCGCCTCGAGCCGGGCGACGTGTTCCGCTATCGCTATTCCACCGACGGAGGGCAGCCCCGCCGCAGCCTGGCCCGCATGGAGTTCGACTACGTGGTCGAGACGGCCGCCGGCGGGGGCCTGGCCGAGGCGGCCCTCGAGATCGCAGTGGTCACGGGCCGGCCCGTCGAGGGCGGCAAGGACTTCGTGGGCGCGCGCCCCTACGTGAAGTGCTCGAGCTTCTTCGGCCTCATCGGCGCCGACAAGTCGGCGCGCGGCATGCCGGCCGAGTTCGCCGACCTCTTGTGGCTCGCGCAGTTCCTCCACGGGCCCACCCTGCCCACGCGGCAATGGCCAGGCCACAGGTGGCGGCCAACGCAGTGGACGGCGCTGGGACAGCCCTGCGCCGGGCAGGTGACGTTCGAGCGGGTCCGGCGCGGCAAGGCCCTTCTGAGCGTGGCCGTGAGCCGCGAGGGCCAGGCCGCCGACCCGACAACAGACCTCGACCGCGTGGCCGCAACGGGCCGGGCGGCCATCGTGTTCGACCTGGCGCGGCAGGTCGTCGAGCGCGTCGAGATCACGCTCCACAGGACCCTGGCCGACGGGCGCGGGAGCCGGGCCGAGTTGCCCCCCTGGCTCCACCGCCTGGAGCTGCTCCGGGTCGAGCGCGGCGCGCGCAGGACCCTGCTCCCGCGCGGCTCGTGACGCGGACGGCTCGCGCCGCCCGCAGGCGACACAAGAGGTGGGAACCCAGGTAGGAGGCACCGGCCATGGCGAAGATCGCGCAACTCCACGACAACATCGATAAGACCCGCTACCACGTCCTCCGCCGCGAGAACATCCTCGGCCGCGCACCCGAGTGCAACATCCTGGTGGACAACCCGGTCGTCTCGCGTCACCACGCCCACATCGCGCGCACCCGCGGCACCAATGCCTACTATGTCGAGGACATCTCGGCGCGCGGCACCTACGTCAACTTCGGCCGCATCCTGGCGCGCCACCCCCTGAAGGAGGGCGACCGCATCTGCGTCATCCGCTTCCACAACGTCCATCCCAAGGAGCTGGAGCGCATGAGCCCCGAGCAGCTCCACGACTGCTGCGAGGACCCGCGGGTCGAGGGCATCAAGGCCGTCGCCGACCTCACCTTCGGCTACATCGAGGTCTCGGAGGCCCAGGCGGCCGCCCAGACCCAGGCCGACGACGAAAAGCCCAAGGGCCTCCTCGGCAAGCTCAAAGCCCTTCTCGGCAAGAAGTGAGGCAGGCCGCCCTCCAATACGGGGGGTGGCCAACACTGGGCCAATCGTCCTCGTCCTCGCCCCCCACCCCAACCTGCTCAAGATCCCCACGCGCGCAACACGGGAGGTGGGGATCTTGAGCCGCCGACCACCGGCAGCCACTCAAAGCCATAAGCCTATTCATAGAGGGCACATACGGCCCTGCCCCAGCTCGACGCCGCGGCGTACGCCAGTCCGTCAAGATCCTCACCCTCCTCTCCTGCCCCTCTTCCTCCGCACCCGAAAACCGGACACCTGACACCGAACACCGCCTTTTCCCCTTGACTTCCCCCTTCCCCCCCTCCTATCATCATCCCCATCCAGGAGGCGGCGCCATGGCCCCTGCGAGTGCCCTGAAGCCCAACGTCAGCAGGAGATGCTGCATGTCAAAGGAGAGGAAGCACTTGCATCCCCACACGCCCCGTGCAGCCAGCGCCCTCGCCCTCGTCGCCGCGGCCTTGGCCGCCTGCGCCGCCCTCGCCGCCGAGCCGAAGGAACAGAAGCGCGAACTCCTCGCCGAACACGCCACCGTCGCCAAGTACGACGGCCTCAAGTACCAGCAATGCCGCGGCATGACCGCCCGATGCCCCGACCAGTGCGGCGGCTCGGGCAACTTCGCCTCCTTCACCATCCTCGGCTACCTCGCCTACAACAAGCCCGGCAAGTACGGCGACCCCAAGCAGGCACGCTACACCTTCCAGGTGGACGACAATATGAAGAACCTGAAGGTCAGCGCGGAGATCCGCGACGCCGTCAAGGCCCTCAAGCCCGGCGACCACGTCCTCCTGAGTTGGCGCCACGACTACGTCACCAAGAACGGCAGCAGCGGCCCCGAGCGCCCCATCACCAAGCTCGAAAAGACCACCGACGAGCGCGCCAGGAAGCTCCTCGAAACCGCCGAAAAGCCCCCCGAAGCGCCCGCTGGCAAAGGGCCGGGTGGGCCCGCGCCGGCCCCGACGCGCCCCGCGCCCCGATAGCACCCGACCATCCTCTCCGACCCTCTGGGTGAAGAAGAACTCAGCCGCGGATGACGCGGATGGCCGCGGATAGCGCAACCGTTTGGAGTCCCGCCTTCAGGCGGTCTCCGCCCATCTGTGCTATCCGTGCGATCCGTGGTCGCGCCTCCGCTCCCCTCCCATCATCTTGCCCCCCATCATTTTGCCTTCCATTCCCCCTCCGTACCCGACAACCGAACACCGAACACCCTTCTTCTCCCCTCGGCCACCCCCCTTCCTCTCCTACCCCGAACACCGACAACCGGAAACCTCTCTTCGTTCCCCTCTTGACTTCCCCCTTCCCCCGCCCTATCATCATCCTCGTCGCCGCGAGGTCATCGAAAATGGCCTCGCCGACAGCCGCGAAGGCCGAACCAAAGACGTCCGCGACGTCAGGGCGAGTTCCACAATCGAGTAAGGCGTCCCCCGAACTGCCACTTCCAGGAGAATAGCGTGAGAATGCCCACCTTGCTTCTTGCCGCCTTCGCAATTCTGCTGACCGTTCGCGTTGAAGCAGGACAGGTCGGCTCTGACAGACAAGGAGACCTGCGCCTGGAGGTCGTGACATTTCCCCCAGACGTCCAGGCTGGCTTCAAGGACCTGGACAAGCAGGCGCTGCTCTATCACCCAATCGAGAAACTTGAAGGCAAGATCCCGCTCATTATTCTCCTTCACGGCGCAGGAGGAACCAAGAAGGAAGACATTTCCTCTTTCAAAGGGAACCGAGACGTCAAATGGGTGATGCCCCCCGCCAACAGCAAGCACCGAGCCAAAATCCTGGTCCCGCAAAGCCGTAGCCTTTGGGATCCCGCCTCCCTGGACAAGATGCTCGACCACATACTGAGCACCAATCGTGACATTGATGAAGACCGCGTTTACTGCATCGGTTACAGCATGGGCGGCAAGGGCACTTGGGATTGGGCAATGTCGTCACCTAAGCGTTTTGCCGCCATCGTCCCGGTAGCGTTCATTGCTGATCTCAGCAAACTCAAAGACATGGTCGATCTCCCGATCTGGGCCATGGTCGGAACAGGAGACCGGCGGCGCGCCCAAGGAATCCCCGAGATGGAGAAAGCGCTCAAAGAATTGGGATCCACAGTGGTTCGAACAACCATCTTCGAAGGCGCGAATCATGCCTCCACGCCCGAGAAGGCATGGGCTCAGGAAGGACTGCTAGACTGGCTGTTTGCGCAGTCCCGCAAGAAGTGAGGTCTTGGGACAGATGTCTGGGTCGTGGGACGCCATGCGAGCTCGGCATGACCGCGTCCCTCTCCTCCCTCCTTCAGGTCTGCCCGACCGCGTCCAATTGCCCGGCCTTCTCCCATCATTTCGCCCCCTGATGATTTTGCCTTCCCTTCCACCTCCGCACCCGACAACCGAACACCGAACACCCCTCTTCGACTTGACTTCCCCCTTCCCCCGCCCTATCATCATCCTCATCCAGGAGGCGGCGCCATGACCCATCCCCCACTCGACAGCCCCCGAGCCGGCTTGTGTGCGGCCCGCCGTAGCGTGCGCCGCAGGCATTGCGCGCTTCCGGGCCGGCGCGTACACCCCGACTCTCAGAACAGTCCAAGACCCTCGTTCCTCGAGTGTCTGCTCTCTAGCGCGGAGGGAATCCATGCAGCCTGAGAAGCTTCCTGAATCGGGTGAGGTATCGTCGGAGGCCCCCCCTCCCAAAGTTCGGCCACACTTCTTGGCCACTGATGCGTTGGTCCTGGCGACGTGTACAGCTCTCGCGTACATCTTCGCATTCGCCTATGAAGCAGGCTACTGCAGCTTCTATGGGATTCCGGCGTCCTTCGTGACCATTGACCTCACCGTAATGCTGATGGTCGCGGGCGCGCTGGTTGCCCTGTTGGTTGCGCTGTTCGGTGTTGCGAATGGTCTCTACATGGCATTTGCGCGCCGATCACTCTGGATCCGGAACGCCATGTTCAAGGTAGGTATCTTCTTCACGCTCTTCGTGGGTTACCTCGTCACATACAAAGGGCACTGGAAGGGGTGGTTGCCGTGGTTCCTGGCAGCGACGATCATAGCGCTGGTTGAGTTCGCGGTCCCGATCCTCACTCAAAGAGGGAAGGCTACATACGCGGAGAAGCTTGAGGCAGCGGCTGAGGCGGAGGCTACGCCTGGCGGGCCTCCGACCCTATTCGATAGGCTCAGACGTCATATCGGGCAGTCCGCCTTGAACGTAATCGTGGCTGGGATTCTCACTCTCAACCTCTGCCGGGGGGCCGGCGAAGCCAGCGCCATGCAGCAGGAGAACTTCCTGGTTGTCAACACCTCCCCGGAGACCGTGGTTCTGCGTGTCTACGGGGGCACACTGATCTGTGCTGAGTTTGACCGAGCCGAGAAGAGGGTCAAGAAGCACTTCATTCTGCTGCAGGCTGCTTCTCAACTTGAACGTACCTTCCAGTTGGAATCGGTGGGCCCGTTCGCGCGCGAATCACCTTAGTGGGGTTCTTCCCGTTTCCAGGCTACCGCCTGCGAACGCATGTTGCGGGGTTCCTGCCCCGCTTTCGTTGAAGCAGGAGCTTCCGCGTCCGCGTCGCGAAGCAGGAGCTTCGCGACGAGACGGGGAGGGGGGTCAGAGGGTGGGCAGAGGCACGGGTCTGCCGGTGCGCTTGTCGGCGGGCATTTGGGCGGAGACGCTGGCGAGGTAGGCGGTGAGTTCGGCGGACATGGAGGAGAGGCGCTCGGGCTGGTCGTCGGCGAGGTTGGTGGTTTCGCCAATGTCGGCGGCGACGTTGAAGAGTTCGAAGCCACGGTTGGCGTGGTAGTAGATGAGCTTCCAGTCGCCCTTGCGGATGGCGCTGTGGGGGCCAATGCCTGGGCCACTCGGCCCCCAGTTGTTGGGGTAGTGCCAGAAGAAGGGGCGATCGGGGCGGGTGCCGCCCTCCCGCAGCAGCGGGGCAAAGCTCACGCCGTCCACCTTCGCCTTGTCCTGCCAGCCGGTGACGCCGGCCATGTCGAGGACCGTGGGGAAGAAGTCCTCGATGATCACGCGGCGGTCGCAGGCGGTGCCGGGGACGGTGACGCCCGGCCATCGGACAATCATGGGCTCGCGGATGCCGCCTTCGTGGGCCGAGCCCTTGCCGCTGGAGAGCGGGGCGTTGTGGGTGTGCGGCCTGCCGCCGCGGCCGTGGGCCGAGAGGCCGCCGTTGTCGGACATGAAGAGCACGGCGGTGTTCGACGCCAGCCCCGTGCGGTCGAGCCAGGCGAGGAGGTCGCCGAGGCTCTTGTCCATTCCCTCGACGATGGCGGCGTACATGGCCTCGGTGTCGTCGAGGCCGACGTCGCGGTAGCGCTGGACAAAGCGCTTGTCGGGCGCGAAGGGGACGTGCACCGCGTAGTGGGACATGTAGAGGAAGAAAGGCGCGCCGTCGTTGGCGGCCTTGTCGAGCTGCTTGAGGGCTTCGAGGGTGAGGGCCTCCGTGAGAAAGATGTCCTTGCCGTGATAGGCGTCGAGGCCGGGCACGTCCCACACGCGGTCGCCCTTGCGCCAGGCGGCGGAGAAGTTCTGTGTGCCGAGGTAGGAGCCTGGCCCGCCGGCGGCGTGGCCGGCGATGTTGACCTCGAAGCCGAGGTTGCGGGGGTCGGCGCCGGGGGTGTCCACGGCGCCGAGGTGAGCCTTGCCGACGTGGATCGTGCGATAGCCCGCTTCGCGGAGGAGCGACGGGAAGGTGACGGCGTGGACGGTGCGCTCGACGCCCGGCTGCATGCACAGGCCGCCGGTGTTCCAGGCGGGGAAGGCGAGGGTCGGGTGCTTGGCGTCGGGGCCTTTCTTGTGGTGAAGCGTCCAGTTCGTCACGCGGTGTCGGGCGGCGTTGAGGCCGCACATCAGGCTCACGCGGGTGGGCGAGCAGACGCAGCAGGCATATGCCTGGGTGAACTTGACGCCCGTGGCGGCGAGGCGTTCCATGCTGGGCGTGCGGAACTTGTCGTTGAGCGGCGTGCGGGCGGAGTGGAAGGGCACGCTGGTGTCCTGCCAGCCCATGTCGTCCACGAGGAAGAGGAGGATGTTTGGCTGCTTTGGTGCCTTCTTGGGCTCGACCTGGGCGGCTTCGAGGACGGCGGGGGCGATGGCCGCCCCGGCCACGGCCGCGGCGGATTCGCCGAGGAACTCGCGACGGTTGGTGCTGGCGTTCATCGGCCTTCCTTGAGCAATCGGGCGGCGAGGGCGGCCATGTCGCGGGCGATGACGGCGGCGGCGCGTGCGCCCAGGCCGGGCGATGCCTCGACGCGCGGGTCGCGGCCGTAGACGTTGAACGGCTTGACGGCGAGGTCGCGGCTGAGCTGCGTGAGGTCCACGAGGCCGGGCTCGAAGTGCCACAGGAGCGAGGTCTCCCACATCGCGGCGTGGTCGCTGGTGAAGTTGATCTCGTTGCCGAAGTCCATGTCGCAGGTGCCGTGGACTTTCATCGCGCCGTCGTAGGCGGCGGCCACGTCGCGCATCATCTGGATTTGCTCGCGCGGCGTGTGGCCCGTGGTGAGGATGGCGACCTTGAAGCCCACGCGCTCGAGCGAGCGGAGCGTGGCGACGAGCAGCGTGCGCTGCACCTCGGGCTCGCCGATGAAGGTCGAGTCGTGCTTGTAGCGGGCGGGGTCGGCGCTGCACAGGCCGGGGATGCAGTAGTAGATGGGCGGGTAGACGATGCCGCCGCCGAGCCGCGCGGCCCCGCAGCACAGCGCGTGCATCTTCAGCGAGTCGTTGCCCAGGGCCAGGTGCTCGCCGTGCCATTCGAGCGACCCGACGGGCACGTAGACCACGGGGCAGGCGGCGATCCGCGCCTCGAACTCGTGCGGCAGCAGCCGCTCGTACTGCACCTTCTCCTGCATGGGCGATCACTCCTATGGCCGTGCACGACCGCGACCAGACGGAAAGCGCTGTATCAAGAGCGGATGGATGGAGGACTGGATGAATGGAGGGTTGTCTGACACCCATCCATTCATCCACGCATCCAATCATCCAACCCGTTCACTCCAGCTCTGGCCGCACCTCGACCCATCCGCCGTCGGCTTCGAGGGCGGAGCGGTACATGGCGTCGAGGACGGCCTGGGAGCGGCGGCCTTCGCGGCCGTCGCTGGTGAGCTTCGCGCCCGCACGCAGGTGGGCGGCGAAGTTGTCCACGTTGTTCAGCCACTCGCTTTCGGTGCGTGCTGGGGCCTTGTTGCCCCAGGCGTTGTCGAGGAACCAGCGCTCCATCGGCTTGTCGAACGGCCCGCCCGAGGCCTGGATGACGGCGCCCTGCGTGCCGTGGAGCTCGAAGCGGAAGTACCAGGTCGAGTGCGGATAGCTCGATGTGGCGTAGAGGGTGAGCACGAGGCCATTCTCATAGAGCCAAGTGGCGACGCCCAGGTCCTCGGCCTCGATGGCGTGGTCCTGCGTCCAGATGTTGCAGCGGACTCGGCTGGGCACGCCGAGGATGAAGGCCAGCTCGTCGAGGTGGTGGATGTTCTGGTTGGAGAGCACGCCGCCGCCGTCCCATCGGCGGGTGCCGCGCCAGCCGCCGTTGGAGCGGAAGTAGTCCATCGTGCGGAGGATCTTGAGCGAGGCATCGGCGCCGAGGAGGCGGCCGAGGCAGCCGCTGTCCACGCCGGCCTTGAGCGAGAGCGGCCCGGGTTCCACCCGCCGGCTGAAGTCCACGGCAAGCGTGAGGCCCTTCTTCTCGGCGAGGCGGATCATCTGGTCGCAGGCGGCGAGGCTGGCCTCCATGGGCTTGGTGACGAGCACGTGCTTGCCGGCTTCGAGGCAGGCGAGGGCGACGGCGGCGTGGTTGCCGGTCTCGGTGAGGACGAAGACGGCCTCGACGTCCTTGCGGTCGAGCCAGCGGCGGACGTCGGTCTCGCAGGGCACGCCGCAGACCTCGGCGGTGCGCTTCGCGCGCTCCTCGACCTTGTCGCAGACGCCGATGAGCCTGGCGCCCGGCGTGTCCTGGACCATCTTCGCGCGGCTGTGGCCCATGCCGAGGCCCACGACGACGAAGCGGACGGGGTCGTCGGCCCAGGGGCGGACGACGGCCGCCTTCTTCTTCCCCGTGTCGAAAAGTCCGCCGGGTGCGGCGGTGGGCCAGGCCTTCTGAATGACCTCGACGACGCGGCGCGACATCTCGGCGTTGTCCACGCTGCGGTCGGGGTTGTGGGTCTCGGCGCTCACGGGGCCGCGAAGGCCGGCGTTGTCGGCGGTCTGGAGCACTTCGTCGTAGGGGATGGCCTCGCCGATGCCTGCGACGGCGCCGTGGGCCTTGACGTGGATGAGGCGGGCGCGCTGGGCCATGCGGATGAGGAAGGCGCCGAGGTCGCGGCGACGCTCATCGCAGTCCCAGCTCGAATGCACGTCCCACGCGAAGCCCCAGGCGGGCACGCCGAGTGCGTCGAGGACGGCGAAGCACTCGTCGGGCGTGGTGCCGCAGTTCTCGAAGCCGAGCACGAGGCCCGCCTTCTGCGCGCGGTCGGCGAGGGGCGCGAAGCGGTCGAGGGCCTTCTGGAGCTGATCGGGCTGCACGGCCAACTGGCCGACTGCGTCGCGCGGCGGCTGCCAGTAGAAGAACGAGCGGACGAGTCGGCAGCCGAGCGCGTCGGCGGCGCGGACGACGCCCTCGAGCTTGGCCGCCTCGGCCTTCAGGCGCTCGCCCTCGGGCAGGTGTACCTTGGCCAGCGACGACTGAAGGCAGCCGATCTTCATCCCGTGCCGGTCGAGGAGCTTTTTCGCCTCTGCCAGCTCATCGGGCGTCAGGTCCTCGAACGCTTTGCGGAACACGCGGCCGCGCAGGTCGCAGTGCTCGAGGCCCCAGGACCTCAGGATGGGCAGGGTCTCGGGGAAGTCCAGGGCCAACTCATCCGTGAAGATGGAAGGGAACATGACCTCTCCTCAGCGGGTTGGTGGAGGGACGCCAGGGGGCGCGGCGGGCTACTTGCCGGGGGCTTCGCTGGAGGGCCATCGGAATGGGATGTAGGGGTCGCCGCGGTAGACGATGCCGGGCACGACGGGCGCCTTCTCTGCCACGTGGATCGCGGCGAGGCGCCCGCCCACGGCCTCGGGGCCGATCTGCGACTTCACCAGCTCGAGGGCGGCGCGGTCGTCGGCCGCGATGGCAACCACGTTCTGCGCGACCCGCGTGTTCGTGGCCTTGTCCTCGTAGTACACGGTTATCCGGTAGCGGACCACGTGCCTGCTCCTTCGGCTTCGCCCAACCCGCGAAACGCTCCCCGTCCACCATGCCTGTCACCGCGCGCGGCATTGTATCGCATGGCGGGCCGGGGCGCAAGTGCAGAACTGCCCGGGGGCGCCCCGCGCCGCGCGGCTTCACCGCGCGCGCACCCGCAGGCGGCCCCCACGGGCCGCGACCGTGCCCTCGAGGCGCTGCGGGGCCACGTTCCAGCCGCGCACCTCCAGGGCGACCGACGCGTCCCCGGGCACGCCGATGCGAACCGACCGCGCCTCCCCGGGCAGAAGCCAGAACCAGTTGTCCGACCACGCCACGGCGACCGGCCCGCCGCGCTCCGCGTCCGACGCCTCCAACTGCACCTGAAAGGCGATGACAGCGCCCGTGTTGCGGAGCTCCACGGCCGCCGCGTCTCCCTCCTGCCGCAGGCGGGCCTCCACCGTGGCCGGCCCCAGGCGGTCGAGGGCCTGGAGCGGGGTGGGCTGCGCCGCTGCGACCAGTGCGGCCAGTTCGCGGTGGGGCAGACGGCCCAGATAGCCGAGGATGCCTGCGTAGAAGCGGGCAGCGTCGCTCCACGCCGCCAGCTCGCCGCCCGCCGCAAGCTGGAGAACGCGCCCGTCGCCGTGGCGTCCCTCGACGAGCAGCGGGTGCTCGCGGTCGAGTTCCATCAGCACGGTGTCGGCCTCCCTGGCCTCGAGCGCCGCGCGGGGCCGCAGCGGCGGACAGAGGCCGAACGCCACGCGGGCCAACGCGGGGTGGTCGGGCACGCGCGCGACGGGCTGGCGGGCGGCGCCCGGCGGCCCCGCGGCCCGAGGGGTCAAGGGCAGGAGAGGGCCGAGGCAGGAGTCGGCGAGCGCCCGGTCCGCGCCCTCGACGAGCAGGCCGCAGCCCCTCGCCACCTCGGCGGCAACGGCGTCCAGGGCGTCGTCGGGGAAGTCGGTGAGCGCGGTCGCGCCGTCCACCACGATCACGTCGAAGCCGCCCAACAGGAGAGCCCCCGTGCGGTTGCCCTCCTCCTCTGGGCGGTCGCGCGGGGCCGCCTCGACGCGTTCGGGCCGCGTGACCTGGATGCCCGTCGCGGCCAGGAAGGCATCGTCGGCCAGCGGGCCGCGGGGCCGCGCGGTGAGCCAGGCGACGCGCAGCGGACGCGGGTTGGCCCGCCGCGGCGGCGTCACGCCGAACCAGTAGAGGTTCGAGGCGAGCGGCTTGCCCGCCGCGTCGGCCAGGGCAAGGTGCAGGAAGCAAACCTCGCCGGCGAGCGCCGCCTCCGCGCTCCAGTCGAAGGCGAGCGGGCGCGCCACGACGCCCGCCTCGGCGTCGAAGCGGCTCTCCCAGAAGGCCAGCGGCTGCATCGAGCGATCGAGCACCAGGGCCACGGCCCAAGCGTTGCGTAGCGCGCCGGGCAGGCTCTCGACACAGACCTCGACGTGCAGGCTCTCACCGACGGCGACGGCGGCGGGCGGCGCCTCGCCGCCGAAGTCGGCGAAGATGCTCACGTCGCTCCCGGCCCGGCGCAGGAAGTAGCAGGCGGGCTTCGGCACGCCGGCAGCGTCCACCAGCGCGGGCGAGGCCGACGGCGCCGGCTCGTTGAGCTGCCAGAAGACCTCGGCGGATGGGTCGAGACGGCGCCTCTCCGCGGCGTGCCGCAGGGCAACGGCCTGCGCGAGCTGGGCCTTGAGGACGTGCTCGCGGGCGGAATGCGACGGGCCGTAGGGCGCGGCGGACCGCGCGGCGCCGATTGCCCAGTCGTCGCACGCCGGCCACTCCGGCTCCTCCGCCCCACCGAACAGCGTCGTGAAGGCGGAAGGCGAGGCGACGCCCGGCACGTGGAGCAGGCTGGCGCCGCTCCAGTGGGTGAGGCCGGTTGCCGGGTCGGTGCGAGTCGTCCAGAGCTGGGCCGGCCCCGACCTCGGGCTGTCGCCGAGGAGGCGGCGCTGCGGGTCGAGCCGCTCGCAGAGCGCCGCGGCCTCAGCGGTCAGACGCGGGTCGGGCGCGCCGCCGACCGCGCCGCCGATGCACCAGGCGACCAGCGAGGGGTGCGAGCGGATGCGCCGGATCGCCGCCGAGGCGTTGAGGAGATACTCCTCGGCCCCCAGGCCCGCGCCGTCGGCCGTCAGGGGCAGCTCCTGGAGGACCAGGAAGCCCTGGCGGTCGCACAGGTCGTAGAAGAGGTCGGTCTCGGCCAGGCCGCCGCCCCAGACGCGCAGGGTGTTGAACCCGCACTCGCGCGCGCGAGCCAGCAGCGCCTGGTAGCGCGAGGCGTCGAGCCGCAGGGCCGCATCGGCGGGCAGCCACATCACGCCGCGGATGTCGAGGCCCTGGCCGTTCACGCGCAGGCGGGCAGTGCCCTCGTACGGCGCCGGCTCGATCGAGCGGATGCCGAAGGTCAGCGACGCCTCGTCGGAGACCGCGCCGCCCTCGAGCTTTGGGCTCGCCGCAAGGCGATAGAGCGGCTGCTCGCCCATGCCGCGCGGCCACCAGAGCTTCGGTCGCGGCACGACGACCTCCGCCTCCACGCGGCTCGTGTTGTTCCCCTCCACCGTCGCCTTCTGCTCGAACGCTTGTAGTTCCGCCTTCAGGCGGTCCTCTCCGACCGTGCCGACAAGCGTCACGTCGAGCTTCTCGCTCACGACGCTCACGATCTCGGCGCTCACGCGCAGGCGTGCCGCATCGTCGGTCACCCCGAGCGTCTCGACGGCGAGGTCGCGCAGGAGGCACGGCCCGGCGCTCCTCAGGCGCACGGGCTGCCACAGGCCCAGCGGCGGGCAGCCGGCGCGCGCCAGCGCCTGCGCGGTCACGAGCCTGCCGGGCGGCGCCGGGCGGAACGGCTCGCCCCCCTTCACGAAGTCGGCGGGCGACGCCGTGAGGCGAATGGCCAGCACGTTCCGCGCGCCCAGCTTCGCCGCCAGCGTGGCGTCGAGCCGCTCCTGCACGAACGGCCCCATGCTGCGGCCGACCCAGCGGCCGTTGAGCCAGGCGTCGGCCTGGTAGGCCGCGCCGTCCAGCTCGACCCACACCGAACGCCCCTCCCAGCCGCGCGGAATGTCGAGCTCCCGCCAGTACCACCACTCGGTGTCCACCACGTCGCGCAGTTGCGCTTGGTCGCCCTGTGAGAGGCCGAGAGCCGTGTAGACAGAGCCTGGAACGGTCGCCCGCACGGCCTCGGCCTGCGCCTCGGGGACGGCGCGGTGCGCCTCGCGGCCCAGGCCCTCGCCCACGGGGAATCCCGCCAGCAGCCACGGGCCGTCCAGGGGCACGGTCTCGACGAGGCGCTCGGGCCTCTCGGCCCTGGCTCGGACGGCGATGCGGTTGTGGAGCGGCTCGCCCACGCGCGCGATCGCCCAGTCGGCGGGGCCGCTGAGCCACCGCGGGCCGCTCCGCCGCTGCATCTTCAGCTCCAGGCGCCGCACGCCGGGGATGGGGACGTACATGCGGCGTGGCTCGCTGTCCCACCGCATCCGCCCGGTCTGGTAGAGCGTGCGGCCGTCGCCGACGACCAGGAACTCGAACGACTCCGCCCTGGCGCGGGCCTCGGAGACGGACTTCTCGTCCTCGAGGTCGGAGCCGACGACGGCCTCGAAGACCGAGAAGCGGCCGCCGAGGTCGAAGCCGATCTCGCAGTTCGGGTGGATCCCCAGGCCGCGCGGGAACGTGCGGCCGCCCAGCGTGAGCGGGAAGGCGTTGAAGCTGCGGTCGCGCCCCACGCAGCCCTTCTCGGGCCGGGTGTGGGTCGGCTCCAGGTCGCTCAGGTACAGCTCGCCGACGCCGTCTGGCGGCGTGCGATACTCGGGCGTGCGGCGGGGGGGGCGGGCGTGGCGCAGCTTCTCGTCGCCAGTCACGTGCCAGTCGGGGTTGAGGCGCCAGTCGTTGTCGAAGTAGCCGATCGCGAGGGCGGTCTCGGGGCTATAGGTGAGATTGTCGAAGACCTCAAAGTCGGCCCAGTGAAAGCCATCGAGAATCCCCCAGTCGAACCAGTTGCCGAACCGCCCGATGATCTGGAAGACGCCCCGCCACGTGGTGCCGGTGAAGAGGGCGACGTAGCGCTTGGGATTCAGCGGGTTGGGGTAGATGAGCTTGAGGCCGAGGTCGTCGCCCTCGAAGCGCTTGTCGCCGAACACGATGCTCTTGCCCTCGACGCGGATGGGCAGGCCCGGCATGACGCGGGGCACGAGGCTGTTCGTGGCCGGGTCGCCGACGAGGATGAGGTTGCAGCGCGCGATGTCGTCGTCGGTGACCTCGGAGTCGGGCTTCATGCGGCACTTGCCGCGCGCCCAGCGGTTCCAGTGGTCGGCGAGGAGCTTCGCCTCGTCGGCGGCCACGCGCTTCGCCCGTTCGTCGTCGCCGCTCGCGCCGAAGACGATGACGAAGCTCGACATGAAGGCGTGCTCGACCGGCCCTTCGAGCTCCGGTGTCTTGTGCAGGCCCTCGGGCTCCTTCGAGGGCAGCCACTTGCCGTCGCGCTTGCGCAGCCGCACCCAACCGTCGTCGGGCACCTTCCCGCGGTACTGCTCCACGCCATCCACGCTCGCGCGGATCGGCTGGCCGGGGTCGAAGAGCGGGGCGGCGATGCGGAGCGAGAACTCCTCGAGGTTCTCCGTCTTCACGCGGACGGAGGTCTTGTCGGTTGCCTCGGCCTCGATTCGAGCGAAGGCGAAGGGCCGCTCGAAGCGGTGGAGGCGGACCCAGTAGGCCCCCGGGTGCCGGCGCCAGGCGGTCTTGAAGACGACGCGTTTCGGCCAGGGGTCGCGCTTCTGCTCGCGCAGCCACTTGAGCATCTCGGCCACCTTGTCGCCGGGCACACCGTGGCCGGCGCCGGGCACTTCCACGTAGTGGCAGGGCGCCCCCGCCTTGAGCAGCTCGGCGGCCATCGAGCGGCTGTGGTCGCAGGGCACCACGTTGTCCTTGTCGCCGTGGAGGGGCATCGAGGGCAGGTTGAGCAGGTTCTCGGCGAAGAAGGCGGGGCTCTCGGTCGCCTCGACCCAGGCCTTCTTCGGGCTCATCCAGGTGGGGTTCTTCTCGCCCCAGCTCCAGAGCTTCTCCCACACGCGGTGGTCGGCGTTGCCGCACACGGGGCCGAGGGCCGCGAAGAGGTCGGGGAAGTGCACGCCCACCTGCCAGCTCCCCGACCCGCCCATCGAGAAGCCGTAGAGCACCACGCGGTCGGGGTCAATGCTCAGCCGCGCCTTCACGTCCTCGACCACGCGCACGACGTCCAGCTCGCCCCAGAGCTTGTAGTCCGTGTTCCCCCGCCCGTCGGGCGAGGCGACCACCCAGTCCTCCAGTTCGCGCGGCGGCCCGCCGATGCGGTGGCCGCCGCCCAGGCCGTGGAGTTGCACGGCGAGGGGCCACTTCCGCCCTTCCGCATAGTCCTTCGGCAGCCAGAGCGAGTAGGGCTGATCCGTGTCGTCGAGGTCGCAGTGGTAGTACCACGTGGCAGCCTTGCCGCGCTCGAGGGGTTGGGCAGCGAGGGAGGGCGTCGCAAACAGGGCGACGGCGAGAGCGAGGCCCAACGCCAGCAACCATGGACGCGTGACGCGTGACGCGTGACGCGCGGTCCCTCGCAGCGATGGCAGACGGGGCTTCCTCATGCTCTCCTCACGCATCGCGACTCACAACTCACCGGACGGTCAGTTCAGCGCGTCCGTCCTTCGCCTTCAGCGACAGCCTGGCCACGTGGCGGGCCACGACGCGGCCCGATGCCGTCTGGAGCTCGACGGCGAACTCCACGTCCCCGGATTTGTCCGTGCGCCACTCGATCTCGCCGCGGCCGGGCTGTGCACCGCCTTCGATGGCCCGCGGTTGCGCCGGGCTGAGGGGGGCGACGCCCGAGGCGATCAGGGCGTCGTCCCGGCTCGCCCGCCAGGCCACGCGGCAGCCCGCCAGCGAGTAGCAGGGCAGCCGCTGGGCGACGGGCGAGGCAACCTGCACCTCGAAGCGGCTCTTGACGACGAATGCCTCCCTGTCCAGCTTCGCCTCGTGGTGCGGCGGCTTCAGGGTGAAGGGGCTCAGGCGTTTCTCGGCAATCTCGTAGAGCCCCTCCTCCGGGTCGAGCTCGAACGCCAGCGCCGCGATCGGCCAGCGGCGATCCGCCTCGCGGCTCCGACGGGTCAGCGAGGCGTCCACCCGCCCGCGGTCGGCCGTCTCGCTCACGCGGTCAATCGCAACGACGGCCTTGCCATCGGCGGTGCGCACCAGGTCGTCGAGGCGGCGGCCGTAGCCGTCGTCGTCCTCGCGGCCGGGCCGCGTGGCGAAGCGTGCGACCAGGAAATCGGAGCCCGCCGCGTCGGCGGCGACGTCGGGCACCGGGCGGCCGACGGGCAGCCGCGGCGTCAGCTCCCGCAGCCGCGCGAGCGCGGCGGGTGCCGCCTCGCCGTCTCCCTCGACCACCCAGCCCCACACGCAAGGGTGCAGGCCGCCCTCGGCGGCGAGGGCGTCGAGCGTCGCGCGCCAGCCAGGGGTCTCGGGCGGGGAAGCGGGCGCGTCGAGAAAGGCCACGATGCCCGCCGCGTCGCAAAACTCCAGCAGCTCGCCGAGCGGCACGTGGCGGCCCGGCGCCAGCCGCGCCGCCAGAGCGCTGGCCCGCCCGGGCTGCGTGCACACGAGCGTGGCCCCCGGCGCGGCGAACGCGATGCCCGCCAGCCGCACCCACTCGCCGTTGGCCTGCCAGCGGCCGCCGCCTGCCTCGACCGAGCGCACGGCGATGCGGCGGACCACCTGTCGCAGCATCTGCCTGTCCCGCGTCTGAACCGTGGCGGTGAGCCGATAGAGGAACGGGTCGTCGGGGCGCCAGAGGCGCGCGGGGTCCGGCTCGAACGACTGGACGATGGTGGCCGCCTGCCCGGCATCAAGCCGCACGTCGCTCCCCCGCCGCCAGACGGGGTGCGGGTTGCTCGCCGCGTCGTCGGGCTCGAGGGCCAGCTCCACGCGGCCCTCGAGGCGCTCGCGGCTGTGGTTCGCCACGTCGAGCGCCACGTCCACCACCGCCCCCTGGCCCAGGCGCCAGGTGGACACCACGACGCGCTCCACCGTCACGGCACCCGCCGCCTCGAGCCAGCAGGCGCCCAGGCCCGCAGTCTCCCACTCGTCCGAGGCCGCGACGGCGATCAGCACCGTGTTCCGGGCGCCTGGCCGGACGGCTCTGGCCGCGTCGAGCCGAATGTCCAGCGCGCTGGGCGACCGAACGCCGAGCGCCTGGCCGTTGAGCCACACCCACGCCGTCCCCCCCACCGGGCGCACGGCCAGGCTCACCCGGTAGCCCGCCCAAGCCGCTGGAACTGCGAACGTGGCGCGGTAGAAGCCGCACGGCTCGGCATCGAGCCGGTGCGGGGGCCTCGCCGCCTGCCAGGTCTCGGGCAGGCGCTCGACCGCTGGCGGGGCCTCGGCCGGGCCGAACTCCCAGCCGGTGCGGACTTCGAGGACATGGGTCCTGTCGGGGGGAGTCTCTGCCGCCGCGCACACCGCGGTCGCCAGCCAAACGAGCAAGTAGACAGGTCGCTTGAGCATACGGCCTCCGACCGGCGCGCACCGCCACGAGGCCACGCCACAACCCACTCACCGCCGATTCTAGCAGACCGGCAGCCAATGGTCAAGGCTCATCCGACCCGAGCGGTCATCCGCGCGGCTCTCGACACGTGTTTCGCCCACCAGGCGCTCACCTGTGCACCACGGGGGGTGAGCGCCTAGCTGGGGGCGGCCGAGCAAGCGGCATGGCAGCCCTAAGGGCCTAAGCTGGCAGAGGTTACAGCCAGTGGAGAGTCCCACGCAGCCGGCTAGTCGCTCTAGGCGCTCACGTGCGCGCTAGGGGGGGTGAGCGCCTAGCTGGGGGTGGCCGAGCAAGCGGCATGGCAGCCCTAAGAGCTTGACCCGCCAAAGGTTACAGCCAGTGGAGAGTCCCACGCAGCCGGCTAGTCGCTCTAGGCGCTCACGTGCGCGCTAGGGGGGGTGAGCGCCTAGTGCGGGGCGCCTGGGCGGGCCGCTCGGAGCGATCGCTTCAGGTGGATGAGCCATGATCAAGGCTCCGCATGCCCGACACGCCCTCTGATTCCTGGCGAAGCCCCGAGGGGTAATCTCGGAAGAAGCGCTTCTGCCCTTCCCCCCCGCTCGTCGGAGCCGCGCCCCGGTCCCCCTCTCCCAACCTGCTCAAGATGCTCACGCGCGCAACACGGGGGGTGAGCATCTTGAACGGCCGCGTCTGCCGCTAGGGCCACGGCCATAAGCCTATCTCCTGCAATGACCTGTGGCTCTGCCCTCGGCTCCGGTCTCGGCCCGCCAGGCCCCTTCAAGATGCTCACCCCCCCTCCGCAGCACGCCCGGCGGGCGCCGAGTCCCCCGCACGCCCGACCCGCCAGGACTCAGGGCAGCGCCAGGCCGAAGACTGGGGGCCTGTTGGCCCCGCTGGGGGAATCGAATGTCCCCCTCTCGTCGGATGTTGATTTCCCGCACAGAGCGTTGCCGAGAATCAACGTGCACAAGTGGTTGCCACCACACGGTTTACGCCGAAACCGCGGAATCCATGTTGACGAATGTCAACATGGTGGCGCCGTAGCCTGCAACCCTCGCGCGCACACGCACGGTCACGACTGCCCTAAACCACTGCGGCTGCTGTAGATAGAGCCACGGCTCAAATCAGCCTCGCGCGCAGGAGGCGGCACGATAATTGCTTGCTCTAGCCTTTTATGTGTTTGTAGGGGATACTTCAGCCCTCATGGAGAATCGGTTTCTCCAAGCCACCGTTCCCAGGAGAAGCATGATGTACCGCGAGGATCGTTGCCGCCGCAAGCGACTGCGGCACGGACCCGGCTTGCCGTCAAGGAGACCCGAGATGACTGCTCGGAAGCGTTGGCGAAGCACGGCGGGGCGTTGGCCCAGCCCAGGATTGTTTCTCAGGAGAATGGTGATGAACGTCGAGAGTCGAGTTCGTGGCGGGCGCTGGGGTCGGTCGAGGGTGGCGCTGCTGGTGGCAGCGCTCGTGATGACGGTCGGCGCGGCAGCGGGCCTCGCCGACCCCATCGTGGTCAACCCCAGTTTCGAGACCGACACCTTCACCGTCTGGCCAGGCACCATCGGCGGCAACGGCCCGATCACGGGCTGGTCGAACACGGGCGGCGGCGGGCTGAACCCGATCAGCGACGGGCAGCGCCCCTACGCCGACAACGGGGCGATCCCCAACTCCGCAGCCGTGAATCAGACCGCCAACCCCACGACCGGCGGCCAGGTCGCCTTCGTCCAGGCCAACAACAGCACTCAGTCCTTGTCCCAGCTCGTCGCCGGCTTCGACCCCAACGCCTGGTATGTGCTGGAGTACCGCGAGGACGCGCGGACCTGGACCAACTCAGCCATCACGAGCTGGGCGAGCATGGACGGCGATGCCCTGAATCTCGTCCCCTCCCACACGGTTCGCTCCGTTGAGGGCAGCAACTCGTACACAAGGCAGTACCACGACATCCGCAGCCGCGTCTTCACCCCGGGCGACGGCGCGTCGGCCACGCTCCGCTTCAGCGCCGCGTCCGGCGTCGACAACACGCTGCTCCTCGACAACATCAAGCTCACGCAGATCGCCCCCTCCAGCTACCGCATCACCCAGCTTTTCCAGGACACCTTCAGCGTCGAGTACTACGATGCCTCCGGCAACGGGGGCCAGGGGCAGTGGAACATGAATTACAGCACCCCGGGGTCGCGGCAGACCGGCACGGTCGGCACGCTGGGCTATCTGGAGCTGAGCGCGACCTCTGGGGGGGAGAACTGGCGAACCCAGGTGGACAACGGCCGCATTGACGGCGTGCTCCTGGCAGCGGCGAGCAGCAGCTCGAACCGCTCGGTGTGGGTCTCGCCCAACCACAACTTCACCGAGGCCCCGCTTGCAGGACGCCAGGTCGTCCAGGTCTCCCTGGACCCGTCGAGCTACGCCGGGAGCTACGAGGCGCTGATCTTCGGCATGCCGGCGCCCTCCACCTCGCGCAGCGCGATGCAGTCGCTCGCGCAGAACAGCGGCGGCTTCGGCTTCGAGCTCCAGGACACCGGGGCGTGGGCCTTCTACGACAACACCGCCCTGATCAGCACCGGCTCGGTGACCGGGCACACCGGCCTCTACGACGTGCGGGCGGAGCTGGACCTCGTGGACTTCATCAACGGCACGCCCCTCGCCCTCAGGATGTACGTGGACGATGTCCTGGCCTACAGCTACAGCACGACGGCGCGCGGCTTCAACTACGTCGGCGTCGAGCTCTTCGGGGGAACCGACTCCCAGATGATCACCGCCACCGCCGACAACCTGCTGGTCTACAACGTGGACGCGATGGTGATCATCCCCGAGCCATGCACCCTGAGCCTGCTGGGCCTTGGCGTCCTGGGCCTTCTCACCCGACGTGGGAGGAGAGGCCGTTCCACCACCCGAGCTAAGGAGAAGGGTGTGCGTACGGTGTGTCTGATCGTTCTGGGCCTCCTTGCGGTGACCGGCGTCACCCAGGCCGGGCTGATCACCTTCGGCCCGGTCCTGACCACGGACGCGATGAGCGGGATCGGGGGCACCTACACCCATGCGGTCAGCGGCGGCTCCGCGCAGACCGTGAACGGCGTGAGCTTCAGCCTCCTCAACAACGGCACGACGCCGGCGAACTTCAACTGGAACACGTTCGGCAACACCAAGGACGCGATTGCGGACAACCTCGGGACCTGGGTCCCTGCCACGGGAGGGGCCACCGGGCCGGGCCTGCTGCCGCTGCTTCGCGGCTTCACCTACTCCGGCAACGGGGCTGGTCCAGGAAGCCATCAGGCATTCACCCTCAGCGGCCTGACCACGGGAACGACGTACGAGACGCAGCTCTACATCCGCCAGTGGGCCAAGCCCGGCGACGCCGGCTATACAGGGCGGGAGATCGCGCTGACCTTCACCAACGGGGCCGAGGTAGACACGAGGACGTTTTGGGAAGATAGCCCTACCACGGAGGGCTACCCGAGCCAGCACTCGGCGTACCGCATCAACTACCGCTTCACCGCGCTAGGCCCCACCATGACCCTGGACGCGGCGGTGCCCGGCGGCGCCCCGGCCGTCAGCGGCAGCTTCCACATGTACGCCCTGACCAACCAGGTGGCGGCCACGCTCATCGCGCCGACCGGCTCGACCGGCCCCGGGGGCCTCGAGCGCACCGATGTGCCCTCGAGCCTCCGCCTCTGGCTCAAGGGCGATGCCGGGGTCGAGAGCGCCTCCGGCGTCCCCGCCACCGACGGCCAGGCCGCGCAATTCTGGCGCGACCAGTCCGGCAACAGCAACCACGCAACGCAGAACGCCGGCGGGGAGCGGGCGAACTACCGCACCACCGGCTCGCACACCATCAACGGCATGCCCACCCTGGACTTCGACAGCGGCGACGACATGCTGGGCGCCTTTGGCTTCGGCGCCAACATCAGCGCCACCTACTTCGTCGTCGGCTCGATCAGCCAGGCCGCCGGCAGCGGCCGCTGGGATGCCATTCTCACGACACAGAACTCCGGCACCGCCAACGATGGCACGGGCTTCTCCATGAACCTCATCGCCGGCGGCACCGGCATCACCTTCAACGGCGCCACCGCCTATGCCTATCCGGGCACCAACCCCGGCCTCAACACGCCCTTCGTCAGCGCGGCCGTGGACACGTTGAACAGCCAGAGCAACGCCTACCGGGTGGCGAACTTCCTCAACAACTCGCAGAACTACCTCAACGGCGACATCGCGGAGGTCGTCGTCTACAACCGCGCGCTGAACTCCACCGAGCGCATCATCGTCTCGAACGCCTTGGGGGCGAAGTATGGCGTCGTCCTGGGGGCCGACGACCACTACGCGGGCGACGACGCGCCGCGCGACTACGACCTCGACGTCTTCGGCATCGGCCGCCTGACCGCAACCGACAAGGTCACGGGCGCCGGCGCCGCCGGCTTCGGGATCATGGAGGCCAACAACTCCCTCAGCGACGGCGAGTGGGTCCTCGCGGGACACGGCGCCGCCGTCAACTCCGACCTGGGCTATCGCTGGGCGCGCGACTGGTACCTCGAGAAGAGCGCTGGCGCCAGCGTAGACGTCTGGATGACCTTCGACTACACCGATTCCGGCCTGCCCATCCCGACCACGGTCTACGAGGCGCTGCTCTTCAGCGCCACCGGCAGCGGCTTCTACCCGCTGGCCATCACCGGCACGGTGACCGGCGACCAGATCTCGTTCCTGGTGCCCGACTCCGCGCTGCAAAGCGGCTACTACGCCCTGGGCACCGCGATCCCGGAACCGGCGTCGTTGTCGCTCCTGGCCATCGGCGTCGCGGGCCTCCTGGCCCGCCGAAGGCGGCGGCGGGCATGAGACGCCGCGCCGGGGGTGCGGGCCGGAATTGCAGGTGGCAGGTGCTGGTCGGAACTGCACGAGCGGAAAAGACACCCGCTGTCTTTTGCCGTCCACGGCCCTATGGGTGCTTCGCACAAAAGACAGTTGACGACCTCCCGTGGCCCAGCCCCCGAAGGGGGCGGCGGAGCCTCAAGCGGCTGGAGAGCTCCGCCGCCCCCTTCGGGGGCTGGGTCTTCTTCTCGGACGCAAACCCACGGTTCCGCT
>Ga0307379_10001649_pt1 | contig 34730 bp, 11 predicted proteins | sample UN2MG_FD_202237 | JGI IMG/M metagenome (GOLD analysis project Ga0307379, IMG submission 202237) | Soil microbial communities from Risofladan, Vaasa, Finland - UN-2 | ecosystem: Environmental > Terrestrial > Soil > Coastal area > Acid sulfate soil | place: Finland: Risofladan, Vaasa | collected...
CACCCCCCCACACCCCCCCGGCGCCGGCGCCCCCCCCCCACCCCCCCCCCCCCCCCCCCCCCGCACTCCAAAATGTCATCGCTCTCGTTGACGGTTTCGCGGCCAGGGTTACATTGACATCAAGGCGGGCTTGAAGGCCGCTCACCGGACAACGTAGAACGGGAAGGGAACGCTCTCCCGTCCGGCGTCGTTGATGGCGACTATCGAAAGCAGGTAATCGCCCGCCGGATACCCCGGCGTGAGGACCATGCTCCCAGTGTAGCGCATGTCCCCGGCCACCTCGTCGTCGCCCTGACCGTCGTCATGCAAAGCTAAAACGCTGCCGCCCATGAAGCGAAGCTCCACCCGATCGATGCTCGAACTGTCCAGGAAATCATCGACGTCGGCGATGCAGACCAGGCTTCCGCCGCCCTCTTGTGTGATTGAAGTAGTGTCGAAGCCAGCCCTGATGATGACAGAGCTCATCGGATCGCCCGAGGCGCCCATCCCGGGATACACGCCCCAAAGGACGGCATTGGCTGAGAGCGCTGGGGGACCATCGATCCTCATGTAGGGCCAGACGTTGCTCGAGGCGCTCTGGGCATCTTCCGCCATGATCTCGAAGACGTAAACCCCAGCCGGGGCTGAATCTACATAGAACTGGTTGCCGTAAAGACCGTCGCCGTCGCCGTTGTCGTTGTGCTGACCGTCATCGAAGAGCGCGAGCGAGCTGATCTGCCCCTGCTCAAACGTGCTCACAAATGCGAGAACTGAGGTTATGTCTGAGGCGCCGTCGGCGTCATAGACCTCCGCCTGAACCGCTACGTAACCAGACTCTCCAGGGGAAAGGTGCTCGCCCACAAAGCCCGCACACTTGACCACCGGCGCGTTGTTTCTTACCCCTCGACCTTTGAGAGCGACCTTGCAGAACTCCTCATTGGGGTCTGGATCGTTCGTCTCGACGGTCATCGTGCCCGAGACAAGGCCGCTACTAATTGGCTTGAACCTGATGTTCACAAACAGGTTCTCGCCAGCCGGAATCGTTCGCGGAAACGAAGGCGTAGTAACGTAGAAGCTGGGCTTGTCGCAGGTCAATTGGTTGACAAGCAGCGGCAGCGCACCGATGTTGCTCACCCGAAGCACCCAGTCTCTGGTGCATCCGAGATTGACATCGCCAAAGTCGTAGCTCTCAGCGGAGAGGTCTAGGTCCTGCTCGGCCACAAGAGGGCTATAAACTGTCAGGAGCTTGTAGGTGATGAAGTACTCCTGCGCCGCAGTGCGCTGCTTTGTAACCCACGTGTCGTAAACAACTGCAAGATGACCCGCTTCGGGATTGGTGTAGTTGTATCCGCAGCCCATGATAGCATGCTGGTCATAGGCACCGGGGTCCATCTTGGTTATGGCAAAGACGGACGGGTCCCCCTCGTCGATCTTGTCCTTGTATATGCTGTAGTCCCGCTCGTCCTGGTAGATATAGCAATGAAAGCCCTTGTAGCCGTGCGCTTGAGCTACCCTCACGATCGCTCCCGCAAGCTGTTCGGTATAGACGCCATAGTCTTCCGTAATGCCACCTGATTCGGGGACGCCGCAGATGTCCGCAACCATATCCGCGAGCGTCCGCGGGATGTAGGGCGTGAAGGTCCCCGGCCCCTGCCAGACGAATGATTCCGCCTCGTAATGCAGATCGCGATAGCCCGCGTTGCCATAGTAACCGAGCACCATCGTGCCGGACGTGGGGCCGCACCCACGATACCAAGTGTAGCCCTCCGCCTCGGGAAGGACGTTGTAGTCGTTCTCTGACTTCACAGCCTTGCCCGATAACGCAGCGTCCCACATCCTTGCGAACGTCCCAGAAACCAAGCGCAGCCGCGCGCCAAAATCGTCCGAGAACTGCTGAATGGCGTTCAGCTCAACGAGTCTCCCACGCGAAAGATCGACCATATCCGATGGCGCCTCGAGAGCGATCTCAAAGTAGTCGAAACCGCCAACATAAACAGGAAGCCACGACCCGCCCGCATCGACCGACTTAAGCGCCTCGTGAGGCAAAAAGCCCCTGGCAACGCCGAGGTCCACCGGCGAACGTCCATTCGAGTACTCAATCAGTGGCGGGAAGTCGCGAGTGCCGCCGACCATAATGTAGCCGAGCGATACACCTCGCTTCTGAACGCTGAACTCGAGGGCGCTTGCCTCGAACTCGAGGTCATAGTAGGTGCGTTCAGGGACAACCGCGGCGCCGTCCCACTCGGGGTATTGCACCTGCCCAATAGCCCTGTAAGTTGAGGCGGCCTGCAAGGCCTCTTGCGGCGTGATTGGGAGGCCTTGGGAGTAGCCAATTGATAGGAATACAGCTAATGAAAGTCCGAGAAAGCAGAGAACAAAACAAATCTTTCGCGGTAAAAATCCCATATATTTCTCCTTATTCCTCAAATGAGGCTCTTGTCTAATCATCGACCGGTCCAAACCAGAAAACAACACGTCGTAATATGCGCTCGAGCTGCCGTGCGAGTCAAATGCCCCAGACCGCCGACTCTAGCTGCGCTGTCCGCGGTCGCGGTGAAGCCAGCAGCGTTGAGGGAACATTGCTGCTGAGAGAGGCTATACCGTTGCTTTTGACCTTTTGTGCAGATCGCTCTTCAGGCAATTTACAAACTGTCGGCGACCGCCTAAGATGCCGCAAGACAAGCAATCGCTGTCTTAAGGAAAGAGAGAATGGCAAGCGGGTTACAGACGCAAGAGAATAGCACCAAGGAGGAAAGACGCGAGGCGCTGAGGGCCATCGCGTCTTTCTTTTGGCTATATAGGCGATATACGATCTGGGGTATAGTCGCTCTCCTCGTCGTTGACGCGGCGCAGCTGATCACGCCGCTGATCATCCGGAGCCTCGTTGACCGCATAACTGGTGGCACGGTTCGCCTGTCAGACGTTCCCTTGTTCGCCCTCGCTATATTGGCCGTTGGCCTTGTAGTTGCTGGGTGTCGGTTCGCTTGGTTTTTGCTCTTGATCGTTACTTCTGAGCGCATCGCTCGGCGGATTCGGGGCGAGTTCTTCACGCATCTTCTGTCGCTGTCGCAGCGGTTTTTCCACGTCAACAGAACAGGCGACCTGATGGCTCGCATCTCGAACGATACTGAGGCGGTGAGAATGGCCTGCGGGCTGGGGATCATCACGATAGTGGACGGATTTCTCTTCGCGGCCGCGGCGATCGCTCTAATGGTGCATCTGAACGCGAGCCTAGCGCTCTACGCCCTGATCCCGCTACCGGTGTTGACGGCTGTCGTGGTGAAGTTCGGTCGGCTGGTCCACTCGCGCTTTCAAGCGGTTCAGGCGCGGGTCTCGGACATGATGGAGAAGATTAGGGACGCGTTCGCTGGCATACGTGTAGTCAAGACCTTCTGCCAAGAGGCGGGTGAACTGGAGCGCGTGAGGGATGTCAGCCGGGATTACCTGAAGGATAACATGCGGCTGGTGAAGGTCTGGGGGGCGTTTTTCCCTCTTATCTGGCTTCTCGCCGGCCTATCAACCGCCATCGTATTCTACAAAGGCGGCAAGGGCGTCATCCTCGGCGAGATGTCTGTGGGAACCTTCTTGGCCTTCTCAATTTATTTGGAGACATTAACCTGGCCGATGATCGCACTTGGGCATCTGATAAACCTGCTCCAACGCGGCACTGCGTCAATGGTGCGCATCAACCGGATTATGAACGTCAAGCCAAAGATAATTGATGTGCCCGACCCCGTGGAGCCCGCAAGTTTTTCGGGGCTGGTCGAGGTCAAGAGTCTTACCTTTGCCTATGATGCCAACCTTCCAAATGTGCTCAAGGATGTAACCTTCCGGGTCGAGCCGGGCAAGACGCTGGCGATTGTCGGACGGACTGGCTCCGGCAAGAGCACCGTTGTCCGCCTTCTGTTGCGCGAATTCGATCCTCCGCCTGGCTCGCTTCTGATCGACGGCATCGATGTCCGAGAGATGAGGATGCAGACTTTGCGGAGCCTCTTCGGCTACGTGCCTCAAGATTCGTTTCTGTTCTCGGAGACCGTCAGGGAGAATATCGCCTTCAGCAACGAGGAGCTTGGCGAGGGGTCCGTCAAGGAGTTCGCGAGGATGTCGGCCATTGACAGGGACATAGCAGAGTTCCCGAAGGGATATGACACGATCGTTGGCGAGCGAGGCGTGATGCTGTCAGGTGGGCAGAAGCAGCGCGTCGCGATAGCTCGAGCGTTGGTCAAGAACCCTTATATCCTGCTGCTCGATGATTGCCTCTCCGCCGTTGATGCTCAGACCGAGGCGCAGATACTTGACAGCCTAAAGGAGTCCATTCGCGGCGTCACGACAATAATCGTCTCGCACCGGCTGTCGGCGGTGCAGCTTGCTGACGAGATCGTGGTCTTGGATGAGGGCGAGGTGAAACAGCGCGGCACGCACGCCCAACTGCTCAAGGAAGGCGGCATATACGCGGCGCTTTTTGCAAAACAACAGATTGAGCAAAGGCTTGAGAGAGATGTGTAGCAAATACATGGTGGGCGCTTGGCGGCAAGCCCGGGGCACGCGAGCCGACCAGTGCTGTCGCAGGCAGAAGGGATTCAGGAGAAAGGGGAGGTTGCCCTAAAAAGTAAATGCAAAACGATTACTTCCCTGAGGATGCTCTAGATAGGCCCTATGACTGGCGGCTTATGAAGCGACTGCTGTCGCACGCCAAGCCATACTGGCCGATCATCGCGCTTTGTGTGTTTCTGGTCATTCTGAGTGCGACATGCGACGTCTCTCTCCCATATCTGACGAGGCTCGCTATTGACCGGTATGTGGCTGTCGCAAGCAAGATGATAACGATCGATGACGACTCGCTTCGAGCACGTATCTACGAGCGGTACAAAGACCTGTTAGTCCCGGTCTCAAGGACGCAGTTCCTCATAGATACGAGACACACAGAAGGTCTGCTCGCTGCCGACCTGAAGCTTCTCAGGGACAGTAACTTGATGGGCGACAAGCGCATCTACGTCATTCTTCGGGCTGAGTATCCGAGCGACAAGTGGGAGAAAATCGCGCTGGTATGTCGTGCGAGCGGGTTTGCAGAGTTTGACCGCGGTTTCCACGCCGAGGTTGGCAAGCTGAACAGGCTGCCCGTCCATGACCTGATTGCGCTTCGCGGAAAGGACCTGGGCGGGCTTGAGACGCTCGGCATCATTTTTCTCTCGATACTTCTGCTTAATTTCGTCATTTCCTATGCGCATGTTTATCTCATGCAGTTCGCCAGCCAGCGAGTCCTCTTCGATCTCAGGGTCTCGCTGTTTGACCACATCCAGAGGCTCCCGCTCTCGTTCTTCGACAAGTCCCCAGTCGGACGCCTAGTCACTCGGACGACCAACGACTTCTCTGCGCTCCAAGAGATGTTGGGTGAGATACTGATCATGATAATCAAGGACGTCTTGATGGTTGTCACGATTGCCGGGGTCATGCTTTACATGAATGTGAGGTTCGCCCTAGTCGCATTTGCCATCTTGCCGCTTGTCATATACGTCTCGGTCATCTTCCGGAGAAAAGCAAGAAGCGCCTACCGCAAGATCAGGGTCAAGATCGCCAAGATGAACGCCTTGTTCGCGGAGTTCCTCTCCGGAATGAGCGTGATCCGGGCGTTCTGTCAGGAGGAGCGAATCAACGGAAAGTTTCGTGACATAAACGATGAGGTCTTCTCTTGGCGGAAGAAACAGCTCAAGATCGTCGCCATCTTCAGGCCGAGCGTCTGGATTCTGAACAGCCTCGCGGTTGCGGCTATCGTCTGGTACGGCGCCGGCCGCGTTATTCAAAACGAGGTTAGCCTCGGCATTTTAGTCGCATTTATCAGCTACATAGGCATGTTTTTCAGACCTATTCACGACTTGACGCAGAAGTTCAATATCATTCAGGCGGCGATGGCCGCGTCTGAGCGTATTTTCCAGCTTCTGGACAGAGAGGAGGAGCCCAGTGTCGCAGAGCTCCCCCAGCTCGCGAGTCCAAGGGACACAAGCGTCGAGTTTAGAAACGTTTGGTTTGCCTATAACGGAGAAAACTGGGTTCTGAAGGACGTCTCGTTCAAGGTCAGGCCCGGCGAGACCGTGGCGATTGTTGGCGCAACCGGCGCCGGCAAGACGACGATGACCAGCCTGCTGTCGCGGCTGTATCCGCTTCGCAGGGGCAAGATACTTATCGATGGAACAGATGTCGCGCAGCTCCCTCTCGAGGACCTCAGAAGAATGATTGGCATCGTTCAGCAGGATGTCTTTCTCTTCTCTACCACAGTCGGTGGTAATATCAGGCTCAACGAGCCAAATATCGACGATGCTACCGTCCTGAGATGCGCCAGAATCGCCCGTGCGGAGCGACTTATCGAGCGCCTACCGAAAGGACTCGACGAGCCGGTCGTCGAACGAGGCGCAACCCTTTCGGCCGGCGAGAAGCAGCTGCTTGTCTTCGCCCGCGTCATGGCGTTTGATCCTAAGATACTGGTGTTGGATGAGGCGACATCTAACATCGACCCGGAGACCGAGTCGCTCATCCAAGAGGCGCTGGCAAACCTGACCAAGGGCCGAACATGCCTCATCGTCGCCCATCGCCTCAGCACGATAGAGCATGCTGACCGCATCCTCGTTCTGCACAAGGGGCGCTTGCGCGAGGAGGGTACACATCGCGAGCTGCTCGAGAAGGGCGGCATCTACTACGACCTGTATAGGTTGCAGTATGTGTAGCGCTCTGCGCATCGTCAGTGTATGCCAACTGACGCCATAACTTCATATCTCTCAGAGGTCCAACGGCAGCTCGGGATTGATCAAGCAGGCGAGCATTCTTACCGACCGGCGTTGAAAGCACTGATTGAATCCTTTGACACCACGATCGTAGCTACCAACGAGCCCAAACGTGTCAGATGCGGCGCTCCTGATTTCATCATCACGAGGGCTCAAACGCCTTTGGGCTACGTCGAAGCGAAAGACGTTCGGGAGAATCTGGACCGGGCTGAGCGAACCGAGCAGATAAGGCGCTACCTCGACAGTCTGGGCAATCTGATCTTGACCGATTATCTCGAATTCCGCTGGTATCTGAACGGGGAAACTCGCATGGCCGGTCGGCTTGCTCGTGTCACGCCCACGGGGAAGCTGCAAAGGGACCCCCAAGGTGCCGAGGCTGTCTCTAGACTCGTCAAGGGGTTTCTGTCAGCTAAAATCCCTTCAATCGGCAGCTACAAGGAGCTTGCGGCTCGCATGGCCGCAATCGCTAGACTGCTTCGGGAGATCATCGTAAAAACCTTTGAGGATGAGGACAAGGGCGGGTCACTTCACACTCAGCTGCAAGCATTCAAAAGGGTTCTGCTTCACAACCTCCAACCTGACGGGTTTGCCGACATGTATGCCCAGACCATCGCCTACGGTCTGCTTGCCGCGCTTTTCAATCACGATCGGTCGAAGCACGGCGATTTCAATCGTCGAACGGCCGCCTACGACATCCCCAAGACTAATCCCTTTCTCATCGAGATGTTTGACTACTTCGCTGGCCCTCTACTTGACGACCGACTCACTTGGGCGGTCGATCACCTCGCGGCACTTCTCAATACGGTTGACATTGGGGCCTTAAAGCAGGACTTCCAGAAGCTCACCGGAAAACAAGACCCAGTGTACCATTTGTACGAGACGTTCCTTGCCGCCTACGACCCTACTTTGCGGCAGAAAACAGGAGTCTATTACACGCCTGAGCCTGTCGTCTCCTACATTGTTCGGAGCGTCGATCATATCCTGAAGGAGGATTTCGGCCTTGCTGACGGCCTGGCGGACACCACCAAGATAAAGCTTCAGGACGGCCGCGAATGTCACAAGGTCTTGATACTTGACCCCGCCTGCGGCACGGGCACTTTCCTACATGGTGTTATCGACCGAATCCACGAGCACCTCGTCAACAAGGGTCAGGCCGGGCTTTGGCCGGGCTACGTCTCTGAACACCTGTTGCCGCGACTCTTCGGCTTCGAGCTGCTCATGGCGCCCTACACCGTGGCGCACATGAAGCTCGGCCTTCAGCTTCAGCGGACCGGCTACGACTTCAAGTCCGGCGAGCGCCTGCGAATATACCTCACCAACACACTTGAGAAAGCGAAGACATCTACCGAACCGGAGTTGTTTGCCAATCTTATCGCCAAGGAAGCGAATGCCGCCAGCGAGGTCAAGGCCGACAAACCGGTCATGGTGATCATCGGCAATCCACCGTATTTCGGGCATTCAGAGAACAATGGCGAGTGGATAACGGGGCTTATTGAGGACTACAAAGAAGTTGACGGAGAGAAACTTCGTCTTGGTCAGCCGAAATGGCTCCAAAATGACTACGTCAAGTTCATCAGGTTTGCGCAGGACAAGATCATGCGGACTGGATACGGAATTCTGGCCATGATTACGGACCACAGCTACATCGACAGCGGCACATTCGTCGGAATGCGGGCGAGCCTCCAAGCGTCATTTGACAAGATCTACGTTCTCGATCTTCACGGCAACGCCAAGAAGAACCGAAACAGGACTGATTTCGACCAGAATATCTTCGACATAACACAAGGCGTCTGCATCCTGATCGCAGTGAAGAGCCATGAGTCAGCTCAATCTAAATATGTCGGCACCTATGGCGACACCAGAGGCCCAATAGAGGTTAAAGAGAGGTTTCTCGAGGGCAAATCGGTGAGCAACATACGATGGAGGACTGATCCATCTCAATGCAAGCCTCCATTCTACCTGTTCGTCTCCTCGGACTGGTCGCACTTGGAGGAATACGAGGCGCAGATGAGCGTGCGAGATGTTCTGCCTGGAGCTTATGCTGATGAAAAGGCCAGAAGAGTCGGGACTGGATTTGTGTCCACCCACGACGAATTTGCGATCAGTTTTTCCGTTTCAGAGATGAGGGACAAAATCCGATCCTTCTTGTCAACCTCCTCAGAATCCGAGGCCAGGAGCATGTTCAGGCTCTGTTCTCAAAACCAGTGGAATTACCGAAGGGCCAAGGATGGCTTGGCTGGCACCAATTGGGAAAGCCAAATCCGCAAAGTGCTATATCGTCCCTTTGATTGGAGGTTCACAGTTTGGAATCGGAACGTCTGTGTTCATCGCAGGGTAAGAGTGCACAATCACCTTCGCGAGGATAACATCCTTCTCTGTGTGGGACGGGCAGGCAACGTTATAGGCTTCGACGAGTGGGACCTTGCGTTCGTCTCTGCCTTTCCAGTGGACATCAACTGCTTCTACCGAGGCGGGTGCGCCGCGCTCCCGCTCTATCTCTATCCCGATGGCCCCCTTCCCAGCAGCTTGTTTGAACATCAAGAAGGGAGGCGACCCAACTTCTCCAAGGAATTTGTCTTGAAATTGTGCAAGGCCTTGAAGACCGCCTACCATCCGGATAATGCAAAGGCAGCGCAAGACGGCATCACGGCCGCGTCAGTCTTTTACTGCATTTATGCGTTTCTCTATTCTCGCGGGTACCGCGAGCACTATTCTCGATTTCTTATGATTGACTTCCCACACGTGCCCATCCCGCCAAATGTGCAAGTGTTTCACGAACTGGCGGCGCTAGGCGAAGAACTTGTTGGTCTGCACATTATGACCAAGTTCGCACCGATTCGGACGTGCTATCCCATTGTCGGCGACAATTGCGTGGAGAAAGTGCGATATACCGAGCCCGGTCAGGGGGCAGAGACAGGCCGAGTCTGGATCAACAGGACGCAGTTTTTTGAGAACGTCCCGCCCGAGGTCTGGAGCTTCCATGTGGGTGGCTATCAGGTCTGCCACAAATGGCTCAAGGACCGCAAAGGACGCCTTCTCACCTTTGACGACCTGACGCATTATCAGCACATCGTATCCGCACTCGAAAGAACGATAGAGTTGATGTCAGAGATCGACAGCACGGTCGGCCGGCATGGCGGCTGGCCGATAAAGTAGTCTTAAGAACCTCAATCGCTAGCGTATAGAATAGCTCGCAAGATCGCCCTGACCCGCGCGCCTGCGCTAGCTGCTTTGCGACCGTGCTGACGAGGCCAATCGGAGCCTGCACATTGTGCTGCTACTTCGGAATGTCAGGCATGGGGAAGCGCGCGAAACCCATCGAGAGCTTCGGCGAGCGCGTCCTGGCCTTGGAGGCCGTGAATATCCAGCCACAGGCCGGGATATTGCTGAACGAGGCGAACTCTCCCGCAGGCGTCAGCACGGCCAGCCAGAAGTAGTTGCCAGGCTCGATTCCGGGCAAGGTAAGCGAGAATAGCTCAATAGGTCCAACTGTCTCGCCCTCTCGCAGCGGAATGCCTCTCGTGAATGGGTCTGGCATCTTTGACAACGATGGATAGAACAGTGTATCGCCAGTCGGCAAAGTTATCCCCACGTAGAGATCGACCGATTTGGCAAGGCCCGGATTCTCTATCGTTCTTGACAGCGACATAAGATCGCCTTCTCTGAATGTTGAGCCATTGAGCGAGAGGCTGAGCCGTGGTGGCCCATCGATCGTGAACGACTCGGTCGCCGAGTCGCCCATTTGTGTGAGCGTGCCCTCCTGGCAGAAGAGCGCCATGAAGGAGCATTGGCCCGGATCGAGCTTCGGAACGATCACGTCGATGATGGTTGTTCTGCCGAGCCTGTATCCGGGATAGAGCTGTATTGAAGGAATGAACGGACCCGGTATGGTCGAGAAGCTCGGGCAGTAAAGGTGCCAATCCCCCGGCAAGAACACGGAGACATAGAGGTCCGCAGTCGTGCTTGGGCCTGCATATTCCGCCTCGACCTGGGCTAGGAATCTGTCGCCCTCTTTGAACGAGGCGGCGTTGAGCACGATCGTGGCCTGGGGCTGTGCGTCCTGCTCGAAACCCGAACCCGTGAGGCTGATGTTACAGCTGAGCGTGTTGGTGTCGTTTGAGGTTATCGTCAGCCACCCGTCGCGCCGTCCAACCTCCTGCGGTGAGAACTCAACGTCAAGTTGATACGTGCCCCCTGACTGAATCGTGATCGGCGTTGTGTCGCTGCACGAGAAGTCGCCAGAGGTCTTGATCTCACTGATGACAAGCGTGCTTCCGCCAGAGTTCCCAATTCTTAGAACCCAGACCTTGTCCTGCCCTATGGCCGCCTCGCCGAAGTCGTGAGACATGTCGGCCGGCGAGATGACCGGTATTGAGGACTGGTAATCCGTATGGCACAGTGGGATGTCCGCCGGCGTGCCTCGGTTGCCGAGCGAGTCGGTGCCTGTGGCACTGAATTCGTAAATGCCGAACCCGTGCGAAGGCACAAATGTGAACGCCCCGGAGGCGCTGCTCGAGGACGCGTAGGATTTCCACGTCTCGCCCTTGGTCTCTGATTCAGACTGGAACCTGTAATAAAGCGTAACCTGGGAGACGCCAGACAGCGCATCGTGCGCCTCGAATTCTAGCGGGATGGGTGAAGTTGTAGTCGCCTCCGGACAGGAGAGGGAGACCTCAGGCGGCGTTGTGTCGAAGATGGTCTCGTCGATGCCTCCGCTGCCAACTTCTGTTTTGTTGCCTGCCCGGTCCTCGCCCACGATGCAGAAGCGATATTGACCGTCTCCACTGGCCGGTGAGAAGGACATGGTGCCGCCCGCAGACGTGCTCGTCTCACTGGACTTACTCCACGAGCCGCCGTTCAGTCGATAGTATAGGGTTACCTGTTCAATGCCAGACAAAGAATCAGTCGCGTTGTATGTTATGCTGATCGGCGAGCTTTTTGTAACAGATGGTGTGTTACAGTTTGTCTGCGGCGCAGTTCTGTCGAGGGTAGTGCTTGCCTCATGGACAGTTGGTGCGCTCTCGCAATTGCCCGCCGCGTCCTGTGCCTGAACGGCGAAGTGGTATGTGCCCTCGCCCTGCGAGAAGGCATAGTCAAAAGAGCCAGAGGATTGCCCATTGATGATATCGACCGCGGCCAACGGAGCTCCCTCGAACGCCGCCCAAAGCGTAACCTTACGCACCCCGGAGTGCTCGTCTGATGCCTCGAAGTCTATCTCGCCTGTCGTGGTTCGCGTGTAGCGCTCCGATGAGCAACTTGCCTCTGGCAGCGTTGCATCATAGACCGTGGAGCATTCCAGCTGGTCGGACATCGACTCGCTGTTGCCTGCCCGGTCAATCGCCCTCGCTCGAAACTCATAACTGCCCTGCCCCCCGCTAAGCGTGAGCGTGATTGAGGCGTGGGTTGCCTGAGTTGGGGCGCCGGCCGCAGCCCAAGCCTCGCCCGGGCGCCTCATGAACAGCTGCTGCGATTCTATGCCCGAGAGATTGTCGGATGAGCGGATATCGACCGTAACCTCGGCCGTTCTTACAAAGGGTGGGCAAGTGCTCATCGACGTCGGTGACAGCAGGTCAAGTATGAACGATGCCTTGGTCTCGCCCGTGAAACCGCTCGTGTTGCCGGCGATGTCAGTCGAGACGGCTGTAAGGTCGTAATGCCCCTCCTGAGGCTCGACGTTCAGGACAACGTAGCCCTCTGCGCCATATCCCTTAGCGGCGGACTGAAGCTCCCAGTCTTCGTCCTGCATCCTGAGCCAAAAATCTATGGGCCCAGGCCCGGACCCCAGCTGACCGTCGTCGCACTGGTAATCGACGCGCACCGCAGCTTGGTTGCAGAACGGCGCGACCGAGAGGAGGCATACGGGAGCTGTTGTGTCAAACACGGTGGTGCAGTCGGCGATGCCAGGCCCGAATTCCATGTTGCCGCACTCGTCCTCAGCCAGCGTATAGAACTCGTAACGCCCGTCCCCAAGCGGCGGCGAGAATGAGATGCTTTCCTTCGTGCCACCATCCGAAGCCCCTGAATCCGCCCACGATGTCCAGTTTGCGCTGTCGAAATAGCGATACCACAGCGCTACCCTTTGGAGCTGGCATGTGCCTGTCGTGGCCACATAAGATATCTCGATTGGCGACTCGGGATGACAGGGTTGGCAAGACGCCTCAGAATCTGGACGCTTGTTATCAATCAGCGTCTGAGAATCGGCCTCAGTCTTCATCGGCTCGCTATTGCCGGCCTCATCGATCGCGATGCTGAAGAACTCGTATGTGCCGTTTCCGTGCTCGGAGTCGAACGTGAACGTCGCACGAGTGCTGCATTCCTGCGACAGATTCGAGAACTCCCAGTCCTGCTCTCCGAAGCGGTAGTAGAGCTCGACCTTCACGACGCCAGTCCCGATAGTCCCGTCTGTGGCGGAGCATGTTATCTGGATAGGCAGCTGGTTCGCAAACCTCGGAGCAACTGCTCTAGAAGTTGGAGCATCGAGATCGAACTGAACCGAGACTGTGTTGTCAGTAGTAGGTTGCTCCTGGTTTCCTGCGCGGTCAGTTCCAACGCACACGAACCTATACGTTCCCTGCCGGTCAGAGTCGTCGAATGTGAATGCGAATATGCCCTCGGTTGTGGTTGTAGTAAGGCCAGTTGGCTCGAGGTCCTCGTCTCCAAAGCCGTAAAGCAGCTTAGCGGAGCTCAGTCCGCTCAGTGCATCAGAAGAGGTGAAGCTCAGCTCGAGAGTGCCTGAACTCGCCACGGAGCCCCCGCTAAGCGTCGATACCGGACGCGTCATGTCGAAGATGCTCTGCACTGCTCGTGGCGTATCGATCTGCTCGGTGTTGCCGCAGCGGTCTCGGCCTATGCTGCACAACTCGTATATCCCCTCGCCGCGTGGTGTATCGAATTGCAGCGTCCCAGAATCGCCGTCAACCCGCTGCGCTGAGTCGGTCCAGTTGGGCTGCCAACTGCTGCCTGGGAGTCTGAACCGGTAGTAAAGCGCGATCGCGACCGGCTCGGTTGTGGCGTCTGCCGCCTGCATTCCGACCTCGACCGGTGAGTGCGACGGATAGGGCTCTGCCTGACAGCTCGATTCTGGCGGGGTTGTGTCGAACGTAACCTCGATCTGCGCTCCGCTGGTGGATTCCAAATTTCCGGCGGCGTCTTCAGCCTGGGAGTAGAACTGATACCACCCCTCACCGTCAGGCGGCTCGAACTGGATGACGCCCTCGGTGCCCGTGGCTCCCACGTCCGCCTCCTCCCAGTCAGAGACCGCAGAGCTGAAGAACAGGTGGACTGCAACGATGCCGGAGCCGCAGCCCGGGTCGGAGGCCACGAAGCTGATTAGGATGGTCGAGCCTGAGGCGCACTCAGGCCCCTCGAGCGAGGAGACCGGCTGGGCTGAATCGAGAACAGTTTGAGTGTCAGCAGCCTCTTTTTGCTCAACGTTGCCGGCTTCGTCCTCTGCGATCGACTTAAACTGATACCACCCCTCACCTTGCTCCGTTTCAAATGTAAAATCACCCTCAGCGTCGGCGCCTGACAGGCCCGAATCGGTCCACGGGACGTCCCAGCTCTCTCCACAGCTCTGGCTGAACCTATAAAACAGCGAAACTTCTAGAAGGCCATCGGTCTCCAAGACCTCATAATGCAGTTGAAGCGGCCCTTGATTGACGGTAGTTGGGCCTGCGAGTGTTGAAGAGGGTGCGGCAGTGTCGTATTCCGTGCTGGTCTTCACCTCGAACGAACCCGCCGTGGAGTTTCCAGCCTTATCGATGACGAGCGCGGAGAACTCGAACACTCCGTCTCCCTGCTCAGGCGTGAAGGCGAACGTTCCCGCCGTCTGGCTTGAATCGAGGCCTGACGCCCGCCAATCTCCGCCATCAAAGCGGTAATATAGCTCGATGGAGCGAAGGCCGCTGCCGGCCTGACCGTCATCGACCTCGAAATCTACGTTGATGGGCGAGCTGTTTGAGAGTTCCGGCGAGGAGAGTTGATAGGATGCAGGAGTGTGATCGTTCATGCACCAGGCGTCCGCACTGCTTGGCTCAGGCTCGACGCTGCCGGCGTTATTCTCAGCAATCGTGTAGAACTCGTATCTACCCTCACCTTGGTCAGCTGTGAAGTCAAAGCTCCCGAACGGTGTGTAGCGACTCTGGCCAGAATCCGTCCAATCCGGTGCCCAGCTGGAGCCTCCGTCCGAACTGAACCGGTAGAACAGCGACACGCTCGCAATGCCGCTCTCTCGGCCTGTGGCCTCGTAGCCGACCTCTATCACGGACGATGTGCTGAAGTTGGAGCAGAATGCGAATGATGCCGGCATCTGGTCGTCGAAAACCAGCTCGGCTTCTGGCTCATAATAGATCGGTTCGGCGTTGCCGGCCGAGTCCTTCGATATGGCGAAGAATTGGTAAGTGCCGCTGCCCTCGCTGGGCGAGAACGACACGGTGCCAAAAGTCCCCTCGGTCTCGAGACCTGTTGGCGTCCAATCTCCCTCCTCGAAGCGATACCAGAAGAGAACGGATGCCACGCCCGAACCGATCGTGCCGTCCGTTGCCGTGAACTCGAGGCGCAACGGGAGCTCACTTGCGTATTCCATGCACGATACGGTCGCGGCCGGCGCGATGGTGTCCAAGATGACGGTCTGGTCTGCTGCCTGGCCCTTATCCTCCTGGTTGCCAGCGTTGTCCGCTGCGAGTGTCATCAACTCATAGAGTCCGTCCCCATCCTCAGCGCCGAACATGAGAGACCCGCCCGTGGCCTCGGAGAAGACGCCGCTTGAGCCCCAGTCCGGTTCAAACGTCCCGCCGTTATCATCGGAGTAGCGGAACCAAAGCTCGACCTTGTCAATGCCAGACAGGTCCTCGTCGGTTGTAAAGACCGAACTGATCGACGCGGCCGACGCGTAATCCGGCGAGAATAGATACGATTTCGGTAACGTTGCATCGTAGATGGTTTGGCAGTCGGCCTGCTCCGGCGGGTCCTCGACGTTGTCTGCGGCGTCAACGCTTATTGTGTAGAACTGATATATGCCCTCGCCGTAGAAGCTCTCCGCGACGAAGTCAAAGGTCCCCTCCTGAGTGTAGGCTCTGTAACCGCTGTCAGTGTAGTCAGTCCAATCCGAGCCGTCCTGCTGCGCATAGCGATAATAGAGCTGAACCTCCTTGATGCCGCTCGAATCACGCGCCTCGAACGAGACGGGTATGGTGTCGCTGTTCGCGTATTCAGGCGACGAGGCGCTCGATGTAGGCTTCTCCGTGACATAATGTGTGGTGCAGTCGGCGGTCTGCGAGGCCTCCTCGATGTTCCCAGCATCGTCCGTTGCGATCGTGTAGAACTCGTATATCCCCTCGCCCAATTCGGGCTGATAGGAGAAGGCGCCGGCGGGCTCCGATGACGAGGTCCCGCTCGCTGTCCAGTCCGGGTGCCACGTCTGTCCCTGGTCATAAGAGAATCTGAACCAGAGGTCAATTGAGACAACCCCCGATCCCTCGCCGTCGTCGGAGGAGAAGTTCACGTCGAATCCCTGGCCGGCAGACTCTGGCGAGCTGCACTCGGACGCTGGCGCAGACCTGTCAGAGAGCACCGTCGCATCGGGCTCTTCGGGCACGGACTCGGTGTTGCCAGCGATGTCCGTTGCGATTGTGTAGAACTCATATATCCCATCGCCGTCGCCGAACGAGAAGACGAATGTTCCCGCCTCGTCGCTGCCTGCCTCGTCCGCGTCCACCCACTCGCCCCCTGCATACCGATAATAGAGTCTCGTCTGAGCAAGCCCGCTCGACTCGTCGCTCGCGCAGAAGGCGACCTCCACGGAGCTCGCTTTGGTAATGCTGGGGCAGCTACAGCTTGAGCTCGGGTCCTGCGTATCAAGAGCCGTCGTCGTCTCGGCGGACTTCGTCCCCTCCGCGTTCCCAGCTCTATCCGTTGCGATCGTGTAGAACTGGTAGGTTCCGTCGCCCTCGGCCGGCTCAAAGTTGAAGCTCCCCGAGGTGCTATACTCGCGAAGCCCGCTCGACGTCCATTCGCCATCCCCGAACCTGTAATAAAGGTCGCAGAATGAGATGCCGCTTAGTGTGTCCGAGGCGGTGAAACTGACCGCTATCTGATCGCCGTTGGAGTAGTCAGGCGACGAACATGAGGAGCTGGGCAACGTTGCGTCGTAGATGGCATTGCAGTCGGCGCTCTGCGGAGGCGTCTCCTCATTTGAGGCGGCGTCAACTGCGATGGTGTAGAAGTTGAACGTGCCCTCCCCGTCTGGGGCGTTGAACTCAAAGCTGCCGGCCGTGCCATCTGTCTCGAGGCCCGAGTCGGTGGCATCTCCTCCGTCAAAACTGTAAAAGAGCTTGGTTGATGCCATTCCACTGCCGCCGTCATGCGCCTCGAACTGGATGACGATGGGGAGTGAGCTGGCGAATTGGCCGCATGAGCAAGCCGAGGTTGGCTTGGTTGTGTCATAGACACAAGATGCGTCCGGAGCCTCCTTCGTCGCCTCGTCATTGCCTGCCGCATCCGTGGACAGTGTGTAGAAGTAATATGTCCCCTCGCCGTGCGAGAACGTGAACTCAAAGGCCCCTGACGTGCCTGTCTCCTCCAGACCGGTATCGGTCCAGCTGCCGCTGTTGAATTTGTAGTAGAGCTTTGTGTTTGCCACGCTGCTTGTCTCGTCCTGAGATGAGAAAGAGATCGAGATGGGGCTGTGGTTGACGTCCGAATCACACGAGCAGCCAGAGACCGGGGCCGTCTCGTCATAGACAGTAACCGCATCGGGCTCATCCGGAGGGAGCTCGACATTGCCGGCCTTGTCCGTGGCGATCGTGTAGAAGGCGTACGTGCCCTCGCCCTCGGGTGGGGTGAAGGATGACGCAGAGAGCACGAAGCATTTGAACTCCTCTGCCATCGGGACCGAGAGCGGTTCGCCATCGTAAAAGCCCTTTAAGACTGGCTCCCCGAAGTAATCCTCAACGTCCACTAGCCGGAAATAGTCGCCGGCACTCAGAATCGAGGAGACGTCAACGTCAACACTGTCGGACGCCTCCCAGTTGTAGATCGCGATGTGAGCCCGCTTGATCTTGTATCTGTTCGATAGGACAACGGTCTTGTTCTGGGACGGCTTCTGTGCCTCAACTATCTGGCTGTTGGTATCCCATCCTGTCAGACTACGCCATTCTTCGAGGCTGTAAGATGTATTCCCATCGCTGCGGCAGTAAAGGACTCTAAAATCATCCGTGGCACCAACGTAATAGGTATTCTCATCCCACTCGAACGTGCTGTATTCGGGCGACTCGTCCTGATATTCGTCGAAAAACAGCCGGTAAGTCCCGGACGAGATGAAAGTATTGCCTCTCACTATGGAGCCATATTCGTGTCGTCTGAACCAGGCTGGGCTGCCGCCGGAAGCTACATAATTGTCCGTGATTGTCATCGTGTCCGTCGGCCCATACCACCCTGGCATGAAAGGATATGTCTTAGGCTCATAGAAGTAGTTGGATGAGACGACATTATCGCGGAGCGTGATGTTCCCCCCGCCTCCGAGCAGGAAGTATCTACTGTTGCCGAACGATATGTTGTTGGTGACTCTGAAGCCGCTCAATTCAGTCCCACCCTCGCAGTAGGCGTGCAACGAGAACTTGTTGTTGTTGAACAATATGTTGTTGGTGATGGTCTTCAGCCCGTAATTAGGGGAATCGTTCTGTGTATAGATGGCGTGCCCGTGCGGGTCCTCGTGATTGGGTGCTATCCCCCAGATCAAGTTCCCATAAAATATGTGGCCGGAACCAACCCTCCAGCCACCAATGCCGTTATACCCGTTAGGAGGGTCGTGGATGATGCAGTTCACGAGGCGAACGTCGTCGCCGTCGTATATGTCGATTCCGCCGGATGTGCCGGAGCTGGTGAGCTCAACGCCTATCCAGTATGTGGAATCTCCTCGCAGGGAGACCTCATCCAGAAGCGTAGCTCGCTCGCCGCAGAAAGGCATAACGATGACCGGATGATCGGGCGTGCCATCCTGAGCCGACGACTGTGATAAAGCCCCTGAATACTCACCCGCGCGCAGCCACACTATGGTTCCGGCCGCGAGCTCAGCATCCGTTACCACGCTCTCGAGGCTCTTCGGGTCGTCTATCGTCCCCGTAGCGTCCGGTGTGCCGTCCAGAGAAACGAAGACCTCGTGCAGAGGCGGAGGAAGGAAGCAGAAGCTGTCCCCATACCACGTTACGCCAGAATCCTCATACTCCCCACCGTTGAAGCTGTAATAGAGTCTCGTCTGCGCAACGCCGCTTTCATCGTCCGACGCGAAAGCCTCCACATCAATTGGGATCGAGGTCGCATACTCCGGCGCCTCGCAATACGACTCAGGCCTGGTGTTGTCCGTCTCTCTGTACTCGGTCGATGAGTCGGGCGCATTTGGCGCGTCCTCCTCGTTGCCAGCGTTGTCGGTCGCAAGCGTGTAGAAGTCGAACGTGCCATCCCCGTCAGGCGGCGAGAACGAGAACGACCCCGAGGTCCCGCTCTCCTCGAGGTCAGAATACGAGTAATCTCCACCGTCTTTGCGGTAGTAGAGCTTGGTTGTTGAGACGCCGCTGAGCGAATCGGACGCCGTGAACGTGATGGTGATCGGACTTGAGTAGGCATACTCTGGCGAGGAGCAAGATGATTCGGGTCTGGTAGAGTCGTAGATGGTCGTGTCGTCCGCAGAGCCCGGCGCATCCTCCTCGTTGCCGGCGTTGTCGGTCGCAAGCGTGTAGAACCTGTACGTGCCCTCGCCCTCGGTTGCCGAGAATGAGAACGAGCCCGACGTCCCGCTCTTCGTCTGGCCAGAATACGAATAGCTGCCAGAATCGTGGCTGTAGAAAAGCGCCGTCGAGCCGATGCCCGAGCCGGTGTCGGATGCGGTGAAGGAGACGGTTATGGGCAGCGACGTGGCGTACGTTGGCGAGGAAGCGGCAGACGAGGGCTTTGTTCCATCGTATATAGTGGTGTCGTCCGCAGAGCCCGGCGCGCCCTCCTCGTTGCCAGCGTTGTCGTAGGCTATCGTGTAGAACGAGTAGGTTCCTTCGCCATCGGGAGGGACGAAGGAGAACGAGCCAGAACTGGCGCTAGCCTGGTGCCCGGAGAACGTGAAGCTGCCTCCGCTATAGCTGTAGTAGAGCTTCGTGTTGGCCAGGCCGCTTCCGCCATCCGATGCGGTGTAGGTTACGGCTATCGGCGACGTGCCATAGGTGGGTGACGAACAGGATGAGACGGGCGCTTGCGAGTCGTAGATAGTCGTGTCGTCGGCGGAGCCCGGCGGGTCCTCGGCGTTGCCGGCGTTGTCAATGGCGATAGTGTAGAAGTCATAGGTCCCCTGTCCATCGGGGAATGAGAAGGAGAACGAGCCAGATGTGCCCGACTCCGACTCTCCGGAGTAGCTGTAGCTGCCGCCATCAAACCTGTAATAGAGCTTGGTCTCGTAGATGCCGCATCCTTCGCCGTCGGATGACGTGAACGTGATCGACGCTGGCTGCGAGGTCGAGTAGCTCGGACTTGAGCAGCTCGAGGAGGGTTTCGTGTCGTCAACGAACGGCCCATCAGAAGTTCCTGAGGCGGGCAACCTGTCGCTCTTGCCGTTTCCGTCTTCAAAGTAGAAGTAGAACGAATGATCGCCAGCAGAAAGCGACGATGCCTCGTATTCGTAGTCGCCGTCCGCCGCCTGGCCGGAGGCCAACGTCATCGTTTGCGGAGAGCCGTCGATATAGACGTCCGCGGTCGCCGGTGGCTCCGAATCTGCATGATAATAGTGCACAGAATACGTAAAGGTATCGGTTGACTGCCCATATTCTGGCGAGACCGACCCGTCGCTCAGTTCAGGCCCGGAGCTACTGCCGTCCTGAACCTCGGCGCTGCCTCTTTCGGGCAGGTAATTGTGCTTGGTGACTGTTACGAACATCGTCCCCGTTGATGTCGGCGGCGGAGAGAGCGTCACGTGGGCCAAGCCGCTCGAATCGGTCTCGGCCGTCTCAAAGACCTCGTCCTCCTTGTAAAGACATACTAGCGCGGACTGAACCGGCCCGCTGCTCTCAACGTGAACATCAAACTCTGTCTGCCCCACCGTTAGCGTGCTGTCGTAGCTTGCGCTCATGGACGATGGCGTATCTGTCCAGACGGGCGTTGTCGGCGATCCCAAAAGGTTCAATTCGTAAAGGACCCAGCGGTAATACTTGCTCGAGCTATAGCTGCCCTTTGCGTAGCTTGCAAAAACCTGCTTCGAGTCTGAAAGCGCAGCGCCTAGCTCGAAAGTCCCGCTGTCAAAAATCGCGGAGTAGAACTCCTGGTCGAACGCGTCGGAAGGCCCGTAACCGGGATAACCAGAGCTGAACCATCCATACCGGCTGTTCCCGATGAACGCGACGCCGCCGCCGCTTGGAGAGAGAACGAACCGCTCGCCCATGCAGTCGTAGTCTATCGCTGCCGCCCAACAGCCGATCGTATATAAAACTGAGTAACGAGGCCCGTTGGCAAGCCCGGACATGTCGTCTCGGTAAAGGTATTCACGGGTCCCTGTGTATTTCGCGCTCATCACCGAGTAGTTAGCATGACCCACGTTGTTGATCAGGTTGTAGCCGGAGTTCATGGCGTTGACGATGTTAGTCTTGCCGGATGTGCCGTCGCGGTCGTAAAGCCTCGTGATCGTGTAGTCGCCTGGGATGCCCACGTAGTTCTCCAGCTCGTCCTTACAGTCCCCGCCAGAGGTCGCTCCATCGAGCTCGCAGGCGAACATCAGCAGCTTCTTCTGATAGTCGGTAGGCATCTGCGTTGAGCCAACACCCTCATAGACCAGCGTTTTCTCGACAACTACCTCCGCCTCGCTGGTCGTATCAAACGGCAACCTGCCGACCAGAAGGTCAGCATACATGTCTATGTTGTCAGCGTTGACCTCGCCCCAAAGCGAGTCGCCGTCGTCGTTCCACGTGCCGTCCAGGTCAGCATAGTAGTAATCGCAATAAAGATAGTCATCGTAGGTGTAACCGTCGCCTTCCACGTCAAAGGCGTAGGCCGCCCTCGCCGGCACAACGCTTGTGTCGCCGCCAAGTATCACCCATCCCAGGCCCTTGTTGCTGTAGTAATCCTTGAGGAAGTTCCTGATCTTCTCCTGTGTGTCCGTCCCGCCGTAGGAGCTGCTGATCGCTGAGACCGTATGAATCTCCGTCCTGTAGCCCTTCTTGATCATCCAGTCCGCCAGCGGCTCCATCTGGGACGTGTAGGAACTCCCCGTGATGATCACGCAGTCAACCGTGTCGAACGTTCCCAAGACGCTGGGGGAAAGTCTTGGCGGGCTGATGGAGCCCTTGTTGACAACTAGCTTTGAAATCCTCTCTCGACTTGACCTCTCGAGAACATCACTTCGCCTCGTCACGGCAAGCGCCTGAGGCGGGGCCGGCGCGAGGTCCAGCCTTAGCGATACTGATGTGAAGAATGTGAGCGTCTGTGAGACCGGTTTGTACTCGAACGGTGTAACTAAAAGACCTACGATCTTGTAGCCCGCAAGGGAGCCCGACTTCGTCTGCTCAACAGCGTTTGCCGGATACGGTGCGTCAGAGCTGTAGATCGACGGGTCTGGGGCCACGAATCCCGCAGCGCCGCCACTGTCCGTCGGGACGGGAGGCTGCATAGGATATACGGTGTATTGCCCATCAAGAACAAGTCTTGAGACGGCGCATACCTCAACATGATCGACGCTCTTGTCAAACGGGATGGACACATAGACGCTCTTTTGAGGCAGCGCCGGTGCGCCCACATCCGAGGCGATATAACACCCGCGGAGCCTTATCTGGTCGTAATCGTCCTTAGGGGTTATAGATAACTGATCAACGGGGAAATCAAGGACAATGTTTATGCTTTCTGCGAAAGCTTGTGGCGCCAGGGCCATTGTGCCCAGCATCCACAGCACCACAATGATCCAACGCATCCGAAGTGCAGGCATACCTTCCCTCCTTATGTCAAGCTCCTCCTCCCAGTGGATTTGACAACGGCTTTACTCATCGAACTGAAGCCAGAGATCTTTAGGCCAACCGATGGTGGGTCAGTTGTTGACCCACATCAGACAGACGGATAGAAGGCTAATCTAAAGAATCTCCGCCGTATTGGCACGTCACAAGTGGATCAGTTCTGATCCACAGTGATTCTATCTCTGGGTGCTGGAAATGCTGGCATTACCGGGCGTATCGCCTCTTTATTCTTAGATTAAGAGAGGGTGTGGCAGAAAGTCGCACAATGTGGCACGAATAGTGCTAAATTATTCGGCGGTGCCGGATATAATCTACCAGTGAACATTAAACACAGCGAATTTTGCGGAGGACGAAATGACAAGAACTGCTCTACTCATGGCTTTCTGCATCATCTGGCTTCTTGGAGCCAGCGGACTTATAGGGACCGCCAGCGCGGCACCTCTTGAGCTTTACGTCTCGCCTAGCGGCTCTATACCTGACGCATTCCCGTCGCTGACCGACGCGCTCCAGTTTGCTCGTGATCAAGAGGCCGACCTAACGGTGATATATCTTGAGCCTGGTGTCTACTACTCTCACTTTGAGACCTTCCCGATTGAGATTGAGAAAACCGTCTACCTTTGCGGCATCCGGGACACCTCGAAATGGTACCAGATCCCCCAGTTCAGCTCTAATGTGGAGACCACCTTTTGGGTGGACGATGGCGCCAAGTTGGTGTTGTCCAACATATACATCTCTCCCATCTCTCCCTACTATGGCAGCAGGGGGATCGACGCGGGGACCGGCAGCGAGGTGATCGCGATGGGCTGCGTATTCTATAAGACAGCTGGCTCGTACCTTGGCTCTTGCCACTACGGCGGTGCAAGCTCTTATGCCCGGTTCGTGATGTGCGATTTCTCCTATAATCTCGCCGTACGGAGCTCTGCCGGGATCAGGATGGTCGTGGACGGGCCGTCCAGGAGCCCTCACCTAGTAGTGACCGATTCCACTTTTCGGGGCAACATGTCCGACTTCTCGCCATGCTTATCTTGGCTAGATCTGAATCCCAGAATGCCGGGCGAGGCGGTCGTCGCTGACTGCATATTCGAGGGGAACTCCGGCGGCGTGGGGGCTTGGACTCCCTATATCGAGGGGTTCGGTATCATCGGCGCGAGCTCGACCACGGGGCGTTCCACCGCAGGTTACTGGGCCTACACCGTCCGCAACTGCCTGTTTATCAAGAACCCGTCCCACTATGGCGGTGCCATTGGCGTCTGGGGAGGCAGCTCCTCCGTGGAGAACACGACGCTGATCCAGGACCGGCTGGAAGACACAAACGAGTGGTGGGGCTACATTGGCACCGGGAGGTCGATTCTCTGGGGCGAGGACAATATGACCGACTGGGGCGCGGCATACTCCTGCGTCCAGGGGGGCCATGAGGGCCGCGGTAACATTGATGAAAACCCCCTCTTCACGTTTTTACCAGGGAATACGGACGAGCACCTGCGGTATTTCCTGAGCAGCACGGCCGCCGGGCAGGGAAAGGACAGCCCGTGCATCGACGCTGGCGGTGTGTCTGTGGAAGAAGCGGGTATGCAGTTCTACACCACGCGAACCGATTTCGCGCCCGACACAGGGACAGTTGATATGGGCTTCCATTACCGCATCGCGCCTCGTTTGGTCATGGACGTTGAGCCGGTAGGTGGTTGTTACTCTGTCTTGCTTTCTTGCGGCGCCTCGCGGTATTCGGACGCGGAAGTGGACGCATACCTTGCGGCAGTATCGCCTGAAGGTGAGCTCTACACATTCTCCGACGGCGCTTGGCAGCCCGGCATCCGCCCCCTTGCGGAGGGATTGCACCTTTTTAGAGGGTATTGGCACGGCCCGTTCTATCTGACTGACATACCGGCCTCTGCCATTGGCTGGAGGCTCTACGCGGCCCTGTGTAAGCCCGGGACCCTCGACTACGCCTGCGAGCCAGCTATTTATGAGGTTCAAACGCCTAAGTGAGGTATTGCTAGTTCGTTCACCGACCGGCTTAGCATCGATTATTGCGGTCTTGATTTAGAAGGCGAATCCTCGTGCCTGGAACCTTGACATGGCGCCGACTGGTGGCAAGATTGCCCGCATAAACTAACTTGCATCGTTCAGTTCTTCTGGGTGACCGGTATGGCAAATGAACCTAAAGTGTTGCTGATTACGGCAAAGACTGTCCGTCCTAAGTATCAGTGTATGCCTCTTATCGGCGTGGCATACATCGCTTCCTATTTGCGGGAGCGAGGGATAGACGTTGATATTCTGGACGCGACAGCGCTGGACGTGAGTTACGAGGGCGTCGTTGAATACGTGTCCTTTTACGACTTTGATTTCGTGGGCATCACTGCTATCGCAGCGACGTGCCAAAGCGCCCTTCGCCATCTCCGGGAGATCAAAGAGGCGCATCCAAAGATAGTCACGGTTATTGGCGGGCCTCACGCAACAGCCCTCCATGAGCAGCTCACCAGGGAGAACGATTTCGTCGATTACTGCGTTAGAGGCGAGGGTGAGATCACCGCCTATGAGCTGATCGACACGGTGTGGAAAGGCGGTGATGTGTCGAAGGTCAAGGGCGTTACGTTCAAGAGGGACGGCCAGGTCATAACAACGCCGCCCAGGCCTTATATCGAGGACCTCGACACCCTGCCGTATCCCGCCCTAGACCTGATGCCTCTGCACGAGTATTACTTTGAGATGAGAGGGTTGGCGACAAGGAAGGACCTGATCCTGCCGTTCTGCTCAGGCCGAGGTTGCTACAGCAACTGTGGTTTCTGCGCCTCGAAGATGATGTGGGGCGGGCCGAGGCTGCGAGCGGTTGACAAGGTGATCGAGGAGCTCGTGTGGATGCGGGAGAAGTATGACATGAAGGTCCTGTTCTCGTATGACGACATTATGAGCGCCAACCGCAAGTGGCTCATTGAGTTCTGCCAGAAGTTCATCGAGGCGGGCCTGAACGACATTCGCTGGTCGTGTGACGCTAGAGCAGACACTTTGACCGACGAGATGCTGATGTGGCTGAAGAAGGCCAACTGCGCATACGTGCTGCTGGGCCTGGAGTTCGGCACGCAGAGGCTTTTGGACATGGCCAACAAGAAGCTCAAACTCTCAAAGGTCAAAGAGGCAACTAAGATGATAAGAAAACACGGCATCAACTCCTGCGGTTCCTTCATAATAGGCTATCCGACGGAGACGAAGGAGGATATCCTCCGGACGGGGCGGTTCGCCAGAAGCCTCAACCTCGATGCTGTGCTGACGAATCTCGCGGTCCCCTATCCCGGCACAAAGATGTATGACTTCTGTGTCGAGCACGACCTGTTAATTGGAAACCTCGACGATGAGGCCTACGGTTCGCCACTGATCCCAATGGTAAAGCTGGAAGGGATAACTCCGGAGGAGACAGTCAAATTGCTCGGCAAGGTTCACCGGATTATCAAGTTCTCACCGCAATACGTGGCCAACAAGATTCGGAACCGGCTGAACACGTGAGGCTCTGCTAGGGGCGAGACGGCGGCTGGCGCTGGCGAAGGGATTTCTTGGTTGTCGCCCATTTCAATCCGCAGGTTGCACCTGCGGCTACTCAAATTATGCCCCGTCAGGGCATTCAGGCATGGCCGTCAAATTGCATCGAGGCCGATTCTCAGATTGTCGAGGCTTTGTAGCCCATAACCCCTAATCCAAGCCCAGAATGCGAGCATCAAAACGCCCACATCGAGCGATTACGAAAACTCCTCTCTGCGTGTGTGTTGATTTCTTGCCACGACCCTTGCAGTGCGCTTTCGGCAGGGAAGCAAGCTAACGGCTTACCGGAGGCAGGTGTAGAAAAAGCTCCCACAGTTGTTTGAGATTCTGCAACAAATGTTCGAGTCCGGAGTCGCTTTCGTCGGGCCCGTTCTATTTATGCGCGGTTGTTGGATTGCCGACCGGTAGGCCGATTACAGGTGCCGAACGAGTAGGGGATAGATTTATTATTCTTCTGGCACACTTTGTGCTTTAATATGTTCACGGGATGAGCGAACTTTAGGGACTAATTTATGATTACAGATAACGATTGTATGCAAAAGACGCTGGAGCGGTGTGTCTCATGCACAGGGATCGGGCTTCACAGCGGCGAGAAGGTTCGTATGAACCTGTGTCCTGCACCTGCCGACACAGGCATCGTGTTTCGCCGCGTTGACCTCGGTGGGAGGTCAGTCGCAGCCTGTCTGGGGAATGTCGCGGACGTTTTCTACGCGACGTCTCTGAAGGATGGCGATGTCGAGGTCCAGACGGTTGAGCATCTGCTTGCGGCGTTTACGGCGATGGGCATTGACAATGCCTTTGTCGAGATCGATGCGAAAGAAGTGCCAATTCTCGATGGGAGCGCCGCACCATTGGTGTTTTTAATCAAAGAGGCGGGCATCCGGACACTGAACAGGCCGCGCCGCTGTATCGTGATCAAGGAGCCCATCCGGGTGGAGACGGACGGCAAGTGGCTGTCGGTTTTGCCGTGCGATCATCTTCAGATTTCCTATACTGTTGATTTTGAGCACCCGGTCATCGCCAAGCAGTCATGCTCATTCGCCATAACTCGGGACGAGTTTATTAAGGAGCTCGCGCCGGCCAGAACGTTCGGTTTCCTGACCGAGATCCGACAGCTCATGAAGATGGGCCTTGCGCAGGGCGGCTGCCTGGACAACGCGATCGTGGTCAACGACCACCGTATCCTGAATCCCTACCTGAGGTTCAAGGACGAGTTCGTGAGGCACAAGGCGCTCGACTTGCTCGGCGACTTGGCCCTGTTGGGCGCGCCCGTCTTCGGCCACGTAGTGGCTTACAAGGCGGGTCATTCCCTTCACACGGCGCTAGTCGGGGCGATCCTCGAGGATGAGGAGAACTGGTACGAGGCAGAGCTCTCGAGGGCCACGCTCAAGGCCGTCGCTGCTCAGAATGCAAATGGGAAGGCGTATCTTTCGATATAGGTAACCCAACAACAAGTCGGGGGCGGCTTTCAGCCGCCCCCGAAAGCCCCACCTTGGCCAAAGAGAACATCAACGTCGTGTAGGGGCGGTTCACGGAGACTGTCCAATGAGCCGGGTCCGAGGTTGTGTAGGGGCGGGGCTTGTCTCCGCCCATCTATATATTCGGGCAGACACAAGGCCTGCCCCTACATGTGGCATACCCCGTTGCGTCATCCCCGTAGAAACCGACTTATTGGACAGCCTCTTGCATCGCATCGGCTTGCGCCGGGCGATGTCACTCTGGTTGTTACGGCGGCGGACAACCACTTGCATTGGCGCAATGCGTAGGCCATATTTGTTGGTCAAGAATGAGGCGGCATAGCCAAGTGGCTAAGGCAGAGGACTGCAAATCCTCGATCCCGGGTTCGAGTCCCGGTGCCGCCTCCAGAGGGTCTGCGTCCGGTGGTCTGCCGGCTTTGCGCCCTACGCTAGTCTATTGTGATTTAGTAACGTTTGGAAAGCGTGTCTTGTATTTTCTGTGAAGGAGGTTTTGAGTGATGAGACGAGGTTTGTTCGTTTCGATTGTCCTTGTTGTAGCGTTGGTGGTTGGCCTTTGTGGGTGCTACGTCAAGTTCCCCACGTTTGGGGAGCGCATCCGCCTGAGTGAGCAGATGCTCGAGAAGGCTAAGGGCACTAAGGATAAGATCCTGCTGGTTCCGCTCAGCGGCATCATCAGCTCGTCCTCGTCCCGTGGTGCGTTTTCGTCGCAAGACAACCTGGTAGAGGTGCTGGGGATGCAGCTTGATAAGGCGAAGAAGGACAAACACATCAAGGGGCTGATCCTGACTGTGAACTCACCCGGTGGTGCGGTAACGGCTTCTGAGATTATTTACCATAAGATCGCGAAGTTCAAGAAAGAAAAGGGCGTTCCCGTGGTAGTCCTAATGGGAGATGTGGCGGCCTCCGGCGGATACTACATATCGATGGCCGGCGACAAAATAATCGCCCACCCCACCACCATAACTGGCAGCATCGGCGTTATCTCCATGTTCTTCAATCTTCAGGGCCTCTTCGGCAAGATCGGTGTTGATGTCGTAACCCTGAAGACCGGTGCGATGAAGGACGTTGGTTCGTTTGCACGGCCTATGGAGCCCGAGGAGAAGGTTTATATAATGGCGATTCTTGAGCAGATGTATGGCGTTTTTCTGGACCGCGTGCTTGCTAACCGCACTGAACTCACGAGGGAGGAGCTGCTCAAGCTTGCTGATGGTCGTGTCTTTACGGCCAGCCAAGCACTCGAGGCGAAGCTCATCGACCAGATAGGCTACTTCGAGGACGCGGTGTCGGCTGTCAAGGAGAAGGGCAATTTCAGTGCGGCGTCGGTCGTCGCCTACGAGTGGCCCTGGAACCACAAATACGATGTCTATTCAGCGACTGCGCCGGGGAGACCCATCGACATAAACCTCCTGAAGCTAGATCTTGGCACGCTCGATTCTATCGGGAGGCCGGGGTTCTATTACATCTGGACGGAGTAGTCGCCGAAAGGAGGCTGATACTTCGTAATAAGGCTTCGTAAGGCCGATCATGTGTCCCATTCTGGATTGTCCGAGCAGGGAAGAGGCCAGCAAATGAAACAAGAGGCGAGAGACGTCCTGCCGATCGAATAGTCTGGTCCTGCTGGATAACGTTCAGTTCATATACGAGCTGGCGCTTGCGCAGCTCGAGCTTCAGTCTTTTGGGGCACGCTTTGCGCTCGCTGACGGTTTCAGGCAATTCAGACTGCTCGAGGCAAAGGACGACGACGAGCTTCGCAGAAGACTGGCCTACTTCAAATCCGTCAACGGAGCGCTTACCCACTATTTCCACATCATTAGGAAGAACAGAACCAGGTCCTTAAACCAGTATCTGACGCACTGGATATACCCCTACAAGGGCAAGTTCCATCCTCAGATGATACGGGCGCTGTTGAACATCATAGGGCTGAGTCCGGGGGAGACCCTTCTCGATCCTTTTGCCGGGAGCGGCACCGCTGCGGTCGAGGCGCAGCTTCTGGGGATCAATTGTATCGGTTTTGACATCTCTCCTCTCTGTGTCCTTCAGAGCAGAGTGACGACCGAGTCCGTTCTCGCTTATGACGAGATTCTTTCGGCCAGCGAGGAAGTAATGAGCGCAGTCGGCGCCTCGTTGCTCGACAGTCAACTTCGGGTGGCAAGGGATGTGATCGATTCAATGGACGAGGGCCCCGTGCGGAACTTCTACGAGATGGTTGAGCTGGTCTCGATCAGCGATCGCGCACGGAGAAGAAGGGATTTTGGCAGTTCGTTCGTCAAGAACCTCGAGCGTATGCTCGCATCTGTCGGCGATTATCGCAGTGTTGCCGAATCCCTCGGCCTCAAGCTGGGCGATGTCAACATAGTCCGGGGCGATGCGCGCTCCCTTGACCTCCCTGATGCCTCAATCGACGGGATAATAACCTCGCCGCCTTACTCGATTGCGCTGGACTACCTGGCGAATGATGCTCACGCCTTGGAGCATTTGGGTTACGCGGCGGCAGACCTGCGACCGAGGTTCATGGGTCTCCGGGGAAGAGGCGAGGCGAAGCTCGCGCTCTACAATGAAGACCTGAAGAGGAGCCTGGCCGAGATGTTCAGAGTCTTGAGGCGAGACGGATACGCCGCGATCGTGGTCGGGAACGCGACCTACTCGGGCCAAGAGGTCAAGACGATTGATTCCGTGACTCGCTTTGCTCAGGAGATAGGCTTTCGCCTCGAGAAGGACGTGCCCAAGATCATCTTCGGCCTCTATAACGTCATGCAGAGCGAACATATCCTGATATTCCGCAAGGCATCGTAGAGACCGCTGCACGCGTTTTTTGGAGAGCGGCGGCTTGACGCCGCTTTCATTGGTGGTGGCTTGACACCACCCGCGCATTACTTTTTTACAGGAAAGTCTTAGCACATAAGCCCCGTGCAAATCCCCGCAAGGGGATCAACGTGAATAGCCCCACGTGCAACGTGGGGAATCCGTGCGAGCCGACAACCCTCTCCTCCAAAGGCCTCGGGCAATCTCGCAGAGATTGCCCGAGGCCTTTGGAACTAATAGATTCTTGTCCGTTTCAATCCGTAGGTTCCACCTACGGCTACTCATGTTCCGCCCTTTCAGGGCGTTCTGAGGCACAGCGTCCGGTCAGGTCCAATTCCTCAAGGAGGCTGTCCAATAAGTCGGGTCTGAGGTTGTGTAGGGACAGCCTTCTTGTCTCCGTCCATCTATATATTCGGTCAGACACAAGGCCTGCCCCTACGTATGGCATACCCCGCTGCGTCATCCCCGTTGAAACCGACTTATTGGACAGCCTCCAAGACCGGGGGAAACTCCTGATAGTAAAAACCGCTGCACCCCTTCGGTCTTTTGGGACTGCCTCGCGGACTCCGGGCCACAACCTGCTTTCCCCGGTGCTGAGGTTGAATTGAGTTCTTTAGTTGTGTTACAGTTTTTCTGCTTCGTTTGGATAAGGTGAAACTGTAACCAGTGAACTGTAACCAGTGATGTCAATTTAAGGAGGCAAGAATGAAACGGCGCATTTTGACCCTGACGGCGATTATCTTTTGCGTTTACGGACTGGGCTTTGCTGGCGAGGGCTTCTGGGAGACTAACGGCCCTTATGGCGGCTATATCAATCGAGTTCAATACGACTGCCAGACCCCAGGGCTTTGCTATGCCGGCGGTGAGAACGGGTTCTTCCGGTCGGAAGACGGCGGCGTAACCTGGCGGCGCAGCATCCCCAACCTCACCGCGAGCGACTCGGGTGTCTTTTGCAGTCGCTTTTGCGTCAGTAAAGCTCTTTCAGGGCTGGTCTTTGCCAGAATAGGGTACTTCGAGGAGTCATGGCCATTCTTCAGGTCGCAGGATGGCGGCAAGACGTGGGCGCCTCTCATGACGCCTTGGGACGGTTACGTAGATGATGTTGCCTGCGATCCGAACGATGCGAACCACGTGTGCGTAGCGCTATCTGTCTGGACTGGCACTTACAACGGGGGCGAGGTCTGGGAGTCCAAGAGCCGCGGCACATCTTGGAACAGGATCTACGAGGGTGTAGAGGTCTATGCGATCGCGATAGACCCAAGCGATTCGGAGACGATCTGGATCGGCTGTAATTACGGTTTCCCCAAGCGCACGACCGACGGCGGAGCTAGCTGGGAGGACCTGGGCCAGGGGCTGTTGCCGGGCGACTGCATTTATCCGCGCGGGATGTACGTCTCGCCGGGCGATTCGTCCGCCGTGTTCTTCTGTTCTGGGTACGACTACCTGTATCGATGGGATGAGTCGAGCTATGCGTGGCAAGCAGCGGGCATTGATGTAACCGACATCTGTTTCTGGCCGGGCGACCCCAGCAAGATGTTCGCCTGCGACTACTCGTGCCTTTACTCCTCCGATGACGGAGGCGCATCTTGGCAAGTGCGAAACGTTGGAGTGGGCGGCGTGTTCATCGATGCGTGCCCTGCGACCGTTGGCGAGGTCCTGGTCGGAGACCTGACGGCCATCTGGCGCTCAACGGACGGCTGCCAGAACGTGAATTATTCGTGCGACGGCCTTGTTGCTCAGGAAGCTGAATACCTCGTCGCCTGCGACGCTGCGAAGAGCGTTTTGGTATGCGCGGGCTACCATCTTCTCGCCAGGAGCGCCGATTCGGGCGGGACCTGGGAACTTGACCATTCGTTCATGGACAACTATAGCCTTTATCTAGCGCAAGACCCAAGTGACCTCAAAAGGCTTTACGCGACCGACTCTTCGGACGAGATAATCTCCTTCTCTGATAACTCTGGCCAGGACTGGGACGTGTTCTGTCACTTCCCGTTCAACGTAGGTTGGGTTGACGCCATCACGGTTGACCCGACCGATTCGGACACGATGTTCCTCGGTGTAAACACATCTATCTACCGGACGAGAGACGCCGGCTTAAGCTGGGATGAGCTGCCTGTTTTCGCATCGACTAGCGAATACGGCTACATCTATTCCGTGGCGATCGACCCGAGCGCACCGAGGCGCATCTTCGTCTGCACGTCGAATGGGCTATATCGCTCGACCGATGATGGGCAGAGCTTCGAGAGGACCAGCAGCGTTCATGCGGAGCCGGCGTTCGTCGAGTTCGATCCCAACGACCCGAGGAGCGTTTATGCTGGCGATTCGAGCAGCGGAGGGCTTTACAGGTCCAGCGATTCTGGAGATAGCTGGGAGAGGCTCGACACGCCGGTCGATTCGGTCTATGACATGGCGATCAACCCAAGCGATAGCAACGACTTCTACATATCGGGCTACATGGGCGTTCACCACACTAGGGACGGAGGAAACACGTGGACCTCGCTCTCGACGGAGGGCCTTGAGTGCACGAACATAGAGGCGATTGTGGTCGATTTTGGCGAGGCGGGAAACACGATCTACGCCGCGGGCGCCGCGGTCTTCTCGTTCCTTGACCCGCTCACGCCTTTTGTCTCGCTTTCGACGTCGCAGGCCAAGTATTATGTTGGCGATACGCTTCGGCTGGCGCTCGATCTCTCGAATCCGGGCGGCGAGCTGTTCGCCGATCTGGCCGCGGCGATTGAGCTGCCGGACAAGACGCTGGTCTATCTTCCGAGCCTGTGGATGGATTACAGCCCATACTACTCAGGCTGGATACCGGGACATTTCGACCTGAAGGACTACACGCTGCTCGAGGCGCCGCTCGATGCTGGGCTGCCCTCGGGCATCTATTATGCTTATGCCGCGCTCTTTGAGCAGGGCACGACGACGTATATGTCGAACCTGGCGGTTGAGCACTTCCGCTTCATCAAGGGCACAAGATAACATAGCTAAGCATAGAGTGATGTAAATCAAGGGAGGCAAGAATGAAACGGTGTATTTTGAGCCTGACGGTGGTTATCTTCTGTCTTTGCCAGCTGGGCATTGCTGGCGAGGGCTTCTGGGAGACCAACGGGCCTTATGGTGGCTATATCACAAGAGTCCAATACGACTGCCAGACCCCAGGACTCTGCTATGCAGGCGGCGAGAACGGGTTCTTCAGGTCGCAGGATAGCGGCGTAACCTGGGAGAGGAGCGTCCCTGATCTCCCCGCCGATGATGTTTCTTCCGCTTGCTTCTGCGCAAGCAGGAGCGTAGGAGGGCTGGTTTTTGCCCATATCTGCTGTTTCGATGATGAGTCGCTCTTCAAATCCGTGGACGGCGGAATAACCTGGGAGGGCATCAGCGCGCCCTGGGGCAATCAAGACCTCTCGGCGATAGCCCTCGATCCGAACGATGCTGGCCACCTGTGCGTCGCCGTATATGACACGTTCGAACTTGGCCGGCTTTTTCAGACCTTGGACGGAGGCGCGACGTGGGAGATGGTCTTTACTGGCCCACAACCTTCCGCGGTCTGCATCGATCCTGATGACCCGCAGACGATTTGGATTGGGTGTGTCTATAGTGCACCAAAGCGAAGCGTGGACGGCGGGATTACCTGGGAAGACCTGCCTTATGGTTTAGACCTCTTGTATTTCTGGCCACAAGGGATATATGTCTCGCCGATCGACTCCTCCGATGTCTTCATCAGCGACTGGGGCCTCTACCGCTGGGATCAGGAGCGATTTACCTGGACTGATGTCGGAGTTCTGGTGAATGACATCTGCTTTTGCAGGGATGATCCCTCACGAATGTATGCCTGTTATGGTACTACGGGGCTATATTATTCGGAGGACGGCGGCGATAGTTGGACCTTGATGTGCAGTGACTATGGCGGAAGCTTCATCGACGTCTCGCCGTTTGATAGCAACGAGGTCCTAGTCGGCTCGGACTCAGGCATTTGCCGCTCAACGGATGGCTGTAACAGCGCCGAGTTCTCGTCGAATGGGTTGATCGCCCAAATGGCCTCTCAACTTTTAACTTGTGATGACGCAATGAAGACACTTGTTGTGGCCGGCCCATACATCTTAGCCAGAAGCACCGATGCGGGTTCAAGCTGGGAGATCAACGACTACTTCAGGGACATATACTCGATCTGTGTCGCTCAAGACCCTAAC
>Ga0307379_10001651_pt1 | contig 34707 bp, 17 predicted proteins | sample UN2MG_FD_202237 | JGI IMG/M metagenome (GOLD analysis project Ga0307379, IMG submission 202237) | Soil microbial communities from Risofladan, Vaasa, Finland - UN-2 | ecosystem: Environmental > Terrestrial > Soil > Coastal area > Acid sulfate soil | place: Finland: Risofladan, Vaasa | collected...
CCAAGCAAGAAACATTCGCACCCAAGCTCTCTTAAAATCGTGTTTAAAAATAATCCTTGGCGCTCTTGGCGTCTTGGCGGTTCTCCGGTCCGTTTATTTTGGACAGCACTGATATTTTCTCTCTGCGTTCTCTGCGTCTCCGCGGTTTATCAACAGTCAACCACTCGCGGTCACTATTTGCAGTGCAGCTCCTTTCCGCAGGCCTGGCAGAAGGGCTTGTCCGCCGGGGTCTCGATCTCGCAGTAGGGGCAGCGGCAGGTCAGGCCGTCTTTCTTTTCTCCCGCGAAATGGGCCTCGCCATGATCGTGGCCGGCTTCGCAGGCTTCGGGGTCGAACACCACCTTCTCCGGGCCGCCGGCCTTGCCCTTGGACTTCTGGTAGCTCTCGATGGCGGCGTGGAGGGCGTCGGCGCCGAGGTTGGAGCAGTGCATCTTGGTGGCGGGCAGTCCCTCCAACTCGTTGGCCACGTCCTTGTTATTGATTTTCAGGGCCTCGTCCAGGGTCTTGCCCTTGGCCATCTCGGAGATCATGGAGGACACGGCAATGGCGGCGCCGCATCCGAAGGTCTTGAACTTGACGTCGTCGAGCCGGTTGTCCTTGACCCTGATGGTAAAGGTCATGATGTCGCCGCAGGTCGGGTTGCCGACCTCGCCGATCCCGTCGGGATTCTCGAGCTCGCCCACGTTGCGCGGATTGGTGAAATGGTCCATCACCTTCTGGCTGTATTTCATCGCCATGACTGAACACCTCCAAAATGCGTCGTAATCATCCATGCCGCGAGGCGGCACCCTGAAATAATGAAAAGATTTTTGACAGGATTAACAGGATGTTCCGGAGCGAGTAGATGCCTATTTTCTTTCATCCTGTTCATCCTGTCAAAAATTATTTTCCGAGCAGGATTTGCAGGATTTCCCGAAGTAACTGTTAATTCTCTTTCATCCTGTAAATCCTGTAAAAAATTTTCAGAGCACCGTCATAAACCGCAAGTGGCATCAATTTATATTATCACGTCGTTTTCCTCTTATAAAGTGGCGACATGTTGCGGAGCCGCTCGATGATGGGCGGCAGCTCCTTGATGACCTTTTCCACGTCGGCCTCGGTGTTGTCCTTGCCCAGGGTGAAGAGGAGCGAGCCTTGCGCGTCGCCGTGCTCGACGCCCATGGCGAGCATGACGTGGCTCACCTTGAGGCTCCGGGAGATGCAGGCGGAGCCGGAGGCGATGGCGATTCCGGCCATGTCCATGAACAGGAGCACGCTCTCGCCCTCGATGAACCGGGCGCCGAGGGACACGTTCCCGGGCAGCCGCTTCTCGGGATGTCCGAACTCGAAGAGGTGTTCCACCCGCTCCTTGATCCCGGCCCGGAGCTTCCTGGCGAGCCGGTCAAGGTGCGCGCGCCTCTGGTCCATTTCCTTGACCGCGATCGCGGCGGCCACGCCCATGCCCACGAGGGCGGGCACGTTTTCGGTCCCCGCCCTTTTCCCCCGCTCCTGGATGCCGCCGTCGAGCAGGGGCTGGATGGGCACGCCCTTCTTGATGTAAAGCGCCGCGGCGCCCTTGGGCCCGTAGAACATGTTGGCCGCGAGCGAGAGAAGGTCCACGTTCATTTCCTTCACGTTGATGGGTTCGATGCCGGCGCCGGCCACGGCGTCGGTGTGGAAGGGCACGCCCTTTTCCCGGCAGATCTTGCCGATTTCCGCGATGGGCTGGACGGTTCCGACCTCCGGGTTCGCGTGCTGGATGGAAACCAGCAGCGTCTGGCCGGTGATGGCTCTGGCCACGTCGTCCGGAGCGACCATGCCGTGCTTGTCCACCGGGACCTGGGTCACGTCAAAGCCCTGCTTCTCCATGGCCTTGATCGCGTGCATGATGGAGAAGTGCTCGATGGGGGAGGTCACGATGTGGCTGCCCTTGCTCTTCCGGGCGAGCGGAACTCCCTTGAACGCGAAGTTGTTCGACTCGGTGCCGCAGGAAGTGAAGATGATCTCGTCCGGCTGCGCCCCGATCAGCGCGGCCGTCTTCTCCCTGGCCTCGGTGAGCGCGTTCTCGGCCTCTTCCCCGAAGTGATGGATGGACGACGGGTTCCCGAATTCCTCCCTGAAGAACGGCATCATCGCCTCGAGCGCCTCCGGCAGAAGCGGCGTGCCCGCGACGTGGTCCATGTAAATCTTTTCCATGCTTTTCCTCCCCGGCAGGTGAGAATATAAGGTTGAAATCCGGCAAAGGCAAGCCCGGCGGCGAATTCAGCAATTAATGCGCGCCAAGATATATAAAAAATTATTGTCCCCGGTATTTCCCCGAAGGGGAATGATGTGACCAGCCGGGAGGTGAAACCCCCGGAAAAGCGCATGACATCATTCCGACCCTGAAGCTGTTCCGTAGGTTGCACCTACGGCTATTCAAATTGCCACCCCTTTCGGGGTGCGGGAACGGGGTCGCGGTGAGGTTTGCTCTTTGTTTCGCGGCCGCAGACCCTGTTTAAAAAAGGGCTGGAACAATGAAACAATTCCTTGGGGGGACAAGAATGATAAAAAATTTTTAAATTACCACTTGTTAAACCCGAAAGTTTCTGGTAGTAAATGGATTTATCCAGACGGTAAAAAAGAGGTGGAGCGATGAAGAAAGTCAGTTCATGGATCCTTATTGTTCTGACGGCGGCCGGTGTGGGGTGCCTGAATGGCTGTCAATTCCAGGGCGGAAGCGATTCCAAGCCGGGGCCGGGTGTCGGCACGGTGATTCCCGGGCCGGGGATGCCGGGTTATGACGCGGAGCTGGAGGCCCGGATGGACCTCTATTACCGGCAGTTTACGATTTTCAACGGCGCGGCCTACGGGGTGGGCCAGGCCACGGTCTCGGTGGCGAATGGAAATGACGATGACAAGGAGATCGTGAACCGCTATTTCAACCAGTATCCCGCCATCAAGAGCTTCAAGGCCTTTTGCGCCGGCGACAGCCTGTGCCAGGGGAAGTATAACGCCCTGTTAACGAACCCTCAAGACCCCGCGAGCAAGGGCATTTTCGGGAGCGTGCTGGACCTGAGCGGACTGCACGGGGGCACGGCCATGGTGGGCGAGATCACGCGCTACGCGGTGCTCCGGGACGAGGGATATCCGGAGGCGATGGTGGAAGAGGCCCGGGCTCGAGTGATTCATCAGCTCGAGGTCCTGGACGTGGCCAATGCCATCAGCGGCGTGCCGGGGGTCTTGGCCTATAACCTTCGGCGCAAGGACTACGAGCCGGCCTGGGACGGGGGGGTGCCCCTGCCGCCGGTTCCGCCGCCGCCGAATGCCACCAAGGATCACACCTGGCGCGAGGACAACTCGGTGGGCCACCGCTTCATCGCCGAGTGGGCCTGGTCCGACAGCATGAGCGGAGACCAGGTGGACGGCTGGCTGTTGGCCATGGGAGTGGCCTGGGACGTGATCCGCGATGACCCGGCCATCCCGCGGAAATACCGGGACATGCTGGTGGTTCACGCCCGCAATTTCGCGCACAAGATGATGGAGGTGGCGCCGGAGTTCGGGGTGGACATGGTGCTCCGGGACGCGGACGGCAAGCTGACCAAGAATTGCGACGTGAACCCGCGGATCCTGGTCCTGGACGGCTGCTGGTCCGCGGGGGTCTTTGATGAGCCGGTCAATCCCTTCTCCGCGATCATGGGTCTGGGCTTTATCCGGGTCTGCTATCACATCACGGGGGACGAGGACATCCGCGACTTTTATTACCAGGAGCTGATCGGCAAGCGGAAGTGGCACCTGTTCCTCCGCGACTCCACCTTGCCCATCTCCGACCTCGGCTACGCCACCAACTATTCCGGCATCAACATGGCCTTCATCGCCTTTTACAACGCCATCCGCTACGAGACGGACCCCGCGGTGCGGAAAGTGCTCCAGGAGGCCATGGACCGGCTGTGGGACAACGGCAAAGACCACCGCCAGCCCAAGGACATCAATCAGACCTTTTTCGACGTGATCTACTCAGGTCTGCGCTCCGGCGGCAACCTGCCCGGGGAGGTCGCCCAGGGTCTGGACACCCTCAAACAGTGGCCCTACCCGCCTCCCTTCTGGGCCGAGTCCGTGATCAACTGCGACGGCGACGAGCTGGCGCAGGGCGAGTGCCTGGCCGTGGACAACCATACCATTATCGAACTGCCGTCCAAGCACGATCCGTCTCTGATCCAGTCCTATCTCACGCCGGACCTGTGCGGAGAGGACCATGGGCTCGGACATAATAGCGACATCGTGGCCGAATACGTGATCCCGCGAAGACTGCGCGGCCCTTCCAACAACGACTGGCGCTCTAACCCCTTCAAGGTCAACCAGTGCGGGAACCCCTATACTTTGGAAGCGGTGCCCGATATCATCGGCGCTTATTGGCTGGGGCGGTTCCTGAAAGCCGGCAACGGGCGGGACCGGAACCTCTCGCCGGCGGGCCGGTATCCGGTGGTCCCGGACCCGCCGCTTGCTTTGGCGGCCTCCGCGGTCTCGGAAGCTCAGGTCAACCTGGCCTGGGTGGACGCGACCTACCTGGAGGACGGCTTCATGATCGAGAGAAGACCCGCCGGCGCCGCCTCGTTCCAGGAGATCGCCACGGTTTCCGCGGGCGACACCTCGTACGCGGACACCGGCCTTGGGCCCCTCACCACTTATATCTACCGGGTGATCGCGTTCAACGATGTGGGCCTTTCCATCCCCTCCAACGAGGCCCCGGCCAGCACCTTCCCCGCGCCGACCGCTTCGCCCCAACCCGCGCTGAACCTCGCCGCCACCGCCCTCGACCACGAGAGCATCCTCCTTACCTGGGAAGATGACTCCGACAATGAAACCGGGTTTTTAATCCTCAGGAATGACGTGGGTGTAGTGGCCACCACTTATGCCAACGTCACCGAATACACCGACTCCGGGCTGACCGACAATACCCTCTACGAATACGTGGTGATAGCGGTCAACTCCACGGGAGAGGCCTGGCCCTCCAATCCGGCCTCCGCGACCACGGATAAATTGCCTTTGATTTTCGCGATCGATCCGACCGAGGGCCAGCTCAACGTGGCGTATGACCTGGGCCGGATTCAGGTCGGCTTCGGGGACCCGGTCGCCGCGGGAGACTTTACGATCGAGGTTTCGGACGAGGTCGGTAAGATTGAGGGCGGCTGGACCTTGTCCGGGTCCACTCTCACCTTTATTCCCGATCCTCCGCTCTTCACCATGGCCACTCAATACACGGTTACGGTTACGGTAGGCCCCGTGGTCCATGCCTATTACTTCAACACCCAAGGGTTCGGATGGACCGTGGACATTGCCGCGGGCCAGGATCACGCCTTCGCCCTCAACCTCTTCCGGGCCACTTTCGTCGAGCCGCCGGGCATCGCGGAACTCTTCCAGTCGCTGGGAGCGGAGGTTTACCTCTTGTTCGACATCCTGGACGCGGACCCGCTGGCCAAGAAAATGAAATTCATCGCCGCGCTGGGGGACTTGGAAGGCCCCGATCCCTCGAGCCAGGACCTGACCGCGCCCACGATCCTGTTGCCGGGTTGGGCCGACCTCTCCGCCAACCCCGAATTTACCATCGGGCCTTTTGACTTGCCGATTTCAGCCCAGGGCGTAACCCTCACCATCCTGAACGTGGTCTTGACCGGGATTTTTGAAGAGAACTATCATTACATGGGCAAGGTCGAGTTCCAGGGCGACCTCGACGCCGGCGCCATCGCCGACATGTTCGGCATCGAGCCCTCGGCCCTTTGCGGGGTCGTCGGCGGATGTCAGGCCTGTCCCGGCGAGCCCGGCCGCCTGGAATGTGTCCACCTCGACGCCACCAACATCCGCGCCGAAGAGACCAGCGACGCGATCACTCCCATCGCCGCGGTGGTCATGAAAGATTGGGGCGGGACCGACACCGAGCACACCCTGGAGATGAGCCTCACTCATCCGACCACCGGACTCCCGGAGCAAAACGTGACCATCCGGGCGCAAACCAAAGACGGCAACCTCCTCCTCGACGGCGATTCCGTGACCTACGCGACTACCGGCGCGGACGGCAAGGCCACCGTCATCATCTCCGATCCCGACGGCGGCGTGGACCAACTCGAGGCCTTCATCGAATCCGCGGTCTCCTACGACTGGGTCAAGGCCTGGAGCCAGGTCTCATTCCCATAATGGAAAGGAAGCTGGAAATGAAAAGGGTCTTCGTTCTGGCCGGATTGGCGATCCTGTTTGGCCTCGGCTTGCGCGGGTGCGGCTTCAGGGGCGAAGGCCCGGGCAAGAGCGAAGCGGCCAACCGGGTCATTCCCGGTCCGGGCATGGCGGGTTATGACGCGGAGCTGGAGCAGGGGATGGAACTTTATTTCCGGCAGTTCGCGGTCATAAACGGCGCGGCCTACGGGGTGGGCCAGAGCCCGATGGCGGTGGAAAACGGCAACGACACGGACAAGGAGATCATCGTCCGCTACTTCGGCCAGTATCCGGCGATCAAGGACTTCGAAAAATTCTGCGGCCAGGACGGGGTGTGCAACGGCGCTTACAACGCCCTGGTTTCCAACCCCGAGGACCCGCTGAACAAGGGCATCTTCAAGGGGGTGCTGGCCCTTTCCGGGATGCACGGGGGCACGGCCATGGCGGGCGATCTCACGCGCTACGCGGTGCTGCGTGACCAGGGCTACCCGGAGGAGCTGGTGGAGGAGGCGCGGCTCCGGGTGCTTAACCAGCTCGAGGTGCTGGACGTGGCGAACTCCATCTCCGGGGTGCCGGGGGTCCAGGCCTATAACCTGCGGCGCAAGGACCACGAGCCGCTCTGGACGGGGGGCGAGCCGCTGCCGCCTTCGCCGCCGCCTCCGACCACGCCCAAGAACGATCACATCTGGCGGGAGGACAACACCGCGGACCAGCGTTATTTTGATGAATGGGCCTGGAGCGACAACGTGAGCAAGGACCAGGTGGACGGGTGGATTTTCGCCATGGGGGTGGCCTGGGACGTGATCGCGGACGATCCGGCCATCCCGGAGCATTACAAGGACATGCTGCAAACTCACGCGCGCGACATGGCGCACCGGCTGATGGAGGTCGCGCCGGAATACGGCACGGACATGGTGCTGCGGGACGTGGACGGCGAGCTCACCAAGAACTGCGACGTGAACCCCCGGTTGCTGGTCCTGGACGTGTGCCAGAGCGCCGGGGTCAGCCCCGAGCCGATCAACACCTTCAACGCCGTCATGGGGCTCGGGTTCATCCGGGTGTGCCTGCACATCGCGGGCGACGAGGACATCCGCGATTACTATTACAATGAGCTGATCGGGAACCGGCGCTGGCACGAGTTTATCAGGGACGGCGCGTTCCCCATCGCGGACATGGGCTACGGCACCAATTACTCCAACGTCAACATGGCCTTTATCGCCTTTTACAACGCCATCCGTTACGAGACGGACCCCGGGGTGAGGGCCGTGTTGCAGCAGGGCATGGAAAAGCTCTGGGACAACCACAAGAACAACCGCCAGCCCGCGGACATCAACCAGACCTTCTTCAACGTTATCTTCGCGGGCCTGCGCGCCGGGGGCAATGCGCCGGGGGTGACGGCCGCGGGGGTCCGGACCTTGAAGGAGTGGCCGTATCCGCCGGTGTTCTGGTCCGAGCCGGTGATCAACTGCGACGCCGACGAGCTCCTCGAGGGTTGGTGCCTGGCCGTGGACAACGAGACCATCATCGAGCTTCCCAACCTGAAAAACCCCTCCCTCTACCAGTACTTTGCCACGGCCAGCCTGTGCGACAACATGGTCGGACTCGGCCACGGCGGCGACATCGTGTCCGAGAACGTGATCCCGCGGCGACTGCGCGGCCCGTCCAACAATGACTGGCGCAGCAATCCCTTTGACGTGAACCGGTGCGGAAGCCCTTACGAGGTGCAGGCCGTGCCCGACATCATCGCGGCCTACTGGCTGGGCCGATTCCTCAAGGGCGGGACCGGGCCGGACAGGAACGTCTCGCCGGTCGGACGCGTGCCCGAGCCGCCGTCCGCGCCCTCATCGCTCGTGGCAACGGCCGTCTCCGAGGCCCAGGCCGATCTTGCCTGGACCGACGCGGATCACATGGAGGACGGATTCGTGATCGAGCGGCGAATGGCACAGGACGCGGCCTTTGCCGTGGTCGCGACCGTGCCGGCCAACACCACGGCTTATTCCGACGCCGGGCTTTCACCGCTCACGACTTATATCTACCGCGTAAGCGCCATGAACGATGCGGGCCTTTCCGACCCATCCAACCTGGCCCCGGCCACGACCTTCGCCGCCGCCTCCCAGCCGCCGGCCGCGGCCTCGAACCTCGCGGCAACGGCCCTGGATCATGAACGGATCCGGCTCACCTGGCTCGATGCGTCCACTGATGAAATCGGCTTCAAGATCATGAGGGATGGGGGCGTCGTGGCCTCGACCCTGGCCAATGTGACGGAGTACACGGACACCGGCCTCGCCGATGACACGACCTATCAATACCAGGTGGTGTCCTTCAACTCCGCCGGAGACGGCGCGGCATCCAACCCGGCCGCGGCGGCCACGGACAAGCTGCCCTCCATCTCCGCGTATGATCCTTTAGCCGGCCAGCTCAACGTGGCCATTGACCTCGGCCATGTCCAGGTCCAGTTCGGCGACCCGACCCCGGAATCGGAGATCACCATCGTAGTGGCCGACGAGGTCGGGCCCATCAACGGAACCACGACCCTCGACGGCGCCAGCACCCTGCTCACCTTTGTCCCCGAACCCCCGCTCCTCACCATGGCCACCCGGTACACGGTGACGGTCACCGTCGGCGCCGCCGTGTATGAATACAACTTCTACACCCAGGGCGCGGGCTGGACCGTGGACCTAGCCGATGCCGTGGGCCGGACCTTCGGCATGGACATCTTCCACGCCACCGTGCTCGAGCCGCCCGGACTGGATCAGTTCCTGGAAGCGGCTGACTTCGCGGCCTACCTCCTGGTCGGCGTCGTGGACGCCGACACCCCGGCCCGGAAAATGCAGTTCATCGGAGCGCTGGGCGACTCGGAAGGGCCGGACCCGTCCCAGCAGGACATGACCGTCCCCACCCTGGTCTTTCCCCGGCCCGCGGACCTCGGGAACAACCCGGAGTACGTGCTCGGTCCATTTGACCTGCCCATCTCCATCGAGGGCATCAACCTGGAAATCAAGAGCGTGACCCTCACCGGCATCTTCTCCGAGAACTACGAGTACACGGGCAAGGGCGAATTCGAGGGCGACCTGGACATGGCCGTTATCGCGGACATGCTCGGCCTGGCCCCCGCCGACCTCTGCGCCATGTTAGGAGGGTGCGCGGCCTGCCCCGGCGAGCCCGGAAGGCTGGAGTGCCTGCACATCCACATCATCAACATCCGGGCCGATGAGCTGCCCGATCCGATCGTGCCCATTGCCGCGGTCGCGCAAAAGGACCTGGGAGGGACCGCGACCCGGCACACCATCGAGCTGACCCTGGTCCATCCCATCACCGGCCTCGCGGAACAGGGCATTGATTTAAGACTGGAAATAAAGGAAGGCGACGGCTTGGTGAACGGTGACTCCGTGGCCCACGTCACCACCGGCGCGGACGGCAAGGCCGCCGTGACCCTGGAAGACCCAAGCGGCGGCGCCGACGAGCTCGAGGCCTATATCGAGAGCGCCGTGCCTTACACTTGGGTCAAGTCGTGGATGCAGGCGACGTTCTAGGGAAGTGTTCCAGCAATGGCTTTACAATGAGCCATCTTATTTAAGAAAGAAATTTGCCGCGGATGAACGCGGATAAAGGAAAAGAGGAAAATCTTATATCATCTGTACTACTAACGTGTAACATTTATAAATTTCTTTGCACTTACAAGATGACTTGTTTAATAAAGGGGCTTCATGAGGACAGGGAAGGCCGGTTTACCGGCCTTGAATTCCGTTCAGGCCCGTGCTTTAGCGCGGGTTAACGAGGCGGCCGGTCGCTGCTCCGGACCCCGTTTCAACGGGGTTCTCGAAATCAAGGATTTATCCAGGGGCTGAAGCCCGGGACCGGGAGAAGGACGTTAAAACGCCCTTCCCTGGTCCAGCCGCGCCGCGATACCCGCCATAAATGGCGGGCCTGCACCCTCGAAGAAAGCCCGATGAATCGGGCTGAAAAAACGACAGCTCGATATTGGGCACCGCGCCAGTGATCTTCAAGGCAATTGCCTGTTTTTTGGGGGTCGCGGCCCGTGGCCGCGCTGCGTTCATCCGCGTTCATCCGCGGCTCCATATCAAGGCCGATCAAGTCGCCCGCTCCGCCTTCATCGCTCTTGCGCTCTCGGCTATGTACTCGCAGAAGTCCATGATCCGCGCCTCGAGCTTGACTCCCTGGGTCTCGTTGATCTGTTTGACCAGGGTGGGGCTGGTGATGTTGATCTCGGTGAGGTATCCGGCGACCACGTCAATGCCGGCCAGGTAGAGTCCCTCGCGGCGGAGCCAGGGGCCGATGGCCCGGCAGATGGATCGGTCGCGGGCGGTAAGCTCGGTCTTGACGGCGCGGCCGCCGGAGTGGAGGTTGGCGCGGTGGTCGTTTTTCGCGGGCAGGCGCAGCACCGCTCCGATAGGCTCGCCCGCGAGCAGAATGACGCGCTTATCGCCCTTCTTGCCCACCGGCAGGTATTGCTGCGCCACCACGGGCTCCACTCCTCCCCTCGTCGCGGTCTCGATGATGACGTTTTTGTTGGTGTGGTTTTTCTCGACCACGAACACGCCGATGCCGCCGTAGGCCGCGAGGGGCTTGACGATCATTTTGCCGCCCAAGCGGTCGAGGAACTGGAGGAGCCGCGGCGGCTCGTGGGTCACGATGGTCGGGGGCATAATCTCGGGGAAGCGCAGCGCCAGGATTTTTTCGTTGGCGCCGAGCACGCCGGACGGCCGGTTGACCACCACGGTGGGCGGCGGGATGAGGCCGAGGATCTGGGTCATGGTGACGTACTCGATGGAGTACGGCGGGTCCACCCGGTTGAACAGCAGGTCGAGCGACTTTAGCGGCGCGTCCGTTTCCGGGCCCAGCGAATAATGAGACTCGGCCGCGGAGCGCGGATACCGGACGCGGGCGGGGCAAAGCGGCGCCCGCGGCGCGCCGTTCTCCACGTAAAGGTCGGCCGGCGTGCAATACAGCACCTCGTGGCCGCGCGCCTGGGCCTCCAGCATCAGGAGGAACGTGGTGTCACTCGCAAGGACGATGTCCGCGATGGGGTCCATGATGAACCCGGCGCGGAGCGGACGCGCGGCCTTTTTTCCGCTCATGGGTCTTCTCCCAGTTTTTTCATTTCCGCGCCCAGGGCCAGGGCCGCGAGGCGGGCGAGTGCGCCATAGGCGTAGAGCAGTTCCTCCGCCTGCTCGCAGCCGTCGTCGAGGTGTTCGGGGTGCTGGCCGGCCACCTGGTGAAAGCAGAGCCTCTTGAACTCCATGCCCACGACGTTCAAGTTCTCGGTGGCGCTGCGCTGGCGGTGGAGGCGGAAGAAGCCGCCCACCGGCGTGAAGCCCACCAGGCAAATGACCGGCTCCATGGGATGGCCCTCCATGCTGTCGCGGGTGGGGATGCCCTCCTGCAGGATGACCTCGTTCACCAGGGCCCGGCCCTTGCCCGTCTGCATCTTCACCCGCGTCTTGCGGCTGGCTTTGCGCACCTCGTCGCCGGAGCGCGCCGTCATGATGGCCATGCCGTAGGTGCCCGCGTTGTGCTTGATGAATACGAACGGCTCGTCCGCGATGCCGCGGGCCTCATACTCCGCCCGGACGCGGCCGATGAGCTCGTCCACCGCCCGGGCCAGGCGCTCGCGGGAGGCGTCGTCGGTGAAGTCAACGGGCGAGACCTTGCCGATGAGCGCGGACAAGATCCACGGGTCCATGCCCGCGACCGGGGCGAACTCGGCCACGAGCTCGTTCAGAATCCGGAAGTGGTCATACTTGCGCCGCCGGTGCCAGCCGAGCCCGACCGGCGGGACGATGGGGATGGAGAGGCCCGCGAGGATTTCCGGGACGCCCGCGGCAAAGTCGTTGTTGGAGATGACGAGGTCGGGCCGGAACCCGGAGGCCTCGAGCCCGGCGCCGTCGCGGGTGAGCCGCCACAGCTCGACCTCCCCCTCCTGGGCCGCGAGCGTGATGCTGTCGGTGCGCAGCTCCGGGTCGGACGTGCCCGCCCGCGCCTCGAACCCGGCGTGGGAAAGCGCCGCCAGGATGCGCCGCACGTTCTCCAGGTAGTACTTGTTCCGGGTGTGGGCCTCCGGAAAAAGCAGGATGCGCCGCGCGCCCGGGTAATGGCGCTCGATCCGGCTCCGGAAAAGCTCCGAGACCTGCTCGCAGTAATGGGGGCAGAGGTTGTTGAAGCCGGCCGGGAAGGCGTTGGTGTCAACCACCGCGATCTTGTGGTGCGAATTGCGCAGGTCCACCGAGGCGTAGAACGGCTCGCCGCACTCGCCGGCCTTTTTCGTGAACCAAGCCTCCACCGCGGCCCGGTTCTGCTCAAGCTGTTCCTTCAACCGGTTGATCATTCATCCTCTCCGGCGCTTTTTTAAAACCGCAGAGACGCAGAGGCGATAAAGAATCAAGAAGTCAGAAGCCGGAAGCAAGAATAAAGAAGCTGAACGTAAGGGCTTTGATTCTTGCTTCTTAATTCTCAAATTCTTGCTTCTTTCTCCGCGTCTCTGCGGTCAATACGATCTCGCTTCCACGTTCCACCCTTCCACCATGAGCCCCGGCGCGGCCCCGCCCAGGTCCTTCATGCTGTACGACGCGGTGAGCTCGCGCTCCTCGCCGGGCATGAGGGAAATGTAATTATCATTCCAGTAAACGGGAAGTATTTCCTCTCCGTCCGGCTTCGTGACCTTGAAGCGCACCATGAAGGCGAGGCCCGGTGACGCATTCTTGACGCTCACCCGCGCGGTCCCCTCGTCCCCGATCATCTCGAACTCGCGCGCCACCGCGAGCTCCGCCCGGGGCAAGTCCGCGAGCCCGGAGAAGTCGGCATAGGACTTCTGCGGCGTGTAGTACCACTGCGACGCGACCCAGTTCAGCTCGTCCCTTTGTGGCGAGAGCCAGTAGAAGTTCGTGCTCACCAGCGAGCCCGCGTCGTAAAGGTCGAGCTTGAGGAAGTACGGCCGGGTGAGGCCCTCGATCTGGGGCAGCGTGAACACGCGCGTGCTCGAGTCCTCCGCCGCGTCCATGATCTCTTCGTTCGCGTACTTCTCGCTCATGTCCAGGTTATAAATATGGGCCGCGACCTTGAGGCCGGGGAACGTGCGGTAGAGTCCGTTCACGACCACCACCGAGTGGTCATCGTAGGAGTACTGCACGTGCAGCGGCTCGCAGGCCTTTTTGGTCCCGAAGTAGCCGCCGCCGGGCCGGAGGTAATAGTCATAGAGGTGCCAGATCGTTCCGGGCCAGGCCGTGTTCAGCATCCACTGGATCACGCCGGTGGAGTGGTACTTGTTGCGGCCGTAGGCCTCGAACATGCCGCGCTCGGCCTCGTAGGTCATGGCCTGCGATTTCATCGCGTAATCCGCGGCGCTGTCCGCCCTGCCGTAGCGCGTCTCGAGCGCCTTGGTGAAAACGTCCAGATTGTCGAACACGCCGCGGCCCGCGTGATAGTCCCACGACTTGTTGATGGGCCACAGCTCGTCCGGAGGCAGCATCAGCTTGAGGCTGTCCAGCGGCGGCGGCGCCGGGCCCGGGCTGGTCTCGGTGTTGAAGCCCCACGCCCCGCCGCGCTTTTGGTCCTCGTACCAGTACACCGGCGGGACCCACTCATACGGGCCCGTCATCTTGACCCCGCTCGGGCCGGAGACACCGGACGGCGCTTCCGTCGCGGACGAGATCACGGGGTTGGGCCACCGGCATTCCTCCACCACCCGCAAATACATGGTCTCGACGTTGGCCGGCGGGTGCCGGTCCGAGCCGTTCAGCCACGCCGCCAGCGACGGATGCGACCGGAGCCGCTTTAGCTGGTTCATCTCCGAGACCTCCGCCACCGCGTAGTCCTCCGCGTCCCACGTCGTCCACCGCTCCCAGTGGTGGCAGCAGCACCACCCCGCCAGCACCAGCACGCCCTCCCGGTCGCAGATGTCATAGAACAGGTCCGTCTCCAGCTTGCCCTCCAGACGGATGGTGTTCAGGTTCATCTCCTTCACGTACCTGATTTCCGCCTCCAGCCGCTCCGGGCTCCACCGCAGCATCATGTCCGGCGCCCAGCCCGCGCCCCGGATCAGAATGTTCTTCCCGTTGATCTGGAAGATCCGGTTGACCTCGTCGCTCAGCACCGACGCGATCTTGCGCACGCCGAACCTCAGGGCCTTGCGGTCCGAGACCTCGCCGTCCACCGTGAAGAAGAGAGTGAGGTCATATAATTCCTGCGCTCCGAGCTTGGCCGGCCACCACACCCGCGGGTCCTTCAGGTTGAGCTCCGCGAACCGATCCGGACTGAACACGATCTCGCGCGACTCCATCGGCGCCAGCTCCACGTCCTGCCCGAACTCGAGGCCCTCGATCCGGCCCGTGAGCCGTCCCTTTACCGTCAGGCCCGTGGCGTTCAAGGCCTCCGCCGACACCGTGAGGCGCGCGCCCCCCAGCGACGGCACCTCCAGGTCCGTGAGCACCGCCGGGTAGCGCAGGCTGACCGGCCCGGTGGCCGTCAGGTAAACCTCGCGCCATACCCCCATGTCCCGGTCCGGCGGCGCCGGGTTCCAGTCCACCCAGGTGAACGCCAGGTCGTACTTGGACGGAGGGAAGACCTCCACCGCCAGCGCGTTCGCATGGCCCGGCTTCATGAGAGAGCTCACCTCGAAGTCAAAGTAGCGGAACGGGCCCGCCACCTCCTTCTCGTCCGCGATCTTCCGGCCGTTCAGCCAGATGTTGGCGCTGTAATTGATGCCCTTGAAGTGCAGCCACACGGCTTTGCCCGCGAAGTCCGCCGGCGCCGTGAACTCGGTGCGGTACCACCACGACTTGCGGAACGGAGAGAACGGCGGCATGGGCAGCGAGCAAATGTCCAGCGGGAAGGGCCAGCTCCCGGGAATCGTCTTCAGGTTCGTCCCGAAGTAAGGGTCAGGATACCTCCCGTCCGCGACCAGCGCGGCCAGAACCGTGGATGGCACCGTGGCCGGAATCCAGCCCGCGGCCTCATACCCCGCCGCCGACACCGCCTCCCCCTTCGCGCCCGCCTCCGCCGACGACCGGATGGCCCACCCGTCCTTGAGCGGCAGCTCCACCCCGCCCTCGGAAGCGAATGCGGAGAGCGCCATCACCATCAGCACCGCCCCGGCAAAGAACGCCACCCCCTTCTGCACCATCTCACTCCCCTCCTTCCAGGCATTAAACAATAATTCAACGCCAAGGCGCCAAGACGCTAAGAAGAAATTCTTATTTGTTCTAAAACTTGGCGCCTTGGCGTCTTAGCGTTCAATTTGAGCGTTATTTTTGGTTACTCCCCCTCGAACTCGTCAATGGCGCGGTTGGACATGCGGTCGGCCTCCTGGTTCTGCTCGCGGGGAATGTGCTCGATGGAAAATTTCTTGAACCCGCGCGCGAGCTTCTGGGCGCTGATCACGAGCTTGATGAGCCCCGGGTTCTTCACCTTGTACTCGCCCTTCATCTGCTTCACCATCAGCTCCGAGTCGGCGCGCACCTTGACCCGCGCGGCGCCGATCTCGGTAAGGCGCGTGAGGCCTAGGATGAGCGCGTTGTACTCGGCCTGGTTATTGGTGGTCTCGCCCAGGTACTGGGCCTGGCTCTCCAGCATCCGGCCGTCCTGGTAAATCACGAAGCCCGCGCCCGCCGGGCCCGGATTGCCCCGCGCCGCGCCGTCGGTGTAAAGCGTGAACGCCGCTTCCGCCGCGGGCTTCTCTTCAGAGGATGCCAGGACGGAGGCCGCGTGCAGCAGCGCGGCCTGGAGGTCTTCTCTATGGACTCCATGTTCGCGGAGCACGGCGTCCACGTCCAGCTTCCGGGCCAGCGCCATCAACAGGTCGGAATCCCTGGCCACGCTCAGATCTCCTCGAGCCCGTCTTCCAGGTCCTTTTCCGTATGGACCATGAAGCGGACGCAGTTATTGCACGCGAGCAACTGCTCGCCCTTCAACACCTCGTTGTAGATCTGCGCCGGGATGTGGTAGTGGCAGCCCAGGCAGACCTCGCCCTCCGCCCGCACCACCGCGCGCCCGGCCCGCGACCGCACGTACTCATAACGCTTGAGCAGCTCCGCGCCCAGCTCCGGCGCGAGCCGCTCCCGCTCCGCCCTCCGCCCGGCCAGCTCGGTCTCCGCCCGGGCGGCCTTGGCGTCAAGCTCATTCTCCCGCTCGGCGAACTCCACGGCCTTTTCCTTCCACTCCTTCTCCAGCGCCTTCTCCTGCTTCTCAGCCTCCTCCACCTTGTCGTAGAGCAGCAGGATTTCCTCCTCGGTCCGGCCGTTCACCTTCTTCTGCTCCTCGATCTCCTTCAAGGCCGCCTCGTACTCCTTGTTCGTCTTCACCGCGTTCAGCTTCACCTGGATCTGCTTCAGCTTGTCCTCCCCCGTGGCCAGCTCCCGCTCCTGGTGGCGCAGGTCCTTCTTCGCCGTCTCCAGCTCCGCCTTCTTCGCCGCCGCCCGGTCCTGCTCCGCCCGCTTTTCCTCCGCCAGCGCCGAGCGCAGGCCCGCCACCGAGCCCGTGAACTTTTCCAATACCTCGATCCGGATGTCCGCCTTCTGCAGCTCGATCAGGTCATGGATCATCTTGTTCATGCCAGCTCCTTTGCCGGACCTTCCCCGGCCCCGAAAATAAAAAGAGCGCCTTGCGGCGCCCCTTGCTCAAACCCTTCCTCTTCCTCGCCTCGCGAGTCCATGCTCCAGTAACGAAAAATCCGTGTTTCTCGATCCATTCATGTTTTCTTGCCAATTCAGCTAATTATTTTTTGCCGCGGATGAACGCAGATGAACGCGGATTAAATAATTCCTCTTATCTGTGTTCATCTGTGTTCATCTGCGTTCATCTGCGGCAATATTCAAAATCTCAAGGCAATGGGCCCACCAGGAGTCGAACCTGGGACAACCCGGTTATGAGCCGGGGGCTCTAGCCAACTGAGCTATGGGCCCGAACCGCGATTTATTATAGGGCCGGAAGGCGTGGCTTTCAACTGCCGCGCCCAAGCCTTGACCGATTTCCGACATGCTGAAAAATTATCTGGAACCGCCGCCCGAAAAAATGTATTATAGAAAGGTTATGGAATGCCCGCCGCCGCGGGTTTTCGTGGAGAGGCAAAAGAAAGTGGGTACCGACCATATCATTATCAAGGGCGCGCGCGAGCACAACCTCAAGAACATTGACGTGACGATTCCCCGGAACCAGCTGGTGGTGATCACCGGCGTTTCGGGATCGGGCAAGAGCTCGCTGGCCTTTGACACCATTTATGCGGAGGGACAGCGCCGCTACGTGGAGAGCCTGTCGGCCTACGCCCGCCAGTTCCTGGAGTTGATGGGCAAGCCCGACGTGGACACCATCGAGGGCCTGTCGCCGGCCATCTCCATCGAGCAGAAGACCGTGTCCAAGAACCCGCGCTCCACCGTGGCCACCGTGACCGAGATTTACGACTACCTGCGCCTGCTCTTCGCGCGGGTCGGCCATCCCTTCTGCTACAACTGCGGCCGCGAGATCGCGTCGCAAACGGTGCAGCAGATGGTGGACCAGGTGGCGGCGCTGCCGGAGGGCGCGCGGATCAACCTGCTGGCGCCGCTGGTGCGGGACCGCAAGGGCGAGTATCGGAAGGAATTCGACCGGCTGCGGCGCGACGGGTTCATCCGGGTGCGGGTGGACGGCGAGCTCAAGGACCTTTCCGAGGACATCGTTCTCGACAAGAAGAAGAAGCACACGATCGAGGTGTTCGTGGACCGGCTGGTGGTGCGGCCGGGCCGGATCGAGAAGCGTCTGGCCGACTCCCTGGAGACCGCGCTCAAGCTGGCCGAGGGCATCGTCAAGGTGCAGATGGCCGACCGGCCCGAGCACGAATTGATCTTCTCCGAGAGGTTCGCCTGCCCGGTCTGCGGCGTGTCCTACCCCGAGATCTCGCCGCGCATGTTCTCCTTCAACAACCCCTACGGCGCCTGCCCCGACTGCGACGGGCTCGGCTCCCGCATGTACTTCGATCCCGACCTCATCATCCCGGACCCCAAGCTCTCGCTCCGGCAGGGCGTGATCGCGCCGTGGCAAAAACGGGCCTCCGATTACTACTGGCAGATGCTGGAGGCCGTGGCCAGACATTACGGCGTCACCGTGACCACGCCCTTTGACAAGCTGCCGAAAAAAGTCCAGGACGTGCTCATGCGCGGCTCGGGCGACGAGGACATCGAGTTCAAGCTGGAAAGCGACGCCAACATGTCGCACAGCTTCGTGCGTCCGTTCGAGGGCGTGATGCCGAACCTGGACCGGCGCTTCCGCGAGACGACCTCCGACGTGGTGCGGGAGGAGCTGCAGCGCTTCATGTCGCAGCGGCCGTGCCCGACCTGCGAGGGCAAGCGCCTGCGCCGGGAGAGCCTGAACGTCAGGGTCGGCGGCATCTCCATCGCCGAGGTCGCCGCCATGTCCATCAAGGAAACCAACGAGTGGGTGGACGGCCTCAAGCTCAGCCCCCGCGAGCTCGAGATCGCCGCGCGCATCTTGAAGGAGCTGCGCGAGCGGCTCGGGTTCCTGGTCAACGTGGGCCTCGATTACCTCACCCTCGACCGGTCGTCCGCCACGCTGGCCGGCGGCGAGGGACAGCGCATCCGGCTGGCCACCCAGATCGGCGCCAGCCTGGTCGGCGTCCTCTACATCCTGGACGAGCCCAGCATCGGACTCCACCAGCGCGACAACCAGCGCCTCATCAAGACGCTCACCCGCCTGCGCGACCTCGGCAACACCGTGATCGTCGTCGAGCACGACGAGTCCACCATCCTCTCGGCCGACCACGTCATTGACATGGGCCCCGGCGCCGGACTGCGGGGCGGATCCATCGTGGCCCAGGGCACGCCCGAGGAGATCATGAATGACCGGCGCTCGCTCACCGGCGATTACCTGGCCGGCCGCAATTACATCCCCACCCCGCCGCGCAAGCGCGCCGGCACGCGCTGGCTCGGCATCAAGGGCGCGCGGCAGAACAATTTGAAGGACATCTCCGCGCGGTTTCCGGTGGGCCTGTTCACCTGCGTCACCGGCGTGTCCGGCTCCGGCAAGTCCACCCTGGTCATTGACACCCTCTACCGCGCCCTGGCCCAGAGATTCTACCGCTCCCACGAGATGCCCGGCGCCCACCAGCAGCTCACCGGCATGCAGCACATTGACCGCGTCATTGACATTGACCAGTCGCCCATCGGCCGCACCCCCCGCTCCAACCCGGCCACCTACACCGGACTGTTCACCCCCATCCGCGACCTCTTCACCAAGCTCCCCGAGTCCCGCCTCCGCGGCTACCAGCCCGGACGATACTCCTTCAACGTCAAGGGCGGCCGTTGCGAGGCCTGCCAGGGAGACGGCATGATCAAGATCGAGATGCACTTCCTGCCCGACGTCTTCGTCACCTGCGACGTCTGCGCCGGCCGCCGCTACAACCGCGAGACCCTCGAAATAAAGTACAAGGGCAAGAACATCGCCGACGTGCTCGACATGACCGTGAACCAGGCCATGGAATTCCTGGGCGCCATCCCCGCCGTCCGCTCGAAGCTCCAGACCCTGGCCGAGGTCGGGCTCGGATACATCAAGCTCGGACAGAGCGCCACCACCCTCTCCGGAGGAGAGGCCCAGCGCATCAAGCTCTCCCGCGAGCTCAGCAAGCGGGCAACCGGACGCACCCTCTACATCCTCGACGAGCCCACCACCGGGCTCCACTTCGACGACATCAAGAAACTACTCGCCGTGCTCCGGCGCTTGACCGAGAGCGGAAACACCGTGATCGTCATCGAGCACAACCTCGACGTCATCAAGACCGCCGACTGGATCATTGACCTGGGACCCGAGGGCGGAGACGCCGGCGGTCGGGTTCTGGCCGAGGGAACACCGGAGGACGTGGCCCAGACCCCATCATCCTACACCGGACAATTCCTCCGCCCGCTACTCGAAAAACACAAGAAACTGGAGGCCGCAGGATAAAGCGGATTTGCGGAACTATTCATTGTAACTGATAATTTACGTGAATGTGGGCAGGGTCAGAGCTTCAGTTTTCAGTTAATGGCATGACTGCCTGAACTCCATGCCCTCCCGATATTAACTGAAAACTGAAGCTCTGACCCAAGATGTATTATGAAAAACGACCGTCCTATAAAATACTCCCTCGGCGCCCTCATCGGCGCTCTCATCTATATTATCCTTTTCGCCTACTGCCTGGCCGCGCACTTCGGGTTCTCGGTCATGGGCGTCACCGACCCCGAGCTCAGCCGCCTGGCCCAGGTCTACCTGTTAAAGCCCGTCATCTTGTTCGAGCTCCGGGTCCTCGCCGCCTACCTCGCGATCGGCGCCGGCGCCGGCCTCATCGCCGCGGCCATGACGCGCGGAATCGCCCACCTCTTCCCCCGCCTCATGTCCCGGCCGCTCCAGCTCATGAAGCTCATCGGCATCATCCTGGTTCTGCACGTCCTGGTGTTCGCGCGGGCCGTGGTGCTTTATCCGCAGCTCTTCACCGAGTTCATGTATGAGAAGGGCGGATTCTGGAAGCAGCTCCAGATATTTCTCACCGACCGCGTGGGCCTTGCTCCTCTTGACGCGGCGCTCGTCCTGGTCCTCGCGGCCGGATTCGCGCTCTGGGCCGCGGCGGTGGCGAGCTCATGGAAAGGGCAGGGGGTCTTGCGCCGAAGGCTCGGGATCGCGGCCTCCACCGCGGCGGCCGCGTTCATCTTCGGCGCGCTCCTGTGGTGGTGGCCGGCGCCGATCACGAACCATGGGCCGAACCTCATCATCATCGGGGCGGACTCGATCCGGCCGGACCATCTCTCGGCATACGGCTATGGCCGCGACACCTCGCCAGCGCTGAAAGAGCTGGCGGACGCCGGCGTGCGCTTTGACCAGGCCTATGTGCAGCTCCCGCGCACCTTCCCCTCCTGGGTCAGCCTGCTCACGGGCGAGTATCCGTTCTCGCACGGCATTACCACCATGTTCCCGTCGGTGGCCGACCGGCAGAAGGAATTCCACGCCCTGCCCGGGATCCTGCGCGACCGGGGATGGACCACGACCGCGGTCGCGGACTACGCCGGCGACATCTTCCCCCGCATTGACCTGGGCTTTCAGTACGTGGACGCGCCCGACTTCAACTTCCGCACCCTCGGGACCATGCGCGGCCTCGAGATCCACACCCACCTCCTGCCCTACCTCGCGAACCCGTGGGGCCGCGAGCTCTTCCCCATCCTCAAGGAGTTCGCGAGCCTCGGCAACCCGGCCTTTGTCGAGCGCGACGTCAAAAAATGGCTCCGTCGCTTCCGGGGCCGCGACCGCTTCATGATGGCCGTGTTCTTCTCCGCCACCCATTTCCCCTACTCGCCGCCGTGGCCGTATTACCACAGGTACGCGGAGCCGGGCTACCAGGGCCTGTCCAAGTACAGCAAGTTCAACCGCATCAACGTGGAGGAGAACATAACGGACGATGACCTGCGCCAAATCAACGCGGTGTTCGACGGCGCCATCCGCGCCACCGACGACGCCGTGGCCGGGATCATGGAGGCGCTCCGCGATGACGGGCTCGCCGACAACACCATCGTGGTTTTCCTGACCGACCACGGCGAGAACCTGTACGAGAACGGCAACGGCATGGGCCACGGCGACCATTTGCGCGGCCCCTGCTCGCTCCGCATCCCGCTCATCATCCATGACCCGCGCCAGCGCTTCGCGGTCAAGGCCGTGGCCGAGCGCGTGCGCGAGATAGACCTCATGCCCACTCTGCTCGACCTCGTGGGCCTCCCCGCGCCCGCCGGCCTGCCCGCGGTCAGTCTCCGGCCGCTCATGGAAGGCAAGGCCCGCGGCCTTGACCTCCCCGTCTACGCCGAGACCGGGCTGTGGTTCGTGCACGACGGGCCGGGCTTCTTCCAGAAGGAGCGCATCCGCTACCCGGACGTGACGGGCATCTGCTGGTTCGAGGACTTTTATAATAACGAGATCGTGCGCCGCGAGGAGTGGGAAGGATTGACCGAGCTGGCCAAGCACCGCGCGCTGATCGAGGGAGATTACAAGGTGATTTACGTGCCGCTCCCTGACCGCGTGAAGTGGGAGCTCTACGACCTCTCGTCCGACCCCGAGGAAAGGCACGACCTCGCCGCGGAGCGGCCCGCCGAGCTCGAGCGCATGAAGCAAGACCTGTTCAAGCTGTTGCTGACGCGGCCGGGCTGGACCGTGGCCGGCGGCTATTACGTGCCCGTGGCGGAGGAGCGCTGATGAGGAAGCGGAAGGTAAAGCGCCTCGCGCTCATCATCCTGGCGGCCGCGGCCGTGGTGGCGCTGGTGGACTTCGGCTTCGGCTATCCCATGGCCTTCCGCGCGGGGAACTGGCGCGAGCGCCTGGGCCAGGCCCCGGCCGGGAAGCCGCTCTACCTGGCAGCGAAGCTCATCGAGCGGACGCCGGCCGTAAAGACGTCGCCGTTCGAGGAACAGGCCGCGGCGGCCCTGGAGGCGGACAACGTCTTTAACCGCAACTCGCCCTTCCCGCCCTCCGCCGTGCTGGGACTCAAGCACTACCGGCTCATGGACCGCCAGGCCCTGGTCGCGCCCGCTCCGTCCGCGATCGCCTACCCGCTCACCATCCCGCCCGGCGCGCGCCTCGAATTCGGCTACGGCAAGCCGCGCTTCCTGGGCGAGAGGCGGCAAGGCGGCGTCAAGTTCATCGTCGAGTGGCGCGACGCCGCGGGCGCGAAAATGCTGTTCGAGGACACGGTGGAAAAGTACCGGCCCGGATTCTGGGACCGGAGCAAGCAGCGCGAGCGCATCTGGTACCGCTACCTGCATCCCGCGCTGATGCGGTGGGGCGACGCTTACCGCGACGCGTCCGTTGACCTCTCGTCCCTCGCGGGCCGGCAGGGCGAGCTCTGGTTCATCGCCGAGCCGGCGGAAAAAACGGCGGACGGAAAATTCACGGCCGCGCTGTGGGGAAACCCCGAGGTCTGGGCCGAGCGTCCGGCCGCGGAGCCGGCGCCGCTCAACGTGGTCCTGTTCATGATCGAGGCCACGCCGACCACCGTGGTCGAGCCGTACACGGAAAACCCCGCGGTCACGCCGCACCTCCGGAAGTTCGCGGAGCGCTCCGTGGTCTTCGACAAGTTCTTCACGGCGGGCGACTCGACCCAGCTCTCGACCTTCTGCTACTTCACCGGCATGAACTACCGGGCCATGGGCCTGCCCAACGAGATGTACTTCCTCGCGCCCATGGTCAAGGCCCGCTTCTACCGGCAAAATTACGCGACGCTGGCGGAGGCATTTTCCCGCTCCGGCTACCAGACCGCGCAGATCGGCTCGAACCTTTTCTTCCTGCCCCAGCGCGAGATCGGCCTGGACATGGGCTTTGCCGAGCTCGACGCCATGAACCGCGACTACTACACCTCGGAGGACACCACGCTCGCGGCCATGGAGTGGCTCAGGGCGAACGGCTCGAAGCCGTTCTTCCTCTACATTCATTACGACGCGCCGCACGATGAGACCAAGCCGGTGCTGGAGGACCTGGTCCGCGCGCTCGCCGCGCATACCGACGACACGCGCTGGCGAATGCGCAAGTACCTGGCGCAGGAAGTGAGCGCCGACCGCGCGTTCGCGCACATGCTTGAGGCCCTGGACGTCCTGGGCCTCTCCGGCCGCACCCTGGTGATCGTGACCGCGGACCACGGCAACTGCCTGGACCCGGCGCACGACTTCGCGGTGCTGCGCGCGGACCGGCGGCCGTGGTGGACGCCGTTCCAGCACGGCCGGTCCATGAACGCCGAGGACACCCTCGTCCCGCTCATCATCGGCTGGCCCATCGGATCGGATGTCGGCCGGCGCGTCACCCAGCCCATCGCCTCCATTGACCTCTTCCCCACGCTTGTTGACCTCGTGCTCCCCAAAATTGATGCCGACTTCAAAGAGCGGATGAGAACCATGGACGGCAAGAGCTTTGCCGCGCTCCTGGACCCGGACCGCGCCGCCGAAGCGCAAAAGTTCACGGGCCGCGGCCGGATCTATTCCGTGTCCGCCGGCGGAGAGTCCCTGATCGCGGACGGACGCTACCATTACTTCCGGCGCGCACCCGGCTTTGACAAGCTCCTCTACCCCGGCGCCAGCCGCCTCGTGGTGAAGAAGGACGGAGTGTTCGACCTCGCAACCGACCCGCGCGAGCTTCACGATCTCTCCGCCTCCCGGCCCGACCTGCTCGCGGCAATGCGCGAAGCCATCAAGGCCGCGCGTCCCCACGACGCCACGCTCCGCTTCATTTACCTGAACTACGATCAGGGCCGGGTGCGGGGCCGGATCAAGCTAGGCGGCACGGGACCCCTCACCATGGCCATGACCTATCCGGACGGTCGTCCGGCCATCACGCTTTCGCCCGCGGCCGGCGATACCGCGGGCAACGGATCGCTTTATGAGTTCAGCGCGGACCTCGAAGGCCCCACCGGGCTCATCCTGGACCGGCCCGTCGAGTGGATGATCATCGAGCTGGGCGGCAAGCGCGTGACCACGGACCAGGCGCGGCTCGGGCCCTTCGGCCTCCCGCTCGAACAGTCATCTCCCTGCGGCCTCTCCGACCAGGCATCGAGCGGCCTCATCCTGCTCGAATCCTGCGCCGCGCTCCCGGAGTCCGTCCTCATCGCGCCCCACCACCCCATGCGCTTCATGGATGAGCCCGGCGTCTACTTCTACCAGATGAAGTTCGCGGACTTCATCGAGGAGTCCTTCTCCGACGAAAAACTATCGCCCGCGGTCAAGTCCGTGCTCAAGCAGTGGGGATACATCGAGTAGAGATTCAGGCGAAGAAAACCGCCAAGACCGCCAAGTCTTTTCTTAATAAATACAATTTTTTCTTGGCGGTCTTGGCGTCTTGGCGGTTATCTGACGCTTCCATTTGCTACCCCGGCCCGGCTCTGTTACCTTAAACCTGTCATGGCTGGGAGGAAAAATTTATGAAGAAGTCGGAGCGGCCCCTGGAGTTTGAGGGCACTGAAGATTACGTGGCGGACCCGGAGCTCACCAAGATCGTGAACGTCTCCATCGCGCTGGAGATGCCGCTATTGCTGAAGGGCGAGCCGGGCACCGGGAAGACGCTCCTGGCCCACGCGGTGGCCAAGTCGCTTCAGATGCCGCTCCTCATCCTCAACGTCAAGTCCTCGATGAAGGCCATTGACGCTCTCTACCAGTACGACACCCTGACCCGCCTGAACGACAGCCGCTTCGGCGACTCCGGCCGCGACGTGTCCAGCATCGAGAACTACATCCGCATGGGCAAGATCGGCCAGTCGTTCACCCGAGACGAGCGCGTGGTGCTGCTGATTGACGAGATTGACAAGGCCGACTCCGATTTCCAGGACGACCTCTTGGACGTGCTCGACCAGATGGAGTTCGACATCCTGGAGATTGACAAGACCATCCGCGCCCGGCACCGGCCGGTGGTCATCATCACCAGTAACGCCAAGAAGGACCTGTCCGACCCGTTCCTGGGCCGCTGCAACTTCCACCACATCGCCTTCCCCGACACTGCCTTCATGCGCCGGATCGTCGCGGCCCACTTCCCGGACCTCGATGACAAGCTCGGCCAGGCCGTGGCCTCCGCCTTCTACCGCCTGCGCCAGCTCCCCAACATCGAGAAGAAGCCGGCCACCCGCGAGCTCATCAACTGGATCCGGGCCCTCACCCTCGACCCCGACTTCAACCCGGCCGAGCTGGAGCGCGGAAAGGACCTGCCCTTCCTGGGCATCCTCTTCAAGAAGTCCACCGACCTGGAAATCGCCAAGCGCTTCATGGACAGCGGAAGGGTCTAGTTCCCGGGCAGCCCCGGCGGAGAGCGTGAGGGCCGGCCATGTCCAAGCAAACCCTGATGTGGATCGCGTTCAACGCCGCCGTGGTGGTGATGCTCGCGCTCGACCTCGGGGTCTTCAACCGAAAGGCGCACGAGGTCAAGCTCCGCGAGGCGCTCGTCTGGAGCGCGGTCTGGATCGCGGTGTCCCTGGCCTTCAACCTCTTCATCTATTTCGAGCTCGGCCGCGAGACCGCGCTCAATTTCCTCACCGGATACCTCCTCGAAAAATCGCTGTCCGTTGACAACCTCTTCGTGTTCCTCCTCATCTTCTCCTACTTCAAGACCCCGCCGCAATACGAGCACAAGGTCCTGTTCTGGGGCATTATCGGGGCCCTGTTCATGCGCGCGGCGTTCATCTTCGCGGGGGTCGCGCTCATCCACCGCTTTGAGTGGGTGATTTACGTTTTCGGCGCGCTGCTGCTGGTCACCGGGATCCGGCTGGCGTTCAAGAAGGACGATGACATCCGGCCGGAGAAGAACCCGGTGCTGAGGGTATTCCGGCGGTTCTTTCGAGTGTCTTTTGATTTCAAGGGCGGCAAGTTCTATTACCTGGACCAGGGCAAGTTTCTGTTCACGCCGCTGTTCGTGGCGCTGCTGGTGGTCGAGACCACCGACGTGATCTTCGCGCTGGATTCGATCCCGGCGGTGCTGGCCATCACCACCGACCCGTTCATCGTTTACAGCTCCAACGTGTTCGCCATCCTGGGCCTGCGCGCGCTTTTCTTCGCCCTGGCCGGGGTCATGCGCATGTTCCACTACCTCCAGTACGGCCTCGCCCTCATCCTGTCCCTGATCGGCGTCAAGATGCTGGCCTCGAAATTTTACCAGGTCCCGGTCCACATCGCCCTGGGGGGCATCGCGGCGGTGCTCGCCCTCTCCATCCTGGCCTCGCTGATCTGGCCGCCTCAAGGGGAGGATAGACCGGATGAAGAAAAAATTAACAAGGATGTCAAGGATATTCAGGATTAAAAAAGAAAGGGAATTTATCCTTGACATCCTGAACATCCTTGTTAATTTTTTCCGGTTTATACAATCCGCTCTCGCCCCATTTCTTGACACCCCTGCCGGCCAAAGCTACCATAACTATCAATGAATTTCGGACTCGGATACTCGGAGATCGCGGTCATCGTGGTCATCGCCCTGATCATTATCGGGCCCAAGCGTCTGCCCGAGCTGATGCGCAACGTGGGCAAGGTCATGGGGCAACTCCGCCGTGCCTCCGACGACCTGCGCCGCGAGATCCTGTTCTCCGACGAGGTCCGGAGCATGCGGGACAGCATCAACGACGCCATCAATCCGGCCGATCCTCCCCCGGTCCCGCCCAAGCTGAAGGTCAAGCCCCAACCCGAGGCCTCCGGCCCCGAAGCGGCCCGGGAAACAGGGACTCAGGCCCAATCCGATCCCGCCCCCGGGCCTGACGCCACGCCGATTGAGCCGAAATAGCGGTACTTAGCCATGGCTGACAAAGAAAAAACCGAAGCTTTGCCCACGGACGGCGAACCCGCAGACAAGAACCCCGAAGAGAACCAGGAGGCGGAGAAAAAGGGCGAAGAACTCGGCGGCCGCATGACCTTCATCGAGCACCTCGAAGAGCTGCGCCAGCGCATCATCATCAGCCTGCTCACCGTGGCGGCGACTTTCCTGGTCATCTATTCGACCGATGAGGTCAAGACCATCGAGGGCTACTTCATGAAGCCGCTCCGGGACGTGGTCAAGAAGTACGGGAGCTTCCAGTACACCTCGATGACGGAGGGCTTCATGTTCGACGTGAAGATCGCCCTGATCTCCGCGATCTTCGTGTCCATTCCCATGCTGTTCTACCAGCTCTGGGCGTTCGTGGCGCCGGGCCTGTATAAGAAGGAGCGGCGGTACGTGGGCCCGTTCATCATCGCCTCCACCGTTTCGTTCGCCGCGGGGGCGGCGTTTTTTTATTTCCTGGTGTTCCCGCTGGGGGCGCAATTTTTCGCGTCGTTCGCGGAGAGCGAATGGATCCAATTCAATCCCAAGCTCAGCGAGACCTTCTCCTTCGTGGTCATGATGGTGTTCGCCTTCGGGTTCGTCTTCGAGATCCCGCTGATCACGTTCATCCTGGCCCGGCTCGGGATCATCAACGTGGGGTTCTTGAACAAGAACCGCAAGTACGCCGTGCTCATCATCTTCGTGCTCGCCGCCATCTTCACCCCGCCTGACGTGGTCTCCCAGCTCCTCCTCGCAGGGCCGATGTGGGCGCTCTTCGAGATCTCCGTGCTCATCACTTGGATCTTCGGGCCGCGGAAAAAGAAGCCGGCCGAAGAGGCCGCCTAGGCCCCGGGCCTCCCCCGCTTTTCACCGCCGGGTTTGCACCGGAGAGGCCCAGAATTTATACTATTAGTTTTAGAGGATGAAATTGATGTCCGTACTGAGCTCTTTAAATAACATCGCCGTCAGGATCTTCGGGTCGCAGAACGAGCGCGAGCTGCGCAAGGTCCGGCCGCTGGTCGAACAGATCAATGATCTCGAGCCCAAGTACGAGGCCATGGACGATGACCGGCTGCGGGGCCTGGCCGGCGAGTGGCGGCGCGAGATCTACGGCGAGCCGTGGGAGGAGGCCCGGGACAAGAAGGACACGTTCACCGCGGACGAATGGGAGCGGCTGAAGCGAAAGCTCGACGAGCTCCTGCCCGAGGTCTTCGCGGCGACCCGGGAGGCGGCCAAGCGGACGCTGGGGCAGCGGCACTTCGACGTGCAGTTGATCGGCGGCATCGTGCTGCACCAGGGCAAAATATCCGAGATGAAGACCGGCGAGGGCAAGACCCTGTCGTCCACCAGCCCGCTCGTCCTCAACGCCCTGCTCGGACTCGGCGTGCACGTGATCACGGTCAACGATTACCTGGCCAAGCGCGACTCCGAGTGGATGGGCCCGATCTTCAACCTGCTGGGCCTCACGGTGGGCGCGCTCCAACATGACATTGACGACGCCACCCGCAAGCAGGTCTATGCCTGCGACATCACTTACGGGACCAATTCCGAGTTCGGCTTCGATTACCTGCGCGACAACTTAAAGCACCGCCTGGATGACATGGTCCAGCCCGACCCGCTCTATTTCGCGATCGTGGACGAGGTGGACTCGATCCTGATTGACGAGGCCCGGACGCCGCTCATCATCTCCGGCGAGGTGGACCGGGAGGACACCCAGGCCTTCGGTGAATTAAAGCCCGCGCTGGACCGCCTGGTGAAGAAGCAGAAGCAGACCGTGCGCAAGTTCTTCCTCGAAGCGCAGAAGCTGAAAAGAGAGAACGGCGAGGACGATTACGACTACAACTTCAAGCTGGAGCAGGTGCACATCGGGGACCCCAAGAACCGCGAGCTCTTCAACCTGATCGCCACCGACAAGAGCACCAAGAAGAACATGGAGAAGGTGCGGAACCAGCTCCGCATGAACAAGACCGAGTATGAGCTGAAAAAGGGCCTGCTCTACGCCCTGAACGAGCAGGACAACACCATCGAGCTCACGGAGGAGGGGCAGAAGGAGCTGACCGAGATGATCGGCGACGTGTTCATCCTGCCCGAGCTTTCCACGGCGGAGACCGTGATCAACGATGACGCCAAGCTGTCGCAGGTGGAGAAGGCCGAGCAGCTCGCGGCGCTGCAGCAGGACTACCAGCAAAAGAACGAAAAGCTCCACGCCATCAACCAGCTCCTCAAGGCCTACAACATGTTCGAGCTGGATGACGAGTACGTGATCGAGGACGGCCGGGTGGTGATCGTGGACGAGTTCACCGGCCGCAAGATGGAGGGGCGGCGTTACTCGGACGGCCTGCACCAGGCCATCGAGGCCAAGGAAGGCCTAACCATCGCCAAGGCCACCCAGACCATCGCCACCATTACGCTGCAGAATTATTTCCGCATGTACAAGAAGCTCGCGGGCATGACCGGGACCGCCGACACCGAGGCCGAGGAGTTCCACAAGATTTACAAGCTCGAGGTAGCGGTGATCCCGACGCACATGCCCATGGTCCGCACTGACAACGCGGACGTGATCTACAAAACGGAAAAGCAGAAGTTCACGGCGGTGGTGGAGGAAATCGAGGAGGTCTCGAGGCAGGGCCGGCCCATCCTGGTAGGCACGACCTCCGTCGAGAAGTCCGAGCGCCTCCACCGCATGCTCAAGAACCGCGGCGTGCGCCACAACGTCTTGAACGCCAAGTACCACGAGCGGGAGGCCGAGATCGTGGCGCAGGCCGGGGCCAGGGGCGCGGTCACCATCTCGACCAACATGGCCGGCCGCGGCACCGACATCATCCTGGGCGGCAACCCCGAGATGACGGCCAAGACCATGGCCAAGGGCGACGAGGAGCGCTACCAGGAGCTGCTGTCCCGCTTCCGCTCCTCCTGGGAGGCCGAGCACCAGGAAGTGGTCAAGGCCGGCGGCCTGCACATCGTCGGCACCGAGCGCCACGAGTCCCGCCGCGTCGACAACCAGTTGCGCGGCCGCGCCGGCAGGCAGGGAGACCCCGGCAGCTCCCGCTTCTACCTGTCCCTCGAAGACGACCTGATGCGCATCTTCGGCTCCGACTCGCTGGCCAAGATCATGGACCGCATCGGAATCGAGGACAACGAGCCCATCGAGCACCGCATGGTCTCGAGCGCCATCCAGCGCGCCCAGGGCAAGGTGGAGGAGCAGAACTTCGAGATCAGGAAGCGGCTCATCGAGTACGATGACGTCATGAACAAGCAGCGAGAGATCATCTACGGGCTCCGCCGCGAGATCATGAAGGCCGCCAGCGTGCGCGACAAGGTGGAGGCCGCGATCGAGGACGTGGCCGCCGACATCGTGTACGGGTGCTGCGACGAGAAGACGCCGGAGGAGGAATGGGACTGGAAGGGAATGGGACTCAAAGCGGCGCAGATCTTCGGGATCGCCATTATCTTCGACCCGGAAAAGCTCGATTCCACCCATCCCGACGACCTCATCAAGATGATCACCGACGAGGCCAACAAAGGATACCTCTTCCGCCGCGAGCGGATCGGCGATGAGACCTTCGACCAGATCGAGAAGGACATCTACCTCTTCAATATTGACTCGCTGTGGCAGGACCACCTGCTGGACATGGACCATCTCAAGGAGGGCATCGGGCTCGCCGGCTACGGCCAGCGCGACCCCCTGATCGAGTACAAGCGCGGGGCCTACACCCTGTTCGAGGAGTTCGAGTTCCGGGTCCACGCCGACGCGGTCCAGCGTGTCTTCCGCATCCAGCCCATAGACCCCAAGCAGGCCGAGCTCGAGCGCCGCCGCCGCATGATCCGCGGCATCAGGCTGGGCCGCGGCGGCCGGCCCCCCGCCGCCGCCGACGGCGGCCGCGAGCCCCTCCAGCCATCAGAGGACCAGAAGCCCGTGACCTACCGCCGCGAGGGGGCCAAGGTCGGACGCAACGACCCCTGCCCCTGCGGCTCCGGCAAAAAATACAAAAAGTGCCACGGCGCCTGAGGACACCCCTGCGGGTTGCAACCGGCTCGGAGCAAGCGGCGTCCCGGTTTCATCGCCCCGATTGCTCCTCGATTCCAGGTTGACTTTTCCACCGTCACCGGCTATGTATAAAAACAACGGCCTTGATTTCCGGGCCGCCAACAGCAGGGAAAAAATCATTGCTCGGGCGAATGCGAGAGTATTTTTTCCCTGGGCCAACATCGTGCAGCAGGGCATTCGACGTTTTAACATCAACCGATCAGGGAGGCGGACTATCCATGATTAGAGGGGAAACCCTTGTCGCATTGTCAGTCCAACTTTTTTCGTTGGCGCTGTTCTCAGGCCTGGCCCTGGCGGTTCCTGCCGAGCCCAAGGAACACACGCTCACCCAGCCCGACGGGAAGACGGTCACGGCGCGGCTGTGGGGCGATGAGTGGGCGAACGGCTGGGAAACCAAAAGCGGCTACACGATCGTCAAGGCCGCTGACGGCTATTGGGTGTACGCCGAGCGCAGCGCCGGCGGCGCGATGGCGCCTTCCCGGGTCCGGGCCACCGAGGCTCCGCCCCCGGCGCTCGCCCCGCACCTGCGCCTTGCCGGTCCGGCCCTCCAACAAAGTCAGCAGGCGCAAAGCGCACCGCCTCCGGAAATGGGCGCCCCCGCCGCAGGGACCGACAACCTGCCGGTCATCCTGATCAACTTCAACGACACCTCCACCACCTACACCGCGCCCCAGTTCCAGTCCCTGCTCTTCGGGCAAAATCCTCCCGAGGCCACCGGCCCCGGCAGCATGAAGCAGTATTACCAGGAAGTCTCCTACGGCGCCTTGAACTTATCGGCGGGCCCATCGGGGGCCGCCGGATGGTACGCCGCGGCCAACGGACACGATTATTACGGCAACGTAAACGGCACGGCCCGCGCCGCCGCCCTGGCCCGGGAGGCCATTATCGCGGCGGACGCCGCCATTGACTTCTCACAGTACGACAACGACGGCGACTACTTGGTGGACACGGTCATCATCGTTCACCAGGGCCGCGGGGCCGAGGAGTCGGGCAACAATAACGACATCTGGTCGCACCACTGGAGCCTGTTAGGGGCGGGCGTGGGCTTGGCGATCTTGGACGGCGTCATCATCAACGACTACGTCATCCAGCCGGAAAAATACGGGACTTCCAGCATGGTGGCCGTCGGCGTGTTCTGCCACGAGTTCGGCCACGCCCTCGGCCTGCCCGACCTCTATGACACCGATGACTCATCGGAAGGCATCGGCAACTGGGGGGTCATGGGCTCCGGGAGTTGGAATTACCTCACGCGGGGCGGAGACTGCCCGGCCCACATGAGTGCGTGGTCCAAGTACAAGCTCGACTGGCTCACGCCGGTCCGCACGGTGGGCGCCATGAGCACCGTGTCCATCTCGCAGGCCGCGACCAACCAGGACGTTCACATGCTCCGGGAAAATCCGGGCGGGGTGGACTGGGAGTCCTGGTCCCATTCCGGGACCGGCGAATACTTCCTGGTCGAGAACCGGCAGAAGGTCGGCTTTGACCAGGGCCTGCCCGCGCCCGGCCTCCTGATCTGGCACGTTGACGAGGCTGCCCCACGCGACGGCACCGCCAACGCCAACGAGAGCGGCGTCCGCCTGGTGGATCTCGAAGACGCCGACGGCCTCTTCCAGTTGGACCTCCATACGAACCGCGGCGACGCCGGCGATCCCTGGCCCGGCTCAGCCAACAAACACACCTTCGATGACTCCACCACCCCCAATGCCCATCTCTACGACGCTTCCTCATCCGGCTGTTCCGTGACCAACATCAGCAGCTCCGGAAACCCCATGACCGCGACCCTGTACTGCGCCGGCATGGACGATGCCGACGCTGACGGCATCATTGACTCCATCGAAAACACCTACTGCACCGGCGTCAACGATCCGGACACCGACGGCGACGGGCTCTGCGACGGCGACCGGCCGGTTTCCGGGACCTGTGTGGCTGGCGAGGACATTAACGGCAACGGCGTGGTTGACCCCGGCGAGACGGATCCCTGCGACCCCGACACCGACGGCGACGGCATCAACGATTACATCGAAAAAATTCAGACGCCCTGTTTAAACCCGCTCGATAATGACACCGACCACGACGGCCTGATTGACGGGACGACCGCGGGCGAGGATCAGGACGGCGACGGAGTGGTGGACCCCGGCGAAACCAACCCCTGCCTCGAAGACACCGACGGCGGCGGCGAGCCCGACGGATCCGAAGTGGCCGGCGGCCGCGACCCGCTCAACCCCGCCGACGACATCGCCCCGGAGACCGCGGCCTACGACGCCGGCAGTACCGCCCCGCGCTGCTCCACCGGCCGCAGTCCCTGTATCGTCCCTTCCTCGCTCGTCAACTGTCGCGACAGCTTGCCCGTCATCTCCGAGCCGAATCAGCCCAATACCATCAACACCAGCGCCTGCGCCGACGGGGACCAGGGCTTATACCACTCCGACGAGTCTATAGACGCCTTCAGCGTGACCAGGGTCGCCACCGGTTACTTCACCCCCAACTCCTCCGTCCGGGTGGATGCCGCCGTGTACTGCAGTGACCCGGCCAATGATTATTATTACATTTATCACACCGACTCCGCGGCCTCGCCCTCCTGGTCCCTCATGGCCTCCGGCACCTGTCCCGGCGCCGGCATTCAGACCGTCTCCGGGACCTTTAACCTCGGACCGTCCACCGGCGACCAGGCCATCCGCGTCGTATTCTCATGGAATACTTCATCCGCCGCCTGCGACAGCGGGGCATACACCGACCGTGACGACGTGGTGCTGGCCGTGGTCAACCCCTGCATTGACAACGACGGAGACGGCTACGGCCAAAACTGCGCCCTCGGGCCCGACTGCAACGACTCCGACACCACCATCAACCCGGGCCAGACCGAAGTAATGTGCGACGGCAAGGACAACGACTGCGACGCGGGCACGCCTGACGACACCGATGGCGACGGTGACGGCTTAAGCTACTGCGATGAGCAACTCTACGGCACCAGCGATTCCGACCCCGACTCCGACGATGACGGCATCACCGACGGCCTGGAAGTCCACATCTACGGCACCGATCCCGACAATCCCGACACTGACGGTGACGGCTTGAGTGACGGCGATGAGGTTACCACGCATTTCACCAATCCGCTGAGCTGGGACAGTGATGGGGACTATATCCCGGACAATTACGAGGTGGAGCATATGAGCGGGTCCACGCCTTTGGACCCGCTCGACCCGGCGGACGGCGACACCAACTTCGAG
>Ga0307379_10001652_pt1 | contig 34698 bp, 25 predicted proteins | sample UN2MG_FD_202237 | JGI IMG/M metagenome (GOLD analysis project Ga0307379, IMG submission 202237) | Soil microbial communities from Risofladan, Vaasa, Finland - UN-2 | ecosystem: Environmental > Terrestrial > Soil > Coastal area > Acid sulfate soil | place: Finland: Risofladan, Vaasa | collected...
GTCGAGCTCAGGCTTTAAAGCCGAGCTCACCAGCACTTTTGTCCCGTCGTTCAGGCACCACTCTTTCCTTCCCTCGTTGGGCACGCCGAATGCCACGCGCTTGAAAGAAAGGGCCACCACATCCGTGTGCATCCTTCTGCGCACAGGCTCTTCCACCTCGGCCAGCATCTGGTAGATATCATAGACAAAAGTCTCGCCCCGGATGCCGAGATATTTTTTCAGCTTGTCATAGGCTGCGGCCATGATGCCTGTCTGACGGGTGGCCCCGAAATCAATCGGCACCCGGTCCGGCTCGCGGCGCTCCACAGCCGCCAGCACGCGTTCCCGTGAATTCATAGTCCGATCCCTGACAGCTCAAATGTCAAGTGTAATTTATTTGCGCCACTTAGAAATGTGGAACCTGAAAAAAACCACGCCAACAGACAGTGCGGACTACTTCCCGATCGGTGTAGTCGTTTTATATCCAAGCTCCCGGTTTTCCAGCAACCGGATTCTGTCTCAAATCCCGAAGGCCCAGGTGGGGAGCTCCATCCTGGCACCTTTCGTAGGGTCCACTATCTGGTTGATTCTAAGGTCTCCGACCAGGTTGACCAATTGGTTGGCGGAGTCCTCATCCCTGCCGGTGAGCCTGGCCACCAGGGCCACCATATCCTCGGTGGCCTGCCGGGCTGCCTCGTCCAGGTCCTTGCCTGAACCCACGGTGGCCACAAACTCGGGACGCAGGATGACCGGACGGTCAGAGAGCTTGACAGGCGCCTTGCGGAAGCGGAGCAGCACCTCGGCTTTGGTCTCGAGCCCCTCGCCCCGGATCTCGCCGTCCCCTTGAAGGGCGTGGACATCACCCAGGCCCACCAGGGCGCCTTCCACCCGGGCGGTAAAAATAAGCGTCGCCCCGGCCCGGACCTCCTTGCAGTCCATATTGCCGCCGGTATCCTGGGGCGCAACGGTGTTCATTTCCCCTTGCGCCGGGGCGATACCGATCATTCCGATCATCGGCGACAGGGGCAGTCTCAGCTTGTCATCGAAATCCGCATAGCCATTTTTCAGCTCATAGATACTGCCTTTGGAATAGCCCCAGTCATCCACCCGGATCTCCAGCAAATCAATCGCCAGGGCATCCCCGGGCTGGATCCCCTCCACAAAAATGGGGCCGGTGCCTGGATTCACTCGGTCGCCTTTCTCGATCTTCCGGCGGGTGCCATCCCGTTTCTGATTATCCGTAAGACAGTCCAGGGTCTCTACAATTACAACCTCCCCCAGCTTGACACGATAATTGGGAGTCAAGCCGGCATGGAAGCTCAAGAAGTACTTATCGCGGCTCAAACGGCGGATCCCCTGGGTTTCAAACTCAGTGAATCCCAGATTGGAGCCCAGCCCGGCTGCTCTTGCGGCCTCAGGAGCCGCCAGAGCAGAGCTGGCGCAGGATGCGGCGGTGGCTGCAGCCAGCGAACCGATAAACTGCTTGCGGTCCATTGATTGTCCTCCTAAGTGAAGGGAAATTTGGATGTCGAGCAGAGCCAAACGGTTTAAAGGCTTCCAGGCAATCAACGGGTCAGGGCTACCCCTTTTTGCGCCCGAACCCGGTGAGCACAGCGACAATCATCAAGGGAAACAGGACAATACTGTAAAAGATGAAAGGCACTTCCTCGGTCCAGGGCAAGACCAGGGCAAAGGCGTAGCGCCTGGCCAGCTCGCTTTGAATGGCGCCTGCCGCAACGATCACTGCTGCATAAGGCAGCAGAAACGGGAACGAGCAGGAGATTGTATCCAGCAGGTTCGCAATTCTGTATGGATGGATGCTGTGCCTTTTGCGGAGCCTGTTGGCAAGCGGTCCCACTGTGACCATGGCGATCGTATTTACCGGAACGAAAATGTTGGCCAGGGAAATGAGTGCAACCACAGCCAGCTCCGTTCCGCGCACAGTGCGGGCAACAGTCCGGTTGAGCCAATCCAAGATCCGCTCAAGGAAGCCCCCGGCTTCCATCAAACCGTTGGCTGTGACCAGCAACAGGGTAAGAATCGAGACCGGCAGCATGGCCAGCGCGCCGTCCAGGGCGCTCCCGGCCACCGAGCCCTCGGAGGTGATGCGGAAGACCTGCTCGAGGGGGAAAACCCCTGTCAGCGGGCCGATAACCAGGGCCGAGGCTATGCCGAGGTTAAGGGCAGCCAGGAAATGATAACCGCTGACCGCAGCCACAAAAACGATAAGGCCCGGGATCAGCATGGGCAGGGCGGTCGGGTCTGCTGTCTCAGCCAGCAGGCGGCCGGCCTCTGCCGGATGGATCACCGAGTCGCCGCCGCCGAAAATAAAGAACAGGACGCAGGCGATTCCCCCGGCGGACAGAGAGTATTTGAGGCGTGAGCGCACCACCCCGCCGACATCGGTCTCCTGCGTGGCTGCGGACACGATGGTAGTGTCGGAAACCGGCGCCAGGTTGTCGCCGAACGCCGCACCGCTTAAAATAGCGCCCATCAGCGCGGCGGGATTGGCTCCCAGCACTATGCCTGCCGGGTACATCACAGTAGTGAAACCGACAACCGTGCCGAGACCAGTGCCCACAGAGACAGCGAAAAGAGAGGAAGTGATAAACACAGCCAGGGTGAATTCCCTGCCGGTCAGATTCAATTTCCAGCCGAGCCAGACTATGGCCTCGACAAGCCCTGAAGCAGCCAGGATCCCGGAGAACGCTCCAGCCCAGAGCCAGCAGACAACCGCAACGGCTGCTATACGGTTCGCCATCAGCGAGAAAACACGCTCGCTGTATTCAGTCACATTGTGGACAAACAACATGCCTAATGCAATACCGAGCATGGCGGCCACGATCATTCCCTCGACTACCGCCGCTCCCTTGACCACCAGCGTAACCGTGACAACCAGGAAGGTCGCCAGAGGCACCACGCTCATATACGCTCCTCCCCGGAAAGAAATCGGCCTCACCTGATCTGTCATCAGCGACCTCCAGTATTTTTATGCTCCAATTTTATTCACAGAAAAGACAGTTATCTAATAAACAAGGATCCCTATTCCTGGTCGGCCGGTCAATCGCACCTGCGCCTGTTCATTTCCGGCCAGGCAAACCGCAGCCTGGTTAAAAACGGTACGCCTCAGGCAGATAACGCTCGATCAGCTCACGGCTGAGCTCGCTTTTCTCGATAATTTCAGCTAAAAACCTGGCGCTCGGCCTGACCTTTCTTTCCAGGGTCTCATAGTCCACCTCGACCAGCCCGAATCTCGGCCTGTAGCCGCAGGCCCACTCGAAATTATCAAGGAGCGACCAGTGAAGGTAGCCGCGGATGTCGAATCCCTCGGCCAGAGCGGTCCCGAGCACCCTCAGGTGCTCGGAGATAAAGCGCACCCGCTCGTAATCATCATTTGTGGCCATGCCGTTTTCAGTGCAATAGAGCGGAATTCCAAGCCTCGCGAAGCGCTCGATAGCCCTGTAGAATCCCTCGGGGTTCCAGCTCCAGCCCATTTCGGTGACCCGCTCACCCGGGATGACTTTCGTGGTTTTCCGCTGGCTGCGGCTGTTCGCTCGCAGGTCGCAGTAGTAGTTGAGACCCAGCCAGTCAAGGCTGCCCGCAAGGTGCGGCACTATCTCATCCTCCCCGATCCAGGGGAAGCTGATGCGCCCTGTTGCCAGAGCGCGCAGATGCCCCTCAGTCCAGAGCCAGTCGTAAAGCTCGCAAAATAGCTGATCCAGAAAGTCTCCCACCCTGTGAGGCTGGAACTCGCTGGTAGTCATCACAATGCCCACCTGGCCTTGAGCGCTCGCGCCCTTGATCGCCGAGCAGGCTGCGGCATGCCCTTTAAGCTGGCCGGCCAGCACCCGGCAGGCCAGCTCCAGGTCCCTTTTCCCGGGTGGCATAACGCCCCAGAGCCAGCCCATAAGAGCCACCTGCGGCTCGTTGTAAGTGATCCAGAAATCCACCAGATCCCCGTACTCCAAGGCACAGCGCTCACAGTAGGCGGCGAAATCCTGCTCTGCACCCGGACGGCTGAAACTGCCCTGCTTGAAAAACCAGACCGGCTCTGTGAAATGATGCAGGGTGAGAAATATTTTTATCCCCCGCTTCTTGAGAGCTTCGAAAACCCGGCGGTAGTGGCCGATCTCCGCCGAATCGAATTTCCCCTGCTCAGGGCAGATGCGGCTCCACTCGATTCCCAGCCGGTGAGCGTTATGGTTCAGACTGGCGGCCAGCTCGAAATCCTCTTCGAAGCGCTCGTAGTGCCCGCACGCCCTGCCGCATTTCTCATTCCTCTCGATGCGGCCAGGCTCCTGCTCGAAAAGATACCACTGGTTTTTTGTATTGCCACCCTCGACCTGATATGCGCTGGTAGCAGCGCCCCAGAGGAAATTTTCCGGAAATGCCGCCCGGTCGAATTTTTTAAATGAAAGCATATTTTTTGCCTTGTGGTGAGAAGGTTTTTGGATAAGTCAAAAAAAGAGAAATGTCCGCTCAAAATAAAACTAGCCAAAAATATTTGAAATTTATTTTATCTAACCACTAATCCTGTATTATTCACAAAATTTAGTAGAAAGGAACAGGATTTCGGTCTTTCAAGCATTTGCTCCAGACCGGGCAAGAAGTCAGAAGTCAGTAGACAGAAGTCAGAAGTTTAAAAACACTGGTAATCATCTCAAAAAACATTCTGAATTCTGAATCCTGTCTCCTACTACGAAAATAAAACCCGAAGGGGATTATTTTCATCTCTTTCAGGGTGACGCGTAGCGTCATGAACGGCTGAATTCCAAAAGGTTATAAAAACTTATGCTTACTGTTTGTTCATAATGCTCTGGAGCAGCGACAAGTTTTATGAATAATCCGGGTAATCAACATAGTTACTTTGTTATTAAAAATGTAAGAGATATTCTTTTAGATCGAATTTGTAAGAATCTAGGCCTCGTCCTGAACTCTATCCGGAACAGGCGGCCCCCAAGGGGCAGTCAATATTCAACAATTTGTTCCAGCCAAGAAGTCATGAGTCAGAATAAAAACGGATAAATCCCCGCTAAACTTTTTTTCAAAGAGTGACAGGTAGTTCCCTTGATCGTATATCAGATTGGTAACTGCAGAAGGAAATGAAAAAAGCTTTACGATTCAGGTCATAAAATTGTTTGCATCTATCCGTAAAGGAAATTTTATTCTTCTTTTGGTGGCAAAAGAAGCAAAACCATTTCTTTTTAAACAAAAAGAAACAAAAGTTAATCCTGGCACTTAAGTCTTTTACTCCGCTTCGCCAAGCTCGCCTGCGCGCAGGAAGCCTGCGCAAAGGCCTGCCTGTGCACTGTACATCTAATATGGCAATGATGGAAATTACTTGTCTTCTACACGCTCCAGAAACAAGGTCCCCGGATTTCAGGGCTTCTTATAACCTCTAATTTCACCTGGTATGGCTTTATCATCCCAGGTAGCTGCACTTAAACTTCTTTTCGGCAGTTGTAAAAGCTTTTATCTCAGGGTATTTCAACCGTTGTCAGGTAAAGTAAGTCGCTGGCGCCTTAAATGTAAGAATCGACATCCGGTAAATCATTACTGTTTACTCAACTTATATCAATAACCAAGGTTAAAGCACATAAAAACAATATATATGGAAACTATTTAATGCTTTCTTTTTACTTTGTGCCTGTGTGCCTTTGTCACTTTGTGCCTGCCTGCACAGATACGAATCAGTTATTATTGAACCAGGCGACATCCACAATTTGTTGTCGATGTGGATAATCTAAGCACCTAAAGAAGTATGAAATTTAGAGGCGAGTGAACGGGTTAGTCAAGCGCTTTGACTTTGGAGCGCTGAACGGGCCATATTTTTCCGGCGCGGGTCGATTGCCGTAATCTGTTACAACCGGCAGAAAACAAAGATTTTTTATTGACTTTTCCTCCTCTTGAGCTAAAGCTTTCATACTGTTATGAGCGCTCTTGGAAAATTTTTTATCTTTTTACTGTTCTGGACTTTTTCAGGCCAGGTCCAGGCGCAGGAGCCCGGATTATCCCCCAGGCGGATCTCTCTGTCACTGGATGGCCCGGAACCGCCCGGAGGCCCGTACCGGCTGGCAGTGGACAGCCAGGGCTCCCTGTTCGTGCTCGACCGGGGAAGGGCGCTTCTCTACAGGTTACAGCCTGAGACAGGTAAGGTTATCTGGCGGATTGACGGGTCAGAGAGCGGGAGGCGGTTTATCGATCCAGCCTATATCAGCCAGCCGGATGGTTTTTTTATCTACCTGACCGATCGCGGAAGCCGCTTAGTGTGGCGCATAGACTACCGGGGAGAAATACGGGGAAGCCTGGATTTGCCGTTCGCCGCTGACCCGGTGCTGCTCGAGCTGGCCGCGGGCCGCCAGCTTGTGGTTTACGACCGCGCCGGAGGCCTGATTCACCTGCTCGATGATTCGGGCCGCCCCTTGTGGTCTTTTCCTGCGGGCGGGGGCCGTAAAACTTCGGAGCCGGCGGATATAAGCGTCTCGGCCGACGGCTCGACACTCTACCTCCTGTGGCCGGAAGGGCTCCAGATTACGACTGTCGATATTTTCGGCCGCACCGCTTCAACGATCCAACTGAACGCCGAGGATTTCCTCCCCCGGCGCATCGCCGCTGTGGCTGGAACCCGGAAAACCAACATTCTCTGCCTCACAGGCGCTCGGGGACCGGTCGTGAGCCTCGACCCCCTTACGCAGACAGCCCAAAAATTGCCGGATGGGTATGAACTGATCTGGGATATCGGGTCTGTGCCCGGTAAGCCGGACCTGCTTTATCTGCTTGTGGGGCCGGAAGCGGCTCTAATAGAAATCAAGCTGGAGACAGGCGACTGATGTGTCTGCAGCGAGGCCGGACCCAAGGCAAGCTCACCACCTCGTTCTACAGGCTTCTTCCTGCGTTCCTCTTGGCCGTTATATCGGGCCCCCCGGGCGTGTCAGCCGCCCGGGAAGAAAGCGGGCTGCCGCCCTCCATGGCATTTTGCGATACTCTCTTTCCAGGCCGGCAATATCTGACAATTGGCCTGCGCTCACGTTTTATCGTGGCCGGCTCGTTACGTCTTTTCTCTAATGACAGCCTCGTTTCAGACAGCCTCTACCGCCTGGAACCAGTCAGCGGACTGATTCGGCTCGATTCAACCCTTGCCGGCTCGAAGCTTGTGGCCTCATACCGCGCCTGGTCTTTCCTGACTCTCCCGGACAGCTTCCGCCTGCGCAATGAGTTTCCCGGTTCGTCAGCCCTCCCTCCCGCTGAAACCGACACCGCGCAAGGCCCTTCACGGGTCTCCGGTACTGCCTTTTACGCCGGCGGCATTGGCGAGGGATTCCGCCTTGCCGGTTTCGATATCAAGGGCTCGAAAAGCGTCTCTGTGGCTGGAGGCGGTGCAGGCAGGAGCGCGGTATTCGACCAGAATCTGATGCTTGAGATAAGCGGCAAGCTGAGCGCCGATACCCGTCTGGCCTTGCGCCTCAACGACCAGGACCTCCCGCTGATGGCTGAGGGCAGGAGCGCCGAGCTGCGCGAGCTCGATGAGATCTCGGTGACCCTGACAAGCCCTGTGGGCAGCGTTTCCCTGGGCGATTACGACTTTAGTCTCGGCAATTACAGCTTCGCCTCTGTGGAGCGCAAGCTCGACGGGGTCTCAGGGAGTCTGCAGACCGGCCCCCACAGGCTTGGGGCCAGCGCAGCCCTGAGCGGAGGCACCTATCGCAGCGTGCTTTTTACAGGCCAGGAAGGCCGACAGGGACCCTACCAGCTCACCGGCAAAAACGGTGAGCCGGTAAGAATTCTCGCCGGCACCGAGCGTGTTTACCTGAATGGGGTCATGCTTAAGCGGGGCCTGCGCGACGATTATGTTATCGATTACAACCAGGGAACCCTTTTTTTTACCGACCGCCACCTGATCGGCGCAGACCACCGGATCGAGGTCGATTACGAATACTCGAGCTTCACCTTTAAAAAAGCCCTCTACAGTGTAACCGGCGAAACGAAAAATTCTCTGGGAACTTTCCGCGGCTATTTCCTGCGGGAATCAGACCTTGAGGACAGCCCCCTCGCCGGGACCCTTACCCCGGAAGAAAGGGACTACCTCAGCCAGATCGGCAGCGGGCTGGACAGCCTCCTTCTGCCGGGTGTCCGCTACCTGGGAGGGGGCCGGGGATCTTACATCATGCACCTTACGGATACGGATAAGCCGTATTTCGAATACGTGGGACCCGGGGCCGGGGATTATGCAGTGTCTTTTCGCGAGGCAGGCCCTTTTCGCGGCTCATATATATTGGATCCATCCGGCAGTGGATACCGGTTCGTGGGCCAAAATCTCGGGGACTTCGAGCCGGCGGGCGAGTTTACTTTGCCTGGCCGCGAGGACCGCGCCGGGATAGCTTTCCAGCTCAATCCAGTGACTCATTTCAGGCTCGAGGGAGAGGGGGCCTTGTTGAAAAGCACTATCAACCTTTTCAGCGGCGCAAGCCAGCCGGTGAGGACTGCGCATAGGCTTTTCGCGTACCTGGATACCCTGGGCCTGGCTTTTATACCAGGGCGGCTTTCGCTCTGGGGAGGCGAAAACAGGGTGAAAGAAGGATTCAGGTTCCAGGGCCGGCGCTATGAGCCTGATTTCGAGCGCCGCTGGCACCTGGCTCCACTCCCGGTGGGGAGCCTCGAGTCCGGAGACTGCGGGGAAAGGACCCGCGAAGCCGGGACCAGGCTCGCGCTTCCGGCCGGTATCGAGCTTGGCGCAGGCTACGGCCTGCTGACACGGACAAACGGGGAAAGAGCGGACCGCAGGAACTACTCCCTGGGTTTCAACCCGAGACAGAACATTTCAGCAACCTGGCAGCGGATCAATATTCATTCGGAGAGGCTTTCGCCCGGCTCAACCGCAGAGAATGCTCTCACCCGGGCATTTCGCCGCCGGGACAACGCCGAGGCCTTAATCCGCCTGGGCATCCTGACTCCCCGCCTTGTGCTGGAACGCGAGGAGTCGACCGAGCCTGGGATCTCAGGCGAGCTTGAGGGACAACGGTACCTTGAGATCACCCAAAGGCTTGCAGCCAGGTTCTCGCCCCGTTTCGAGACCGGCCTGTCGTTCCTGAGCCGCGACACGGACTGGCTAAACGCGAGCCCGGCCTTCGGAAAACTCTTGAGATGGCGGCCTTACTCGATCTCCCGGGCGGGCCAGCTCGATTTCCGCTACCAGGGGCAGGGGGCGCTGCGCTTGAGCGGACGGGTCGGCCACAGGCAGCGGCGCTTCGAAAACAAGGACCTTTCCCGGACAAGCTCCACAGCAGGGCGCATCGAGCTTTTCGCAGGATCATTCACCGGCGCACTGCAGTCACATCTGGTATATGAGGTCTCCCACGGCTCAGCCCTGCGGAACAGGGTCGTCTATCTGCCCGAGAGATACCCCGATGAGGGCGAGTACCTCGTGGACGGCACCTATGTCGGCAAGGCCCAGGGCACCCACAGAAGAGAGATCCTGCCGACTGAGGTCGATCCCCGCCAGGGGGCCACCTTGAACCTCACTGCCCGTGAAAACCTCGATCTCAGTTCCCTGGTCGACTCATCCGGCAGCCTGATCAAAAGAATGACCCTGGGAACCACAGTCCAGCTTAACCGGGAAAGTACGATCGACAAAAGCTGGAAGCTTTACCTTCTTTTCCCCTCAGCCATTAACGACAAGGCGCAAGCTCTCATGAAAGCCACCCTGATCAATGCTGATTTTACCGTACAGTGGGCCGACCCGGCGGTGTTCACCAGAGTCGAACTCGTGTGGAACACCCATTTCGACAGCCGCTTCGAGAACGGATTCGAGGAATTCGGAGACAAAGCCTTAAGGTTCCAGTTTCGCATACCTTTAAGAGAGGACCTGGAATGGGACCCCACTGCATCGATCAGCCGCAGGCAAAGGCACGATCTTGCAGGCGGTGAGCGCAAGGTGAAAATCTCCGAGCTGGACAACCGCCTGATCGCCAGCCTCAACACGAACTGGCGCGCTTCTTTTAACCTCCTGGCCGCGCACTACGATGTTCCCGTGCAGGAGGCAAAATATTTCAAACTGGGCTCAGGGGGAGAGCTTACCAGGTTTATTGCAGGGAACGGCCGGATCGAGGCCGGGGTGACCCTTAACCGTATCTGGGGCACAGAGGGCGAAGATGTGCTGCTGGTGGACGTGCTGGGGAGCGCCCGCTCTGGGACAAGCATCGAGGCCACAGCCGCGGTCAGCCTGGAACCCGGCGAGAGGATGCTGCTTCACCTGCGCTACACCGGAAGGACCGATTTCCTGCTCGACCGTTTTATCCACTACGGCCGGGCGGAGATGAAATACTATTTCTAGTTTTCTTGGGTAACCCTGTGGTTTATTTAGTGATAAAAGACAATAAACCAAGATCTGGCAGCTCAAAGATGAAAGGCAGGAGGAAAATTTTTGCAGGAGGAAAAAGGATCAAGCCGGTCTGGCTGCTCCTTATGGTCATGGGTTTTCTTTCCGGCCTGCGGCTTTCTGTGGCCAAAAACCCGGAGTATTCCGGCCTGCTCCCGCTGAAAGCCGTCTCTTTAATGCAGTCCGGAGCCCTTAAAGAAAACGCTTTCCGCTCCCTTCTGCCTGACAGCCTGCCTTTGTCCCAGGCGCTCGATACCCTGGATGCAGTGCAAAAGTTCCTGCATGCCGGGCTCGGCTATCACCGTTCAGATATCAGCCGCCACGAGTGGAAGAGAGGCCCGGACGGTGTTGTGACAGGCCTCGAGCTGTGGATTGAAAAGGGTGTCCGGACAAGTCTCGGCAGCCTCAGGCTGCGCGGCGTGGGTCCGCGGGAAGAGGACAAGCTGATCGGGCTTTGCGGGCTTTCTCCCGGTTTAGCCGTTACCGATCGAACGGTCGGGAAAGCCCTGGAACAAATGGCGCGCTTCTATGCAGACCGGGGATATCCTTTTTGCTCAGCGCGCCTGTCCGCAGTGGACTGGGAGAGAGAGGACAGGCTCGCACTGACTTTCGAGCTCGAGCAGGGGAGATTCGTGAGGCTCGGCAGGATATCTGTCGAAGGGGCGAAAGAGACAAAAATTTCAGTAATCAAAAGGATCACCGGCCTGCAAGAGGAGGATCCTTACAGCGAAAAGCTCGTCACCGGGGCACGGGACCGGATTTTGAGATCCGGCCTGTTCACAGGGGCACAGGAGCCTGTGGTGACCTCCACAAACAATCCCTACCGGGTAGACCTGACTCTCAGGGTAACCGAGCGCCCATCGACCCGCTTCGAGGGGGCCCTGGGCACCGGCGGGCAAGGTTCCGCGAGCGGCCTGTCGGGTTTTCTGCGGCTCGGTTTCGACAACCTCTTCGGCACGGCCCGCTCCGCACAGGTCCTCTGGCAGCGCCCGAGAAAAGACTGGCTTTCCCTGCGGATCGCTTACAGCGATCCCTGGCTGGTAGAGCTGCCGCTCTCGCTCGATGCGGCCTACAGCCAGGAGGTACGCGACTCCCTCTATACCTCGACAGGCGGCTATCTCGAGCTCGGCTCGAACCTTACCGACCGGTTAAAGGTGGGGCTGGGAGCCAGCTATTCCAAGGCCAGTCCGGGAAGCGAAACCTACCAGGCTGCCGAAAACTCCACCTGCTGGGCGGTTAGCGGGGTGATCGGCTGGTCCAACATTCTTCATCCGGCAAACCCCATAGAAGGCCTCGAATTCAAGGGGCAGGCATCCGCCGGGAAACGGAGGATCGATACGGGATCCGCCCGCGAATTGAGCGCCAGAGTCAAGTTTGCCAGCTACCTGAGGGTCTTCTCAGTATCCCATGTCTTTGCGCTTTCCGGCGGTTTCGGGCTGGTTTCAAGAGGCCGGTCTACTCCACAGGAACTCCCCTATCACGCCCGCATACCTATAGGCGGCGCCCAGTACGGAGGCGATGGCCCCATGGTGCGCGGCCAGGCCGAGGAAGCCTACCGCGGCCGGCGCGTGGGCTGGATCAACCTCGAATACAGGTATGTGGTGGGAACGAACAACCGCCTCTTCGCCTTCTATGATTTCGGTGCGGTCCAGATTCCTGCTCCAGCCCTGCTAATCGGGAAGGGTGAATCTGTCAGCACCTGGCACACTTTGCGCCTGCAGGGCTACGGCGCAGGCCTTCAGCTCGAGAGCCGCCTGGGACTGATCAATCTTGCCGTAGCCTTCTCCCCGGAAAGAGGTCTTGGAAATGGAAGACTGCACCTTCAGCTTATTGAAACTTTCTGAACCAGGCCCTCAAAGAGATTTTTACTTGTGATTAAAAATTCTTCTTTATATATTAATTAACTATAATTATGGGTTTAAAGGTCATTCAGAAGTACAAATAGTGGAGGCCTGGATGTCCAATGAAGGCTCAATGTCGATCTGGATCAAGTTAGCCTTGCAGCTTGCCGGTGAGGCTGTAAAGCGGGTGGGAGAAGTGGCCCGGGCAATTGAGACCCAAATGGCGCAAACCAGTTCCGGGAGTCTGGAAATTTCCGGTAACTGGGAATCGAAGATTCTGGACCTTGAGAGAGAGATCGAAAAATTTTACAAGGTTCAGCTCGCTGAAATGGGTATAGATGCGGTCATGTTAAGCAAAGAGAGCGGGAGCCCAAAGGTGGAGCCACGCTGTGCCCCCGAGGATGACCTGGACCGTCCGATATACTTTGTCAGCGACCCTATCAACAGCACCTTCCTCTACAGGCGCGAAATGCCGGTTTACTGGTATACCGCTCTGGCTATCTATACACGCTTTCCCAAAGAGGAGCTCGCCGAACCGCTGGCCGCCGTAGTAGCCGACTGCTTAACGGGAAAACTCTATTTCTGTGACTCGAAATGCAGCTATGAAGGCCGTTTCACTGCAGAGGGCCGGCTTGAGGAATCAGACCTGATCATTCCCAATCAGACCGACAAGCTCTCCGAGGCCATCCTTGAGACCTATCAGATAAAAACGGAGCACATACACCCGATTATCGAAAAATACAAGTCTATCTTTCGCGAGGTAAAATTCATCCTGCCCAATGGCGGTCCCGGCGGGTTCTGTGATGTAGCGGCTGGTACTGTGGATGTCTTTTTCGACTTCAAGCCCCCCCGCACGGATATCTTCCCGGGCATTGCCATTGCCAGGAAAGCCGGCTGCAAGGTCTCCACTTTTGAAGGCTATCCGGTTAAATTCGAAGAGAAAGTGGAAAAACGTTACAATAATGTGGTCTGCTCTGCCAATGAGGCTTTGCACGAGAAAGTTCTCAAGTTATTGAAGGCCAATGGCTTCTCGGACAATGTGGTAATCGAGAAGGGGTGATTCAATGTTCGCCTCCACGGACTTTTTCGACCTTGACCAGGCCCCTTTCCCAAAGCTTTACGAAGGCATCCGGTATGTCTGGGAGGCCATCCCCAAAATCGAGGGATTTTTAGAGGAAAATCTTGTACCCGGGGTGGACCGGTCGGCCGAGGTGAGTCCGGGAGCCTTTATCGGTGACCGGGTGCAGATCGGGCCGAAGACTGTAGCAGAGCACGGCGCCGTGATTCTCGGACCGGCTGTGATCGGCTCAGGCTGCCTGATACGGGCGAACGCTTACCTCAGGCAGAATGTGATCGTGGGAGACGGTGCAGTTCTGGGAAACAGTTGTGAATTCAAAAACTGCGTTCTGCATAATGGCGCCGAAGTTCCTCATTTTGCTTATGTGGGAGACAGCCTTTTAGGGCATAAGGCCCATTTAGGGGCCGGGGTGATAATATCCAATCTCAAGCTCACCTGGGAGACAATAAAAGTCAAGGGGTCGCAGGGCGTTATTGACACGGGTCTGGTCAAATTCGGCGCTGTCCTGGGAGATCATACTGATATCGGCTGTAACAGTGTGCTTAATCCCGGCACATTGATCGGACCCGGTTCGATAGTTTATCCAAACTCCTCCTGGCGCGGGGTGCTTCCGGCCCGACACATCGCCAAGTTGAGACAGACTTTCGAGATTGTCGAGCGAAAAGATTGACCTGAAACAAAACCAGGCCTGAAGCCACAACTCTTTTTCCAGCCGCAAGAATATAAGCTCACTATTCAAGCCTGCTTCCGATATCAGGGAACCTCGATGCCTTAGCTCTGCGCATCGTGGACACGAGAATCAAGAAACATAATTCAAGGCATTAAGAACAATGGCAAAAAAAGACCTTCCAAGAAACATCTTTCAACCCGAGTCCGAGTGTTTGGACCGTAAGGCCCTGCGCCGTCTTCAGACCGAACGCCTGCGCTCGGTCGCTGACTATTGCTACAGGAGAATCCCCCACTATTGCAGAAAGATGGATCAGGCAAAAGTCAAACCGTCTGATATCAAAACTCTGAATGACCTCAACAAACTCCCTTTCACCACCAAGGATGATCTACGCGACAACTATCCTTTCGGTTTTTTTGCCGTGCCGTTCAAGGATGTAGTTCGCATTCATTCCTCCAGCGGCACCACAGGTAACCCCACTGTCGTGGGTTATACGCGGCATGACCTCGATCTCTGGAGCGATCTCTGCGCCCGTTTTATCACCGCAGCGGGTGTGACTGCGGAAGACAAGGTTCACATCTCGTTCGGCTACGGCCTTTTTACCGGCGGTTTCGGCCTGCACTACGGCGCGGAAAGGATAGGGGCCACTGTAATCCCGGTCTCAAGCGGCAACACGCGCAGGCAGATCAAGATCATGCGGGATTTCGGCTCTACGGTTCTGGTCTGCACTCCGAGCTATTCCCTTCACCTGGCGGATACGATGCGTGAAATGGGTGTGGACCCCACCCAACTCGGACTCAATATCGGTCTTTTCGGGGCTGAACCATGGAGCGAGGGGATGCGCACCAGGATCGAGAAGAGTCTCGACATCCACGCTACAGACAATTACGGTCTGAGTGAGGTTATCGGACCGGGCGTGAGCGGCGAATGTTTTATGAAAGACGGGCTGCACATTCAGGAAGACCACTTCCTGCTTGAGCTGACCGATCCCGAGTCTCTCGAGCCGATAGAACCGGATTCAGGCAAAACCGGAGAGATCGTTATCACCACCCTGACCAAGGAGGCCCTGCCGCTTATCCGTTACCGCACAAAAGACCTCACCTCACTTACCACCAAACCCTGCGTGTGCGGACGCACCACTATGCGGATGTCCAAGATTTCAGGGCGCACGGATGATATGCTTATTATCAGGGGGATCAATATCTTTCCGAGCCAGATAGAGTCTATGCTGCTCGAGGTGGACCATGTGGAGCCGCACTATATGATAATCGTGGACCGCAAGCACAATCTCGACCGGATCGAGGTGCAGGTCGAGGTACGCGAGGAACTGTTCCACGATGAGATGCGCCGGTTCCAGGAGCACCGCAGCAAACTCAAGCATGCTATTGAATCGACCCTGGGCTTGAGTATTGATCTCAAAATGGTCGAGCCGATGACACTGGCGCGCAGCGAGGGCAAAGCCAGCCGTGTAATCGATAAAAGGAAAGACACAAATGGAATTTGATAAATTTTTCAGCAAATCGGGATCGCGGCTGAAAAGCAGCAAGATCCGAGAGCTGATGAAGCTTGCAGGCGTGCCCGGGATTATCTCCATGGCTGGCGGAATGCCGGACCCCGAGCATTTCCCCTTTAAGGAGATAAAAAAAATCATCGAGGCCTGGGATGCCGCCAAACAAGCCGCCGCACTTCAGTACGGGAGCACCAGCGGCTATCCGCCCCTTCTGAAAGAGATCCAGAATTATGTCGCTGCCGGCGGGGTAAACTTTGACGGCCAGGCGGTCTTGCCCACCACCGGGGCCCAACAGGCGATCCAGCTTGTCACGCGCGTTCTCTGCGACCCGGGAGATATCGTGCTGGTCGAGGTGCCCACTTTTATCGGAGCGGTAGCGGTTTTTATCGGCTACGGCGCAAAGCCCGAAGGTGTGCCCATGGACAGCCAGGGTCTTATCCCCCAGGCTCTGGAAAAGAAGCTCGAAGAGCTGAAAAGCGCAGGGCTTAAACCCAAGTTTCTTTACACTATACCGAACTTCCAGAACCCCTCGGGCCTGACAATGAGCCAGCAGCGAAGGGATAAAATCTACTCGATCTGCCGCCGTTTCGACCTGCCTGTAGTAGAGGATGATCCGTATTACGAGCTCTATTTCGAGGGCTCGGCCGCGGATTACAGAAATATCAAAAGCCGGGACACGGATAACCGGGTGATCCTGCTCAATACTTTCAGCAAGATTCTCTCCCCGGGCTTGCGGCTGGGCTGGATGGTGGGTCCAGAGAAGGTGGTGGCGGCCTGCGAGCTGGCCAAGCAGAGCGAGGACGCCTGCTCATCGAGCTTCAGCCAGGTAGTGGCCTCGGACTATCTGGCCCTGGGATGCGTGGCCGAATATACAGCCAAAATGCGCGTGATTTACAGTGAGAAGTGCCGCCTGATGCTGGAGCGCCTGGCAGCCGAGATGCCGGAGGGTGTAAGCTGGTCTGAGCCCAGAGGCGGGTTTTTTGTCTGGGTCAGCCTGCCCGGGAGCCTCGACAGTGAAAAACTGCTCATTGAAAGCGTCAAGCACAAGGTGGCCTTTGTCACCGGCGCCCCGTTCCATGTTGACAGTCAGGGGGCCGACAAGCTCCGTCTTGCTTTCAGCAATCCGAGCCGCCAGGAGATCGAGGAAGGGATCAGACGGCTTGGCGGGGTGATTCGCAGCATGCTCGAGGAGGCGCAGTAGTCTCGTCATCTGATACGTTTCTAAAGATTCGAAACCCGCACCCGCAGGCGCTCCCTGATCTAATTTCCCGGGAACCAGGACAAGTTTATCAAAAAAAACATAACAAATAAGAGGAGGAGCCAGCATTGGGAGATATAGTTTCAAAATTCAAGGATATGGCGCGCAAGGAAAACCGGACTATCGTGCTGCCTGAGTCCACAGAGGAGCGTATGCTCAAGGCGACCCGGATAATTCTCGATGAGAGGATCGCCAGAATAATCCTTTTAGGGGATGAAGGCGAGATCAAGTCTGCAGCGCGCAAGGCAGGGACAGATGTGAGCGGGGCAGAGATTGTCCCTTTGGGCGGCACATCTCAGGCCAGGGAGCTGGCAGAGAAGCTCTACGAGCTCAGAAAACACAAGGGGATGACTGCCGAGGTCGCAGTAGAGACTTTGAAAACCCCGATGTATTATGCGGCGATGATGGTCAAGGAGAATCTGGCGCACGGATATGTGGCAGGCGCCCTGAGCACAACCGGCAATACGCTCAAGCCCGCCCTGCAGATAATCAAGACCAGGCCCGGGATCAACGTGGTCTCGAGCTACTTTCTGATGGTCCTGCCTGACAAACACTGGGGAGTGGACGGCTGCCTGTTTTTTGCCGACTGCGCCCTGGTGCCTGATCCAAACGAAAACGAGCTGGCCGAGATCGCGATCACCACTGCGGATTCTTTCAAGACCATGCTCCAACAAGAGCCGCTGGTGGCCATGCTCAGCTTCTCAACCAAGGGCAGCGCCTCTCATCCCCTGGTGGATAAGGTGGCCTCAGCCACGAAAATAATCTCCGGAAAACGCCCGGATATCAAAGTGGACGGCGACCTGCAGGCTGATGCGGCATTGATCGAGAAAGTCGGGGCCAGCAAGGCACCCGGAAGCCCTGTGGCTGGACGGGCGAACGTGCTCATTTTCCCGGACCTCAATTCCGGCAATATCGCCTACAAGCTGGTCCAGCGTCTCGCCGGAGCCGAGGCTATCGGGCCGATAATCCAGGGCATCGCCAAACCGGTGAACGACCTCTCGCGCGGCTGCTCTGTCGAGGACATTGTCAGTGTCACTGCGATCACCGCAGTCAGCTAGCCGGCCTCTTCAAGCAAATAAAAAACCCCGGGCCAGCTTTGGGTCCGGGGTTTTTTTAGTGTTCAGGCAATGATAAATTCTAGCCAAAGATATTTGAAATTTATCGTAATCTATTCAGTTGATCGATCTGAGATCATTCTCAATCTGTTTTTCAGGAGAATTCAGTAGACAGAAGTCAGGAGTCAGAATATAAAATTCCCACACCGCCCCAAATAACATGCCCCGGTCTTTTCTACCATGCTTCGGACTCAACGTATTTGGGACGGGGACTACTGACTTCTGACTACTGACTTCTGTATTCTTGCTTTGCTGTAACTCATTGATTTATGAGACTTTTCGCAATTGTGAGAGATAATCTCTCAATTTGAAATATGTAAAAATCTAGCTTTGCGCCAGCAACTCCCTGATAAGCTTCACATCCTTTTCAAGCTGCTCAGGGCTGTTATCAGGATTGAACTCAAAGAACCCGTAACCATTAAAATCCTTTCTTTTGAGTCTGCGCAAAACCTCGCCCCACATTTCACGGTAATCTCCCAGCGGCAGTGGCTTTTCTCCATCGTTGTTCTGAATATGGATATTTACCAATTTCGGGTAGACTTTCTCCAGGTTGCCGAGACTTTCCGCATAGTCATTCGGATGCACTGCCTGCCAATAGGTATACATATTGGGGTGGCCGATGCCCTTGAGGACTTTGAGCGCATTGTCCCCGCCCTGGGTGGGGGTGTTGTCGTGGAACTCGAAAGCGACCTTGATATTTTTTCTGGAAGCCGCCTCTGCAATCTCCCAGGATGTGGAAGTGATCTTCTCAAACTGCCCGGGAGTCATTTCATCCGGGAGCACCCATCCGGCCCAGACACGGATAGTACCAGCGCCAAGGAGAGCCGCGGTCTCGATCACTGGCGCAAAATTCTCCGGCGGGTGATCCAGGACATTGAAATAAGAGCCGTAACTCGGGATGGCGATCCCTGCAGCCCGGCATTTTCCGACTATCTCCTTGACCCTCGAAGCGGGCGTACCGGGCGGCACGTGAATATCTCCGCCCCATTCAATCCCCGCAAGACTGTTCGCCCTGGCAATCTCGATAACCTCCTCGGCGGATTTTCCGCGAAATGTTACGCTGCAGAGTCCTAATCGAATCAAAATAACCCCCCTTGTAAAAAATTTCAGAACTCCCTTCAGGTTGCTAAATTCCGCACAAATGTCGGCAATTTATCGTTTCTTCAAATCATTAAATGAGATCTTTTAAAATCCCAGGCAAAAGGATAATATTCGTTCCGCTAGGGGCGGTCCGCGAACCGCCCCTGCAATAATTCATTGATTTTTATAGCGTTATAAAAATCAAGCAATGCTTTTTAGAATGAAATGATAACATTTTCCAAAGATTTCCAGCTTTTGTACCGGTTTTTATCAAGCCAATAAGAACTGAGGATACTTAAATCAATCTGTTTGAAATCGTCCGCCCTGTCATTCAGCCCAAGCTGCCAGACCCAGGCCGCATGCGCACTGACCGGTGTGAGAGTCCGCCTGGCTACGGGCTAGGCCGGGCTCTCAAAGTGAGAAACAGGCTGCATGATACCTCTGCCAGCGGTGATGTCCTGCCACGCTATCCCGATTTTCCGGACCGCATAGCCCACCTCGCGCAGGTAATCCCCGTAGCAGGTCAGCCAGTGGAATCCCTGCATGTCCTCCAGGAGCTTCCGCCAGTCCCCCTCGATCTCGACATCGATCTGTGAGCGGCAGATCGGGTGGAAAGGATGGTCAAGGATTTTTCCCCTGAACCCGAGCCATTTTTTGGAGCTGAAACTGGGAGCCAGGTTTGTGACAACCTGTCCTTTGCTGAACTCGACCTTGGGAGCTGCGCCGTAGTCAGACTCGAAGTGGGTGAGGATTTTCGCCGGCTCCAGGTCCCGGCCGTTCATTCTCCTGGGAGCCGTGCAGTGGGCGCAAGTCGTGACACCGTCGTGGGGAGTGCAGGGATCGTGCAGAAAAACCGGCTTCCCTGAGATATACCGCAGGAGAATGCCGGCAGGGATGACCACGAAATCCGACTCGCAGAACGCCATCAGCCCTTCATCGTTGATCAGGCTCAAAGGCATGCAGGCTGTGGTCTGAGCTATGGGCATGATCGTGGTCATGCACTGCTTGACTGTAATGGCCGGGGCCTCCGCTTCATCCATCAGCTCCCTGAAAACCTTTTTCAGCACGAAAGCGTTGACCAGGAAACTCTTGTCAGTGTGCAGGGAAACACCCTTCTGGGCCAGATACTGATCTGTCTGGCGCCGGGCTTCCTCCATGGTTTTCCGGTCCCCCATCGCTTTCTTGATTACCGGCTCCAATTCCTCGTAGGTCACTGTTCTGATATCGAGCTTCCAGATATCCCTGGCCGGCGCAGGAAGGCCCCAGTTCCACACGTTTCCCCAGCTCCCCGGGCCGCCGATCGCTACGATTCGCGTACCCAGAGCGTTTTTCAGCCCGTAAAGCGACCGCAGGCGCCAGAGAACCTCTGCATAGTCATCCACCACGATGTCCCAGACATCCATGCCCGGCTGCCTGTACTCGTCTGTCCTCTTGCGCAGCATGTGGGACTGGGCGTGCAGGTATCCGCCGTAGATCGGGCCGGATTTATGTCTCAGAAACATTACATTAGGTTTCTCCGAGGCGGCAAGGGTTTCGTAATTGTCGCAATCGTACTCCCCACTCGCCCAAAAAGTGAGAATCATGTCGCAGTCGCTGTCTCGCGCCTCAGCGGCCTGCTCGACAGTTGTCACCTGCGCCACTGGCAGGATCTCCATTGGAAAGTCCGCTTTTGAGGACAGCTCTTTCAACTCCTGTTCGATCTTCCTCTTTTCGGCCTCCACATCGCTCCGGCTCTGCAGCCCGCCCCAGCGCCGCCAGCTCGTGGCCTCCTGTCTCTCGTGCAGCTTATAAATAAGAGCCGGTTTGACCCTGAGAGGGCTGCCGATCGTGAGCATGCTCTTTGCGGGAGAGACTTTCCCGGAGCGGCACGAGCTGGCGATCACGGCAGGGGCCACCAGCCCAGTGACTTTCAGAAAGTCCCGTCGATTCAGGTTGTTGTTCATGGCAAAACTCCTTCGATCTTTTTTTTCAGCTCTTTAGCTGCGGACCCCATGTGTCCGCCCGAAGGTTAATATGTTTTGGTCAGGCCAGGGCGCACCCGCAGGTGCCCCTTTTCTGACACGGGGATGGTATTTTTTATGAAGACTCCAGCGTTGTTAAGCAGATAATTTAACCAGCTACAGAAATTTAATTTGAATTTTGAGTCCTTGCTGTTTTAATATTTTATTTGCAGGATGAGCTCTATCACATACTTTGCCTCTCTGTGCCTTTGCCTCTCTGTGCCTTTGCCTCTCTGTGCCTTTGCCTCTCTGTGCCTTTGCCTCTCTGTGCCTTTGCCCCTCTGTGCCTTTGCCCCTCTGTATGCCTTTGCCCCTCTGTGCCTTTGCCCCTCTGTATGCCTTTGCCCCTCTGTGCCTTTGCCCCTCTGTGCCTTTGCCCCTTTGCAGCAGCGGTTTCCAAACTAAAGCGTTTTTTTAAGTTTTGTCAAGGTTGAGGGACTCTCGGTCTCCAGGTCTTGATTTTCCTCTTCTTCTATACCATATTCTTGATAACAGCAGAAGTTGTTTGCCTTTTGACACTTAATAATTTTCTCCGGGAGTTGGTTGTCCAGATCGAGCGATAAAGCCATTGTCTGCGTGAGCGGCGGCATGGATAGTTGTGTCACTGCAGCGCTTGCAGTCCGCGAGTGTGAGCGCGTTTTTTTCCTTCACGCAGACTACGGTCAGCGCACGGAAACAAAGGAGAGGGAATGTTTCGAGCGTCTGGCCGACCATTTCGGAGTCGCCGACAGGCTGATCTGCAGTCTCGGGCATTTAGGCGCGCTGGGCGGCTCAAGCCTCACGGATCAGAATATCGGGGTAGCAGAAGCCGAGCTTGATGCGGAAAATATACCCACGAGTTACGTGCCTTTCAGGAACGCCCATTTTCTGGCCCCGGCTGTAAGCTGGGCCGAGATTGTGGGGGCCGAAGTGATCTATATCGGTGCGGTGGAGCAGGACAGCTCGGGCTACCCGGACTGCCGGCGGGAGTTTTACGATGCTTTCGAGCGGGTGATCGAGCTGGGAACCCGTCCGGAAACCCGGATCAAGATCAGCACGCCTCTGGTTCAGATGAAAAAAAGCGAGATCGTGCGCTTGGGAATAAAGCTGGGAGCACCTTTTGAGCTGACCTGGTCCTGCTACTGTTCGAGCGGACAGGCCTGCGGCAAGTGCGACAGCTGCGCGCTCAGGCTCCGGGCTTTCCGTGAGGCGGGTGTCAAAGACCCCTTGGAGTACGAGACCGGAATATTCTGATTGAAGGTTTGAGAAATGATTTTACTTCCGCAAAATCCGATCCAAGAAGAAGAGATGGTCCGGTTCAGGGAGGACGATAAGCTCGAACAGCTCTGCCTGGATTTCGATGAGGACTGCGTGCTCTGTGAATCCCCTCCATTCGGCTCCTTTCGCAGGTGCTGGGACTATGACCGCACCACGGGCTTCTGTCCTTTCTGCCTGCCCAGGGATTAGATCCTCAACCTCCGACCAGCTTCAGGAATGCTTCCTCCACCTCTTTCATGTTCTCCTGCCAGACAGCTTTTTTCTCGATTAATTCCAGGTTTATTTTACATGCCTTTTTCTTGAGCTCCTTTTTTTCGAACACCTGCACCAGGAGTTCCGAAAGCCGCCCGTAATCCCCAGGAGGAAAAGTGAGCCCATTCCTGCCGCTTTCGACCCATTGCCTGTTACCCTCGATATCAGCTACTACAGGGAACAGACCTGTGGCCATGGCCTCAAGGAGCGAGACCGATGTGCTGTCCGAGCGGCAGGTGGAGACATAGATATCGGCTTTCTGCAAACACCCGGCGAGTTCTGTATGCGCCAGCGATCCCCTGAAAGAGATTCTTTCCCCCATACTGTGAGCATTACTGAAAGCCTCGAGTGATTCCCGCTCGCTTCCCGCTCCGATCAGCTCGATCTCGAAATTCCAGCCGGCCTCCCTGAGGATCACCGCAGCCCGCAGGAGGGTCTCCAGATTGTAGAGCGGTTCGAGCCTGCGGGTCGAGACGATCCTGAAAGGACGGCCTTGGCTGCCGATACGGCTCTGCGGCGGATGAGCTTTTTCTTCCGGGGGATGGAAAAACGCACGCTCGACCCCCATCGGCACCTCGAGAATGCGCGAGCCCTGGACTCCCATATTCTCCAGAGCGGATTTGAGCACTGCCGCATCGCAGGTAACAAGACCGGCGGCCCGCAGGGCGAAACGCGCGCGCAGGCTATGGAAAAGACTCTTTTTTGCATTCAAGAGCAGGTCCGAGCCCCAGACACTGACCGCCAGAGGGCGAGCCGTGGGCACTAGCGAGGCCAAAAAGGCGTATCCCGGCACATAGTGGGCATTCACCAGCCGGGGCCTGAATTTCCTGATCAGCCTGGGGAGCGAAAACGTAGCCAGTGGGTATTTGATACCGTTAACGGAGGCACGGGAAGGCAGAATGTATTCATCTTGCGCTGACCCGGCACCCGCTGGCTCCAGTGTCACCAGGGCTACATCGTGGCCGCGTTCGCGAAAGTAGGAAACCCAGCGTTGGGTATGGATAACATTGGCGCTTGCCAGTACTAGAAGCCTCATCCTTTTTCCCTGCTGTTATCAGAGATCTGTCTCATTCAAGTTGGGAAATATCTGATTTTTCTCCGGGTCTTTTAAAAAAGATAGCGGTCTGTTCGAACAAACTCAAGTGTTAAATTTTTACTCCAGCCAATAGTTTTTCAACCCGTATTATTCATGAATCATGCAGATCAGTGGTCTGGTCCAGGGGACTTGGGGGTGGCGGGCGCATGAAATGCGCACCGCTGCGCTGGAAGCGCAGCGGTCTGTGCGACTGAAGTCGCACAGCCGCCACCCCCCCTGCACAGGTTGAGGAAATACTTGCCTATAACTGCCCTCCATGCTCCACTGTGCATTTTATTCATATTCCGGATTAAGCGTCTCTTTTCAGAACCGATCCTCTTTTTTGAAAAGAGCCTGGAAAGTCTCGATTAAATCCCTGATATCCACGATCCGGGGAAGGAAAAAATCCCGCCAGTCGATTTTACCAATCCTCCTGAAAAGCCCCACCGAGACAACCATCTGCAGGGTGTAGCTCGCAGTGCTTGCCAGAGCGGCACCCAAAGCGCCGTATCTGGGGATAAGCAGCAGGCATAATGCCAAACCCAGCGCGAAAGAACCGGCAACAGAGAAGCTCTGATAGTGGCGGCGGTCCACCCCGGCGAAATAGCTTTCAAAAACATTGGCCGCACTGACAGCCACTACACCCGGAAGAAGGGCCAGCATTGAGGAGGATGCAGGCAAAAAAGAAGCGCCGAATAGAATCCGGATCGCTGTTTTCCCGAAGAAAAACAGGACCAGGGCCACCAGGACGCTCAGCAGAATAGTCATCCGCGTGGCGCGGGGAAGCCTCTTTGCTCCTTGATCCGCGCCGTCAGCAGCCACCCTGGGGAAAAGGTTCAAATGCACTGACATGGGCACATGCCAGACAATCTCGGCTACTGCCACAGCCACAGCATATAAACCAACCTCTCGCGGACCGGCCAGTGCGCCCAGAAGAAATATATCGAAACGCTGGTTGAAAGTTACCAGTACCCCGGCGGGGTGGCCTTTCAGGCCATAAGCCAGGCTTTTCCTGAAAAGCGGCCAGCCCTCGAGCATTTCACTTTCAACGGTTAACCGGGCCGCATTGGAGGAACCTCTGATCCAGGCCAGGCCCAGGGGAACGACAAGAGTCTGGGCGATCAGAAAGGCCGCCAGCGCACCTGTCAAACCGTAACCCAAAAAGCCCACCAGGATAGACACAAACACCAGCACGAAAAGGCTGGTAAAAAGATAGACGAGATTGAACTTGACAACACGCTCGAAACCGAGCAGCACAGCCATGACAAAATAACGGGAAAGCACAACCGGAATAAGCGCACAGGAAAGCCAGATGAGCTTCTGCGGCAAGCCCGGCATCGCCCCTGGAGCGACGAACAGGAGATAAACCGTGACTGCAAAAATAGAGATGACCGGGATGACTGCGCCACTCAATACAGCGACCGCCCGCAAGGTTGTTTTCCGGCTGCTCAAAAGGTAAGTCTGGGCAGTATCTAGCCCACCGAGCATAACAAAGGCGACCATCCAGGGGATCACAGTGAGCAGGGTATAATTTCCCTTGCCCTCGACCCCGAGCAGCCGGGCGAGCAAGACCGCGGTGGGGACCTGCAAAGCCAGGGTTGTCAAGCGCAGAAACAAAGTCCGGGCGCTTCCTGCAGCCAAAGACGTGTTCATTTTCCCTTCCTTGCGCTTTGAGAGGGAGATTTAAAACTGAAAGCATCGACCTCTTGCCGCATCCGCTCCTCGAGGCCGGGGATAAGTTCCTCCGCCGTGCGCAGGGCGCCCCGGGAGAGCTTCCGCCTGAGCGGCTCATCGCTTAAAAGCCCGAGGATTTTTTTACCCAGGTGGTCCAGACTGCGGTTTTTCTCGAATCCGACCAGCATCCCGTTGACGCCGTCCTGAATCAAGCTCCCGGTGTGCCCGGTATCCAGGGCCACAACCGGCAGACCGCGGCACAGCGCTTCGAGCACCGAATTGGTGAGGTTCGTCCGGTCCGAGGTCGCCACATAAAGGTCTGCGCATTCATAATGCCGGCCAAGATCGCTATTTTTGAGCGCTCCGGTGAAAATCGCCCTGACCCCGAGACTTGCGGCCAGCTTTTCGAGATACTCCCTCTCCGGACCGTCTCCCACGATCACTGCCGCCACGGGTACCCCGCCGGGGAGCCGGGCCGGCATCTGACTGAGCATCCGCTCGATGTGCTGCTGGGGCCAGAGGCGCGCTACGCGCAGGAGTATTTTTGCCTCTGCCGGCAAGCCAAAGCTCCGGCGGTATTCTTCAGGGTCGTAATTTTCCCCAGGCGAGGCTCTTTCCACCCCGCAAAGAAGATGCACGATTTTTGCCGCGGGCACTCCAAGCCGGCGGGCGGCCTCCTCTCCGCCTGAGCCGTCATTGGTGATCACCCAGCGGTCCGCTTTGAGCTTGAAAGAGAGCGTTTCCTCGAACTGGGCGATTCTGGCCCATGCAGAGAACCCTTTCATTCCAAGAGAAACGCCGAAAAGCCGGACAACCAGCCTGACTCCCCGCCTCAGGGCAATAAGGCGCGCGGCTGGAACAGCCAGGTAACCATAAGCTGCGACCACCTGGGGGCGGGATTTACGGGCAGCCGCCTGTCCGGCAAGAAAAGCGGACATAGTAAAAGAAAGAGAGGAAAAAATTCTCAGCAGCCAGTTGACTGAAAACAATACCGCCCGCAAGGTCAAGACATGCCACTCCTTGCGGTCCCGCAAGCTAGCCGGCGCCTTAATTGCCAGGCTCCGGCCCGGCCAGCGGAATGAAAATCCTTCGACCCCTTGAGGAAGCTCATCCTGCAGCGGACTTTTTCCTGCGGGATACACCAGGACCACCTTGGAGAATCCACCCGCAAGCGCTTTGAGCGAGAGATAAAAGTCCGGGCTGCCCTTGCCCGGCCCTAAGGACCAGAGCCTGTCCCAACTGTAGATCACGAGGATCCGGCTTCCGGTGTCATTCATTTTTGTCCTCGACTCGCCGGTAAACCGCGAGAATATTGCTCCTCAGAGGCCGCAAGGCTCTGGGGCGCGTAAGGACTGCAAGCGCCAGAAGAATGAGAAAAAGCGCACGGGAGTGCCAGTTGAGCGCTTCCACGAACTCGATACGCTCAAGCTCGAACCCCGGCGGCGGGCAACGCAGCCTTCCCGGCGTGTTCCACAGGTGAAAGGCGGGAAGGATACTCTCCCGGTCTACGCCGAAAAGACGCACGATCAGAAGCTTTTTAATGCTCTCCGGCAAAATTCGCCCCAGCGCCACCTGCGGAGAAAGCCTGTTGGTGGTAATAATCAATATCCGGCCCCTGGAAGCGAGCACCCTGCGGCACTCAGCCCAGACTTTTTCCGGAGCGCTGAGATGCTCGATCACGAATCTCAGGCAGACCAGTCCCACAGAGCCCGAGCGCACAGGCAGGGCGGCCAGATCAGCCCTCACAAAGGGAGCGCAGGCTTTTCGAGGAGCGCAAGAGTCAATGCCTGCACCATAGGCAGAGCCGCGGTGTTCGGTGATAAAATCGGTCTCCCCGCAGCCCAGGTCGAGCCAAAGGGTTGTGTCTTCGAGCAGTCCGGCGAGAGTGCGGTCGTAAAGCTCCCAGCGGAAAAGCTCGCCCGGCAGGCAACCGGCGGCGAGCCTGCGCGCCCAGAGCTCGTTGGTATCCTCCCTGCTCAAAGCTCAGGCCCTCCGGATCCCGCGGTAAAAGAATGCCCTGGACCAGGCGCCCAGCCTGAAAACGGGCGATGCATAGACCGCGCTCAATCTTTGGTAAGGCCGGGCCCCGAAACTCAGCTTGAAATGCTCGAGCGATGAGGCTCCTTCAGGCACAGCGCCCAGGTCCACCTCTGCGAGGCCCAGCTCGAACGCTTTGGCGATTATGCCCTGGTACATCAGGTTATTCGGCCTGGCTGCGAAGGTGGATTCATCCGCTCCGTAATCCCAGAGCCAGAGCCTGCCTGCATGCACGAGGCAGACACTGAAAACCGAGGGGCGGTCCTGGACCCGGACCATGAACACGCGCACCAGCTCCGGCTCATCTGTCAGCGGCCCCCGGGGATCGAAAAGCAGCCTGTAAAATTCCTCGCTTAATAGCGGGCCTGGCTTTCTATGGCGCCTGGCGGTGAGCCGGGCAAGAGAATATAACTCAGCCGATTCCGCCTCAGAGACAGCCTCCTGAAACCGCGCCCCCCGCATCACGGCCTGCCTGTTCTGGTTCCGGACCGAGTCTTTAAGGGAGGCTTCCCAGGTCTCGAAACTGTTTCCCGCCAGCCCGACAGAAAAGGACTTCTCGATTCTCAGGCTGAAACCGAGTTTTTTCAGCGCCTGGATGCCGGACGGGTTATCCTGCGGGAAGGTAATCGACAAGCGGCAGGGCAGCCTTTCGGCTCCGGTACGGCCGGCCCAGGTCCGGATAAGCTTTTCGGCGACCTGCGAGTCAGCGCCTGGAGCCAGAACCACTCCAGCCGGGGTACCCCAGGGCAGGGCGTGGGACTGGCGGCTGAAGCGGCCCTGGCTGTCCGCATAAGGCAAGCCCCCTATGATCCCGCCATTTTCCAGGGCCAATATTACTCCCACACGCCAGCCAGGATTGGCCTCAGAGACCAGTTTCAGCCAGGCATAGCGGCAGAAAGGACTCACCGTGCCTGAGATATCGAGCAGCCGGTTCCACAAAGATTTTTCCAGGCTGGAGAGCGGATAATCCTCGATCTTCATTCCGGCAGGCTCCGCTGCTGCAAGGTTGCCGCATTGATTCAGGGGCAGGGAGCGTGCCGTGCCCCCAGGCAAAACATTACCGTAAAGGTTTTTCCCGCATTAGAGATCTATCGTGGTGCTTATTCCGGCTAGCGGATAAGCGCCACTTTGCCGGACATTTTTTCGCCGCCCGGCGCCGAGGCCTGGATAAGGTAGACCCCGCTGGCGCATGGGAAACCGTGCTCGTTTGCGCCGTCCCAGAAAAGGACTTCTCCTGCTGTCTGGCGCGCCTCGAAATCTTTCACCAGCTCGCCGCTTACTGTGAAGATCAAGACCCGGCTGTATCTGGGCATCCCGCTCACCTTGAGCAGGGGCTGCTGCGAGAGGCGCCATGGGTTCGGGGTGACTACAAGGAGCGGAGTTCCTCCTCCCGCTGCAGCAGCACGGGAAAGAGCGACCGCGCTCAATCCTGCGCCTGTCGCGGCCCACAGCACGCCCTTCTCGCTGTCAATGGCGATATCATACACATCATCCGAAGCGAGCAGGCTGTTGCCGCGGTTGAATACAATCCAGTCGGTCTCGCTCTCGAAACCATAGCGGAATATGCCGCTCTGGGTGGCAAACCAGGCCGCTGCCACTCCCTCGAAAGCGATCGCTCTGGCTGCCAGCCCGGCAAAGGAAGGGGGCTTGACCTCCTTGTAGGCGAACTTGCTCTCATCCCCGGCATCCTGCTGGAAATTAAGGAGAACCACCTTGCTCGCGGTGGCGATCCAGAGGCGGTTTACCCTGTCCACAGCCAGGTCCATGATACCCACTTCACCGACTATATTTCTAAAACTCACCACATCGCGCACACCCCCACTGCCCGAGATACCTCCCGGAATTACTGCAAGACCCCTGTTCAGGTAGCCGATCCATACATTCCCCAGGCCGTCGACCTCCACTGTCTGCACATTGCGCTCGCTCAACTGGCCTGCATAGCTTGTAAACTCGCGCTTCACTGGATCAAAGTACTCGAGCCCCCCGGGCTGGTCCTGGTTGAAAAGGCTCCCGACCCACATGCCTCCGGCTGAATCGAAAGCCATATCGCCCCGGATCACTCCCATCGAAAGCTTGGTCTCAAGGGCAGTGTATGTTTCCCAGCGGTCGTCTGCAGGGTCGGCCGTGCCCCGGTCGTCCAGGATATTGAACCCGCCGCTGCCTATGACCGTGGGACCGAACCAGGTCCCGAGATATATCCGGCCGTCAGGGGCGGAGTTCACTGAGCTTATCATGTTCATCAAGAGCGAGCTGTTCTCCTCTGTATATAGGGTCCAGGTCTTTCCGTCATAGCGGTTCACGCCCACATCCCAGCGCGGGGTGGAGGGCGAAGCGCTCGAGGTCCAGACAGTGCCGCGGCTGTCTATTTCCACCCGGGTCAGAACATTGTAAAGCGGCCCAGGCAGCACGAGGCTCCGGTAGCCTCCCCCGGCAAGCGGCCAGTAGATCCCGGCCTTGGCAGTGCCCACTGCAGCCGCCCCGGTACCGGGCACTAAAGGCCCGATTACTGTGGGCCTGTCCGGGAAAGGCTCACTGAAGGTCCACCGGAGAGCGCTGTCGAGAAAGTACAATCTTTCCCCCACAGCCGCGGCCAGTACAGGCACTCCGCTAAGCTCCAATAAGCGCAGCTTCCTGATAACAGACCCGGCGAAAAGCACCTGCACAGGCTCGAAGCCCTGACCCGCAAAGCGCATGAGACTTGTTTCGCTGGCTATATAAATCCTGCCGTCCGGACCTGTCTCTACCTCAGGCACTGAAAGCGAGCTCAGCCCTTCCTCTGTTCCATAGCGGGTAAAATCGCCTTTCGCATCCATGCGCCACACTCCGGAGCTGGTGGCGAAAAACACGGAGCCCTCCGCATCCTCGGCAATATCGTAAACCGCAAGCTCAGCCAGGATAATACTGCTTCCGCGCTCCGGCTCGATATAATAAGGTCCCACTGTAAACTTCCTCGCTCCACGCAGGGTGCCGATCCAGACAGAGGGGGTCCCGGCGCTGAGAGAGCTGTCCGAGAGTGCGAGGCAGTAAACATGCTCGTGCGGAACGCCGTCAAACACACCGGAGTTGGCCCATCTGCCGGCGCCTTTTGTGCTCAGGATGACCCCGCGGTCCGAGGTGCCGGCAAGGAGCCTGCTGTCAGGGAGGATCAAGAGACTGGTGAGATCGGTCGAGGGCAGGCCCTCGGCGCGTGAAAATACCTGATACAGCTCGAGCTTCAAGTCCACACGGACCAGCCCGCCGCCGGTGGCATACCAGAGCGCCTCGCCTGACGGCTCGAGCTCCACAGCACGCACCTCGTTGCGGTTAGCGAAATGCATCCATTCCGGCCTTCCTGTCCGGGGGACGAGCAGCAAAAAAAGCAGAAAAAACGCCGGAAACAGCCGGAACCTTACCGGTCGCCAGCCGATTGTTTTATTTCCTGAGACGGTCTGAGCCAGTCTTACCTCCCTCTTTGCGCGAGGGTATCCCTTTGGTCTCTTTGGGCCGGTAGCGAAAAGTCCGGTTTCCACGGCCGGGTAGAACTGAAAGCCCCGCCTCATTGACCACCCCGCTTGAAGCCACGTAATAGGAGCTTTCAGGCACAAGAGGCGAGCCGAGTTTCAGAACCAGTCGCCGCCTGTCGGTACTGTCCAGAAAAACCGAGTCAATGGCCAGTCCGGCGCCCAGGCTGTCCGGTGTCTTAAGCTCGAAAGCGGCCTCCGCGATCCCCCGTACGCTGTCCAGCAGATCATCGAAAGCGAGTATCACTGTAACCGAATCCGGAGTAAGCACAGAGCCGAGGAAAGGCGGCGTAGTGTCCGCCAGAACAAGCTGGAAGTTAATTTTCAGGGGCTCGAAAATCAAGTCGACCACTGAATCAGCCCCTGCCTCGCGGGTGAAATCGAGCTGGGAGTTGCGGTTGAGGTCCCGGAAAGTAAGGAGACGATAGGTTCCGAGCGGCAGGTAGGGGAAAAGATACTTTCCGGTCGAGTCCGTTTCAGTGTCGAAAACAAGGCTCGTGTCCCCGAGAGAAGATGCAAAAAGAACCGCCCCGGCCATCAGCGAGTCACGCCAGGAGACCTGGCCCTCTATCCTGCCGGGTGAGAATGTGCTGCCAGTGGAGAAATAGCTGATAAATCTCTCCGCTGATTTCACCCTGTGCAGATCAGTCAATCCAGGCTGGACACACAGACTGTAGGTGATTTCATATCTCAGCGGGCGCTCGGGCTTAACTTGCAAGCGGCGTCCGTCCCACTTGAAAAACAGCCTGCCTGCGGAAGGTGAAAGCTTGACCAGGCGCTCGACCTGCTCTTTTCTCACCTTTTCGGTGAACTCGATCTTGAGCTTCGTGTCCACTGCAACCCCTGTGCTGTCTGTTGCCGGTGTCACTGAGGCTACCCGTGGAGGCTCGATATCCTCAGGCCCGCCCGGGGGCACTGCCATGCGGGCGCAAGAGATCGGGAAAATAACAAGCAGGCCGATTAACAGACACCTGTGGCTCATGCTCAGCTCCCTTGAAACTGCCGTTTCTGAAACAGCCCGAAAAGCATAAATATACCTGATTAATAATCCGGGGCGATACCGGTCCGGGAAGAACAATTTTTTCCAGCCATAGCAAAATAAAGGATAACAGTCAATGGGGCAAGCAAACGTGCTGTGGCCTTAATTATCTTGAAAAAGACACTAAAAGGAGTATTTTAGAGGTTTGACTTATGGTCTGTCACTTTCGCCGGTTTAACTCCTTCACCCGTTACGGAGTGCCTCCCAAAATGAGTGAGCAGCAGAAAAAGAAACTCTTCAAGCTATTACTTTTCCTTTACGCTTTCGCCTTCCTGATGAGCAATGGTCCGGGAGTGCTGCTTGTTAACAAGCCAGTGCTGGCAGCCGGCATTCCGCTCCTTTATCTCTGGGCTTTGGGCTGGGCTGTCATCCAGATCGGGCTGATCCTGTATGCCTATTTCAAGCTCTGGCGGCACGAGCTGGATGACCAGGAGGCCCTCTCCCCTGAAAACGGGAAGGAGGCCCAGCCATGACCCCCCTCATAATCATTTTCCTTTACCTCTGCGTATCTTTCGGGATCGGCGTCTTTGCCTGGTGGCGCGGCAGAGTGACCGCGGATGATTACTACATCTCGGCGCGCAGCCAGGGCTACTTTGTCACTGCGCTGGCGATCATGGCCACCTTTTTCAGCGCTTTCGCCATGCTCGGAGCTCCCGGCATGCTGCACCAAGGCGGCATCGGTTTTATCTTTTTCATGCTCAATGTGCCGATCTGCGGTGCTCTGATCTGGATTATCGGCAAACCGCTCTGGAAGCTGGGCAAACAGTTCGGCTATATCACCCCGAGCGACCTGGTGGCCGATTACTTCAAAAGCGACACGCTCCGGGTGCTGATCGCGCTCCTGGGTATTATCTATGTCATCCCTTACGCAGTGCTGCAGTTCAAGGGCGGGGGATACCTGTTCGAAGTCATCACCCAGAAGAGCGATGTGCACCTGGGATTTTTCGCCCTCTCCGGGGGCCGGATCTCCCTGGGCCCGATAACCACCAGCACCCATATTTTCGGCGCACTGTTATTGGCCTCGATCACCATGATTTATACGATCATGGGCGGTATGCGGGCGGTCTGCTGGACAGATGTGTTTCAGGGCGGGCTGCTGGTGATCGGCATGCTGGTGGGCGGGATCATTACGATTTATTTACTGGGCGGGGTCACAGGCCTTTTCGGGCAAGTGGCGGCGATCCAGAGCCCGGCAATCCCCGAGGGCAGCTTTATCACCCTGCCGGGCCCGGCGAAGATGTACCCGGTGACCATGATTTTCACTTTTGTCCTGGTGGCGAGTTTTGGGACCATGGTCTCGCCCAGCCAGTGGATGCGCTATTACAGCGCCAAGGGCCCGGACGCCCTTCGAAGGAGCATGATCATTTTCGCAGTGGTGCTCACAGCCTGCTACTTTTTCGGCACTGCCTTTATCGGACTGGGCGGCAAGGTGCTTTTCCCGGATGTCACGCCTGATACGGTTTATCTAGAGATCGTGGCCAACTACCTGCCGCTGGCTCTGGCGAGCTTCTTTGTCACTACGATCATGGCTGCGGCGATGAGCACTGCCAATGCCAATTTGCACGCCATGAGCGCCCTGGTGACTAAGGACCTTTATGGCCGCTTCCTCCGCCCGGGCGGAAAAGCAGGCCAGAAAGAGCTGGTCTGGGTCGGCCGGACAGTGATCACGCTAGGGAGCGTCATCTCGCTCTGGATCGCGCTGATGCCTGATATCGGGATGATCGTACAAATCGGGTTGCTGTCCATGGCTGTCTCGATGCAGATGTTCCCTGCGCTGATCGGGCCGCTCTACTGGAAGGGAGCAACCAGGGCTGGCGCAGTGGCTGGAATACTGCTCGGGATGCTTGTGCTGCTTATCACTTTCCAACCTTCCTGGTTCGGAGTGAGCGCATTCGGCAGGAGCCCGCTCGGGATCCATTACGGGTTCTGGGGTTTTGGGGTTAATATGATTGGCCTGTACCTGGTGAGCAAGTTTACCAGCCCGCCGGTTGCGGAAACAATCGAGAGGTTTCACCAGGGTGTGAGTTGATTCTGTGTACATGATTTCATAAATATTGTGACGTATTATAATAAAACCGATCCAGATAATTTCATTGGTAGGGGCGGGTTTCAAACCCGTCCTTAATGAGCGGGATTAACTACAGTTTAAGAACCCAATGGCCGGGGATAAAACAAACCTCTATCACCGTCGTTCGATTCGCCTGAAAGGTTACGATTATTCACAACCAGGGGCCTATTTTATTACGGTTTGTACCCAAAATCATGAATGCCTGTTGGGGAAAATCGTAAAGACGGAGATGTTGATAAATGCATGGGGAGATGTTGTCCAGGAATGTTGGTATGATTTACCCAACCATTACGCTGGTCTGGAATTGGATATTTCCGTGGTGATGCCTAACCATGTGCACGGGATTATCGTGCTGGCCGATTCAAGGAGGAGGGCGGGTTTGAAACCCGCCCCTACACCTGGATTGCCCGAAATAGTCCGGGCGTTCAAGACATTTTCCGCCCGCCGCATAAACCGGATCCGGAGCACTGCCGGCGCGCCATTTTGGCAACGTGGTTACTACGAACACGTAATCAGAAATGAAAATGAACTCAACCGTGTACGAGAATACATCATGCAGAATCCTTCCCGCTGGTCCCTGGATCGTGAGAACTATGAACGTAAGGGTAAGGATGAAATAGAGGATTGGTTGTACCTTGGGGCATAGAATTCATTCTTTCTGCCCGAAGGATACTTTTGTAAGTTGTACCCGCCGGAGGACGCCCGCTTAGTTGCCTCTGCGGACTCGCAAACTATGTATAAAATACCTCCCCGAACTTTCGAACTATAGATTCTTACAAATTCACTCTAAGAGAATATCTCTTACATTTTTAACCACAAAGACACTAAGACACAAAGGGCTTATAAAACTATTCGTTTGATACCATCTTTGATAACCGGGACATTGAAATTGA
>Ga0307379_10001653_pt1 | contig 34678 bp, 29 predicted proteins | sample UN2MG_FD_202237 | JGI IMG/M metagenome (GOLD analysis project Ga0307379, IMG submission 202237) | Soil microbial communities from Risofladan, Vaasa, Finland - UN-2 | ecosystem: Environmental > Terrestrial > Soil > Coastal area > Acid sulfate soil | place: Finland: Risofladan, Vaasa | collected...
AAAGGAGCAGATTTTGGAAATCGTCCAATCTGATTTGACAGATTCACGTTAATCCGCCTGCGAGGCCTGGGCAAAAGTAAGAGATTTGCGCTTATACTGAAAATGCCTCAAAACCCTTCCGGTTGCATTCAAAAGCCAAATCTGCTAATGATCTGAACCACGCGCCAGTGGCCCGAACAAGGTGGCCTCGCCTTCCCAGTGGCGGGTAATGGGTCACCGGCATTGAGCCTGCTTGCTGGAAATGCTCGTTTAACCACAAAGACATTACACAATATGCGTCTCTCACTCATAGGTATGGCCGGATCGGGCAAATCTTACTGGTCTCGCATGCTCTCCAGGCAAGGTTTTACGCGTTTCTGCTGCGACGACATGATCGCGGAGAAGCTTGCCCCTGAGCTCAAAAGGCCGGATGGGGGAACTATGAAGGTGAGTGAATGGATGGGGTTCCCCTATGAGCCTTATTACGAGGAGCGTGAATCACGGTATCTGGCTTACGAAATAGAGGTTATGAGTGAAATCCTTGAGTACCTTGAGCAAGCACAGAATATTTGTGAACAAAACATCGTCATAGACACCACCGGGAGCGTGATTTACACGGGACATAAAACCCTCATGGAGCTCCAACGATTGACAACGGTCGTTCATCTTGAAACACCGCCTGAAATCCAGGGACAACTATTGAAAGCATATATACTGAAACCACATCCCATGTTGTGGCAGGACACCTTTACCAAGAAACCACACGAATCCAACAAACGGGCCCTGGTACGCTGCCACCCAAGGCTGTTCTCTAGCCGTCAACGTTTGTATGAGCGATATGCGGATGTGACCTTAGACTACTTTGCCCTGAGAAACAAGAACTTCAGGGTAAGCGATTTCTTACGTGATGTGGAAGTGAGGAGTAAGGACAATTGAACGGAAGGAACTGATTGGTGAGCGTACTCGAAATAACCCTGGTTCATGCCTCTCGGGAAAAACCATTGCCTCAGCGGACGATTGGAGGCTTTGCGGAGCGGTGAGCTGTGGCCCGGGACGACTCGTCGTTCGATTGCGTTACCCTATTAAGGAGTGCAGGTATGGACAGATTAAAGGAGATCTCCGACAGGAGAGATGCGGCTCATGAAAAACTCCTGGCACTGAAGTCGCGGGTATACCAGGCGTTTCTGGAATTGGAGAAAGCCGCCTTCTCCGATGGGGCCTTGCCCAGGAAAACCAAAGAGCTTATTGCCGCGGGAATCTCGGTGGTCGTTGACTGTGAATCCTGCATGCAATGGCATATTCAGCAAGCTGCAAATGCCGGGGCATCCATGGAAGAGGTATTGGAGGCAGTTGAGGTGGGAATCGAAATGGGAGGCGGCCCTGCCACTGTGTCCGCGAGATTCGCCCTTGAGGTCATGGAAGGCGTTTTTGAACAGTGACAGGCCCCCTCATGGTTAGACCTGCCGGGCGCCCTGCGGTTTCCCCTTGAAACACGAGGCAGGAGAACGGCCAGAGGCGATACCCGTCTGGAGCCTGAGCACAGCTCTTATTCGTGAATGCTTAAGGAAAATCCATTGCCCAAGGTGATAGAACCTCACATTTCGTGAGAATAGCACAGAATGCTTCGCTAAAACGTCTAGAGCCCCTTTAGTGGAGACATCCTCACGTGGAACGGGGGATTGCCTGAATCCACATGTTAAACACAAACTGGAGTGTGTCTATGAAGATTCGAACTGTCGCCTGTGTTGGTGCCGGACTGATAGGCCAAGGCTGGTCGACCCTTTTCTGTTCAAAGGGCATGGAGGTGACGCTCTATGACGTCACGGAGGACATCCTTCATCGTTCGCTTGATCACGTGAGTTCAAGCCTTCGGTTTCTGGAGGCAAGCAACCTCCTGAAGCCAGGTGAAGCTGCTGCTGCCCTTAAGCGGATCAAACCGACTACAGACCTGGCCGAGGCTGTTGCAGCTGCCGACTACGTTCAGGAGTCCGTTCCTGACAACTACGAGATCAAGAAACGGGTCTTCCGGGAAATGGACGCACACGCACCTCAACACGCCATACTGGCAAGCAGCGCCTCGGGATTGCTCATGACCGAGATTCAGAAGGTCACAAAGAGGCCACAGCGCTGTGTGTTAGCCCACCCAATGCTTCCTGCTCACCTCCTTCCACTGGTCGAAATCGTCGGTGGTGAACAAACCTCCCCCGACACCGTAAGAGCGACCCGGGAGTTTATGAAAGCGATGGGGAAAACCCCCGTTGTCCTGAACCGGGAGGTACCTGGCTACATCGTAAACCGCCTGCAAGCAGCCTTGCTGCGCGAAGCAATTGATCTCGTTGACAAAGGCATAGCAACTGCAGCAGATGTGGATACGGCCTTCCGCACCGGAATAGGCCCTCGTGATCCTTTGCTCGGCCCTTTCCTGCGCATTCATCTGGCAGGAGACGGCATCGAACGGTTTTTCGAGCATTTCTCTCGCTCTTACCAATATCGGTGGGAGACCATGGAGACGTGGACCTCTATCCCTCCGTCAGCAGTAGAGGCGGTTGTGCATGGCGTCAACGAGATGGAGGTTGTGAAGACAAAAACCCTGGAGGAGATTAAGCAGTGGAGAGACGAAATGCTGGTTAAGATTCTTAAGGTTCTCAAAGAAACCTAGCATAGTTTCGGCTGTTCATTGGAACTCGGGTTATAGCTGAAGAAACGACGGCCAATTGAATATCTTATGAAAGCCCTGAACACAGTTACTCTCTTGTTGATTGCTGCGGTTTTTACTGGTTGTGGAACACTTCCCAATGGACGCGGTTGGGGCCAAGATGCGACCTTATTTCCCGGCTGGAAGCGGGTCCGCGAGGCAGCCGTAAACGCAGCTACTGCGCCGAAAACGTGGATTCCAGCAGCAGCGGCATTGGTCCTCCAAGTGGATGATATGGACACGGAGATTTCCGAGTGGGCCGCAGACACTGTGCCGGTGTTTGGATCTGCCGACGATGCGGCGAGGGCCAGCGACAGACTCAGCCAAATCGGGCATGGGCTGTATCTCCTCACAGCACTGTCCACCCCTAGTGGAGATGAAGGGAAGGTCTGGGTAAATAACAAACTGAAAGGCATCGGTATCGGACTTGCAGCCATGGCGGTGAGCTACGGCACAACAGATGCCCTGAAAGGTGCAACTGGTCGAACCCGGCCGGAGAAGTCAGACCGGAGAAGCTTTCCCTCGTGCCACGCCTCGACCACAGCGGTAAGCACCATGCTGGCGTCCGGAAATGTCGAATACCTCCGGCTTCCGACCTGGGGAAAGACATCCTTGCAAGTAGGGCTGGCCGCCCTTCCGTATGCCGCTGGATGGGCACGTGTTGAGGCGAACAAACATTATCCGTCGGATATCCTGGTTGGTGTGGCGCTGGGCAACTTCTTCGGCACATTTTTTAACGATGCCTTTCTTGGGATCGACTCCACGGTGAACATAGCGGTTACCGTTGAGCCCTCTCAGCAAGCTCTGGTAGTGGGCCTGAGGTGGACATTTTAGGGCAAGGCCATAGCATTTGAAATATACGCTGGACGTCGGCGATAGAGCAGTGTTTGGAGAGGAACAGGTATCGGCTTAACCGCTCGTCAAACTCAACGAGGTATGAATCCAGGTCTGGGTATCCGCAACAAAAGGCCGGGTGCTGTTTCACCCTCTTCTTGCGAAAGAGCAACACCTTTTGAAAAGAAACTTATTTTGTAGCCTAAGACACTATAATAGACAATTTCAGACTCAGCCCCTTGCGTGGAGGCAAGTCTTGACGGTTCTAACCCTCGGTGGGTTTACACACTTCCGGCCTTTGCGCTGTTTGCACGGACGAAAAGCCCTCCAACGCTCTTAACGAAGGTTATGATCCTCAAGAGTATTGACACCATGTCCGGCTTTATGACAATTTTTGGGAAATGAATGAAGGGAGGCAAGGGATGAGGATCGTACTGATTGGCCAGGCAGCTTTTGGGGGAAAGGTATTAGGGGCTTTAGCGGAGAGGGGTGAGGAGGTGGTGGGTGTCTATGCCCCTGCTGACACACCGCCTCGTGAACCTGACCCGCTCAGGGAAGCGGCCGTTTCCAAGGGCATTCAAGCCTTTCAACCAAAAACGTATAAGGATGATCAGGTCTTTGCCCAATACGAGAATCTGAAACCCGATTTGACCGTCATGGCCTTTGTCACTGACATTATCCCGGTGCGTTTCTTTGAAGTACCTCATTACGGAGCTATAAACTACCATCCCTCCCTCTTGCCCCGTCATCGAGGTGCCAGCGCCATCAACTGGGCGGTGATCATGGGGGACACGCGAACCGGCCTAACCATCTTCTGGCCCGATGGCGTCATCGACACCGGCCCGATCCTCCTCCAGGAAGAAATCGATATCGGCCCGGAAGACACCGCCGGGTCCCTCTATTTTAACCACCTCTTTCCCATGGGTGTTGAAGCCATCCTTAAATCCCTGGCGCTGATTAAAGAAGGTAAGGCTCCGAGGATTCCCCAAAATGAGGCGGAGGCTACGTATGAGCCGCCCTGCGATGATCGGGTGGCAGGTATTGCATGGGACAAGCCGGCTCAAGAGATTTACAATTTGATACGCGGTTGTGATCCCCAGCCCGGCGCCTATGTTTTTGTGAACGGAGAGAAGGTTCGCTTCTACGGCCCGAAGTTTGTTGCAGAGAAGGTCGATGCAGCGCCCGGAACGATTCTACACGTTGATGATCGGGGTATCCATGTGGCCGTTTTGGGCGGAAGGCTTATCATCGGTAAGGCCAGAACAGTTCACGGCGGGAAGGTACCGGCTGCCCACATCGCTGGTGAACGAGGGCTAAAACCCGGATATAAGCTCGGCACCCCATCATAGGCTTCGCCACCACATGCATTTGGTTATCAAGCAGGCCGGTTATGGTTCATCGTTACTTTATCTATAATCCCACATCAAAATCACCCGCCATCGAATTCCCTCGCAGCTCTGTCTTTGAACTCATTCCGGCTTGCCGATATCCGGAGAATATGGTAGAAGTCATGTAACTTTGAGCCGATCTCATCTTCAGCATCCCAGCTCCGTTGAAACGGCGATTCGATTTCTATTCATCGTGCAAAGCTCGATACACCACACTCACTCTCTTGCTCAGTTCGCATCCCACGTTCTTTTTCCGCTGATTTCAGGGAGCAGAAGGCTTATTCTTTCTACCGCAATGAGGGAGGCAGGGTATGCTATTGATTATGGCCGTCTTATGAGATCGATCGGATTCTGAGGAACGCCATAGCAGCATTGGCCGATAAATCCGTTTTGAGCGAGGGAAAACGGAAAGAAGCTTTGCCAAGGGCTAAGCACGCGTCGAGGAATGCCCGCAAACAGGAGGAGCGAGAATGACGAATGGGGAAAAGCAAAAGATCATGGAGGTGTCGGATAACATCAGGGCCGATAGACACCCTCTTGAACAATACAATCACATTGGAAAAAGAGGCCTGCGACGTATTGACGGCTACGAAAAAGCGAGCGGCAAAGCAACGTATACCATGGATGTGCAGTTACCCGGCATGCTCTACATGCGGTTTCTAACGTCTTCCTACCCTCATGCAGAGATAAAGAGCATGGATACCAGTAAGGCCGGGGCCTTGCCAGGGGTGAGAGCCATACTAAGATACGACGATCCTGAGTTGCCGCGCGAGTCGGATCTCGGTGGGCATGCCCCTTCATCCGTGCCGGTTCTCCCGCGGGTTGCTCATTTTCAGGGTGAAGAAGTGGGGGCTGCGGTCGCTGCTGATTCAGAGGCTATTGCCGAAGAGGCATTAAGACTCATTGACGTTGAGTGGAAGCAAAGACCCTTCCTGTTGGATGGTGAGGAGGCGCTACAGCCTGATGCACCCTTGGCAAATCCTGAAGAACATCCCGGCGGGAACTATTTCAATCAGGGTATGTTGGATATTCACGAACTGGGAGACGTGGAAAGAGGTTTTTCTGAGGCGGACATCATTCTTGAATTCAAGTCAAGAAGGCGCCAGCATACCTGGATTGGTCCGGAGAGGCCTTGCGGTGTGTTCAAGTGGAACGGGGAGTACCCCGAGGTCTGGGTGAAACAGCAACGGCCGCAAATCGCTAAGAGGGTGGTCTCCTCATGGTTTGGCGGAATTCCCATGAATAAGATCACCGTGCACGCCCCCTATCAGGGTGCAAGCTTCGGCGGCTGGAGCCAGATACCATGGAATTTCGGTGGACACTATTGCGCCGCGCTCCTCGCCAAAAGGACAGGGAGTCCCGTGAAATGGATATTCACCCGCAGGGAGGATTTCTATGGCGGCGAGACGGATGAAGGCGTCTACTACTACAAGGTAGGTGCAAAAAAGGATGGGACCATCACAGCGGTGAAGGTGCGCGGCGTCATGTCAAACATGATCTATTCGATCTTCGGGGTCGCCAAGCACTTCATCGAGAATACGAAGATACCTAACGTATATGGAAAGACAGAAGCCGTTCAAGTGAACAAGGGACTCAATGTCCCGACGCGATGTGAACAAAATCCCAACACCCATAGCCTTACACTGGTATTCGACCATGTGGCAAACGCGCTGGGCCTTGACCCCATAGAGGTGGCGCTTAAGAACGACGGGGTGGATGGTCATGATATGGAATGGCTCAACCAGCGCAAGGATGAGATGGGTTTTCAGGTCCGGGACAGCCTGAGAGAGTGCATCGAAAAAGGCAAGGTGGCCATAGAATGGGACAAAAAGTGGCATGCTCCCGGAACGAAGAGACTCCCGAACGGAAAGATGCACGGCCTTGGCTTTACCTGGACCCATGAATGGGAAGATTCGGTCGGATCCAGTGAAATCGGCATACGCATTGAGCGTGATGACGGCACTGCCACTATTTTCGGGATGAGAAGTGATGTCGGTGTCAATGCTGAAACAGCGTACTGCCAGATTGCCGCCGATGAACTGGGAATGCGCATGGAGGATGTCCTTTATAAACCCAACCTCGACGCCGGATTCTTTGCCATGACGCCGGACTCATCGACGAGCATGTCCATTAATGGGTTCGCCGTGAGACACGCTGCGAGGCTTCTCAAACGAAAGATCTTGCGGGCGGCGGTCAGCCCCAGCGGCCATACCCAAAGGGGCAGCTACCCCCCAGCCTTCCCGGGGTATAAGAGTGAAGACCTGGACATCAAGGACAGTTTCATCTATGTCAAAGCCGACCCGTCGAACAGATTATCCTTGGCAGAATTCGTTCAGCCAATGGGCCTTGAAGGCCCTATGTGTCATACTCCGGAATTTGGAAAAGGTGCCCCGAGAAGTAACTTCTCGGTGCCACTTTTTGCGCACAGCTGGCACGTCCAACAGGGAGGGTACTCAGACTCCCGTCTTCGCTTGTGCAGGCAGGCCCATTTCATGGAGGTAGAGGTCGATACTGAGACCGGCGAGGTTTTTGTCTCCAAGGTGGTCAATGTGAATGACGTGGGAAAGGTGATCAGCTGGGAAGGCTGCGAAGGACAGCAATACGGAGGTACTTACATGGGAGTGGGCAGGGGTCTTTTCGAGGAAATTGTCCATGATCCGGTGACCGGGGTCATGCTCAACGGGAACCTCCTGGACTACAAAATTGCCACCATGAATGATGTCGGGCCCATTGAAACAAGGCTGGTGGAGACAGGTATGGGGTATGGACCCTATGGAGTCATCGGCATTGGTGAAGATGTGGCCACCGTCATACCGGCCTTAGCCGGACCCGCCGTGCACAATGCACTAGGCGTCTGGATAGACGATTTTCCCATAACCCCCGACGCCGTGCTGAAGGCCTTGGGCAAAGCATAAAAGAAAACGACGCTAAAGCTCGTCACATCAATGCCTCAAGCGTTGATGAGGCATTCTTAAACCGAAGAGACGGCCTCGGCAGTGAAGATAGGACACATGGAATCCCCTCTGAACGATAAGGTAATTCTTTTCCCTGTGGTTAGAATCGATGTCTGATAATCGCTCCTTCATCTGCAGATGATGCCAATCTTGAATAGAGATTCAAATACCCTTTCTTGACTTTCGGTTCTGGTTTTTGCCAGTTCTTTAGGCGTCTTTCTATTTCGCCATCCGAAACATGTAAGTGGATGGTGCTGTTTATTACGTCGATGCTGATCTTGTCTCCGTTTTCAACGATAGCAAGAGGACCTCCTTCTGCAGCCTCCGGGGAAATGTGTCCCACAAAGCATCCATTGTTCGTACCAGAGAAGCGCCCATCAGTTACGACAGCAGTCGATGTATTCAAGCCCATGCCGTATAAATACTTCAACGCCCTGTACATCTCAACCATGCCCGGTCCACCTTTAGGCCCCTCATACCTGATTACTACTACATCTCCATTTTTTATTTTTCCGTCTAAAATTGCCTGGGTAGCTTCGTCATCAGAGTCGAACACTACCGCAGTTCCTGTGAACTGTCTTACACTCGGATCTATTGCAGCGGGCTTGCTGATTCCTGTATTCGGTGCAAGATTCCCCCTGAGCACAGACAAACCCCCTGAAGCAGCGAACGGTTGATCCATTGTTGTGATGACTTCATTATTCTCATCGAATCTATACTGGTGGCGATTTATGTTTTCCTTCATCGTCTTTCCGGTACATGTCATAACGTCCATGTGGAGCATGGATTGAAGCCGATCCATTACGCGAGGGATTCCGCCGGCTCTCCAAAAATCCTCCATATCCCAATTGGCGGCCGGATAGACCTTTGCAATAGTCGGCGTATTCTTGCTGAATTCATCAAAGGCATCCATAATGTTAATATCCGCTTCCGCTTCATAGGCTAGCGCGCATAAATGAAGAACGGCATTGGTTGACCCCCCGATCGTCAAGCAGACCTTAATGGCATTTTCTAATGATTCATTATTGATGATATCCCTGGCGGTGATTCCCTGCCTGACCAGATGACATATGGCCTCTCCTGATTGCTCGGCTATTCTTAGTCTATCCGCATAAACAGCAGGTATTGCCGCACCATCCGTAAGGCTCATGCCCAGTGCCTCCGTCAGGCAGCACATGGTATTGGCCGTACCCATGAAGGAGCAAGAACCGCAGGTGGGACAAGACAGATCTTCAACCGTTTTATATTGTTCCAATGAAATCTTCCCGGTTTTATACATTCCCATGGCTTCTGAGGCTGACGTTGCATCGGATTTGCGACCGCCGAACTCAACCCCCCCGAGCATGGGACCGCTATTCACCACGATTGCCGGTATATCGAGTCTTGCAGCAGCCATTAACATGCCCGGGACGATTTTATCACAGGAAGCCAATAATACGATGCCGTCCATAGGGTTCGCCCCGGCCATGATCTCAACGGAATTGCATATAACCTCCCTTGAAGGTAAAACGTAGTTGAAATAGTTTTTTGCGATGCCATCACATACTCCGATAACACCAAATTCGCATACCGTACCTCCGGCCCGGTGAATGCCCTTTTTCACCTGTTCACTGAGTTGATTGAAGTTATAATGTCCCGGTATGAGTGTATTCCACGAGTTTGCAATACCTATCATAGGTCTTTTTGTTGTTAGATCATCATCCGAGTATCCCATGCCCTTGAAAATATTTCGGATATCCGCGTTTTCCAAACCGCACAAAGATTTGCTACTCCTCATATTACTTTTTTCTTTCATGTAGGAACCTCCTTCTTCTAAAGGACTGCCACGTCACCCGTTAATCATCTCTTTGTTCACCGTGAAAAAGGGAAAAACAACCTCTTTAAAGAGAAGAGGCATTGCGCTCACTCTCGAACGCTGGCCACCTTAGCACATGACCCCGACGCTTCGTTTCAGGGTTATCCATGAAAAAAACGCTCTGCTGAGCATGGAGATGTCTTTTTTTGACTCTGTCCCTGGCCCAGACCTGGCTCATAAGGCATGAGTAACGAGAACTGAGATGTGAGATACTCTCGTATCCATACAACACTCCGGAAGCTGAGCGCCAGGGCAGGCCTCCCATGGTTCAAAGGAGTGGGCGTTTCAAAACGGCGCACGCAGGCTGGTACCTTAGTGCTAAGGCTTATGGGGCGGTGCGTCGGTTTGAAACGGCCCTGTACGGGGCCTTGTTAAGAGGGCAGAGCAAAAAAAGATATCTCCATGTTCTTTTCTGTAGTGAGTTTCTTAGGAGAACCGGCCTAGAGAACCGCCCCCATGTGCCAGGGCTCAAATTCGTTATCCCCAAACCCAAGCAACTCGCTCTTGGTTTTCTTGCCGGAGGCCGTGTCCAGAATCCTTTGGAAAATGACCCGGCCGGTTTCCTCGATACTGGCCTCGCCATCAATGATCACACCGCAATTGATATCCATGTCCTCCTCCATGGCGCGGTACATCTTGGAATTACTGGCGAGCTTGATCGTGGGCACCGGCTTGCTGCCAAAGACAGAGCCCCTTCCGGTGGTGAAGCAGATAATGGTGGCCCCGCCTGCCACCTTACCTGTTACCGAGACCATATCATATCCGGGTGTATCCATAAAAACCAGGCCCTTGGCGATGACCGGTTCAGCAAAACGGTAGACCTCAACCAGGTTGGTGGACCCCGACTTGGCCACTGCACCCAGGGATTTCTCCAGGATGGTGGTCAGCCCTCCCGCCTTGTTACCGGGGGACGGGTTGTTGTTCAGTTCAATGCCATTGCGCTTGGTATATTCCTCCCACCAGCGGATGCGCTCGACCAACTTTTGGCCCACCTCTTCTCTCTCGGCCCGCTGAAGGAGGAGTTGCTCTGCACCGTATATTTCCGTGGTCTCACTGAGTATTACCGTGCCTCCATGCCTGACGACAAGGTCGCTGGCCGCCCCCAGTGCCGAATTGGCGGTAATCCCCGAGAGGGCGTCGGAGCCGCCGCACTCCAGCCCGACCACCAGATGGGAGGCCGGCACCGAACGCCGCACCACGCGATTGGCCTCCGGAAGCATTTCCCGTATCGCTTCAACGCCCAGTTGCAGTGTCTTCTTTGTGCCACCTGTGTCCTGAATATTCAATGCGCGAAATGCAGGGCCCGTCTCCAGGTGCATCTTGCCCATGAGATCGTCGATCTGATTGATCTCGCACCCCAGGCCAACGATGACTACTCCTGCAAAATTGGGATGGTGTGCCCAGCCTCCCAGTGTCCTCTGAAGTAATTCGATCCCTTCACCGTGATCGGCAAGGCCGCAGCCCGAGCCGTGAACGATGGATACCACTCCGTCCACGTTGGGAAAGGCGGCAAGGGCCTCGGCGTCAAAGCCTTCGGCAATGAACCGGGCGACGCTGGACGAGCATTTGGCCGACGCGATCACGCCGATATAATTCCGGGTTGCCACGCCCCCATCGGCTCGAACGATTCCCTGGAAAGTGACCTGCTCTTTTTTGGGGACCGGAACGGTCGGCCGAGCTTTCGTTCCGAAGGTGTAATCCCTGTCGTAATAGAGCACCTCCATATTGTGGGTGTGCACATGCTCACCGGCCTTGATGTCCCGTGAAGCAACCCCTATGATCTGCCCGTATTTGCGGATCGTTTCCCCTTTCGCTATGGGCTCGGTCGCCACCTTATGGCCATCGGGAATCCCCTCCTGGCAGATGAGATCTTCTTCCGGTATCTTTTTTCCCGGTGCCAGACCTGCTGGGGCAACCACCACGTTGTCGCTCTGGTCGAGTCGGATCGTCACTGACTTTGATGCGGCCATTATCGAGTTCCTCCCATATCTAGGGGATTGTTTGTGTTATAGCACCGGCAGGATAACTCCCCCTGAAGGGACAATATGCACTTCCGGATTGGGGAAGAAGGCTGCACTCATGGCAAAGGCCTGGTTCAGATCTTCCGCGAACAGAAAGCCCAGCCGTTCGGCAGTATCGCGGGGAATATCTTCCGATACGAGAATGACCTTGAATTTATGTTGCGCCAGCAGTGCCTGGGCCAGGGACATATTGAGTTCAGGTGAGCCTTCTTCGATAATGCGACGGTTGTTGGCAAAAAGGCCGAGGACGCCTTCCCGCAGGTTGCGGGCGTATTTCCTGCGAAACCTTTCACAGGCCTCCAGGTATGCATCGGGCAGGGGCACGGTGCAATCGGCGACGAGAATGACGGCGCCACCCTCTTTGGTTATCATAGAGGCCGGTGCAAGGGGTTTCATGATCTGGGGGCCCTCTGTATAGGGAAATGAGCTGATTACGGTCAGATCCGCCCTCTTTTGAAATTTCCGTGAGATAATACCCTTGCATATAGTAATACCGGCCAGGTGAGCCTCAACAGGATCACCGCACACCAGGTCATAGAGACGGTCATTGTGATCCAGGACGCTGTTGATGATGAAATCGAGACCGGCCGCTCCGGCCACCGCGCACACCTCTTCGTAAAAAGGATTCCCCTGAAGTTTCCCAAGTTTTGATCCGCCCCGGAAACTGTGTTTCAGATGATGTTCAAGGACGGAATCAAAATCGGCAACCCCGGGGAAAAGGATCTTACCACCGCCGCCAAACCCGTTCATGGGATGGGGAAATATGGACCCGATACCGATCTTGAACGTTGCTTCGTGCACCCTTCGGTTTATCTTCACAGGTGTGCCTGTCTTCAGTTTTGCTACCGGCACAAGATCAGGCGCGTAACAGCTGTGATTGAAGAAAGAATAGCCTCTTACCGCGTCCTCACCGTAAACGGCTTCCAGTTCACCGGGGGTGAGTTCCCTGTGGGTGCCGAGGGCCACAATGACGGAGATGTTTTCCATGGGAATTCGGGCCTCATCCAGCTCTTCCAGGAGGGCCTTCAAAATAGACTTTTTGGGGGAGGATCGGGTCTGGTCCTCAATGAGGACGGCAACCTTGTCAGATGGGGATATCCGGTCCCTGAGGGGTGCCGATCGGACCGGCGCCTTTAAAACGCGCCTTGTCAGGGCTTCCACGTCCCTTTCCTCGGCGCGATCCTCAAAGGCAGCGAACGTCAGGAGTTTCCACGTGCGCGGAACCTCAAAGGGGATTTTTTTGTCTCGGTATCGAATAAAGACATCTTCCATTCTTCCTACAGCCTCATACAACATCCCTCGTTCACACATTTTCAGCAGGATGAGAAGCCATAAACACCTCATCCCGATGACTCGGAACCAAGGAGATCATGCTTATCAAGACATGCCAACGAGCCTCATGCACATAGGGTGCTACTTACAAGCCAGGATAGTCCTCTTCACGAGGGTCTTGGCAATCTGAACCATATACCGGTTATCACTCAGGGGCTCCGCATCGGATATTACAGAATTCCCGGCTCTTTCGGCACTCTCTTCATTGATGGCCTTGCCCACAATAGCCTCTTCGGCCTTTATAGCCCGATAGGGCTTAACATAGACCGCATTGAGGCAAATCCTGGCAGCCCTTACTTTGCGCCCATCCTTTGCTATCATCGCGGCACAGTTGACAATGGGAAAATCTATCGACTTCCTGATGGCGAATTTCATGAAGGCGCTCTTCGCATTATCCTTCGGGAAGGGGATCTCAATTTCGGTCACGATCTCATCCTTATCCAGAACCGTCGTTTTCTTGACCCCCACTTCAAAAAAATCTTCAGCGTTAACAGTCCTCTTCGATGTCTTCACCCTCCCATCCAGGGCTATCAACGCGGGCGCCATGTCACTCGGGTGCACCGCATAACACCCTCCCTCTACGCTGCCGCCAAATATCGAATGGTATCTGTTGTCCCCTTCAATGGCATAGCACCTTCCACCCCCCTTTCTGAGGCAGGGGAACCGGTTGTAGGGGTTCCGGTAATACCAGCACCTGATGTCCTGACATATATTGCCCCCAATGGTGCCCATCTCCCTGATGTGCGGAGACGCTGTCCTCTCCGCCGCCTCTCCCAGGGCCGTATACTTCTCACTGATGGTTGAATCCGTTGCGATGTCCTCAAGTCTGGTCAAAGGGCCAAGCCTCAGCACCCCTCCTTGCTCTTTGATAAACTCCAGGCCGGGAATTGTCTTGATGTTAATCACGGCCTCAGGGTATCGTGGCAGAATCTCATCCTTCATCTTGCCGAGCAGATCCGTCCCCCCGGCAATAACATCCGCCCTGTCCCCGTACCGTCTCAAAAAGGAGACCGCCTCATCTATGGACCGTGTATTTACATGTGTGAATTTTCTCATATCACTCACTCCTCTGCCTTGCCCAGTGCCTTGAGGACTTTTTCAGGGGTTATCGGCCCATCATCCACCCATGTGCCTATGGCATTATACACCGCCCCATGGAGGAGATAGGTGGTATCGTTGCCCACGTCTTCACCAATGCCGACAGATCCATACGGTCCTAACCCCAATCCAGTCTCGACGATAATGGTCTCGATAGGCCCAACGTCGAGCATCGTATTCATTTTGTAATCTATGAGATTGCCGTTCAATAACACGCCGGTTTGGGGGTCCCAAACGTACTCTTCGCTCCGGTTCCTGCCCACGCCCATGTATGTACCCCCGTACTGCTGGCCCTCCACGGTCTCGGGAGACATTGCCTTGCCAACGTCGTTCACGTTTACCACCTTGGTTACCTCCACCTCTCCCGTCTCAATATCGACTTCTACTTCACAGAAATGCGCCTGACGACATAACCGCTGGCGTCCCGGCTCTTTCCCGAGCCTGCCTTGGCGATGATATGCCCACACATAAACGGGTTCGTGGGTGGTGTTCTGTATCGCGCCGTACTCATGCTTCTGCACAAAACTACCCGTTACGTCCTTGACGACTTCGGCAACCGTTTTTCTGATGGAGGGATCTTCCTTGGCATAGATGACGCTGTCCTTTATGTCCAAATCCTCAGGCCTCATGTTGGGGAATGCGGGGGGAATGTCCCGCTCTATGAGATGGACCGTAGTCGTAGCCAATTCGAAAAGCTTCTGTTTTCCCCTTTTTGCCAGTTTCTTCATGACGTAGCCATTGGTCGTCAGATTACATGAGCCGTCGGGGGTCATGAGCGGCAGATGAACATCATCTTGTTGTCTTAAAAATACATCCTCATAGCGCATCCCCAGTTCCTCGGCCACAATCGAACAGTAGGTGCTCTCGGCGTTTACCCCCACGTCCGACCGCAGGGCTATGATACTCACCGCGCCATCCTGCTGAATCATCAATCCCGCTGCTCCTGCTCCGCGGTTTTCATCCCATTCATGATCCCACATAAAACCCAGGCCGTGCATTCTACCATTGGGCAGCTTCCTCGTGCCGGGCGGGTGCCATTTCTCATCCCATCCAATGGCCTTCTTGCCTGCGTCAATGCATTCCCTCAGGCTGTCTCTCACCGGGAACCCGTGTGTACGTTTGAACTCCTCCAGCTGGGTCATATCCTGCCCATCGGCGCCATCGTTCTTGAGCGCGACCTCGATCGGATCCATGCTCAACTCAGCGGCCACGTGGTTACACACATGGGTAAAGGCAAAGCACGGCGGAAGCTGTTCACATCGAATCGCCATAACGGGCCCTTTGTTAACCTGGGCAACAAGGGTCTCGGATTCGACATGAGGAACACGAGAGTTCTCCAGGAAATGCAAACCTGCCTCAAAAGAGAGGTTAGCGAAAAAGCTCTTGATTTTCACTGCGCTAATCGTGCCGTTTTTTTTGACCCCCACCTTAAACTCGCTCTCCATGGCGTCCAAAGATCCGAAGGTAAAATCATCCCTTCTATCAAAGATCCATTTAACGGGCCGTCCGGTCCTCTTGGCCAGAAGTGCGCTCACGTATTGAGGAACCATGCCATAGTCTATCCAGTTCCACCCCCCGAACATGGCCCCATTGTAAGGGGAGTTGATTTTCACCTTGCTCATGGGCATGCCGAACCACATATTCATCATCCACTTGTGCTCGTAGGGGTGCTGGTGATGAAGCCAGAGCTCTGCGCACTCTCCTTCCCATCTTGTGATACCGCTCAACGGTTCCGCGTCCGAACACCCGTGATACCGTCGCCTGGCCTTGAACTCGATGATCTTGTCGGCCTCTTTGAAACCCTGTGCTACGTCGCCAAAGCGAAAAAAACTCGAGGGCTGAAAAAACAAAGGTAGCAGATTGCCCTCCGGCCACCACTCGGGCCGTGTCAGGGGTGCACCCGGTTCCAGGGCCTCCCGCGCATCCAGGACGAACGGCCGCTCCTCCCACTCGACCCGTATGAGCTTCAATGCCTCGTTGGCACTATCCTCTGTATCTGCCGCCACCACAGCGCCTACTTGCTGCCCCTGGAAGTAGGCATACCCGGCCAGGATATCCTCTTCCCCGCCGTGCAGCGTTGGGATCCTTCTCCCGTGTATCTCGGGATCATCATACCTGAGCACAGCCCTCACGCCCGGCAAGGCCTCGGCCCTGCTCGTATCCATGCTGATAATCCTTGCATTGGCAAAAGGGCATGTCAGCCATCTCGCATAGAGCATCCCCGGCAGTATCACGTCCCTCGTATACGTGGCCGTTCCGCTTGCCTTCCGGAATCCGTCGATCCTTCGTATGCCCCTTTTGCCCAGGATATTGAATGTGTCAGGGATAAACTTGTCGTGCTCCATGGGGTTATTCGGCATTTCCTTGATATCTTCGATCATCCTTCTTCGACCTCCGAAAGAGATGCCATTTCGTGGGCTGCTTCCAATACCGCTTTGACATGCTGGGGGTAGGTCCCGCACCGGCACAGGTTTCCCGCCAGGGCCTTCTTCACCTCTTCCTCCGTCGGGCTGGGGTTCCTGTCCAGCAAGGCCTTTGCCGTTACCACAAACCCCGGTGTGCAGTAACCACATTGCATACAATGGTGTTTCACATACAGCTCAATCAGCGGGTGACCTGCCCTTGCGATACCCTCTACCGTCTCTATGTGCATGCCGTCACACTCTATGGCCAGGGTCATGCACGATAAAATGGGCCTCCCCTCCATAATGACCGTACACGAACCGCATGCCCCCCGATCACAAAACATCTTTGCCCCTGTCAGACCCAGCTTGTCGTGGATGAGGTAGTACAGGGTCCAGTTCGGCTCAACCAGGACCTCATAGGCCTCCCCGTTGATGGTCAGAGTTATCAGTCCCTCGGGTCGTCTGAGCGGTTCGGTCTTGTGCTCGGCAATGACGTGGGACTTGAGCTCGTCAAAAGTATCAAAGGTGGTCGCGCAGTAAGGACATTGGTATCTCGATCTGTCAATGGGCGCCTCAGACATTTTCTCCTCCTTATGTTATACCCCTCAGGGCCCTCAAGAACACCGACTGCTTGATCCGGTTCTCATAGTCGTTTCTGAAATACTTGAGGGTGTCCAACACCGGGATCGGGGCTGACTGGCCAAGGCCGCACAGGGAGGAGAGCATCATCACACTGGAGAGCTCCTCCAATACCCCGATATCCTCGTGCACACCCTCGCCTTTGGTCAGCCTCTCCAGGATCTCAACCATGACTTCGGTCCCTTCGCGGCAGGGTGTGCACTTCCCGCAGGACTCCTCGCTGAGAAACTCCATGGTCCGGTAGACAGAGTCAATCACATCTCTGGTATTGTCAAATACCGTGATGGCACCTGAGCCCAACACGGTTTCATAGGACAGGGGGGTCTCGATCATGGAGGTAGGCACGATGCCGCCGGTGGCACCGCCCACCTGGACCATCTTTACCTCTGTGGCGCCGGCAAGCTCGGTGACCACCTCGCTGAGACTGCTTCCCATGACCACTTCATACACACCCGGCCTTTGCACATCGCCGCTTACCGAGAAAACCTTAGTACCGGTGCTCTCTTTGGTGCCCATCCCGGCAAACCAGGAGGCCCCCTGAGAGATGATGGAGGGGATGTTCATGAGGGTCTCCACGTTGTTGATGATGGTTGGTTTTTCCCACAGCCCCTTGCTTGGGGGAAAGGGCGGTCGGTACCGGGCCTCCGGCCGTTTTCCCTCGATGGAGTTCATGAGGGCAGATTCCTCGCCGCAGATGTAGGAACCGGCACCTTCCCGGATCTCTATATCCAGCCCGTCGAGATAACCCTTCTGCCGCACCTGATCACAGGCACCGGTGAGGAGGTCAACCAGGAAGTGGTACTCGCCCCGCAGGTAGATATAGGCCTTCTTTGACCCTGTGGCATAGCCGGCAATGGCGAGGCCCTCAATCAGGCCAAAGGGGTCATGCTGGATGATGTAGCGATCCTTGAAGGTTCCCACCTCGCCCTCATCCGCATTGCAGATAATAAACTTCTCATTCCCGGGGGCCTTCCTGGCCAGCTCCCACTTCACACCACAGGGAAACCCGGCCCCTCCCCTGCCCATGAGTTTTGAGGTCTTTACCTGTGAAATGACTTCCTCAGGGGTCATCGTGCGGGCCGTTGCCAACGCCTTAAAGCCATCCCTTTTCAGGTAGGTGGCAATATCACCGGGATCAATCACCTCACAGTTTCTTAAAACAATTCGCGTCTCTGCCACGACTTATCCTCCACCAACAGCTATTTGTGGGACTCCAGGATCTGGGATATCATCCCAGGGGTCAGGTCCCCGTACACCTCATCATTTATCAGCATGGCCGGGGCCTGATCACACGCTCCGATGCAGTTGGTCAGCTCAAAGGAAAACCGTCCGTCAGGCGTGGTCTCGCCAGGCCTTATCCCGATCGCCCTTTCCACGCTCTCAATAATCAAGGGCGCATTCTTCATGTAGCAGGGCATACTCTTGCATATCCTGATTACGTGCCTCCCCTGGGGTTTAGCGGAAAGAAAGGCATAAAAGGTGGCCACACCATACACGTCGCCGACCGAAAGTCCCAAGGTACCGGCGATATCATCGATTGCTTCTTCCGAGATGTGCCCCACTTCCCTCTGTCGGGACTCAAGCAGGACGAGCAGCCTCTCTCGTTTGCCGTTTACCGGCGCAGGCTTCGCCTTGGCCTTCCCCTTGCTCGCACCCTCTCTTCTCTTGCCTGCTTCCGGCCACATTAAGGCACTGGTTGGGCAGTACTCTATGCAGATCCCGCAATCCTTACATACCTCTTTGTTGAGGGGCACGTCACAATCTACGACAACCTTGGAACCAAAGCCGCGATAGGCCATGCTGTAAACATTCTGAGCGGCGATCTCGGTGCATGCCCGAATACATTTTCCGCACAGAATGCACTTGGACATATCCCGACGCACATAGGGGCTCACATCCTCTACCGGGTAGAATCGCGGTTTTCTCACCTGAAATCTCGGAGCACCCACCTCCAGATCGGATGCAATCTCGTGCAGCCCGCACTCCTTGACCTCCGAGTCAGTCACACAGGGGCCTGTGTGCCCTGAAAGCAAAAGCTCCACGGTTGCCCGCCGTGCCTCCATGACCTTGGCGGAACGTGTATGGATGACCATGCCTTCGGCAATCGGTGTGTGACAGGAGCCAACCAGTCTCGGTGATCCCTCCACCTCTACCACGCAGATGCGGCAATTGCCTGATGGCGTTATACCCTCCTGGTGACACAGCGTGGGGATCTCGATGTCGACCTTTTGTGCCGCCTCGAGAATGGTCATCCCTTGTTGACCACTCACCCTGGTACCGTCAATCGTAACGTGTACCTTTCCCATGTTACCTCACCCATGTTCTTGAGATGTTTTACAAAAGCAAAAGGGGTCTGCTCTTGACCCTTGATGATACGGCTCATAATTTTTGCGGCGATGCGGAGTACGAGGTTGCGTTTCAGCGCGGCACGAACTGGGGCTCTGGGTGAGCTTTGCAGGCGATGATACCGAATCCGCACCGAAGAACCATAGCAGAAGTTGATAGAGAGTTTCAGCGTTCTCGCCGCCAAGAGGATAAAGGAGAAACGGGAATTTTTCAATACAATTTTGCCTTTTCAATCCAACGAATCCTAGCAATCCTGTCTAAGAAAACCGACGTTCTTTCTTCGAATTTAAGCGTGTCACCTGACTACCTGCAGATACGTGCCATGGGAGCATGAAACGAATGGATCCGCACTTTAGCCCTTTACAAATGCCCTCAAGGAATGGAAACTAAGTCCTTCGATTTATGAGTTCGATGACGAACTTATTTACTCAGGACTTAGTGCTGAGTGAGCAAAGTTTATGAAAAAAGCGAAAAAAATACGTCACCATATTTGCGAATCGAAGCACTAGTCCCTATCGCACGTCAGTCTGGAGGGTATCGACATGCATGTCAAAGAAGCCATTGCTCGCCGCCGGAGCATCCGCACCTATGCCGCGACCTCAATTCCCCCTGAGCATATGGAGGTCCTCTTTCAGGCCTTGCAGTTAGCACCCTCTGCGAGTAACACGCAGAACTGGGAGTTTATCCTGGTCGGTGACCCCGATCTGAAACGCCGTCTCGTTCCCGCCTGCTTTCACCAATCCTTTGTGGCCAAATGCGCCTATTTCATTGCAGGGATTGCCGATCCCGCACTGAGATGGCATCAGGTGGATATCACTATTGCGCTTACCAATTTCACCCTTCAGGCCACAGAGCTTGGCTACGGCACCTGCTGGATCGGTGCATTCGATGAAAACGGGGTCAAAGAGCTTTTAGGAGTGCCTGGCTATAAGAAGGTCGTAGTCTGTATGGCCTTTGGCATGCCCAAGGGAAAGCCCTTCCCCTCGGGCCGGAAGCCCCTTGAGGGATTTATTTACTTGAACCACTATGGTCACCCATGGAAGCACACCGCATGAACCTGGCAAATCCAACAACTACTGTGCATTCCGGGAACCGCTCGGCACTGACACGCACCAATGAACCACCCTGCAGCAAGCTGCAGGGTATCCAATGTCAAAGTCCCCTCCCTTAATGGGAGGGGATAAAGGGGAGGGTGACCAGACATCTTATCACCCCCACTTCACCCTGTTAAATAAAGATGGCGAAGAATTTGTAACCTATCTATTCTATGCGTATCTATTTTCCTTATGATAGCTTCTACTATTCTATTTAACTGGGCAGGCCTCCCCCATCAAGGGGGAGGCACTGTGTTGTAACCCTGCAGCAAGCCGCAGGGAATTATCAAGTTAACTCAGTCTTGTGAAAGCTAGACAGGAGGCTTATGAAAGATGAATAAACAAAAAGACATTGAAGACCGGAAAATAAAGATTGCTCAACAGATTGCAGTTTTATCCAGGTTACTTGGCATGATTCCCTCTGACGATACCATAGAGCTCAGTGAGCCTATGACTCATCATTCAATGGCGTTGTCAGAATGGCTCAACGACGCAAGAAACTCATTTCTGAAATTGTCTGTTCTGATCGGTAAGGAACTGAATATCCAGTTGCAGTAGGCCCGGCTTCATAAGGTATGAAAGCCGCTGAAACAAACGCAAGAGCCTTGTCACATTGTGCCTATTTACACCGCACCGCCTTTTCTTCGTCTCGTTCTTTTGAAGTTGCTTTTGAAAGAGGGCGCGTTGCCTCGCCATTGCCGTGAGCTGGAGTCACCCATTTCCTCATACCGCAAGAGTCAGAAGTTGCCTAGTGACAATGAGTCGTCTGCCATAGGCCCGTGTTCCATGCCATTCACGAAAAAACCGTAATCGGAAGATCAATTTGTCTTCCCTGAGTCCACATCCATTAAGCTTGACCGAATTCGCGCCCTGTCTTGTATTTTTTTATACAATGTATTTGTATAGATAGATACAATTTACTTGACAGATTCCCTTAATAATTCTATGTCTTAACGACGGTAAAAAAGCCTGTGGTAACTACGAATCCATATAGAATCACAAGCAATGCGCTAATCCAAACAATTGACAATTGGGAGCGCCTCATAAATTTTAAGCTTAACCTGATTGGCTGCGGTGGCACCGCGCTAACCCTGCTTGGAATAAAAGACTCTACAAAGGACATCGATTTCATTGTGCCGTTGCTTAGGGAGTACGAAAGGCTGATGAAATTCCTGCGATCGCTGGGGTATGCAGAAAAAGGTGGGGGCTTGGCACATCAGGACGACCCTTATTTCTTATATCAATTCTGGGTCGGGAACCGTGTCTTTACTACCGAACTCCTTGATTCCCCCTTGGAATCGGGAAATAACATCTCCATACGGAAATGGCGCCACATCTATTTGGGCGCCTTGAACCTGTCAGACCTCATTATTACCAAGATGTTTCGCGGAACACAAGCTGACATCGCCGACTGTGTGGCTACTTATGCGGCATCCAAGATTGACCCCGAGAAGTTGCTGGAAAGATATGTTGAGACTGCGAGCCATGATCTCAATCCAGACAAAATGATCCAGCATTTCATTTTGCTTGCGGAAGCATTGTTCGAAAGGCACATGGTAACCAATACCTTTTTGGAAAAGGCAAGGTCGTACGAATGGAAAAAGAAGAATTGATAGAAGCTCTCGGACAGCTCGGATATCAGCTATTTGCTACTGAAGCAAAGAAGATTGGAAAGAAAAAGATATACGCTGTTCTGAACGAGCTAGCTCATTCCACAGACTCCAGACTAATCGAAGCCTTCCCGGTTGTTTTGGCAAATTGCGCTCATCGAGGCATTAACCTGGACATGCGTACGGTACTATCCGGACACGGCCCAAGGGGCCCAAAAAAACGAAGGCTTGAAAAACTGATCTTGGCCAGCATTGATTTGCTAAACCAAGAGGGATTGGATAAACCGCGAGGTTTCGACGTGTTTATAGAATCACTAAGGCTCAAGTACGGTGACGTGCTCGCGGATGAAAACTTGGCGCTGGACAAAGGGCTTTCCGTATCAACAGAACGTCTCAGAAACGCGCTCAGGCGATATGCCGCAGATCTTGAAAAATCCGAATCTGCCGGCGAAAAGGAACGGAATAGCCAACTCCGATCATTTAAGCTCAACCTTCACCTCAGCACTCTATTCTCTCCCAAACAGAAGGAACTTGTCCTAAAAAAGCTGAGCGGAGAGCCCCTCAGTAAGACCGAACAAGAATACTACTCACGAATTGTCAAAAAGAAGCTTGAAGCTCTGTCGAATAGCGAGATGCGTAAAATAGCTTCAGCCTTAACCAAGAAATAGATCTGCGTCTTCTGCCCCTATTCTTCAAATCGTACTATCTCCCTCAAAGCCGTATTTGCACCCGCTTGGGGTTTTGATAGCAGTCAGGTTTGGCCGGGCGGTTGTTGGAGAGGATGTGTGCCATCTCTAGATCAGTCGTGTTACCAACGAGCTGTTCTATCTCGAATTTGGCATTCACAGCTTCCAGTTTCCCAGCCGCTATGTGGCGGGCTTGTTCCTTCTTGCGGATATTGAAAGAATGTGGTAAAGATTAGCTAATTCTGAGTTGATCTGATCTTCAGCAGCCCAGCTCCAGCGAAACCGCGATACTATCTCTCTTGCTCACGCACAGCTCGAATCACCACTCTCGCTCACACGCTCAGATGATTGCCCACTCTCAACTACCGCTGAGCATGGGTATTATGAGTTTCCCCTTTGGCCTCAATGGATATACGAGCTTGAAGAACCGGCCAGTAATTGCAGCCTCATTGCCAATAAAGGGGTCAAGTCTCCGTTTGACTCTTGTCTATGAGAACGAGGCTAGTCCTTGACATGGGACGTTTTCTCCTAACCACGCTCTTGCAGCCGACAGCTATTCGCTACGGCTGAAGAGCCCGATAGGGCGGACCGCTCGCTGTTGCTCGCTCGGCCTACGGCCCCCCGCCCTATCGGGCTGCGAGATGTGCCGATTGAGTTTCATAGGCTCCGCTCGCGCTCCGCCTATCAAACTCAATCGAGCCGACCCCCTTCGGGCTTCGCTCCGCTCGGTCGGTTGGCACGGATAACTGCATAAATGCAATTTCCGCCCCCAACCGACGGCGGCTCATCTCGCAGCCCGTTGGGTGAGTAGATATGACGACAGCTAACAAAACAGATGAACGACTCCACGAGTTTGCAAACATATTCCATCGGAGTATCGAGCAACATAATGCATTCTGCGGAACGGATGTTGGTCGTCGAGCGATGGCGCTTAAAGTGGGGTTGTGTCTAATACGCTACGATTTAGTTCGGTATATTTCTGAGTTTGATGCACCCAACCTGCCTGTGTTTGCAAAGATTCGAGCTTATGGTGATGCAATCAGAGTAATGGTGGAAGGCAAGGATTGGATAGAGGAAAAGGCTAACGGTGAGTTGAGCAAGATATGTGAAGAATCTGGCCTTGGCACAGACATTCACGCGTGCTTGTCAAAGAAATGCAAGCGTGTGTTCCTGCTTTCAAAAATATCAAAATATGAGAAATATCGCCATGCCCTGAGCGGACACTATGATTTGAATATTCCAGATCTTTTGCAGAAGTTCAGTGAAATAGATGCCAGAACATTGCAAGAAGACACAAAGGGATTTGCAGAATTTCTAAATCAATGGACCATAAACCTTGTAGAAATTTTCCAATCACCCAACAAAAAAATTAACCCGACCGGCTAAAAAGCTCGCCGGCCGGTTATTTTGACCGTTAGACTCTGAGATTGGGAAATGAGGGGCGTTCCTTATAGGCTTTGTTGATTCAGGGATTCATGAGCAGTGCCGCCCGCGCCTTCGCCGGGGCCGTCCTCCTAAGGCGAAAAGATGTGACAGAATTACGATATACGTCTTTATGCAGGAAAGTCTTACAAGGAACGTCCATGATGGCCTTTGAGTATGACGACGATGACTAATAATCCAAGTTCTAAAGCCCGTGTTCTGGGGAACATTAGCTACGGATCAGAAGACGACCTGATCGTTAAGATGGTGGTACCATTTTTTAAGTTGCTTGGCTACAACGATAACCAGATTGCCATCAAGTTTCCGATCAGCGCCTACCGTCCAGGCCGAGCGGGCCGCAAACCCGAAGCCGATTGCGTGCTCTTTGCGGGTTCTGACCGGTCGCTGGATGGTTCACTCATAGTAGTAGAAGTGAAGCCCGATCCTGAAGCCACACCTGAGGAACAAGCTAGGTTTTACTCTGCGAACCTTTTCGTTCCATTTTACTTGACATGGCGCGGGTGCGAGTTCGACGTCTACCAGCTTCACGCTTTTAAATCCCCGCGCTATGTTAAAACGTTCAACCTAAGACAAATGAGTGAGGAGTTATTCGCAAGAACCAAAGCAATACTCTCAGCGGATTTAATTAATGCGTATTGCCGCGCCCACGAAATAAAGGCGTTTGATATTGGGGAGGAACTCAGAAAGGAGGAGGCGCAGTATGTACAGAAATATCTTGAGCGATTGCGTTATTACAGGTTGCTTGACCTCGCTCGTCCGCTTGACCTTCTTCAGACCTTCGTACCGGTTCATATCAAAGTCCTTGAGTCAGGCATAATTTCTGCCGAATCCGTCCAAGATGCTGTGCACGAAGGAGAGCACCCTAAGTCCATTGAGCAGGAATTTGGAATTCCATCAAAGCCTGTCCTTCTTACGGCTGAAGTGCATAACGTTAAGACGATTGCACTGATCGGTGATCCTGGCTCAGGAAAGACTACGCTTCTGAGAAACCTCTGTGCAGAGATTTGCCAAGCAGCAACGACGCGCATTCCCTTCTTCATACCCGTGCGACAACTTATTGCGGAGGCAATTGGTATTCGTGAAGCCATGCGTTGTCATCTGGCGCAATGCTGCTCGGAACAGTTTGCAGACACCATCCTAGCGACTTCGTTGAAAGAAGGACGAGTGGTGCTTTGCCTAGATGGATTAGACGAACTCGATATTGAGGAGCCGGTTGCCGCACGCCAAGTCCTGCGGAAGATGGCAGCAGAACTTGAAGAGTTCAGAACGAACAATGCTGACAACCTGATAGTATTCACATGCAGGCGTGAGAGCTGGCCGACTTACCGTTCATCCATAGCGGTGGCAAGCCACGACTACGAAGTGCTTCCATTGTCTTCTCAAAGCGTTCGGGCGTTTGTGAACAATTGGTTTGGTGCGGATGGTTCAACCGATGCTGCCGCCTTGCTGGCTGATCTTCGCAAGACTGGCTGGCCTGAATTCAGTACGAACCCGCTTTTGCTCGGGTTAACCTGTATCGTTTTTGAAAGAAGAAAGCGTGTGCCGGATCGGAGGTATGTTCTGTATCAGCGCTGCCTCGAAGTGCTACTTGAGGAATGGGATGCAACACGCCGGATATCCCGTTTGAGCCCGCTGCCTCAAGTCAGCCCGGAGCACATGTTGGATCTTCTCGAAGACATCGCGCTCCATTTCCACAGGCAGCACCGGGCCTGTTTTTCACGCCAAGACGTAATCAAACAATTGTCGTCGACACTTCCATGTATTGGGCTGACCGAGAGTGATGGTTCCACGGCATTCGATGCCCTATCAACTCAGTATGGCTTGCTTCGGTCTTGGTCGATTGAAGGGCTTTGGGCATTCCCACACCTCTGCTTTCAAGAATATCTTGCTGCTCGTGCCCTGCGAAACGATGGGAACGCTGTAACCGAGTTACTACTTAAGAGGGACGACCCGCATTGGCGAGAAGTGATCACTTTGTATGCACAACTAGGAGACGCAACCGGTCTTGTCCAAGGCTTGTTGAGATTATCCGACAACATTCTATACACGAATCTTTTCCTAGCGGTCACCTGCGTGAGCCACGGAACCAAATTGCATGACCAAACATTGCGCTCTGAAATCTGTTCACGTTTGTGGGGCCTCACACAAGGTAAGAATTGCTACCTTCTGCGAAAGGCGATTGATGCGCTGTATCAGTTGAACACACCTGAATCTTTTCGGTGTTTGCGAAAGCTATCACGCGATCCCAACGGCGCACTCATTCCGAGCAGTTATGCGACAAGATACCTTGTTGCTCTGGACGGAGCAGAAGCGGCTAAGGATCTGATCCTACATTATGGTGCTGGCGAGCCTGGTTATTACCACCTTGTTGATGGCTTGGATTTGCTTCCACCGGAGATTGCGCTGAAGCGTTTGGAAAACCTTATAACGACCAGCGACTATGAAGATACTTTCACTTATCATCAAAGAGGCCGTGCAGTAGAGGTGCTTGCCAGAGTAGGTGAAGATCGTGCGTTGCCTATTCTCAAGAGGCTGTTGAAGTCCGAGAGTTTACATTCGTTCGTACGTGAATGGTACATACCGCGCGCTATCGCTTCTATTCCTGACGATACAGTGCCCGATGAATTACGCGCGATCCTTCGCGATGAGGGCATGCTCGTCGATAGCCGTGTTAATGCAGCACGTGCCCTTGGCTTGGAGGAACCCGCTGCAAAAGAGTATCTCATCAATCTTGTAGCCGATAAGAATGCAAATCACTATGACAGGCGAGACGCTGCTTCCGCTCTGCTCCAATTTGGTCTGACCGACGAGGATATTGAGCCGCTCAAGTCCTTACTTTTCGACCAGCGCCCCGAAATTTTCTGGGGTGGTCCAGCGTTCGCAACACAGGCAATCGCCAAAATCGGCACGCACACCGCTCGTGAGGTGTTGGCTCAGGCACTGGAGCTGTGGCGACAATCAAGCAAAGAGGGTGCTGAGAATATTGTTGATCACTTAGAGCGAGCCTGGGATCCGGTGGGTATAGATGGATCGTTAGAAAAAGCTTTGTTCAAATCTAAACGCGGTGCCGCGATCAAATGGGATATGCTCGACCTAATGGTTGCTTTTTTCAAGCAGCAGCCAACACGGGCTGAAGTCTTGTTTATTAAGGAGCTTGAATCTTATAAAGATGACGTTCTTTATGGCGGGACAAGAGCCGAGGGAATAGCAGCTGCGATGCTCAGATTGCCGCCGAACCCTGCACTCATAGAAAGTTTAATCAAGCTTGCTCTAAGAGTTCAATACCAAGATGACCTTACTTGGGGAATCCTGGCACAAATCTGGGAGAGAAGGGACCTTCCAACTGAAGCACGTGAGCTGTTTTACGTGAAGCCCGACGATCCTCCTCTGGCTAAACGAAGAAGGAAAAGGGAATGAGTCCGATTATGGCTATCCTCTATATGGACTTCGGTTGTCAATGGGAATATAGGAATTGATATATTGATAAGACTGTTAAAAAGTCGCCTAACTAAAATGATTGAGCAGATGCCTAAAGCCGGGGCATTTGGGAATCTGTTGCTTTTTATGTAAGTGTTTTTTATGTTCAACTATCTCGCCTTTATTCGCCCCTGCTCATCATTGCCGTTAGCCTGCGGTAATTTTGCTTAGTATTAAGGTCATAAAGTGCCTACTCATAGAAGAAAAATTTATCATCAAAGGGGGCGGGGGGGATCACTTCGGCAAAAAGCATCTTTTATGTCCGAAATTAACGAAAAGCTCAGCAAAGGACAGCCTTTGAGTGGATATCAGATTAAGATGCTATTCGAGAGCAATCGTTTTACTGAATATGAACTCGATCAATACCTCTCGATTTTCGATCCTGAAGAACTTGAAGGGATTCAAAAGATTCCAGAAGGTATTTACACAAATAATGATATTGAGGCCACAGAGAAGTACCTTGTATGGATACCTAATCTTGAATCAGAATTGCTTAGTTATTTTCGTGTTAATCCACAACGCCTATATGACATGCAACCAAGGGCTTTTGAGGAGCTTGTGGCCTCAATATTTCGGAATAACGGTTTCATTGTTGAACTTACACCAGAAACACGGGATGGAGGTTTTGACATTATTGCTGTCGAGAATTCCGCACTGACCGGGCACAATATGTACCTGATTGAATGCAAACGTTACGCGAGAGATCGGCACGTGGGCATTGGAGTGGTGCAACGACTTCTTGGTGTAGTTATTCAACACCAGGCAACTAAAGGGATAATCGTCACAACATCATATTTTAGTGCAGATGCACAGCGTGCCGCTGAACATTCTAAGCACTCAATGTCACTTCGTGATTACGAAGCAATTGTAGAATGGCTTAATGCGCTTGTGCCCCGATAGTATAATGGCTAACAATAGCTTTGAAAGGGACATGGGTTACGCTGGCGCTGCACCCACGCCCCTCAAGCTAAGCGTTAGCAGGGGGTAGATTAATGATCACACAAGATGTTTACGACGCAGTTCGGAATGGTGTATGTGCGGTGGGTTTCCTCACTGATCCGCTTACTGTGTACGAGCAGAACCCCGAAAAGCCCATATTTGAGATCATCGGTACGGGATTTCTTGTAGAAGACAATATCGTTCTCACCAACCGTCATGTCATCGGCGCTTTGATGGAGGCGAAGATCACACACCTTGTGCCAGACACTCAGTTATTCATACAGTTTGTGGTCCCCCACCAATCTGGAAACCTTCAGGTCGTCCCTAGAATGATCCGTGAAGTCTCATTTGTTGATGATCCAAAGGTGGATCTTGGTTTCATCAAATACAAGACCGTATTTGCTGAACACTTCAAGTCGATTCGCCCCTTGACCATCGCACAGCAATTTAGCATTACGCCTACCCAGGTTATAGCAGTCTGTGGCTATCCCTACGGAACCTCCATACTTGTGCACGGTTTGTACCAGAGGTGGGGGCCGGTCGTTCAGCAAGGTCACATCTCGGCCATCTCACCCTTTGATACGGCAACGAGGCCAGATGAGATTCTACTTGATGTCAGAACTGCTGGGGAAATGAGCGGCGCTCCTGTTTTTGATCCAAAAGACGGCACGGTCGTCGCGGTCCACTACGCGGGGATAGAGGCTACAACCGCTTTTGGGATTCCAATCACTCAGACTTCCCTGGCACAGTCTCTATCACACTATGAAACAAATAAAATCGTAATCGTTGAGGAACAAAATACGGAACCGGAGTAGCCGCTAACCTTTAAGGATTGATGCGACCTGAAAGGTCGCTTTCAATCCAATGTTCAAGAAGCCCTGTTGAGTATAAGGGTATTGGTAAAAGGATTCTATTGTGGAGAGGACACGTTGGCCTTGAAAAAGGGGCTTACGAAGTAAGGTTTAGAGCAAATTTATACAGAAAATGCTAAAATCCAGTCCATCTTTATGATTGTTCTTTGAAAAAATAAGCTCATATGGCGGCCAAAGAGCGCACCAATCCAGTATGCCTCAGAACCTGGCATTTTCTTTGGACACGATTTCAGGTCAGCCAACCAACCTATCTTCAGCCGTACTCAGCAATCCGGGCAATGAGGGGATGTATCCAGCACCGAAACTCCATTTGGCCCCCACAATAGGGGCATGTCGGGTAGGCATCTTCTTGCTGATCAACCTCAGGCACCTCAACATCAAAGCCGTAGGCCATTTCTATCAAGGTTCTGACCATATCGAGATCAACAGATGAGGCCGGGTTCATGAAGCCGTAATGTCTGACTTTCATAAACCCTGTGGGGAGCACATGTTGCAAATAGCGGCGCATAAACTCCATTATATCCAGTGCCATGGTGCGCCATCTAAGGCTGTGGGGTTTTTTGTAACGGAAAAACACTTTGCCACCTTCAACCTTGATGATGCGGCGATTTGATATGGCCACTTTAAAGACGTAAGGCGCCAGATACCGGATCGATTCTTGGCAGTTGCCCACGGCCTGGCAGTTGACAACGAAGTCTTGATTCCACACATCGGGGTCAACATATTGGAGCAAATCGAGACCTTTGAGCTCATCTCGCAGTTTTGCCCTGAAGATCTTTGACATAACCCTTACCGGTGCAAAGAAGCTCACCGGTGATGGATGCCATGTGCCGTCTGATTTGGACAAGGCGCCTCCGGGAACGATATAATGGATATGCGGATGATACTGCAATTGCCTCCCCCAGGTATGAAGCACCCCGAAAAATCCCGGAAGATCGCCACCGACAAACCGTGTAGTGGCAGCCACCGCCTTGAGTGTCTGAGAAGAAGCGGTAAACAGTGCAGAATAGGCCTTTCTCTGCTGGCTGCGAATAGCTCGTCGTAGCGATTGAGGTACGGTAAAGGTGATCATGAAGTGGTGTCCGGGGAGTTGCCGCTGAAGATGGCCTTGAAGCCACTTTCGAGTCTTATGGTTTTGACACACTGGACAGTGTCGATTACCGCAAGAGCGGAACACTTTGTGCAATGTGCCGCAGCGTTTACACTCGTAGATGACCAGCCCACAGGCTGACGTTCGGCATGCGGTAATGGCGTTGATGACCGTACGGTGTTGCCGGGGCATGTGATCGCCAAAGCGACGGATATACTCTGGGCCATAGGTGTTGAAGATCTCATTTATCGTGGTCATAATCGAACCCCCTCATGGCGTGGTTGATGATCTTATAGGCGTCTTCTGTGCCCTTTTGAGTGAAGTGAAAGTAGAGCATGGTGGTCTCCAGATTGGCATGTCCCATGTAGCGCTGAATGAGGCGGGGGTTGACCCCTTCTTCAAGCAGATGCGTGGCATAGCAGTGCCTGAGGGTGTGAACGGAGACATGGCGTTTTTTGATACCGGCAGCAAACCTGGCGCGACGGAATGCACCTTGGACGCTTTCTATGGCCATTGATCGTTTGGAAGTTGGGCCTTCATTGCCGCCCCTGCCCCGTGCAGGAAAGAGCAAGATAGGGTTTTTATGGGTGAGCCAATAGCGCCGAAGCAGTGTGAGGGTTTCCTGAGGCAGTGGGACGTATCGATCCCTTGCTCCCTTGCCCCGATGGACATGGATCAATAACCTGCTGCTGTCGATATCGGCGACTTGAAGGCTCAATGCTTCGGAGAGTCTCAGACCGCACGCGTAAACGGTGGACAAAAAAGTGTAGTTATGGAAGGTGGTGACGTAGTCCAGTATCCTGAAGACCTCTTCGTTGCTCAGGATGCACGGCAACCTTCGTTCTCTTTTCGCATTCAAGTAGGTAAAGAGGTGCCAATCGCGCGAAAGCACATTGACGAAAAAGAACTTGATGCCGCTGTAGCAGATGCGCATGGTGGCTGCTGACCATTTGGTGACGTTTTTACGGTGGAGGAAATAGTCTTCCAGTTCGGTTTCATTGATTTGATCAGGGGGTTTGTCATAAAAGTCTACGAGCTGACGCACCGCACGGGTATAGCACTGCTGGGTGCGTTCGCTCATTCCTGCAAGTTGCAGGGCTCTTATGGATTGTTGGTAATAATCTGTCATCATGATACCTCTCCTTTCTTTTTAAAGGGTTATGTGAATTTGGGTTATAAAGGAGAGGTATCACATCAAAAAGGGGAGATAAAGAAGACGGAATAGGAAGAAAAGAAAGGCCTTATAACCTGCCGCGTAAGCGGCTTACTTGAACCAATCGGTGGAGCAGACCGCGTGAAAACCGCGGTTTTACGTTAAGGCCGTGCAGAATTGTTGCTTATTAGGGCGGCTGCTCACCTCAAACGTTATACAATGACAATAAAAACTGAGAAAATATTTAGAGACCGGCAATTCAGTATTGCTATAAGCAACCCATCGGCCTGGCTATTTGAGGCTGGTCATTTGAAAAAAGCCGCTGATAGAATTTGCTGGCTTGACCAAGGGCATCAAGAAATTGAAGATCCTGATTTCGATTTTTCTTTTCTTTATCCTATTTACAGGATGTTAATTGGGTTTTCATTTGAAAATTTATTAAAGGGAATTCTGCTAGCACAAGATGCCATTTTCATGGAGAATGGTGAGATAGGAAAAACATTCACCACACATAATATAGGTCATCTTTTATCTCAAATAAATGATAGCCAATTTAAACTTACATCCGAAGAAAAAAAGATTTTGATTGAGCTTGAAAAGTATGTCGTTTGGCAGGGACGATACCCCGTACCTAAAAAGAAAGAGCGATATAAATTAAGCGTCCATAGTACTCCTGAACATCTTATTGAACAAGAACTCTGGAAAAAAATAAATGATTACCTGATTGATAGTATCGCCAAGTCTATTTCTAAGAAACTAGGTAATAACCATAATAATAAAAATGTATAACAACCCAGTGCACCAGATGCAAAAAGCCGGGGCTTTTATTAAATGTTGATTTTTAGAATAGTTGTCGTTTTTGCAATATTTTGTAGAAGCTTTTTGCACTGGTGACCGGTAGCGTTAGGATTATGAAAAAGACATTTATCGTAATATTCCTTTTTTTGATCTTATTCATTGGAATTAAATTTTATATTTACGATGGAGCTATTCCATTCTGGGTAAAGACTGACATTGGGCCAGAAATTCATGTGTTCGGCAGACCATGCTTATGGAAATCGAGTAGAGTACAAATAGGGAAAACAAATTATGTCGCCTCGGTTGGGCCAAACATCTATCAAGATGAATCGGATCAAGAGCCAGATTTCTATACCATTGATATCGAAAAAAGGCATTTGTTCTCAAACAATTGGGGGATATATTTCGAAAGAAATTTTGAAATCGGCCAAATACCGAAAGACCTACTGTACGAAGACGCAAGTAAAATAATTGAGTATCATGATAAAGAGCGATTGGTAGTCTTTACTATTGGAAAAAATAGATATGAATATACGTTACCTATTTTTTAAGGATGGTTTAACAATCGAAAAATAGAAATATTTGAATCCTAACAACAGCTTCCAGGCGACTCGGTTCCCTCGCACCTGAAGCTGAGCGTTGGGCCGAGCGATTGACCTGCTGGGCAAGAGACGATGTCGCAATCTGAAGAGCAGTACCTCGAGGAGACGAAAAGGGCTTTTGAGGATGTCCTCCCCGTCTACGTCAGCCTGAAGGTGTCGATCGGTGGTGAGGCAGAGGATGTCACTGATGTACTCCTGCGTGGTGACAAGGTTTGTCTCACTGCCCCTTTCGGGTCTGGCAAGACAACGGTTCTTCGACATTTGGCCGCGTTTCTCGCAGAATCTAGGGATCCTCGCCCACCTATCTTTGTTCCAATGAGGAATGCCCGAGGGGATCTTTCGGGAATGCCCGCGCGTACACTTCTGGGAGAATGTGGATCGCCCGTGCCTCCCAAAGAGCTGCTAGACCACCTCGAAGACGGCGGCTCAGCCTTCATCCTTCTCGATGGCCTCGATGAGATGCCGCCGGCGACACTTACTCAGTTCCCAATGGCATGCATGCGATGGGAAAAAGAATATAAAGGGGTCAAGTCTCCGTTTGACTCTTCTCTCCATCCATGTTAAGTGAAGCCAGGGGTGCGACCATTGCGAATAGAATATCCAGATGCCTGGTATTACGCGATGAACCGTGGCAGGAGAGCAGAGAACATCTTTACCCACAAAGGGAGAAGGGGGAACACAGGGCGTCCCCTCTCACATTTCTGAATTAGAACCTAAGACATCGCCCATCAGCTCTCCGGTGATTTCTGCATGGGCACTAAACAGTAAAGGGGGTCTTGACATGGCAGCGAAAACGAAAATTGCGATTCTACTTTGCGATCACCACTGTGTTCAAACTCAATGTCACGGAATCAAATGTTTCAGGGCTCTGAACAATAGGGAGGGCGCCTTCAGCGATTACAAAGATAAAGACCTTGAACTGGTTTCTTATGTGACGTGTACCGGGTGTCCCAGTGGGGCCGTTGGCAACAAGGTTCTTGCTGAATTGAAGAAAATTGGCGTAGAAATCGTTTTTCTTTCCTCAGGCGCGGTATGCGGATTCCCTCCGTGTCCCTATATAGGTTACTTGCGTGACCTCACCGAAAAGGGTTTCGGCATGAAAATGGTTGTGGGAACGCATCCAATACCGACGACGTTCTGGGAATGGCATAAAGCTGCAGGGTCATGGGATTCTGCGGAATGGCAGGAATATATCAAACCGACAACGACGGATGAGAAAACTCGAGAAGCGTACATTAATATTGATGGTCCTGTAAAAAGTCAGCCACCTTTTACCCGGCCATTATGAGCGGATGCCCATAGCGACGGTCGAATAGAGTGAAAATATTTCTCAATTGGCTCCAACCCATCAGGAAATGTTCTTTGACA
>Ga0307379_10001656_pt1 | contig 34644 bp, 16 predicted proteins | sample UN2MG_FD_202237 | JGI IMG/M metagenome (GOLD analysis project Ga0307379, IMG submission 202237) | Soil microbial communities from Risofladan, Vaasa, Finland - UN-2 | ecosystem: Environmental > Terrestrial > Soil > Coastal area > Acid sulfate soil | place: Finland: Risofladan, Vaasa | collected...
AGAGCGTTACAGTCGCCAGTTGCGGCGATCGGCAAAGCGCAAAAAACAACCCCGCCGGCTTGTTTGCCGGCGGGGAAGGCTCCCCGACAAGGACTCGAACCTTGGACAAAGCGGTTAACAGCCGCTTCGCCCGGTCCCGCTGAAAAACAAAAAGGTTCTTTACTGGTAATATGTTACGACAAACAACCGAATTTTGCAAGCAGTCGCAGACAATAGCGTTTTGTTGCGGAAAATGGCGGTACATGAGGCGCAAAACGGTACAAGACGGTACGTGTGTGGGCTTGGTTGCAGATGGTCCGGTTCCCCTGCTTGTATTAGCCAGTCGGTCGCCAGATCGACAATCTCGCCGCATTCTGCTACAATATCGCGTGGCCGGGGAGTGCGGGGCCGTCGGTCCTGAAAGCACTTGGTGCTTACCTTCCCGGCCGTTTTCTCGTCCCGACGGTTGATGCGACGGACCTCCCCCAACCGCTTCAGGATCTCGTCCCGCGGCCGGCATCTCTTCTTGGCCACTCTCTCAGTGGGAACCGGCCTCAGCCTAGGGCTTCGCTTCGGCAAGCTCATGCCCGTGGTCGGGAAGAGGGATCCCCCCGGCTGGTTCACTGGAGGAGTGCTGATATGATGGCCGGTCCTTGCCGCACTTAATCGGCCTGAGCAATTGGCCGAGGCCATCGAGTCGTTTCAGCGGCAGACGTATCCGCTTGAAAAACGGGCCGGACGTGGCTTGAGCGGAAGCAGACGAACGGGCTCTTCCACGGTGCGTGGGGATTCACTCGCGACGCGTTCCTTGCGGTTGGCGGCTATCCGGCTATGCAGTCGGGCGGGATCAGGCGTTGGCTGCGCGGTTCAAGAAAGCTGGGATTGGCGTGGCTTCGCCGGGCGGTGTGCCGTCGTACGTCTATCGTTGGCATACTTATCCAGGTGCGAAGCATTTGTCGGCGATGGGGAGGGGTGGATATGAACGGCGGGGAGAGGAACGAGTTGTTTGGCAGGCGGGAGTCGTGGCGGAGCGGAGCCGGGATTGGGCGGGAGTGGTGGGGTACGTTGATTTGGCGAGACAGGATCGTCAGTCACCGCTTCAGACAATCTGGCATCGATGCCCAGATTGGATTAGAATGAAAACCTGTTTACAAAGTCCGTTGAGAAACTGACACCTCCCGCGCCAACTGCGGACGCCAATGAACCCACACGATCTGGCAACGGCTCGCGCGTACCACGAGGCGGGCAACCTGGGACAAGCCGAGGAAATATACCGGCGCATCCTGGCCGGCGATCCGCGTCATGCGGAGGCTCGGCACCTGCTGGGGCTGGTAGAGATTCAACGTGGTAATCCACAGGCGGCTGTCGAGCACCTTCGGCAGGCCGTGGCACAAGACGGCTCGCACGCTGATTATCACAATCACCTGGGCGTTGCGCTTGCCGGTGTCAAGCAGTGGGAGCCGGCGATCGAGGCGTTCCGCAGAGCAAGCGAACTCGATCCCCGTCTTCCGGATGCACACTACAACCTGGGCAATTTGCTACGATCGCTCGGCCGATTGGAGGAGGCCGTCGAGCAGTATCGGGCGGCGTCAAAAGCGAATCCGAATTCGCCGCAGACGTATTACAACCTGGCGAACTGCCTGCGGGACCTCGAACGATTCGACGAGGCCGCGGACGCCTACCGCGAAGCATTGCGGCTGAAGCCCGACTACCTCAAAGCCCTGACGAATCTGGGAAACGTCCTTCGCGAGCGACGCAAGTTCGACGAGGCGGAAAAGTGCCACCGCGAGGCGTTGCGAATCCAGCCCAGCTACGCCCGGGCACATCATAATCTGGGCAGTCTGGCCAGCGTTCGGGGCTGGTTCGCCGAGGCGGAGACGCACTATCGAGCCGCACTGCAAATCGATCCCAATTTGGTCCCGGCGCGAAACGGCCTGGGCCGGACACTGGTCGAATTGGGCAAGCTCGATGAGGCCATGGAGGTCCTTTCCCCCACACCTGAAAGCGGAGACGGGCTGATCGAGGCCCAGATCAAGTTGGGCGAGAAGCTCCGCGTGGAAGGACGCATCGACGAAGCGGCCGCCTGCGCCCGGAATGTGTTGCAGGTGAAGTCCGATGTAGCGGTCGCCCACCACAACCTGGGCCTGGCACTGGCCGCCAAGGGCGAGTTGGAGGAAGCGGTGGCCAGCTATCGGGAGGCCCTGCGGATTCAGCCCGACTTTGCCGAGGTGCATAGCAACCTGGCCGTTGCCCTGGAATACCTGGAACGGCCCGCCGAAGCCGCCAAACACACCGAAACGGCGTTGCGGATCAAGCCGAACTTCGCCGTGGCGCAATTGAATCGGGCGGTCACCCGGCTGCGGGCGGGCGACTTCCAACAAGGCTGGTCGGGCTTCGAGTGGCGTCGCTATTGCCGGCAACACCGGCTGCGAAGGTTCCAAAAGCCGCTCTGGACGGGCGACCCCATGCCGCAGCAGACCATTCTGCTGCACGCCGAGCAAGGGCTGGGCGATACGATGCAGTTCATCCGCTACGTCCCGCTGGTGAAGCAGCGGGTGGGCCGCGTGGTGGTCGAGTGCCAGAAGCCGCTCTACAAGCTGCTGAGCCGTGGTCCGCAGGTCGATCGGCTCATTGCCCGGGGGCAGGAACTGCCGGAGCACGACGTTCAGGCCCCGCTGATGAGTCTGCCGGCCATTTTCGGGACCACGCTGCAGACCGTTCCGGCCGAGGTGCCTTATCTGTTTGCTGATGAGGATCTCATCGAACGCTGGCGACAACGCTTGGCCGATCATGACGGCTTCAAGGTGGGTATCGCCTGGCAGGGCAGCCCGAAGTACGCCGGCGACGTCTATCGTTCGCCCCCGTTGCGTCACTTCAAACCCCTGGCGGAAGTGGAAGGCGTCGTGCTGCTGAGCCTCCAGAAGGGGCGAGGCAGCGAACAACTGGCCGAGTTGCCGAGCGACTTCCCGGTGGTCGACTTCGGGCCGGAACTGGACGCCGACTCGGGCCCGTTCATGGACACGGCCGCGATCATGCACAACCTCGATCTGATCATCACCTCTGACACATCGCTGGCCCACCTGGCCGGCGCGATGGGCCTGCCGGTCTGGGTGGCGCTGAACCGCGTTGCCGATTGGCGGTGGCTGCAGGACCGCGAAGATAGCCCCTGGTATCCGACGATGCGCCTTCTTCGTTCATCTCGTCAAGGAAGTTGGGACGGACTCTTCCGCCGTGTTGGCGAAGAACTCTGCCAGATGGTGAACGACTCGCCGGGCAGCAGTCCTTAGGGGCATGCTGCCGCCCGTCCTGACTCTTTCCCAGTTTCTCCGCCCGTCCCCCTGAGAGAAAAGTGATCAGCGATCGATGTAAACGTCGGGCAGATGTGGGCGTTTTGCGTTCAATACTTTTCGGAGTTCTTCCACCGCCGCGTCGGTGACCCGGGTCTCCTCTAGATCGAGCGAACACAGATCAAGCTCCTTCAAGTGTTCCAGGCCGGCGTCGGTGATCTGGGTGCCGCTGAGGTACAAAACCTGCAGCTTGTTCATTGCCTTGAGGCTCGCCAAATCGGTGTCGGTGATTTGGGTGCGGTCAAGGTCCAGGACGCGAAGCCGAGGCAGTTTGGCGATGTGCCGAAGGCCGGCGCCCGTCACCCGTGTACCTCCGAGGCCCAGCGTGTCCAGATTCGTCAGCGTGCCGAGATGCTCTAGCCCCACATCCGTGACCGGCGTGTCTCTCAGCCACAATTCTTCAAGCCCGGAGAGCCCTTGCAGATGCGCCAAGCTGGCGTCGGTGACTTTTGTCTTGTCGAGGCGCAGCACCCGAAGCGATTTCAGATTCCGGAGGTGTACCAAGCCGGTGCCGGTAATGTCGTTGTCCGCCAGATCCAGCCAGCGCAGGTCACGCAACTCTTCAAGATGCATCAAGCCCGCGTCGGTGATCTGCGTGCCCCAAAGGTGGAGACTTTGAAGGGGGAGATTCTTCAAATGCACCAATCCGGCGTCGGACACCTCAGTGAATTGCAGCGTCAAGGTTGTCAGCTTTGGCAATCCGCCGAGGTACTTCAGCCCGGCGTCTGTTATCTGGGTATCCCTGAGGCCAAGTGTTTCCAATTGGGTAAGTCCTTTCAGATGCACCAATCCCGCGTCCGTGATCTTGTTCCTGTCGAGGTCGAGCCACTGCAGTTGAGAAAGCGCCTTCAAGTGCTCAAGCCCAGCGTCGGTGATCTGCGTGTGATCGAGTCCCAGCATTTGCAGCGTCGTCATCTCCGCAAGCCGCACGACTCCTTTGTCAGTGACATGACTCCCCCCCAAATAGAGCCGCTCTAGAGGCGGGAGCGCGTCGAGCAGCTCCAAGGCTTCGTCGGTTACTAGGGGGCCGGTCAGTTTCAGTTGCTCGGCACGACGGCTGGAATAGAATCCACGCAGCTTCCTGATCTGATCAAGGGCCTCCTCTCGAGTGATCGTCCCGCTCCCGCCGCCAAGCGACTCGCGTTCGTCTCCACGCAGGGCGGCCACAATTGCACAGCACGCGACTGCCACGCAAAGCGAGATTAACCGGACGATTTGCAGATGCCTTTGCTTCATGTTCTTTCTCCCTGACCGTGCCGATCCCACCAACTCTACCGATACTTCAGTCTCGTAGAAACAGGAGGCGCTGACAGGCCCCTGGTACCCGACGATGCGCCTGTTTCGCGCGCCTTGTCGAGGAGCCTAAGGCGAACTCTCCCGTCGCATTGGCCAAGCACTCTGCCGGATAGTGAACGACGCACCGGGGAGCAACCCTTAGGGCATGCTGCCGCCCGTCCTGATTCTCTTCGCAGTTTCTCCGCCCGTCCCCCTGACAGAAAAGTGATCAGCGATGGATGTAAACGTCGGGCAGATGTGGGCGTTTTGCGTTCAGTACTTTTCGGAGTTCTTCCACCGCCGCGTCGGTAACCCGGGTCTCCTCTAGATCGAGCGAACACAGATCAAGCTCCTTCAAGTGTTCCAGGCCGGCGTCGGTGATCTGGGTGCCGCTGAGGTACAAAACTTGCAGCTTGTTCATTGCCTTGAGGCTCGCCAAATCCGTGTCGGTGATTTGGGTGCGGTCAAGGTCCAGGACGCGAAGCCGAGGCAGGTTGGCGATGTACCGCAGGCCGGTGCCCGTCACCCGTGTGCCTTCGAGGCTTAGCTGGTCCAGGTTCGTCAGCGCGTCGAGATGCTTTAGCCCGACGTCCGTGATCGGCGTGTCCCCCAACAACAACTCCTCAAGCCCGGAGAGCCCCTGCAGATGCGCTAAGCTGGCGTCGGTGACTTTTGTCTTGTCGAGGCGCAGCACCCGAAGCGCTTTCAGATTCCCGAGGTGTACCAAGCCGGTGCCGGTGATGTCGTTGTCCGCCAAATCGAGCCAGCGCAGCTCGGGGAATGCTTCGAGATGTGCCAGGCCATCGTCGGTGATCTGCGTGCGCCAAAGGTTGAGACTCTGAAGGGGGAGATTCTTCAAATGCACCAATCCGGCGTCGGATACCTCCGTAAATTGCAGCCCCAGGGCGCTCAGTTTCGGCAATGCGCTGAGGTACTTCAGTCCGGCGTCTGTTACCTGGGTATCCCTGAGGAGAAGTGCTTCCAATTGGGTAAGTTCTTTCAGATGCACCAATCCGGCGTCCGTTATCCGGTTCTGCCCGAGATCGAGCCACTGCAGTCGAGAAAGCCCCTTCAAGTGCTCAAGCCCGGTGTCGGTGATCTGCGTCTTTTCGAGTTCCAGCACTTGCAGCGTCGTCATCTCCGCAAGCCGTGCGACTCCTCTGTCGGTGACCTGACTTGCCCCCAAGTAGAGCTGCTCTAGAGGCGGGAGTGCGTCGAGCAGTTCCAAGGCTTCGTCGGTTACCTGACGACCGAGCAGTGTCACTCGCTCGGAACGACGGCTGGAATAGACCCCACCCAGCTTTCTGATCTGAGCAAGGGCTTCCTCTCGAGTGATCGCCGCGCTCCCGCCGCCAAGCGACTGGCGTTCGGCTGCACCCAGAGCGACCACCATGCCAGAGCACGCGACTGCCACGCAAAGCGAGATGAATCGGACTATTTGCAGATGCCTTTGCTGCATGTTCTTTCTCCTGATCGTGCCGATCGCCTCAAGCGATGTGTCCAAACATGGTACGCCTCTCCCTACTCCCACCTCCCAGAATAGCAGAATCAGCGAAAGGCGCAACTGCTAAACGAGGACCTACGGACGTTGGTGAGGCTACGGTCCATCAAGGCCTTCTTCCTTCAGTTATCCCGCAACCCGATGGCCGCATACGCCGTCCGTAACGCGTATGTGACTGCTGCTGTCAGCGGACGGTGGTGGGAAGACCGGTGACTTTACTAGCTACCAGGCGTAGGCTCTTACCTCAAACTCCTCCAACTCCGCCCTTGTTTCAGTCTCGTAGACACACTTGGCGCTGACATCAACATCCGTAAGCCACAAATCGTCTGTAAGCGCGTAGATTTCGCTACCAGTTACGATACCGCGTCTGACCTGTGTTCCCACCACGACAGCAACATCGCTACAGAGGTTAAATTCCATCTCGCTAATGTTCGACCCAGCGCCGTCAACCAACAGCGTTTGGTTGAAATCGCCTTGAAGCAATTCCCACCCTTCGGGATGTTGCGGATCTGGTGGGTAAATGACACTCGAGTATCGCTGAAGCAATGCCTGACCGAGGCTGTCTTCCTCTGGCGTTTCCACCAAGGCGAGCAGACCGGCAATTACCGACGCGACGCCAGCAGCCTGGCCGATCGGCGTCGAACCGCCTAAAGCCCAGACGATTCCTGCTGCCGCGGAAAACTCGCTCAGTTTTGAGACACCACCCCCAAAGGCAGCGTTGACTTCCAAAGTAGCCCGGCCGGTGGGAAACATGTTGATTAGTGCCGTCCCGCTCTGCTTATCGAGATCCATGGCCCGCTCGCCGGGATCCAGTATGTTAGAGTCTGGCGGAAAGTCACGCCCACCGTAAGAGACATAGAACTGGCCCTCGAATTGATTGCCGTGCGCAAAAGCGGCTACACCCCTTCCCGGGTGGTCATCCTCGTCATCCGCGTCTTTGGCCAAGGCGTAAGACCCAATCGGATTATACTGATACTCATTCCAGGCGTTCACATTGTCAAATGCGCCCTCGATTGCTTCCGATCGCGTAACGGTTGCTGGCAACGGGTCCCAGGTTTCATTCCAACCGTTCTTGAGAACCTGGAATTCGACCAGGCCGCCAAGCCACCGGACGGGCACTGGGTTCTCAGAAAAATCCGATGGAGTGCCCAAGTCGATTGCTGGTACGCTTGCATCCGCGAAATAGCGGATTTTCGCCTCTTCGTCCACCGTACCGTAGCCGGGGTCCGAGCGCGCCGTCACTTCATTCGAACCAGGTATACGCACGCCCACGTCGAGGGTGAAAAAAGTGGAGTAAGGTACGTCAGTATGATCCCGTCCACCACTAAGGCTGATGTCTCCGTAGCTGTCCGCCCCGAGAAAAGCCGTGTAGGTCTTGTCCTCGCCGTTGTTCTGGGAATCAGAATCGCCATTGGCGAACCTGTTTCCCAGGTGCCACGGTCCCCAGACATCTCCAGCAGGATCGAGTTCCGACATCTCGACGCTAATGGACGTGATCTCGACGTTTCGCCCACCGGGCTCCGTGGCGGTAAACTTTATGGGCGTGGCATACTCCGCGTTCGCGAATATGTATTCGGGCACACTGTCGACATCAATATGCACGACCGAGATCGTGACGCGATCTTCGACGATTTCTCCATCATGGTCTTCCCACTGAAGCCTCATTTCCCCGCTTCCGCCTTCGGTAATTCCTTCGACATACACGTAGTCTTGCGATACCCCTAGACGGTCGCCACTGATTATCTCAGACTGCCTCAATTGGGTCCCCCAGACCTTGATGCCTCCGCTAAAGAAGAGACGCGGGCGAAACTCCGCCTCGGGGCACCCTACAATTTCGAATGGAATAAGATCCTCGGGGATACACCAACCAAGGTAATAATTCCAGTTCAGCGGCACGAGATATCCCGGATCCTCATCACTGGCGGGGCTGACATCCGCCATTCTGATGTCGTTCGGATGGAAGTCGAAGCGGACAGTGTCCGTGACACTAGCCGAGGGACCGGACAGCAGTACCGACAGGTCGGCAGAGCAGAAGCCCGGGGTCATCGCGTCCACGTACAGCGTTAGAGGCAACTCGCTGGGAGCCCAGGTATGGCCGTCGTTAAGGCGGGTGATCCGGTTGGCATCTGCCCACACGTTGTAGACGTTGTCGGGGTAAGACAATTCAACAGTCACCGAGACGTCGTCCCAGTAATCGTCGCTCAGGTCACACATCTTCAGTTCGACCTCTGCGAGGTTCTTACTCGAAGCGTCGTCGTTGACTGCAAGCAGGCGCGCAAGGGACGTTTCTGACCCGTCCTCAGTGAGGTCGGTGACAGGATCGTCAATTGTGCCGTTGTTATTGGAATCGGTATCGACATCTACGTAGGCGTCCAGTATATATGCCTGGCCCGACTGTGCATCCTCCACTGAATCATCCGCGGTGAGTTCTAAATAGAAGGACTCCTTGTCTTCGTCATAGCAGTCGTCCTGCAGAATCGTGATGTCCACCGTGGCCGATGGATTCGAATCGTCGAGCGTTACCTGCCAGGGCACGAGGCCCAAGCCGACATAGTCGAAGTCTCGCAGAGCGGTGCCAGGGGAATCGGACAAGGAGAAAGTGAAGGAATCCTCGAATACGGCGTCCGCATTGCAGGGCTCGATCCTGAAACTGACCGTCTGGTCCAACTCAGAAACCGTTGCGCCTATGACGCGGAAGTACTCGTCGTTACTAGAGAGGGACAGAGTCGTGCTGCCCGCCTGGGGGTCGATGAAATAGTCGCTCGGATTCGCGACGATATCGATTTCGACTGTCTCGTCATCTTCCAGCAGGTCATCGTCAATGGGCCTGACCGTGACATAACAATCGATTTCGTTGGCAAGGATCGTCACGGAAGTGCCGACCACTTCGCCGTCCACGTACAATTCGTAGTCGGATCCTCGAATCGCACTGCCACCGGTGGACAACTGGACCGTAAGGGGTTCGTCTGAGGAAAGCTCGCGACAGACATAAAAGCCGCCCTCGCTGGGGGGCGAGGGGGGTTCTGTTTCAGCAGCAGTAGGCTCAACGCAAAGGAGGGACACCCACGGCGGGTCGTCGTCGATGATGGTTCCGACTGCCTCGCTCGCTCCTGGCGCGATCACTGCATTGGACGGACTCGACAGAGTCACGCGGAAGTCTTCGTCGGCTTCGTCCTCAACGTCGTTGATCAAGGCGATCGAGACCGTCTTGCTGGTCTCCCCCGGGCTGAAACTAATAGTAATATGTTGCCCCGCAAAATCCCACCCTTCCACAGCTTGTCCAAGGCTGTCGTCCGTATCGAGAGCCACCGTTACCGACCGGCCGGACTCGGGTGAAAGCTGGATCGTGAAATCGATCGACCCATCGCTCTCGTTCGCCGACCCGCCACCAGAAATGCCCACGCTCGGCTCCGGGTCGTCGTCCATAATGGTTCCGGTTTCTACAGCATCGAGAAGCGTGACGTTGACCCCGTTTGAGAGCGTGATCGAGAAGTCCTCCTCGTCTTCATCCATATCGTCGTTGATCAGTTCGACCGAGATCGTTCCGCTCAACTCGCCCGGACTGATTTCCAGCGTCGCCGATTGGCCAGTATAGTCCTCGCCCTCCGTCGCCGTGTCGGGCGAGGTGGACCATTCGATTTGTACTGGAAAGCTGGATCGGTTCGAGAGCGACACGGTGAAGTCGATGCTTCCCTCGTTCTCTCCGGCTGACACGCTTTCGATCGTAACCGACGGCGGATCGTCGTCATCAGTGATGATACCGATCCCCACGCCGTTTTCGCCGTCGATTGTCGCGTGCTGCGGATTTGTCAGCCTGACCAAGAACGCCTCTTCCTCCGGTTCGTCCATGTCGTCGTCGATCACACCGATCGAAATCGTCTGGCTGATCTGCCCCGGACTGAAACCGATGGTATCGTCCTGGACCTCGTAATCGTCGTACTTCGTGGCAGTGATATCCTCGGTTTCGAACGACACCCACACGTCCTGTCCGGAAGGATTCGAGAGCGCCACCGTGAACCACATGGATCCGCCGTACTCGTCGAGTTGCTCGCTGGAAATGCTCAGCGACGGCTCTTCGTCGTCGTCCATGATCATCGCCTCGCCTTCCCCATCGGTAATGACTCCGAAACTGGCGGACGTCAAGTGTACATAGAAATGTTCGTCCGCTTCGTTTTCCGAGTCGTCCACCAATTCGAACCCTATCGTTCCACTCATCTCGCCGGCGCTGATCTCGAGCATCTCGTAACTGATGCTTTGGTAGTCATCGCCAATGACTGCCGTTCCGTCCGAGGCGTTCCATAAGATGTACACCGGCTCGTCACACTGATCGGAAAGGGAAACCGTAAAGTAAATACTACTGTCGTATCCCTCGGTTCCGTTAGGATCGTCGATGGTGATGTTCACAGACGAGCCGTCCAACAGCATGATGATGTCTTCGCCGTCCGGCACGGGATCGGCTTCTTCCGCCGGCCTGGCGGTGATTGTGCCCGTCCCGACGGCTCGGTCCAGTGTGGCGTTGGTCGGATCCGATAGTACCACCGCAAAGTCCTTGCTGCGATCCTGCTTGATGCTTGGGTCGGTGAACGTCGGAACGTACAGTCTGGCCACGGTCTGGCCCGGCGGGAACGTGAAAGTCCCCTGCTTGGACTCGAACTGCTTGCCGTCTCGTGCCGTTCCACTGGCGGTGGCATAATCGACCGTTACCAGTTGCTCGTACGGATTGGAGAGGCTGACGATAAATGTGGCCTCGCCGCCCGTGGCAACCACAGCGTCGCTGACGTCGATCAACGGCTCGCTGTCGTTGTCGATAATCACACCCGTGCCCAAACCGGTGTCGATGACGGCCCCTTTGGCATTCGACAACAGAAGGTAGAAGTGCTCATCCCCCTCGTCGGCACGGTCGTCACCGGTCGGAACTGCCACCATGCCGTGCGTCATGCCGGGCGCAAAATAGAGCATGCCGCTGGTATGCTGGAAATCGGCGTCACCCCGTTTCGCCGTGGCGTTCATCGTCTGGTATCGGACGGTGACCGGCTGGTCACTTGGTTCGGAGAGGGTCACGGTGAACCGGACGTCGCCTCCCTCCGTGGTCCTGGCATTGCCGATGCTCAACATCAACTCGTGGCCCAAGTCGGAGAATTCGTTGACCGTAAGGTCGACGGCAAGCAGTTGCCGCACTTCCAAGGGTTCGAGTCGAAGCGACCGAGTCTTATGGCAGTCAAGACTGCGCTGTCGGCCGCGACGGTTCGAACCGAGTTGCGAAAACAGGTTGGTCCAAAACGGCTTATGCATGACGATGACCTCCTTCTGGAAAAGATGCCGATCGAGCCGAAGTGAATCGAGAGAACACTCCGCACAGCGGGGAGCGGACTGACTTCGAGACGGTGTCGGGAATGGTGCCGGCTGCTGACGGACGAAACCGTCCGGAACCATGCTGCCGTTGTGCAAAGCAGCGCAAAGCCCCCTTTTTCCTCGCCTGCGTCATCGCAAGTGCCCCTCGTCCCTGGTAGAATCCAATGGACACGCTTGGCATAATGGTATAGCAACGTCCTGCCAGCGCCAAGCACGTGCCACAAGAATTCCGTAGCCTTGTGGGTGGAACGCCCTAAGGCGACTGGGGGGAAGTGTGCCGCCCGTTCGGGGCTCCGGAGGTCTGGATATCTTCGGGCAAAGTGCGGGCGACGCGGCCCAGTTCGGGCGCGGTTTCGGCATCCTTTCCTCGTGGATGATCCCGCCGCAAATCGTTGTGGCAACAGAAGAAAGCGAACTCGGAGGAAGGTCTTTTGGGAGACTGAAGATGACTCAACGTATCGCTTATCTTTCATGGCCGCCAAACGAAATCTCCGGCGGCATCAAGATGGCTTTTGCCCATGTGGAGGCATTACGGGAAGCCGGATGGGAGGCCGTAATTGCCACGCCGGGTGCCGGAATGCCCACGTGGTTCGAGAGCGATGCGCCTGTGATCGATACTTCCGAACTGGTCGCGGACCAGGACATCCTGGTCTTCCCCGAGAACCATCACCGGTTTCTGAAGTCCCTGGCTTCGTGGCCGAATCGCAAGCTGGTCTTCTGCCAAAATCAGTTCATGGTCCATCGTGGCCTCAAAGGCAGTCGAGATTATGCCGATTTCGGCGTCCGCGGCATTCTCTGTGTCGGGCGACACGCCCTCGATTTCTGCCGAAGGCGTTTCCCTTCGCAACCGATCAGCAGCGTGCCGGTGTTCATTGATCACGATCTGTTTTGTTTCCAGCCGCAGAAGCGATTGCAGATCGCGTTCACACCGCGGAAACGTCCGCTCGAAGCGGCATTCATCCAGGACTTGTTTCGCGCCGAGAATCCGGGGTTTCGGGACATCCCGTGGGTCCAGATCTCGGGCGTGCCGACACGGACGGTCGCCCAAATCCTGAAAGAATCGGCGATTTACCTTTCATTGTGCCGTTTTGAGTGTGTCCCCCTTACGGCATTGGAGGCACTGGCGTGCGGATGTGTCACCGCGGGATTCACCGGTTTCGGCGCACGCGAATACACCACCGCAAAGAATGGGTTCTGGGCCACCGAAGACGATTGCCTCGATTGCGTTACCCAGCTCACGCGGGCCGTTCGAACGGTGACGGCTGGCGGTCCCTCTCATAGCGAGATGCTCGAAGCGGCCCACATCTCGGCCAGCTACTACAGCCGCCAGCGCTTTGCCAGCCGGCTCGTCGAGTTTTGGAGGGTCTACTTGAGCGACAAAGGGTCCTCCGGCTGAACCGTGGAACCCTCGCTGTAGCGTGTATCGCGTATGGTCGTAATGCCAAAACCACACACAAGCCCGGTGAAAACCTGCCCCAGCGCACCTCCAGATCTCAGAATCTCAGCCGAACCTGGCCGGGAGAATAGGCGTGGCAGAGCCAGGCGCCCGAGAATATAGTCCGATTCCCGAGACGATCGCAGACCGGCAGCCTCGCATGCTACACGTGACGCAGCCGAACGTCACGCCGCGTCTCGACAATCATACCGTAGCAAGCCGCCGAGTCACTCATGACATTGGTGGAAGCCCGATGCGCAGAGGCGTTTGCGATCTATGGTTGCCTTCCATCTCTTTTGCGAGGCCGTAGAGAGCGCTGAGTCGGAATGCAAGACGATCGACGACGTCGGGCAGATCGAGGATGTCGGTCGTTCCGCCGGATGAGCATTCGCGACATTGCCTCCAGGTCTTTGGCTGCCATTGCGGCCCTAATCGCGATGCCGAACTGTTGCCGGACGCTCGCCGCAGCCTCTGTAGGCTCTACCGGAGAGACGCGGTGGGGCTTGCTCCCTGGGGGGCGCCCTTTACGTCAAGCTCCGCGAGTCGAACGGAGTTTCAAACGTTGGCTGAATCGTAAGGTGTTGTGACACAAGCGGTTAGGAAACCCCGCGCCTTCTTTCGGGTCGGACGAGCGAGATGTTCGTCGGTCAGCGCGCGGGCGCGGTGCCGGCGTTTCACCGCGGTGGTAAGATTCGATGCCGCGAGCGGCTACGGGGCGCGCACAACGTCATTCAAGGATTGCCTTCATGAATGCGTCGGCCACGTCCGCATAGAACACGATATTTACCTTGGTCGCCATTTCGTCGGGCAGGTCAAGCAGCAGCCGCCGCGATGAGATTGGCATTAGAAGTTGCGATGTGCCCTTCTCGACCGCCAACTCGGCGACGGCAACGGGGTTGGGGATCATTTCCACTGAGCCGCCCAGGTTGAGCGAGCCGACGACGATAAGCCCGCCTTTGGCGCTCCGTTCCATCAGGCTGCCGCACAGCGCCACGAGCACCGGCAGGCCCAGGCCGTGGCCGGAGCGATCCGTATCCATCGCCCGCAACTGCACAGAAAACTCATGGCTGCGCGGATCGCGGTCGCCCACCAGTTCCTTCGCCTGCGAGTAGAGGTTCTGCTCGCCGTAGCGGACGCTCTCGCGGAACGCCGGCGGGACGGGCGCGTTGAGAATCTTCACGCCGCCGCCCGGCCCAGACGTGGCCTCGATGCGGTAAAGCGACGGGGCCGCGTCTGGCCCGCCGGGGCTGATTGCCCACACCTGTCCAGGCGGAAGCGGGTCGGCTTCGATGGCTTCGTCGCTGTGCAGCTCGGGCGTCGATACGAACTGCTCCACGCCGTCCACGCCCATGAAGTAGCTGAAGTGCGTGTTGCGGAACTCGGTCTTCAAGCACCGCTTCTGCTGCTCCTTCACCCGCCGGCGGGCCTCCAGCGCGATTCGCACGACGGCTTCCAGTTCCTCGTCTGGGATGGGCATGTCCGGGTCGGGGAATAGCAGCTTCAGCAGGCCGCTGACGGTCTTGCTCACCGCCTCGATATCCCGGCCGCTGAGCGCCCCGCCCCAGTGCGCCCGGCCTTGCAGCGCTGATATCCGCGTTCCTTCGCGAAGCTTCGTCCAGCACTCGGAGAGGTAGTCCGTCACTAGGCCGAAGTGATTGGTTAGGTGGTCGCTTGCCTTGAGCTTCGGGAAGTCCCAGCCGGGCACGTAAGCGTGGATGCGGTCCATAAAGGCCGTGTCGTTTCGCATCTCCGGCGGCAGCGGACTGAGTAGGTGCCCGATCCGCTGCTGCTGCTCCACGTCCACGTCGAAGTTACCTACAATCACGATGCCGCCCGACGCGCGGATGCTCTCCTTGCCGCGCGAGAACTCGCCGGCGGCCATGTAGCCCTTGAGGATGTTCACGCCGTCCTTCTGGTCAAAGGAAATCCCGGCCACTTCATCGAAGCACACCACGTCGTACAGGCACACGAGGCCGCGTTGCCCGCTGGACATGTTGACGAACATCTTCGCAACCGTCGCCTTGCCGCCGGAAATCAGGTGCGAGTACGGCGATATCTGCTGGTACAGGTGGCTCTTGCCCGTGCCACGTGGGCCGAGTTCGACCAAGTTGTAGTTCCGCTCGACAAACGGAACCATCCGCAGGAGCGCCACCATCTTCGCCCGGTCGGACATTACCGCCGGCTCCAGGCCGATGGAGCGAAGGAGGAAGTCTTTCCACTCGCCGGTGGTAAACCGTTCGCGGCCCTTCTTCAGCGTGACCAGCACGTCCGACTTGGAAAGCTGGATCGCCCGCAGGCTCTCGATGGCGAACGGCCGACCGTGCTTCTCTTCCGCGATGGCCGCGTCGTAGGTCAGCGTCACCTCGGCGTAGAAGCCGTCGGTCAGCATCCGCTCGTGCTCGTGGACGAGCGTGTCGGCAATCCGCACGTCCTTGATCCCCAGGCTCGGCAGTTCCACCAGGAATGAGTCGGTCTTCGCGTCCAGCCGGGCTTTGACGATGTCGATCAGCTTCACCGAGCCCTTCTCGCGCGCCCGCGCCTTGAAAAGTTCCTGCTCGCTGGTGCGAACCGTCCGGTCCTGCAACTGCCGCTCGACGATCTTCAAACCTTCGTCGATCTCCTGCTCGTCCACCGTCGCGCAGTACCGCCCGAGCAGGAACTCCACGACGTAGGTGGGCACGGGATATTGCCGGCTGTAACGCCGCACGAGGTCTTTGCGGACCAGGTAGCCGTCGAAGGCCGAAGCCGCGAGTTGATCCAAATGGTCGAGTTCCATAGTTACTTGTCCCCTCCAACGGTGGTCGCTTCTTTGCTGACCACGCGACCGGACGCATCGACAATGACCAGGCTGACCGCCGTCCCTTCGAGGGAGTCGTCAGCGACCAGCATCGAGGCCCTCCCGTCGGCGTCCAGCGGCTTAGGGTCGATAATGCTTGAGCCGGCGACGTTGGGCTTCGTCCGCAGGTCGGCCAGCAGCCCTTTAGCCGCCGGCTCCACGCTCACCCGGCAGCGCAGGCCCACCCACTGGACCTCGCTCACCGTGACAACCACGCCGGCCGGCGCCGCCGTCGAGGTGAACGCCAGCACGGGAACCAAACACTCCTGCAAACTCGCACCGCCGTGGGCATATTCCTGCCCGGCCACGAAGCAATGCACCCCCGGAGCGTGTGCAAACCGCTGCTGCGGGTTCCACGACCAACCAGCGACTGGTGTCTCCACGTGGGAACTGTCCTTGATCGACGCGCACCGCGACCAGCGGCTCTCGGCCAGGTACTTCGGGAGTTGCACCTTCGGCATCCCGCCGGGCACCAGCAGCCAGCCGTGGTCGGTCACTACGCGCACCCGCTTCCAGCCGGCCTCCAACAGCCCATGCACCCGCTCCAGTAGAAGCTCCAACTGGTCGTCGATCCGCGCCGCCAGCTTCGCCTGCAGGTCGTGGCCGAGCTTGTCAAACTCCCCGTACTCCGTCCATGCGCGGGCGTTCTTCGCCCGCGCATCACCCGTTTCCGCCGGGCCGAGCACCTGGAAGCCCGCCGCCGCGAGCAGCTTGCGGAAGCGGTCGGTGTTGAGCCCGTCGCCACTGTCGGCCGTCTCCGGGCCGAAATCCGCCTCCAAGTGCCCGCCGCGCAGCTTCTGAGCGACTGGCGACGCGGCGGGCTTGGCCGTGGCCGTCACCGTGGGCATCGCCGCCCAACGCCAGCCGGCGGATACCTCCAATTGCAGCTCACCGGCGATCGCCGCCAGCCGCTGGCCAATATCGAACCGCAGCCCGTCGGCGAACAGGATGCATTCTCCCGCTGTGGCCTCGATGCCTTCCTGCTGCGCTACCGTGGGCAGGGCCTTCACGGCCAGACATTGCTGGAAGTGCCTGGCGGTATCTTCCAGCCACGGCAAGTACACGCAGCGCACCGCCGCCTGGACGGCCGCTGCGTCTTCCGCCGTTCTCACGCTCGCCAACGCCCTCATTGCCGCGTCGTCGGCTAGGTATCCACTCTCAGCGTACGACTTAGCCATCGCGTCAGTTGACTCGCCGCCCAGTGTCGTCGCGGTGCGCTTCGCAAGAACCGCAAGGTGCCCCATTGCCTCAGCCAGCGGGCACAGCCCCAGTCGCGCCCACACCCAGCCGCGGCGCACGCCATGCTCGGTTTCCAATTGCTCCAGGCGCTGCCTCGCGTCGGCCGGCTTCATCGAGCCGACCTCCACCAGCGCCGCCCGCAATGCGTTCTCCATCGAATCGTTTTCGTCCGGCCAGGACTCTTTCTCGAACGTCAACCGGCCCTTTGGCTTGGCACGCCGCAGTAGGTCCGGTACCCCCGGATACAGCGCCGGCGACTCCGCAAACCGCTCCCAGACGCCGAACCAGGCGTCGTCGCGTTCCCCAAGCTGCTCGCCGCCGACGATCTCGCCGTCGGTCTCCGGGTCGAAGCCGTAGTCCTGCCGGCAGCGGTTGCGGAACGCGGCCCACGTGCCTTCGTCCCACTGCCCGCGCGTCCCGTCCGGGTCGCCCAGCCACAGCAGCAGGTCGCGCGGCGTGTCGCCGATCATCAGCTTGTCGAAGTCTTCCGCTTCCAGCCGCTTGCCCCGCAGGCGAGCCGCCAGCGTCACCGCCAGTTGCGACAGTGCGCCCTGCATCGCCTGGAGCGTCAGCTTGTCTTCGGCCACGTCCAGGCCAAGCCCGCCGTCGTCGCTCACCAGAAAAGCGCGGATCGTCCAGTCCTTGCCGTTCTTCTGCGTCCAGACCGCTCCGCGGTACTGAAGCTCGACCAGCGGCTTCAGCGCGTCGGGGCATTCCTCCACCGCTCGGAGCGTCTGCCGGCTCACCTCCGGCATGTAGATCACCGGCACCGTGCCATTCGGCCAGGCGAGGTCAGGGAACTTGTCGGCCCGCACCGCCGGCTCGATCACGCACCGCAGCCAGATCGCCGGCCCGGTCCGCGTCGCCGCGTCGTACTCGCCCAGCGTCAGAAGCTCGGGGCACAGCCCGCGGAGTTGCTCGACCACCGGGCGCCACTGGCCATCGGCATCGGTCCACAGCACCGCCGCCGGCGCAACCACGTCGCCGGGGTTGTATCGCGCTGCGTGCGCCAGCGAGGTCCGCACGGCCTCAAGCAAGGTCATAGGTTTCTGCGAAGTCGTCGTCATTGCCGCACAGTTCCTTCCGACCGGACCCGTTACAGGTCCACGCGGGTCTTCGTCCCTTTTACAAACTCAACCAACTCGGCGCGAATTGACTTGTCGCGCGCCTGTACCGCCTGCACGATTGCGTCGGCCGTGGCTGTCGAGGCATCCACCATGTTGTCATCCAGCCCAAGCGCCTTCGCCCAGTCAGGCAGCGTGACCTTGCCCTCCTTCAACTCATGCACTTGCTCCATGAACGAGCGGAGCGTCTTGTCGCTCTTGGAGATGTTGAACGTCTTTTCCAGGAGCGAGCAGTTTCCGAGCATGTTCACCTGCGGCAGGGCGTCCGCGCGGTCCTCAACTCCGGTGGGGAGTCCAGCGGCCAGCTTCGCCTCCCACAGCGCATAGGCCACGGCATGGTCCACGTCCAGGCTGGGCTTGCTCTTCCCCACCCTCAGCGGAATGCAGGACATCTCCCATCGCTTCGCATCCAGGCGATGCCAGGCCCATAGTGCCGCCCGGTACACCGAAACACGCTCGCGGCTGCTGGCTGCCAACGTGCCGACGTAGTTCGCCGCGTCGGTTTCCAGTTCCTTCACGAAAGCCTGGAACCGGTCGCTCAAGACCTTGTGGACGGCCTCCAGAGCGTCGAGCTTCGCGCAGGCAAGGAAGTCCTCGTGGAGAGCTTTGGCGTAGCCAGCGACAACGGGAGCCGACGATCCCGACCAGCGCCCGGCCCACTGCGAGCAGACAAGCCAGCGATCCAGCACCGCGGCCAACGTCGCATTGAGTTTCTTCTCGAAGTCGTCGCGCTGGGGCACAGTCAGCGCGTGTTGCCCTTCCCATTCGATGGCCACGTACAGCCACGACCATACAACCGCGAGCGCATTCAACGAGGAGTATTGCCCAGCCGACCCGTACTCAAGCCCACGGCTCCGTACGGCTTCCAAGCCGGTCAGGACCGCTCGGCGGATGTCATTCCATCGCTTCGCCAGTTCAGAGGCCATCGGGCGAATGGTCGCGCCTCGAAGCAGATCGCGGTTAGCCAGGAGTTGGCCCTGATTGCAGCACACCGACCAGATGAAGGACACCGCGCCCACAAGGTTGTCCATCTCGATGTTCAGGCCGCGGTCGGCCACTTCCGCCAGCAACTCCTGGAAGCACTCGCCGGCGGTCCTGCCCCCGGTCGCGTCCGGCTCCCAGCCGACCTTGAGCCATGCCAGCGTGATTTCCTCCCGCGTCAGCGTCCGGCCGGCGGTGTTCAACCGCGTAAAGATGTTGACGATGGCGTCGTTGTAGGAGTCCTCTGACCAGATGTGCTCGTCATACGCGAGCAGTTCGAGGTATGTGACCTTGCTGAGCTTCAGGTCGCGGAGAGTAGTCATCAACTCGCCCATCGGGACCAGCAGCTTCTCGATCTTGTCGGCGGGCACGCCTTCGGCGGTGAACAGGTCTTTCACGATCTCGCGGAACTGCGCTTCCTTGATGTTCGGGTTCCGCGTCGCCGCACCCCATAGCCGACTGAGCCGGACGAACCGCCCTTTGTTCTGGTCCGCAAACGAGCGCTGCAGCGGCTCTTCATAGGTCCCCGGCTTCGCCCACTTCGATTGCCCCTCCGCGGGGTCAGTGATAGCCCACTGCAATACGTTGCGGAAATCGACCGCCAACAGGTTCCGGCCGGCCGTGTACTCGTCCAAGAAGCGGTCGAGATCGAAGCACAAGCTCGCCTTCGACCAGTGCCGATACTTGCCCTGTCGCCCTCGGGGCCGACGGTCTTGAAGCTCCTGCGCCCAGTCGCGGTCCTCCAGCTTGAAGCCCCAGGCGTCCCCCCCAAGCGCCAGTAGAAGGCTCTGCACCCGCTGCTGGCCGTCAAGAACCATGTGATAGGCTGCCGGCGGGTCCTTGCGGGCAATGACGCTGCCATTGCCGTTGCCAGTCCGTTCGACTACCCGCGAGAATTGCCTGTGCGGGATGTTCTGAAGCTCGCCCTGCCCGACCTTCCACATCAGCAGCGTGCCGAACGGCCAGCCCCGAATCAGCGAGTCAACAAGCAGCGTGACCTGGTTCGGCGTCCAAACATAGGGACGCTGGAGGTCGGGTATCAGGACGGTTGCGCCATCGTTTGCTAGGGCGCGACCCAGCAGTTGGTGAAGTCCCTCGGTCTTCTCTTCGTAGATGTTCGCCATCACCGACTCCCTTTCTTGGCCGCGTCGCGGGCCGCTTGCTTGGTGTTGTTGGTGTAGTGGCAGTCGTTCCAGCGGTTGCCGTCGAAGGTCTTGCCGCCGGCAAAGTCCTCGGTCTTCTCATCCCAGCCCCAGAACCAAGGGTACTGGTCCTTCGGGCGGTCCGGCTCCTTGCCGCGGTCCTTCGCCCACTTGATGTTGGGCTTGTGGCGCAGGATTCCGGCACCCTTTTTGCCGCCGGGCAGGTCGGACGCCAGGAACGGGCGGATGTTCATCCGCACGCCGTCGTTGATGTCCGGCTCCCAGCCGATGGGCTGCTCCGAGAGCGGCTTCCAGCGGACGAACAGGTCGAAGGGCGGCTCGCCGGCGAGGATGGCCTTCAGCCGGTTCTGGAGTTCTACGGCCGCGGCCAGGCGGTCTTCCGCGCCGCCTTCGCCGCGCTTCACGCCGTCCTTTTGGCGAGTGATCCACTCGCCCAGGTAGGCGTAGGTCAGGCTCTCCAGCAGGCGCCGGCCCTTGCCGCCGCCTTCGCAGAGTTTGTGAGAATTGACTAGAGCATGGAAGCCGTCGCGCTTGCGGCCGTCCCAGATGTGCCACACGAACGGCCGGTGGTGGAAGAGCTTGCAGTGTTCCTCGAAGAACTCGTTGCGGAGCCAGTCGTCGAGGTCGCCTTCCGGCTCGATGTCGCACGCGCCTAGCAGCCGGAGCAGCCGCTCGGCCGCGGGTTCCTCGCCGCGCACCGCCGGGATGCAGACGATGCCGTCGTTGTCGGCGAACTTCGCCAGTTCGCCGCACTTCCTGACCAGCGCCCGCGCACGCTTGCTCAGGCGCATCTTGTCGTCAAGCTCCGCCGGCCAGCGGTAGCCCAGCAACCGTGCGACGGCCACTTGCAGCATCGCGTCTTCCTCGGCCTCGTAGGGGTGGCCGTGGAAAAGCCACTGCGTCGGGTTGTTGCTCTCTGGCTCAGGCAGGCCGTCGGGATACTGCTCAGTTGCAGTTCCTTCCCACTCCTCCAGGTCGAATGGAACCTTCAGGAGAGTCGCGGGAGTCACGTTTAAGTTGTGGTCGATCTGGCGTACCCGTTCTGAGAACACCCCGGAAGTGCAATACGCCCAGAGTGCTGACACGTCCTTGGGGTCGGTTGGCACAATCACAGCGGTGTTCTGATCGTACAACTCCCCCGTGTAGAGAGTGCAAGGCAGGTTCCCCATTCTGCTCACCGCGACTCCAAGATGCCCATAGGCAACGTTACCAAGTCCCGGTCGCAACATGCCTTTGCCCGTGGTTGACCAATCAATTACCCGGTTACGCCCTCCGAAGAGTTCATGGCCAACAACAGCATCCTGAAGCCTTCGCCAACGCTCAGTCTGTGGGACTTCCCACACTCGACGAGTCCATTTCTCGTTGTCACCGTTGACTATGCCCCGCGGAGAAACGGCTCCCTCGGCAAGAAGGTTCTTCCCGTCTACTGAGTCAAGAACAACTCTGGCGTCGGGATTCCCCAGCATCTTGATCTGAGGTCGCAACAACACTTCGCCTTCCCGCAGAAATTGCGACTTCTTCCGTGGTGTCGGCGAGTCGGTTGCATCGAGGCCAAAAATACTGTGTTCCTGCTCCGGCGTCTCATTCCCGATGGTGAGCAAACACACATTCACCACTTCGCCCGATATTGTGTCGAAAGCCCCTGGGCCAAGTCTGGCGAAAGTGCGCCATAGCATCTCCCGCAAAGTCTGGCGACGCAATAACTCGTAAGAGCCTTGTAACAGCCAGTTCTGGGGTGCGACCACGGCCATCACCCCGCCGGCAGGCAGAAGTGGGAGGCATCTTTCAATGAACATGGTCGCAAGATTTGCTTTCCCGGCAACTAGGCGGTTCTCGCCTAGTTCGCGAAGGATTGATGACTGCTTCTTGAACCCAAGGTAAGGTACGTTCGTTATGACGAGCACATACTCGCTGGCGAGCAGGTCGGCGGCCTTGACCATCCCGGCGGCAGCAATGGCCCGCTCACGGATCTCATCGTCCGCCTTCTCGGCCTTGAGCACCGCGGCCAGGTACGGCTGGATCGTCTCGTAGTCGGCGGTGATGAGGTCGGCAGGAAGTTCGGCCGGGTTGATGAGCGAGCCGAGCGTCGGCGCCTGCGAGAAAAGCCGATGCAGGTTCAAGAGGCCGTCCTTGATCGCCTCGCGCCCGACTACGGGCATACGGATGCCCGACTGCTCCGCCAGGTTGACCCACTCTTCGGCCGAGCAATGCGGCCCGATGCCGGTGCAGGCGATGTGAAGTTCGGGAAGTGCCCTGTATCCGAGCGGTTGCACGCCCTCACCCCCAGCCCCTCTCCCGCAAGCGGGCGAGGGGAGGTTTGGATACGTCCAGGCGGCCAGCGCCAGGGCGAACGCGGCAATCTGGCAGCATCGCTCGTCGATCTCCAGCCCGTGCAGGTTGTCGCGGAGCACCGCATCGACCGCTTGGGCGGCGGACAAGCCTTCCTCGGCCATGCGAATCGGCACGAGGTGGTGCAGGGCCGCGACCAGGAAGTGGCCGGACCCGCAGCACGGGTCGAGCACGCTGAGTTCCGCGGCGGTTTTGGGCCAGCCGTCGAAGGTGCCCGCGGCGGGACGCCAAGCAGATTTCACCACAGGGGGCACCGAGGACACGGAGGAAGAATCTGAGGAATCCCTCTCAGCGGGTTGTTCCCGGACAAAGCGGAGATACTCCCAGCCCACCCCCGGCAGCCCCACCTTCTTTCTCAACTCTTCTTCCGTCTCTGCGTCCTCCGTGTCCTCTGTGGTTAGTCTCTTCCCCGCCCACCACGCGCCGAGCGTGTTGTGTAGCAGGAACTCCACCATGTACGGCTCGGTGAAGAGCTGCGTCACCGCCGCAATCTCATCCGCGCCGATCTTGACCTCGGAGCGGTTGACCTCATCCTTCTTCTTGCTCTGCCAGAACTGGTAGACCCACCCCAGCGCATCCGACGCGGTGAAGACCGCCGCCGGCAGCGACGCCAGGAGCTTTTCCAGCTTGAGCATGTGCTCGGTCGCGAAGGCGACCTGGAGCAGCGGGTCGTCCGGCCGGAAGATTTGCGGCAGCATGTCCTGGGCACAGCGCGAGGCGTAGACCCACACGTCCACGCCGTCTTCCTTGGCCAGTTCCTCGGCCTCGGCCAGGCTGATGGCCATGTTCTCCTGCGGCTCGATCAGCAGGCCGTTCTCGGCCAGGAAGCGGGCAAAGAGCATCCGATGCCAGTGTTCGTAGCCGCACTCGCCGGCCAGGTGGTCGATGGCCAGCCGCCCCGAGGTGTCCTGCCGGTCCCCGAGTTGCCGCGCCCGGGCGCGCAGGTGGTTGCGCAGTTCGCGCTGGGCCGGCTTCATGTGCGGGTACGGCTCGTGGTGGTGGACCGCCAAGGCTTCCAGCGCCGCTCGCGCGCCCACCTCGGCCGCGTCGCGTGCGTCGATGACCACGCGCTCTAACTTGTTCCGTAGATCGCTTGCGAGTGTGGGCACAGTCGTTCTCTCAGCGTCTCAAGGGCCAGCGGGATTCTGTTTGGGAAAGTAGAAGTCGCGATTTGCCACGTAATCCCACACCGTGGCCGCAACTGCTACCAACAAGATGAGAGAAGCGGCCGAGGCGTCCGTGATACATTCATCCACTCTGCAGATTACATATAGGGCTAGGGCGCTACTTATAACGGTGTCACTCACCAGCCACTGTTTCTCAGTGGGGCCAAACTCGACATATCGAAGCAATCGGAGAAGCACAAGCCAAGCTGCGTCGAACAGAAGGAGAATTCCGAAAAAGACCGAGAAAAGAACTAGGGTATCCAGGGAAAAGGCCATCAGGTAAAAAATGGACGCCTGAAGACAGAACCATAGAAAATCCACAAGAGGCTTATATCGCTTTTCCCCAAGCACGCCCAGGTGCATGGAAGCACCATGCACAAATCGACAGATCGTAGGAAGTAGCGCCAAGAACAGGAGTGTCTTCGGAAGATTCTCTGTCGAGAATGCTCTTGCTGCCATGAAGCTCCCATCGTTGAGGAAAGTATTCTGCAAGGCTTCGGTGATGGCGAGGCCAACAACAACGTAGTAGATCATCATCAGTGCGCCCGTGGAGCACCTGAGAACCTCTTCCCTATTCTGCGTAGCCATGCATCACCTCTCCTTCGGCCTCAGGAAATCACGACCGGGCCTTCCTTGAGCTTCCCCAGCAGGTCCTTCTCCGTGCCGGCCAGCCAAGCCTTGACTTCCTGCTCGGTCTTGAGCGTCCCGCTGGTCAGGTGGACGCGCTGGGTCTTCGGCTCCAGCAGCTTGGCCGCGGCCATAGCCGCGCGGGCGAACTGCTGGGGCAGCGCGTCGGTCCGGGTCTTCCACGCCGGCAGCGCCGTCTGCTCCAGCGACCGGATGAGGTCGCCTTCGCTGCCGACGGACAGCGCCGGCAACTCGTCGATGCCCTCGTCGGCGAGGATCTGATTCCGCTGGTCGGCCTTGAGCTTCTTCCAGTTGTCGCTGGCGCAGAGCGCGGCCATCTGCTCGTTGTAGGTCCGCTCGTATTCGCCGTGGGCGGCGGTGACGGCGGCGCGGAGCGCGTCGGCCGCGACCTTGCGGATGTCCGGCACCGGATCGCTCGCGTCCAGCAGTCGGCGCTCGGACTTCACGGCGTCGGCCTGTGCGCGGAGTTCGTCGGCCCCGGCCATGGCGTCGGCGTGCTTGAGCAGCGTGCAGAGCGTTTCCCAGGCTCCCTTGCGCTTGCCGGCGAGTTCGGCCAGCTTGCCCCAGTCCTTGGCCTGCTGGGCGAGCGTGTCGTGTTGCTTGAGGATTTCGGCCAGTTGCTCGGCCCCGCCGAAGCCGCGGAGCGTGTCGAGGTGGCCCGTGGCCGGCCGGGCTGGCATGGGCGGCTCGCCGCCGGCGCGGTCCGCCAGTTCCGCCAGGCGCACCAGGAACGCCGGGGCCTTAACGGTTTCCTCGTTGGGCTTGCAGTCCACGCCGGCCGCCTGGAAGAGCTTGCGGAGCTTGATCTTCTCTTTGGCATTGATCGTGGCCGTCTCGGCGCGGAAGTCGGTCACGGAAACCTTCGCCTGGTCCAACTGGCCTTGCGAGAGCGTCATGCCCTTGTGGGTGGCGCGGATGTGGCCGGTGGTGTGCAGCGTGATGAGCGCGGCGTCCACCGCGTCGCGCGGCCAGCCGCACGGGGTGGCCTCGAAGGCGTCGCGGACTTCCTTGCCGCGCTTGCCCGAGCCGACTTCGGAGAGGATGGCCGCACAGACGGGGTGCTTCTCCGGCGCGTCGGTCCAGTCCACGGCGGACAGGGCCGCTTCGTCGCCGTTCTTGGCGCGGTTGATGACATTGACCCAGCGGTTGTCGTCGGCGCTCTTGAAGTTGGGGAAGAGCCGGTCGAGCGACGCCTGCGCGGCCGCTTCGACCTTGGCCACGAGGATCAGTTCGTACCGCTCGCCGCCGCCACCCTGGAAAACCTTGGCCCGATCGATCACGTCGTTGACGATCTGGTTGCGGGACCCTTCGGCCGTCGCCATGCGCGTGGCCATGGCGTCGCGGGCCTCGCGGCCTTCGGGCGTGGTGGGCGTGCCCTTGAACTCCAGCGTGGACTTGGCGGCCTCGTACTCGACGATAGCCTTCTGGAGGTCGTCGGCGCTGGCCTTGGGGACGTAGACGTAGATGATCGCGCTGTTGCTGCCGGCGGCGCGGGCGTCGTTGACGACGGTGCTTTCCTTCTCGCCCCAGCCGTCGCGGACCCACACGGGGATGTCGGTCCCGCCGGCCGGCGGCGCTTCGCTGCCGAAGTTGACCAGCAGCTTCCGCGGCTCCTTGCACTTGCCCTGTGTGAGCTTGATTCCCTTGAGCGAGTCGCTACAGCCCGCGCTGATGAGCGAGCCGCGCTTGCTGGTGATAGAGGTCAGGTCGCTGTTCAGCCGCGTCTGGCGGTTGCGGAACTCGCGGTCCCACTCGCTGCTCTCGCGCGTCTGGAGGCTGTATTCGCCCTCGATCTCGATCAGCAGTGCGCCCTTGTCCTGCATGGCCTTGCGGAGCCACGACTGCCGCTCCGATTCGGCCGGCGGGTCGGTCAGCAGCTTGAGGATGCGCGGGATGTGTTTGCGGAGTTCCGTCCCGTCGTTGGCCAGGTCGGACACCATCAGGTCGGCCAGCATCTCCGGCGTCGCCCGGACGCCGATGTCGGCCACGGCTTCCAGCGGCAGCTTGCGGATCAGGAAGATCAGGCCGCAAAGCCGCTGGGCGAGCCGGCCGTCGGGTGTGCCGTCGTCGAGGTTGCGGATCGTCTCGTCGATCTCGCGGAGGAGGATGCCGGTCTTACGCAGGTCCGGGCTGATCTGCTCATAGATGAAGTCCGCGGCGACCACCGTGCCGAGTTCTTCCTCGGCCGTCTGGCGGACGGCTTCGTGGACGATCTTGAGTTGCGTACGAAGCTGGCTGGCCGTGCCGGGCACGTCCACCGCGCGGAGCACGTGCTCCCAGAATCGTCGGCGGACCGGTAGCAGCGGGTAGTCGTCCACGACGATGTCGCGGTCCTCCGCACAGGCGGCGATGCGCGTGCCGGCAAGCTGGCGGTTGATTTCGCCGGCATGGGCATTGATCGTGTCTTCGATGACCTTCCTCTTGTCGGCCTTCTTCGCCAGCACCACGCGGCGGGTGACGGTCTCCACGTCGGAGTCGGACAGTTCCACCGGGATGGTGAACCGGCCGGTGAGGCGCTGGAGCAGCGGGACGTTGCCGGCCAGGGCGGTCTGGCCCGCGCCGATCAGCAGCACGCGGCTGTCGAGTTGCTTGCAGAGACCTTCCGCCAAGTCTTGGACGGCCTTTGACCGATCAGGGTCCTCCCCCAGGAATAGCTGAACCTCGTCCAGGGCGATGAGGGTGCATGGGATCTGACCGTCGATGCTGAGAATCTCGCGCATCAGGCGAATGAACTCACCGTCCGTAATATCGACGACGTGCGGGAACTGCGTCCGCAGGGCCGCGCGGGCCTGCTTGAGGTCGGCGGCGAAACTGGGGTCGGCGTCGAGGACGGCCTTGGCGAGGATCGGGCTGACGTAGAGGTCGTGGAGTTCGCTGTAGAATTCCTTGCCGGCGGCTTTGACCGCGGCCTTCACGCGGTCGAGGAAGCCGTTCTTCTGGAGCCACATGCAGAACTGCGCCTGCGGCAGCGCCTCGGGCAGGTTCTTGGAGGCGAGGACGATGCTCAGCACGGCCAGGCGGACGCTCTCGCCGCCGCCCGAAGGGAGCGTGCCCGACGCGGCGTGCAGCCCGCCGCTGCGCTTGCCCAGCGTGTCGAGTTCGCGCAGAAGGTCTTGCACCTCTTGCGGCAGTTGGGGCAGCCCGCGGGCGGTCGTGCCGTCGTCGAAGCGCGTATCCACCCACAGATGGCGGAACATCTTCAACAGGTGCGACTTGCCGCTGCCGTAGAAGCCGCTCACCCACGCCGCCGGCTGCGTCGTCGAACTGACGTTGCCGAGGTAGGACTCCAGGATGCGGATCAAGCCGTCCTCGTACTGGCCCTCGCACACGAAGTGCTCAAGCTCGTACCGGAGCGTCTCGATTTCCTTGGCGCTTGCGGCCTCGCGCACGGCGGCAACGCCGTCGTTCAGCAACTTGGATACAGCGGGATCGCGTTGGAAGAGTTGTTTGTTTTTCATCAGTCGTGTACCCCGTTATGGAGCGTGATCGGCACGGCCAGATAGTTCCAGCCGTCCCGTGCGTCCAAGAGTCGGTAGTTGTTGTCTTCGTACTCGCCGGGGAAGAATACCACCAGCCGGCCCCGGATGTCCTTGACCACTTCCTTGAGCACCAGCGAAACGCGGGTGAAGCCGAAGAGGCACGCGACGCCCTGGACGGCGACCACCGTGTCATCGTCCACGCCGTCGGCGGTGAGCGCGCCGCGGAGCCGGCCGGCCGCGTACTGCACGAAGTCGCTCCGCAGCTTCATCGCGAGAGTTTCCGGCTCCTCGAAGTAGACATCGCGATAGTCGGTCTCGGCCATCCACCGCGCGAAGGTGTCGGTCAGGTCCACCAGACGCCAGCGGTGCCCGGTCGAGGTCGTGGCCATCTCGAACAGTTCCAACCGCGCCCGGAGCTTCCGCTCGTCGGTCTTCGGATACACCACGAAGATGGCCTTCTGGTCGCCGGCAAGGTTGCGCTGCCACGGCGCGCCGATGTGGCCACGGTATCGAGCGGCAAGTTTTTCGATTCTTCCCATTCGCCTACCGCCTTTCATCCGGGGCCAGGAGCCGCGAGAAGGCTACCTCGATGACGCCGCCCGACTGGCTCATGTCCAAGAAGCCCAGCCGCCGGGCGTCAATCGCGAGGTGCATCAGTTCGCCGGCCGGCGCGTCGAGCACTTGCGCCCACAGCGACTCGAACAGCGCTTCGCCGCGCTTGCCGGCAAGATAGCCGAGCAGGAGGGCGAAGCTCGTCGTCGTGGCCGTCGGCGTGACCGTCTGCCGAACCTTCCGGCCGCGCCCCTTCAGGTGTCCCGATTGCGTCCAAGAGGAAGCTGCGTTCCGCACAACCTTATCGAGCGTGCTTTCGCTGAGCCGGCTGCCGACCGCGCGGGTGAGAGCTTCGGTCATCTGCTGCCGCGCGAGTTCCTCTCCGGGCCGCATCCGCAAGACCGGCGGCGCGCTGGCTCGCAGTAGCGGGTCGCGTGCGAGGGCGAGCAGCAACGCCAGAATCGGCTGGCCGTCGCGGTCAGCGTACCAGCAGCGCCGCATAACCCGGAACAAGGGCACCCTCGGGTCGAGCGCGTGCAACTCCGAGAGTCGCTGACTGGAGAGCTTCCGCGTCGCCGCCGTGCGCTTGCCGAGGCAGTTGTCTTCGTGGATCGCCGTGAGGTAGTCGTCGCGCGTGGCATCAGGCCGGCAGTTCTCCAGCACGGCTCGAAGCTCGTCGAGCATGATCGTCCGGCTGGTGTGCGTGCCCTTATCTCCCCACCGGAAGCCGGCGTCGCGCAGACGCACTTCGTCGGCTTTCCCGTGGGGCCCCAACTCATCTCTCAGGAGGGTCATATTCATGGAACAATAGTATATCCGCTCGCCGGCTAGTTTGCCGGCGACAATAGAAGAATTTTGTCCGTTTCTCAGAATTGTCTCAACCTATTGCGCAATAATATCTTACGACGCTTTCGCCGGGCGCACACCATGCTGAGCTGGGACTCTCGGACGCTGAAGTCAAGGATGGCCGGGTCGTAGTCTGGCGGCCTTCCTGGTCTCCACAATTTCCGACCATCGCGAGCGTTTCGCCCCGCGGCGGGGGGTATACAATGTCAGAAATCGCTACTCCCCCAGCCTAACAATGCAGAATGAGCATGTCTAGCACCGCCACAGCGCGAGTGCTATTTGTGGAAAACCTTGCGATTTGGGTTGGGATTGCTCGTTACGGATCGCCCAGAAGCGGATATGGCGAAGCAACATGCCGGGCTACGAGACGGTTGCTTACCCGGGGCTCTACGACGGCATCGATCTGCTGACCTTCGGCCGCCGCGACAGCCTGAAATACGAATTCCACGTCGCACGCCGGTTTTCAAGCGCGGATTTGGCCTACCGGGGCTGACCGTCGCTGATTTCCCGGCGACCCGATCCTCAGCGTGTGGACACTCCGTTGGGGTATACGGTCTGCCTAGAATACCACGACTTTTGTTTTTAGGCAACTTGACTTTAGAGGGGATTCTGCTACTCTGACATGCTCTGCGGTCAGCCGTTCGTTCCCATATCAGCGTGTAGAAGCTTGAGCAAACTCCCAGGAGGTCGCCATGAAGCCCCCGTTTGGGCCGCTGCAATTGTTCGCGGTCCTTTTGTTAGAGAGGACCAACTGATCGTGGGAAACGTTCCGTGATTTGAGCACGCTCGCTGAACCATTTCTGAGGCAACCGAAAAGATCAACTCCAACCACCGCCAGGGGAGCAAGATCATGCGTCGAGGTTCTCTGAAAGCGACCGGGCAATTCCTCCGCCGTTCCCTTACCTCTTCAAGCAGCAACTCCCGGTCCGGCATTCAATACCGCCGACTGTTCTGTGAAGCGTTGGAGGACCGACGGTTGCTCTCGGTTGCACCACTAAGCGTTGCCCTCGTGAGCGATGCGGTTGCCCAAGCACAGCAGGTCTGCGCTGCCGCCGCGAAGGACACGATTGCGATCGGCTATGACGCCGACACGATGACTACGGCCGGGTTGGTCGATCTTCTTGCTTCGGTGTCTGCGGCACACAACGGCGCTCTGATCGAGCACTTGGGCATCGTGGCGCACGGTGACGCTGGAAGACTATATCTTGGCAACAGTGAGGAGTTGAGCCTGGCTACGCTGCCAAGCCAAGCAACAGAGTTGGAACAATTGTGAACCGTGCTGACCGATGACGCGCGCCTGGACTTGTATTCGTGCTCTATAGCCGCGGGAGCAGTCGGCAAGACCTTTGTTGACGAGCTTGCCGCGGTAACGGGCGCGGATGTGTTCGCCAGCGACGATTCGGTCGGTACCGTACCCGGGTCGGATTTTATTTGGGAGTACCACACGGGCCAAGCGGCCGCGAGCAACGAGCTGTTTTCGGCCCAACAAATTGAGACCATTCCAGGTCTCTGCCTGTACTCGCCTCCAAACCTGGCCAATGCGGCCTACACAAGCGGTCCCTTTGTTGCCGCTGGGAACCTCGTTGGGCAATGCACTTGGTATTGCTATGGTCGTATTCAAGAAGTAGGCTTGAAGACTTCATCTCAACTCGCAAGTTTGCCGAATCGAAATGGTGGCACGGGTATTTTCTTGAATAATGCTTCCACTTGGGTTGCCGATGCTGTTGCGGCTGGGTTTTCGACTGGCAGCACACCGCAAGTTGGTGCGCTGGCCTTGTGGAGCACCCACGTTGCTTTCGTGGAGAGTGTTTCAGACAGCACAATAACGGTGACTGAAAGTAACAACACACCAAAGCCCGGCGCGAATGTTGTGGTCGGAGGTACTTTTGCACGTCTTCGTTCAACAATGGACGCATCTTCGACGGGCAACATTCTTTGGACAATGCCTCAATTCACAGTGATGAATGTTGTGAGCGGACCATCTGCGGTCGTAAATGGCTACCGGTGGTTTCAATTATCTGGGAATGGCTACACGGGTTATGTCGCTTGGTTGGACTTAGTTCCTTCACAACCTGCAACCGACACGAGCCAATGGAACATTACTCAATTCAAGAATTCAGCCGCATCTCCGTGGTGGAGCAGTAGTCCGACCTACATCTATCTCGCCGCGGTGGTGACACCTTCGAAGCCGGTCCATGTCTCGCCGTCGGGTGCAGTGGACGGGCCGTCGGTGACGTTCCGGTGGAACCAGTCGAGCAACGCGACGGGCTACGAGTTGTACGTGCGCGACCTGACGACGCAGGCGCTCAGCACGTACACGATCAGCGGAGGCGCGACGACGCAGACGACGCTGACGCTGGTTCAGGGCCGGAGCTACCGCTGGAACATGCAGGCGTTCAACGGCAGCACGCCCAGCGGGGTCACGACGGCGTGGGAGTTTGCCGTGAACGCGCCGGTGGTGAACGGGGCGACATACGTCAGCAAGACGGTTGCGGACAACACGCAGAAAGCGGCCGGTACGGTATTCACTCAGACGTGGACCATGAGGAACAGCGGGACGACGACCTGGACGGCTGGGGCGAATGGGCACACGCTCAATCGGATCGGGTCGGCGGTCCTGGGAGAAAGCACTTATTATTCGCAGTTGTCGAGCGCGGTGAGCCCGAACAGCAACGGGACGTTCAGCATGCAGTTTACGGCCCCCAGCACTCCCGGCACGTACACCGAGAGTTGGCGGATGAGTTCTCCCGGCTACGTATCCTTTGGCGACACGGTGACCATTACCATCGTGGTGCCGCAGCCGACGCTGGTGGACGGGGCGACATACGTCAGCAAGACGGTTGCGGACAACACGCAGAAAGCGGCCGGTACGGTATTCACTCAGACGTGGACCATGAGGAACAGCGGGACGACGACCTGGACGGCTGGGGCGAATGGGCACACGCTCAATCGGATCGGGTCGGCGGTCCTGGGAGAAAGCACTTATTATTCGCAGTTGTCGAGCGCGGTGAGCCCGAACAGCAACGGGACGTTCAGCATACAGTTTACCGCCCCCAGCACTCCCGGCACGTACACCGAGAGTTGGCGGATGAGTTCTCCCGGCTACGTATCCTTTGGCGACACGGTGACCATTACCATCGTGGTGCCCACGGCGGCCCCGACGGTGAAGGTCACCTCGCCAAACGGAGGCGAGAACTGGCCACTCGGTGTTGCGCACACGATAACTTGGTCCGTCACAGGCGATACCTCGCAAATCAACAGTTTTCTGATTTCCTATTCGCTGGACGGCGGGGCAACTTACTTGAATAACGTGGGGACCGCTTCCAGCACCAACCAGTCGATCTCATGGATGCCCCCGCTCGTGATTTCCCCGACGGCAGTGGGGCGGATTCGCGTGCAGGCACGCGACGCGAGCAACTCCGTACTCTCGCAGGATGTCAGCGACGGCACCTTCACCTTCACCTCGCAGCAATCCGCAGTTACTGCGAAAATTGACATTGGGTTACTCGATCTCATCGACCAGTACGCAACGACCTACTACAATTCCGCCTGGAATTTGAACGTGGAGCAATTTAAGGCTTGGATTGCGACAATTGCGAGGGCCGAAGGAGGGTTAGGTGGCTACGGCGCACATAGTCAATATGGCGGTGGCGTTAATGGAGATGCTTTCACTCACACTGAGAACCCCTTATTCAGGTTCTCAACAGGTATCGGCCCATTTCAGCTTGATCGTGGGGGAGAAGACGCTTGGGGATATTGGTCTACCATCGACAAGCTTGATCCTGTGAAAGCTGTCCAGACCACAATGAAGCAACACCAAGTCCAGTTTACTGCGGGGAGCACACTGGCTAACTTCTCGGCTTCCTCTCGCTGGGTTGGTGTCTGGCCGGACAAGGTCGCCGATCAATGGGCTGCCGTCACGGGAACGAATTGGGACCTGTTCAAGGCTGGCAAGGCACAACTCGATTGGAACGGCGTCAAGACCCAGCTTGGATCCAATGCGAGCGATCCCATGTTCCGATACGAGAGTAACGTACAAGCCCTTGGTAAGAAGACTTGGAGCATCGATTCAAACGACAATCTCGTCACGGATACCGGTAAGAACATCTTGTTCAATGGCAGCTACGACACCTGGTTAGTGACGGCTCGGAGATGGGAGGGGACTGTGGTGAGCCGTTACTACTACACGCGCGACGTGAGCACGGGTATCGAGGTATGGGTACTGGACAATGCGGGAGCGTCACAAAACCTATTCTCCTACGTGTTTACACGAGAATACGCGGCGCCGTCCGGTGGGCAGTGGCCTGAGCACCGAGCCAGTCCCGGCGACGTACTAGCCTCACCGGCGCTTTACATTGGTAGCGACACGACGCCGCCGACCCCCAACCCGAGCATGTTCTCGACAGTGCCGTACGCGACGGGTACGGCGTCGATTCGAATGGTGGCGACGACGGCGAGCGACCCCAGCGGCGTGCAGTACTACTTTGACTGCCTGACGTTCGGCGGCCACGACAGCGGCTGGCAGGATAGTCCGATCTACGAAGACACGGGATTATCGGCGGGCACCACGTACGCATATCGGGTGATGGCGCGGGACAAGTCGCCGAATCAGAATGCCGGTGACTATTCGGGCGACCTGTCGGCGACGACGCAGCAGTTGGCGGACACGACGCCGCCGACAGTAAGCATCAGCAGTCCGAACAACGGGCAGACGTTCACGACGTCCTCGATCACGGTTAGCGGCATGGCCACAGACGAAGGTGGATCAGGTCTGTTCAGTGTGATCGTTCTTAATGCGGCAAACAACAGTAACGGGTATCAGCTCTTGTCCGGGAACTCGGCCTCGTTCTCGGTAAGTGGGATTACGCTAGTCCAAGGGTCAAACCTGATCGGTGTCCAGACGTTCGACAACGCAGGCTATTCCAGCACTCTGGCGACAGTGACGGCGACGTACAACCCGCCGGACATAACGGCCCCGGCCGTGGCGATCACCTACCCGCTCAACAACGCCACGGTGACCAGCGCGAGCCTGACGGTCACCGGCACGGCGAGCGACAGCGGGCGCGGCAACAACGGGGTATCGTCGGTGACGGTCAACGGCGTGAGCGCCAGCGGCGGCACGGCCAGCGGAACCAACACGGCCAACTGGAGCGCCGGGATCACGCTGAGTCCCGGCGCGAACACGATCACGGTGGTGGCCAAGGACACGCTGAACAACCCCGCCCAGCAGCAGATCACCGTCACCTACAACCCGCCGGACATAACGGCCCCGGCCGTGGCGATCACCTACCCGCTCAACAACGCCACGGTGACCAGCGCGAGCCTGACGGTCACCGGCACGGCGAGCGACAGCGGGCGCGGCAACAACGGGG
>Ga0307379_10001658_pt1 | contig 34606 bp, 36 predicted proteins | sample UN2MG_FD_202237 | JGI IMG/M metagenome (GOLD analysis project Ga0307379, IMG submission 202237) | Soil microbial communities from Risofladan, Vaasa, Finland - UN-2 | ecosystem: Environmental > Terrestrial > Soil > Coastal area > Acid sulfate soil | place: Finland: Risofladan, Vaasa | collected...
AATAACAAAAACGCAGAAACCCTTATATTATCTGCGTTTTTCCTTCTTAATATAAGATAGCAAACATTAATAGAAGTGTCAAATTTTCATCTTAAAATCAGCAGAATCGGGAATATTATTCCCTGCGCTTTTCGGAGGTGCAGAAAGAATTGATAGGAATGAAAGCAGAATTAAGTTCACCCCGTTGAATTAAATACTTTTATTTACACGGGGCTCGCCACATTAATATTTATTTGTACGTGGTAAAATTGAATAGAACCATTAACAAAAGGGAATAAGCACTTTATTATTTAAAGTAATCTGTCCCCTTTTTCCCTTATAGTCTATTAAATTCATCTATATTCAAACCAGCCTGTCTGATTAACTTCTTTAAAATACCTATACCAAGTTCTCTTTGTAAAGGAATTGATAAAGTATATTAATAATCAGCTTTAACCATCATCATATGAGAACCTTTCTGCCGATCTATTCTCCATCCTGCTCTCTTAAACTTTTTAACAGCTTCAGTCCCTGAGCAAAGCTTAATTGAAGGAGTCATACAGTAACCTCAAATACTTGAGCATTACCTTTTTTCGCTTTATCGTTCATTACCTCTAACCAACCCTCAATAGCCTCGGTAATATTTACCTTTAATTCTTCAATGGTTTTACCTTGACTAATACATCCGGGCAAAGCAGGTATTTCTCCCACATAATAACCAGATTCGTCCTTTTCTACAATAATTTTAAATATCATCTACTCACCTTCTTAGATAAAATTTAATTCTTTAAGCTCAATGCTTATTGTATACATTGGTTAATTAAATCACATTCGTCTCCTCCTCCTTACATCTTGCATCTCTTTCCTTCTTTGTTTTTTCCTCAATATATACTCTTCACCAACGACTATATACTTTCTGGATCGGTCAATTTTCTGATTGATGGTTATTTTATTGTTTTTGTTTTTACTATATAATATCTACTAACGACTATACACTATTTTTAATTCCCTCTTTCAACTTCTCCACCACATAATCTATCTGCTCTTCCTTCAAATTATTAAAAAACGGCAAGGCAATTGTCCTTCCTGTCACATCTTCTGTAACTGGAAAATCCCCTTCCTTATATCCAAACATCTTCCTATAAAACGGCTGCAAATGAATGGGGGTAAAATAGGGCTTACATTGAACCCCTTCTTCATTCAGATACTTAATTACTTTATTTCTATTTATTCCCCTCTCCAACCTAATAACATAAACAAACCAACTCATCCTGCTTACATAGGGAGCAATATAAGGAACTTCTACTTCCTCCACTTCCGCCAATTTTTCCCTATACATTCTCGCAACCTTTGCTCTCTTATCTAAAATCTCCTCAATCCTCTCCATCTGGGAACATCCCAAAGCTGCACTCAATTCATCCATCCGAAAATTATAGCCTAATCTCTCATGGTCCAGCCATCCGCCCCCTTCTCCTCTGCCTTGATTCCGCATACTCCTCGCCAATCTTGCCAATTCCGCATCATCGGTAACTAAAATACCCCCTTCTCCGGTGCAAATTTGTTTATTAGGATAAAAAGCAAAAACACCCGCTTCGCCAAAAGATCCACATTTTCTTCCCTTATATTCAGAGCCTAAAGCCTCTGCTGAATCTTCAATCAAAAGCAAATTATATCTTCGGGCAATTTCCGTAAAGCGATCCCAATCAGCCGGCTGTCCAAAGGCATCTACCACCAACAAAGCCTTTACCTTCGCTAATTCCTCCCTACTCAAACTCTCCAACTTTTTCTCGACCTTATCAGCATCCAGATTCAAACTATCTTCCTCGATATCTACAAATAAAGGCCTGGCTCTCTCAAACAATATACAATTAGCAGATGCAATAAAACTAAAAGGAGTAGTAACTACCACATCCCTTTCTCCAATCCCCATACCTCTAATTATCAAATGAAGCGCACTGGTTCCACTATTTACTGCCACCGCATACTTGGTCCCGGCAAAACTACCCATCCTCTTCTCAAACTCCACTACTTTCGGTCCAATACTTAAAAATCTAGTCTTCATCACACCTACAACTGCTTCAATATCTTTTTCAATAATATCCGGACTGGATAACGGCACTTGCATAATATTTAACTCCTCTCAGAAAAAGGGGACAGGCTACTTTTTTAAGAAATTAAAAGCAGCCCATAGAAAAAAAGTACCCTGTCCCTTTTTTCTCCTAACCATTAAATTTTCTTATTAATTTTTCCAAAGATTCTGAATCACTTACATTATATACTTTTGCCTTTGGCAATATCTGTTTGATTAATTTTTTTAATACATCCCCCGGACCGACTTCTATAAAATAATTAATCCCTTCTGAGTTCATCTTTTTAATAATTTCTACCCATTTTATAGGATGGGTTACTTGTTCTATTAAGGCATTCTTTATCTCTTCTTTAGTCTTTACATAATCAGCCGTTACATTACAAATTACTGGTATTTGCGGATCTTGTATGTTTACATTCTTTATATAGCTGGCTAAATTTTCTTTTGCTTTTCTCATTAAAGAGGAGTGAAAAGGAGCACTTACTTTTAAGGGAATTATATTTATCTCTTCTTCCTCTTCTCCTAATACTAATAATTTTTCGATTACCTTATTTTTACCAGAAACCACAATCTGATAAGGAGAATTATAATTTGCTACCTCTATGGTTCCAAACTTAGAAACCTTTTTAATTAATTCTTCTACCTTATCTTTCTGTAAACTTATAATTGCAGCCATAGAGCCAGTACCAAAAGGGGTAGCAGTTTGCATGTATTGCCCTCTTTTTCTGACTAATCTAATTGCTTCTTTAAATTCAATTGATGATGCCACTACTAATGCAGAATATTCTCCTAAACTATGGCCAGCTACTACATCAGGATTAATATTATTCTTTTGAAGTAACTTGTATAAAATTATGCTAATCACTAACACTGCTGGCTGAGCATTTATAGTTTTAGTTAGCTCTTCTTTTGAACCTTCTAAACATAACTTTTTTAGATCAAATCCTTCATCTTTAAGAGCTATATTCGCCTCATCAAATAATTCAATAGCCTCTTTATAATTTTTTATTAAATCTTTCCCCATTCCAACCTCTTGCGAGCCCTGACCAGGGAAGACAAAAGCAAGTTTTGACATATTCTTCAATTAAAATCCTTTTCATTTTCTCTTCTTTTTAAATGGGTTTTCCTGGAACTCCAAAAACAATTTTATTCGGTGGAACATCACGCATAACTACCGAATTAGCACTTACTTTTGATTTATAACCAACTTTTTTATATGATATTATTGTTGAATGAGTACCTAAAAATACCTCATCTTCTAAAATAACAAATCCATTTAGTGTAGCATACGGAGATAAGATACAATAACTACCAACTTTTGCATCGTGTCCGCATGATGAATAAATATTCAACATCACAAAATCTTCTAATAAAACATTATCGCTAACTAAACAAAACGGACAAATAATGACTCCTTCTCCAATTTTTGTCGTATTTGCCATAATTGCAGTTGGATGAATTAAAGTAAGAAATTTTGCCCCTCTTTTCTTCATTTTTATAATTAAACTTTTTTTTCCATTAATATCACCTATAGCAAAGAGAAATCTATCCTGTTTTTTAATCTTATAATTATCTAAATTTCCAATTACATTTATATCCATATTATAATCATCTAATATTGTTGGATTATCATCAATCAATCCTTTTATTGTATATTGGTCTTTGGGAAACGAATCTTTTGCCCACAAATAAACCTCTCGACCAAATCCCCCTGCACCTATGATTATAATATCATACATTATGATTTCCACCTCAGATTCTAATCAATATTAAGTTTTTATTGTGCACTATATCCACCATCTATAACTAAATTAGTCCCGGTAACCCACCTTGCAACATCTGAAAGTAAATAAGCACAAGCATAAGCAATATCATTCGGTTTTCCCAGACCTAAGGGATGCATCTCTACGATTGCTTTCTTAGAGTCTTCAGAAAGATTTTCAAACATCCTATCTGTCATCTCTGTTTCCACTACACCAGGAAGAACACAATTAACTCTAATGTTTTTCTTTGCTAATTCCAAAGCCATTGCCTTTGTACCAGAAATTAAGGCTCCTTTCGAACTACAATAGCCAACTTTCCCTGCTTGCCCCAATATGCCCATAATAGAAGAAATAAATACAAAACTTGCACCGTTTTTATCTAAATATTTCTTTTTAGAAACAATTCTCGCTAATTCAAATCCTGCAATCACATTTATTGCAAATATATCTTCATAATAAGAAGGTTGCATACTTCTTAAAGGTAAAGTCATTTCTGTTCCAGCTGAGTGGACAAATCCTGATATTTTACCTATTTTATCCACGGCAGTATTGACAATTTCTTCCAATTTAGCATATTTTGCAATATCCTGAGAAATAATTAGATGATTCCCTTTTTTTAATTTATTAAAAGTTTTATTAAGCCTTTCTTTGTTTCTCCCAATTAAAATTACATTAGCTCCTAATTGGCTAAAAGTTATAGCACATTCTCTACCAATTCCCGAAGATGCTCCAGTTATAATAATATTCTTATTACTCAAGCCAAAAGCTGAATTCATTAACTAACTCCCTTTTAAATTATTTAATTCTTATTCAAAATACTCTTTCCCTATTAAATCCATTAAACTGCTAACTGTAGTAACCTTTGCAAAATCTGCTGATGATATTTGTTTGCCAAAATTCTTATCAATCATTGCAATAATAGATAATACACTTAAAGAGTCATATTCTTCTAAATCTTTTAAATTAGTCTCTAAAGTAATTTCTAGATCTTCATCTTCTATTTCTAAAGCATCTTTTAATTCATCTATGAATTCCTTTTTTTTCATCCCATCTTTCTCCTTATTGTTTTTCAAATTATATAATGACTATTGTTCCACCCCAGGAATATCCTACACCAAAACCCACAAGAAGAACTTTGTCGCCTTTTTTAATTATATTATTATTCAAACAATCTTTGATCGCTATAGGAATAGTAGCAGAAACAGTATTGCCAGTGTGTAATAAATTTAAATAAAACTTCTCTTTGGGAATATTTATTTTTTTTCTGAGATATTCATTCATATACTTATTAGCTTGATGAAAGATTACATAATCTAAATTATCTAAAGTAATATTATTTTTTGCTAATGTTTCAGCCACTACCTTAGGAACGGCTTTAATGGTAAAATTAAAAATCTCTGGACCATTCATATAAAGATTATTGTCTGTTCTGATACTGCCTGAATCATCATCTATTTCCTGGGCGTTAATATCATACCTATTTCTTAGTCCACCATTGGGTACAATAAGATTCTTATATCCACTTCCATCTGTTCCTAAAACAAATTCACCTATCTGTTCTTTTTCAGATTTTTCAATAATAACAGCAGCTGCAGCATCTCCAAAAATTGTTTTATTACCTTTATCTTTAGGATGGATATGTTTGGTATAAGTTTCTGAGGTAATCAATAGAATATTTTTAGCAATATTAGAATTTATCAGACATTTTGCCATCGCCAGACCATAAATAAAACCGGAACACCCTAAATTGTAATCAAGTGCACCAATATTTGTTTTAAGCTTAAGCTTGTCCTGTAAAATACAAGCTCCGGAAGGTAGATAGTATTCCGGGCTTTGAGTGCAAAAAAGAAGAAAATTTATTTTATCTTTATCGTAATTTTTTAAAATTTTCTCCCCAGCTATTAAGGCTAAATCTAAGGCAGTTTCATCTTCTTTTACAATATGCCTTTCTTTTATGCCTACTTTTTTTTCAATTTTTTCTGATGACCAATCGGGAAATTGTTTTTCCAAATCATCATTGGTAATAATAGTTTTAGGTAGATAGTATTCTATATTTAAAATCTTTACACTCATATGGGACTCCAATCTTTTGTCTAAATAATTATAATTATTTCCTTAAAAATATGTAAAATTATTCTATATCAAAAAAGCTAATTATTTTTTCGTCAAGATATTTTAATTTCTTTAATTTATTTCTAATTTCCTTTTCGTAAACACAACTTGTTATTATAATAGCATCTATATCATACTCTTTTATATTCATGTTACCTACAACATCGTATCCCTCAAATTTTTCCCTCTGTTTATTTATATTATCATCAACTAAAAACATTAATTTAAAATCTAATTTTGGCATATCTTTAATTACATTAATTATAACCTTAGCTGTTTCTCCCGCTCCATAAAAAACACAATTTTTATAATTTCTTTTTATCAAATTTTTTATAAAAATCTCAATATTTATTTTAGTTAAATTGTATAATTCGATTAATTCATTCATATAAGTAACTAATAAATAATTTTTTCTATCGATCCCTTTTTTGGTAATTATATATTCGACATTTCTTTTTGTTTTTTTATTCTTTACCAAGAATCCTTTTCTCTCAAGTTGTTTTATATAAGCATTAATCATTGATGGAGCTGAATGTATATAGTGGGCTAATTTGTCTTGAGTGATTTTATTTGAATTTTGAATCTGCTCTAGCAACAACAATATTTTAAGGTCACTGGTAGGATTGAAAAATCTTAAATTTTTTAAAAAATCAATATTCATGTCAAAACTCCTTATTCATTCATTGAACGAATAAAATATCTAATCTAATAAAAAATATATCACAGAACAATATATAATGCAAATTTTTTATCATATTTTCTTAATTTTATTATCATGTTTATCTGTTGGATATCCTGTATTAACACCGTCTTTTCCATAAAGCCCCTCTCGTGTAAAAATAACTACCCAGATAGTTTTAAATAATATTTTTAAATCTAACCATATTGACCAATGTTCAATATACCAGATATCTAATTCTATTTTTTCGGGCCAGGATAAAAGATTTCTGCCATTAACTAAGGCCCAACCGGTAATTCCTGGTTTCATTTCCAATCTTCGTCTATGTTCTTTAGAATATCTATTAACCTGTTCTATTAATGTAGGTCGAGGACCAACTAAGCTCATATCCCCTTTAAAAACATTTATTAATTGAGGTAATTCGTCTATGCCCCACCTAAGGTATTTTCCTACTCGCGTAATCCGTGAATCATCTTGGGATAATTTTTTTCCTCCAGTAGCTACTGCATTATTTACCATCGTCCTCAATTTATAAGCTCTAAATATTTTTCCATCTTTACCCACTCTCTCCTGAACAAAAAACACCGGTCCTTTAGAATCAAGTTTAATTAATGTTTCTATTATAACAAAAATAGGAAATAATATAATCAATCCTATCCCACTAATTACTACATCTATTATTCTTTTTAACACAATGCCCTTCTGTTTTTTCTTTAATTTCATAATTTTATATTTATTTCATTTCTCTCTATTTTTTTTAAATTATCGTTTATCGTTCACGTAATATAATTTAATCACACATTTTAGAAACATTATTTCTCAATCAATCATATATTTTTCGCCTAAAAATAGTAAGCTATAAAATCTTTTCTAAAATATTTGCCAACACTCGAGTATTATGATATTTTTCCACATAAGCACGGCCATTTGCACCCAATTTCTGTCTCTCTTCTAGTGCCATCTCCTGTATTTTTACAATACCTTTAGCAAGAGCCTCTGGATTTTCCGGTTCTACAGTGATACCAGCTTTTGCTTCTTGAACAATATTATTTTTAAAAGCTTGCACAGACATAATTATTGGTTTTCTACTCGACAAATAATCATATATTTTATTTGGACTCATACCATATTTTAATACTTCAAGTTTCTTTAAACAATGCAATAATAAATCTGATTGGTATAAAACACCAGCAACTTGAGATTTTGGGACTGGGTCTAAAAAAGTAATATTATCAATATTTTTTTCTTGTACCTTCTTAATTAGTTTTTTCTTTTCTGGCCCATCTCCTATTAAAAAGAATTGTATGTTTGTTGACTTTTTAGCCAACAAATAAGCCGCCTCAATCACCGTCTCCAAACCATTGGCGGGACCATGAGCCCCAGTATAAACAACTTTAAATTTATTCTTATACTTTTTAAAAGCTTTGGCTGCTTCCGAAGCTAGATCAAATCGATTATTTTTATCAAACTGCTCTATATCAACACCATTAGGAATCCATACAATCTTTTGCGGGTCTATACCGCATTTTTCTATATAATCTTTGGCATTAGGCATTAATACAATTATTTTCTCTGCTTTTTTATACATAAATTTCTCCCAGGCATAAAGTATCCTTGCAGGAATCCCTGTAGTCTTTATTGCCCCCATCTCTACTGCTGTCTGGGGCCATAAATCTCGTACTTCAAAAATAAATCTTGTTTTATATCTTCTAGCCAGCCACCATGCGGCTAAAACCGCAAAAGGATGTACTGAAGATCCAATTATTACATCCGGCTTTTCTATTCCACGACAAACACTTAATACCCTTATTCCGTAAGAAATCATATTTAAAATTCTACGCCAATCATTACCATAATACGGAATAGTATTTATCCAAACAAAACGAACTCCACTATAATCTTCAATTTTATATCGTTCCTTAGGATGAACTTTAATATATTTTTTAGTATTATGGTCAAAGCCCGAGGCAAAGATAGTCACCTTATGGTCTCTTCTTATCAAATCCCTACCTAAGTCATAATGCCTTGTTCCCCCACTCATATCAGGACTCACAGCATAATGATTTAATATCCAAATATTTTTGCTCACGATCTAAATCCTTTCAAGCTTTTAAATCTATCTAAATACATCGTAAATATTTTATGTAACTTTTTTTATAAATTTTCATACATCTCTAATAGTTTCTTGCTTTCTGTTTCCCAACTATACTTTTCTTCAATTAATTTTCTGCCTTTTTTACCTAATTCCTTTGCTTCGTTAGGTTTGTCTAAAAGATACAAGATCTTCTTGGCAATACATTTATAATCGTTGGGGTCAACAAATATAGCACATTCTCCAAATATTTCATGCCAAAAAGTAAAATCAGACATAATTGTTGGCAACGAACAAGCCATATATTCAAAAGGTTTATTGGGCCCTGCTTTTAAACTAACTTCTAAGGGTAAAAAATTTACTATACCAATATTAGATAATTTCATATAAGCATAAGCTTCTGCAAGTTTTTTAAAACCTAAATATTTTGTATATTTCCATCCTGCTAAATTTTTGCATTCTTTTTTAAATTTTTCACTCTCCCAATTCCCCAAAAGCCAAAGCTCAGCCCTATCATTTATATACTTCATAGCTTGAATAATTTCTTTTATTCCCCTAATTCTGTTAAGTCCTCCTGCATAAATAATGATTGGCTTATTTTTTTTACAATTAGCAGGCACAGTATCATCAATTAATTGCAAGATAGGCAAATTTCTTAAAATTACTACCTTGTTTTTTGGAAATTTTCCTGCAATATCTGGGGTAACAACTATAATTTTATTAAATAACAAAGCTCCTATTTGTTCAATTGTATTCATTGTAAAAGCTGCAAATTTTTTAATCTGATTATTACCTAACCAACCTTTATTCATAATCTGTTTTGAAACATCTTCATGGACATCATAAATTACTTTCTTTCCAAATAATTTTAATAATATCCCTATAAAAATTAATTCTGGATCATGAAAATGATAAATATCAGCTCGCTGGCGTAGAGCAAGATATAAAGCTCGCCAGGTAAGACCAAATATTCTAGCAAAGCGATTTCTTGGTTTAAACAATGCAATAATCTTAACACCATCTACTATTTCATTCTTACTATGTTGAACAATTAAAGTAACATCATAACCAGCTTGTACCAATGTTTTAGCTTCTTTGTGAAAAATCCGAGTATCAAAGGGCGGATGAACCGTAGTTAAAATACAAACTTTAACGAACATTATTGAGCACCTTTCTATAAATTTCTATTGTTTTCTCTGCATTCTTTTCCCAAGTATAATTTTCCAATACAGCTTTTCGAGCACATTCCCCTATTGCTTTAGCCTTATCTGTATTGCTAAGTAAAAAATCCAATGCTTCAGTAAGACTATCTACATCTTTCGGTTTGACCAATAATCCTGTTTTATCATGCTTAACAAAATCTTCGATTCCTTCTCCTTGGCAACCAATCACAGGTTTCCCAGAGACCATAGCTTCAATATATACTACCCCAAAAGCTTCATTCCAACTGGGTAAAGAAAAGATATCACAAAATACTATGTATTCCATTACTTTATAATGAGATACTTCTCCTATAAATGTTACCATATTTTGCAAATTTAACTCATTAATTAATTTTTCTAATTTTTTCTTTTCTTTTCCTTCTCCAATTATCAAATAAATAACATCTGGATATTTTTGCTTCAATTTAGCTATTGCTTTTAAATTTAAATCAATTCCTTTTATTTTTATTAAATGGGAAACACTAAGAATTACTTTTTTCCCGTTATATTCTTGGAAATTATTACTTGTTTCTGCATGAATATCGTTCATATTTATTCCATTAGGTACAACTATCATTTTATTATTATTTACCTGAAGATATTTTTCGCCAATCCTCTTTAATTTTTTACTAACTACTATAGTTTTTTTTGAAAAATTTATTACTTTTTTTATATTTCTTTTACTTTTTTTACTTTTAAAAATAGTTTGTTGAAAGTCTTGACCGTGAATAGTTACAATTAATGGTTTTATATATTTTTGAGCCATTTTTATACCAGCATAACCATCTGGTAAAGCAACATGTGCATGTATTAAGTCAAATTGAAACTCTTGATAAATTTTTGCCACTAGTTCTTTAATCCCAAGATACATTCTCTGACCTGAAGAGGCGAAAAACCAAGACCGTGGAAATGCAATATAATGGGGATACCATACATTAACTCCTTCTCGAATTTCTCTTTCTGGCATAATACTATATTTTTTCCATTTAGAAGTTAAATAATTAATAGGAAATGGAGTCCAAGGTACAGGTGAAATAACTTGAACTTTAATTCCCTTATCTACTAATGCCTTAACCTGTTCATGAATAAATATCCCCCTTATTTCATTAAAAGTTGAAGGATACATATGGGAAATCACAAGTACTTTCATGCTCACACTTCCTTTTTATTTCGAGAATAATTTAAAAATGCTAATGCAAAGGCAAATAATAACCATTGAGGTTTAAAAGCCATAATCGAACTTGAACTAATGCTGGAAAAGAAAAAGCCTACCATAGAAACTAAAAGCGCTTCGCAAATCATCTTTTCTTCTCTTATTTGTTTTATACGATAGATTTTCCATAAATTTCGAATAATTCCCATATAAAATATAACGTAACCGATAAAAATAAAAATACCATAATTAACCAATATTTCTAACCACCAATTATGAGGATTTAAAATTCCTGCAGTATTATATTGAGCAAAATTAGCCATATAATATTCGGAATTCCCAGCTCCTACTCCAAATCCTACTGTGGAATAGAGGAATAGTAAACCATTTCGAACTAAATTTATACGAACACCTACTGAACCAGTTTTTAATTCCGCCTGACTTGCAATAGAGTTTAATTTCTCTGTTATTTGTGAGAAAAATTCCTGCACCGGACCAGGGAAAAATATAAACAAAAGAATGATACAAACACCCATAGCAATTATTGCCTTTATTTTTCGCTTAAAATTTAATAGGAACAATAAGATAAAAACCAATTCAAATAATACCGCAATAATATTAGCTCTCGAACCTGTAGCTACAATTAAATAAAAAGCACCTAAGGCACTACATAGGCCATAAAAACGAATATATTTTTTACGCCCATATCGGACTATTCCGAAACCAAAAGGGATACTTAATGCCAAAAAAGTACCATAATCATTGGGGTTATGAAATACTCCGGTAGGTCTAAACATAATGTATGTTCGCATCTCATTATAGTACCCAGATACTGGAAGATGTTGTCCAGTTAAGTGTTCCCAAAAACCTATAATAATTAAAAAACCGAATACATATAACCAAAGATTGTATAATATTTGCAAATCTTTTTTCTCATGAAAATAATATGTAGAAAAAAATATTACTGAAACTCCCATAAATAGAAATATAATATTTTTTAATGCAGCTTCTTTTGAGGCAGACCAAATTAAGGAAAGTACAGCACATCCCAACCAAAAACAGAAAAAAGCAAGATACCATTTTATCTGGCTTTGAGAAAAATCAATCTTTCTTTTAATTAATAAATGCAATCCAAACATAAACCATAAAAATAACAGAAATATTCTATAAGGAAAAAGTGTAAAAAATCCTATATCAATAGGAAACAACGCAACTCCAAGAAAACCTGTAAAAAATACTAAATAACAAAATATCTTTTCTATAGAAAAGATATTAGTATTCTTATATTGCAAAAGCCATAAGAATATTATAAATACCCCTGCCCCCAAACTCAAGTTTAGAAACGAGAAATTAGGTTTTACAACCAATAAACCAATCAAAATACCTAATAAAATCGCCAATAAAACAATTAACAGTTTTTGTTGATTTTGAATAAAATTTAAAGGTAGATAAATTTTTCTATCTCTTATCATAATATATATCTTTCATTTTTTATCTTTTAATAAACTAAAACATAAAGTCTACTTCAGTATTTATCCGCTCTTCCCAATTCCAAAAATTCTCTTCAGCAAATTTCTTAACATTTACTATTAATTATTTTATATATTTATTATAAGACAATTTGAAATTGAGGATATGTAAATTTTATATCAATAATATATAATACAATTTTATATTTTACTTTTTATTAATAATATTTTCTAATACTCTACTGAACTTTTTTGCCATTTCATAATGGCTGTATTTTTTTATTTTGTCAATCTTGCCACAATATTGAACTTGACCATTCTTTCTATAATCCTTATAACATTTTATTATAAAAAACTTCAAACTTTCTAAATCAGAAGAATGAAATCCAGTACTAGTTTCTAACAACAATTCGCTTATTACACCCTTTGGTCCACCAATAGCAAGAATGGGCCGTTTTGCTGCGAGATATTCAAACAATTTACCAGAATAAAGTCCTTGTTCACGTGGATCATTCCAGTTTAAAAGTAATAAAATTTGTGATTCTCTTTGTTTTTTTAAAATAATTTTTCTAGAAATTATTCCATATTGCTGAACTACTTCTACTAAACCATATTTCTTTATCTCCTGTTCAAGCCAATACTGAGTTGGGCCAAAAAATCTTATTCCAATATTATTCCGAGAAATTAATTTTTGTGTAATCAATTCAGAAATTGCCCTCAGAAGAATGTCGGAATTTTGTTTCCCCTGGTAAAGCTGGCCTGTATAAGTTATTGTAAATTGTTTTGTTAAGGGTTCTTGCATCATCTCTTCTGGATCAAACCCATTTAGTATTACAAATATTGATTTTTTAGTATGCAAAGTGCTTAGATTCTCAGCTAAAGGTTCAGAAACAGTTACTAATGCATCTGCCCATGAAAACATATTAACCTCAAGTCTTCTTTCAAACCATTTTCTTAATATTCCATAAGAATAATTGTGATTTTGCGTCCAAAGATCACGGAGATCAGCTATCCAAGGTATATTATATTTTATTTTTAATTCTTTCGCTACAAGATGAGTTGTTACGGGTCCAGAGCTACTTATAATAGCTTTAAAGTTTCCTTCTTTCATAATTTTCATGCCAGTTTTTACAGCAATAGAATACCACCTCTTCTGTTCATCAGGATAAGCAATCAATCCTTTAATAATAGTAATTAATTTTCTTGTAAAAGATTTCTTTCCTTCTCTAATCGCTAAGGGAACCCCAATCTGCTCTTGAAATCCTTTACTTGAATTTAAACCTAATTTCTTCTTTAAGAGTGCAGTAATATCACCTGGATAAGGAGTTTGTATCACTTTAAACCGTTGATCTGGAATTCCTGGCAAGGTAGCTGTAAGAATAACAGGTTCCCAACCAAACTCGGGAAGATATTTAGCAAGTCCCTTCAATCTTAATGAAGCTACACCAAGCCTTGGAGGAAAATAATAAGTAATTATTAAAACACGCTTTAAGTCCATATTTTCATCTCCCAATCAATCTCAGCATGTTTGTAAGAGCCCGCCATAGTGCAGGCCCACCTTTCCCATTTCCCATAGACCAAAAATCTAAGGCTGAGATAAAGAGAATGCTTTTTATTTGATTTGTCTTATTTTGATTTTTCATAGTATTTCATTCAACTTTCCTTTATTCTATATCAATAATATTATTTTGAAATTCTTTTTTTAATTCTAAATAAAATATTTTTATAATCTTGGAAATCGGTCTTTTTTGTTATTAAAATCTCACTCCAGGATTTCTGGGAAATTTTGGCAAAAGCAATAATTACAACTATAGTTGCTATAATATAAGCAACACTTGAAGCAAATGCTGCACCAGCAATTCCCCATTTTGGAATAAGCCACAAATTTAAAGGAATGTTCACAGCTAATGAAACAAAAGCAGCATATGCACCAAATTGAGGTTTTCCCCTGCCGGCTAAATCAGCTGTTAATGTTTTTGCTCCACCTAAGGCAATTATGCCAGGAAGTAAGATTAACAACGGTATTACAGATGGTAAAAATGCATCTCCAAATAATATTTCAACCAATGGCTTAGCTAAAACGGCTAATATTAACGAAATAATTAATACAATAAAAAATGTATGACGAGCAACTCGTGGAGTAAGATTATTTGCATCTTTATCTTGCAACGAAGAAATTCTGGGAAATAGCACTGTAGCAATTGCCCCAGGAAGCATCCATAATTTCTCAGCTATCCCCACAGCCAAACTATAATAACCAACTGCGGCAGGCGTAAGAAAAAGAGCTACTAAAAACATATCCAATCTATAATTTAAAAATTGCGCAAGGTTACCAAAATAAGCTTTTACACCATACCCAATAGAATCGTTAAACAGCTTTCTATTAAAAGAAAGTTTTATTTCAGTAACTTTTTTTATAAAAAAAATAATAAATACAAATACAAACAAAATAGTAAGAATATGAGCATTAACTGCCCCAGATACACCTTGTTTAAAAATCATCAGAAAAATAACGATTGTAACTAATTGTATAATAGTTTGAAAAATATTTATTTTATTAAAAGTTATTATTTTCTCTTTCCCTAAAAAAATACTACTTAGGAACCCCGAAAGTAAAGAAAAAGGAATAGTCAGAACTACTAACCATAAATAAAAAATATTGATTTGATTTGAATTAAGAAAATTCTTAAAAACACTGAGATAAGATATCCCTAAGAATAGGAAAATTAATATTACACCCAATAAAATACTACTTAGTAAAGAATTTGAAAAAACATCTTTTGCTTCATATTTCCTACTTCCTATAAAATAAACATTAGATGCTTCTATGCCCAAAGAACCGAGTTTTAACATTACTGCAGGAATAAGAATTATTAGAGCATATATTCCTTTCCCTATAGGCCCTAAAGCTCGTGCTAAAATTATCGAAGTAATAAATCCTAAAGCAAAAATTAATATTTGAGATGAAAAAGTTATTACACTATTTTTTGATATGCTGGTCATTTTTTATGAATTCCTTTATATTTTTTATAGATACTTTAAACAAATATACTTTTTGGCATATCTTTCAAATGTCTTGGAAGAAAACAGAATAAATTATCATGATAAGGTAAGTCTTCGGGGGCTGAAATTTTTACCAATTTTGATGGTATTCCTTTCCCACGTTTTAATTTATAAATATTATAATTATTAATCATTAAAATAAAATTATACAATTCAATTAGCTGCATATTTTGCAGGGAACCTAATTTACTATATTCAATACATATAGTTGGCGCAGCTGCACTTTGAAGTAAAAATTTAGCTCCTTTTAAAACATTCAATTCCCAACCTTCAACATCAACTTTTAACATTCTAATATTTTTAATGTTATATCTTAAGATAAATTCATCTAATTTTTCAATATATGCCTCATATTTTTTTGAGTTTTTCTGTTTTGATGATTCTATTAGTGATGCGCTTCCTTTCCCTGCATAAGGATTAGTAAAAATAAAAGATTTATATTGTCTCTCTCCTAATCCAATATTATATGCTTAGATATTATTAATTTTATTTATTTCTATATTTTTTCTTAGAATAACAAATGTTTCTGGTTCGGGTTCAAAAGCATAAACAATTCCATTAGATCCGACAATCTTTGAAGCAAAAATAGACATTAGGCCAATATTAGCGCCTACATCAATAAATGTATCACCTTTCCTTAAGCATTTTCCTATTATATCAAGAGTTCCTGCTTCATATGTACCATTTAAAAAAAGTGGCCTTTCTACCCCTTTATCAGTAATAGGATCCATACAAATTATATCAAAACCATATTTTGTAGAAATAAGAACAGGCCCTTCTACCTTTAATATTAATAGCTTATCAAATAATCGCCTTAATCTATTAGAACCTTTAAATGTATAAATGCAAAGAAGATAATTTACGTTTTGTAAAAAACGCCTCCACAATGTACTTTTTATTAAAACTGGTTGACCCTCTATAAATAATTTTCTATCCATTTTCCCCTTTCAATTCTATATCATTATCTTTCTATAAATCTCATCTAACTTCTTCCCTACCACTTCATAACTAAAATTTTCTTTAGCATATTGAGAAATTTTTGCTGAAGAATAATTCTGATAATTATCCAACATATAATCAATTGTATTAGTCAAAGTTTCTATATCTTTAGGTGGAACCAAAATCCCGACATCACTGTTTATCTTTTCCTGCAGAACGGGAAGCCGAGTAGCTACAATTGGTTTCCCACAAGCCATCGCTTCAATATATACTACTCCAAAAGGTTCATATAAACTTGGTTGAATAAAAAAGTTACATTTTCTCATAAATTCTGCTACTTCCGATTTTAATTTTAATCTATGAAACTTTACTACCTTATCAAGCCCCAATTCTCTCGTCAATTTTTCATATTCTTATCTATTAGGCCCATCTCCAATTATATCTAAAATAAAATCTTGTCTTTTTTGTTTAAGTTGGCCTAAAGCTTTAAGTAAATATAGTATACCTTTTTGGCGTGATAATAACGCAACTAATAACATTCTTTTTCCCCTATTCCTATTTTGTAAAGAAGAAGGATAAAATATTTCAGTATTTACAACATTAGGCACAACCTCAAATTTATTTTTAATATGATAGGATTTAATTGCATCTTCTAAATCTTTACTAACAGGAAGTATAAATTTAGCTCTATTCATGGCAAAACGAGCTTTTAATATATCGAATTTTCTTAATATATGACAAAAGATTGTTTATTACTCAAATCTTTTCCTCAAAATAAAAATAAACTGATAAGTGTAATTCAAAGGAAGAAAAAGCTATACTAACTTATAAGTCCCTCGCTTTATAATTCCTAATGGATTAATTGATGAAAATATTTTAATTTTCTTCATAAAATATTTATCTTGATCAATTTTTAAGATTTCAAGTCCCTCTTTTATAAAGATTTCTTTCCATTGTTTTAATAATAGTAAATTTTCATTAATATCTTGTTGTTTTGTGCCCTTTGAACCTCTAATTTTCCAAAATAAGAAATTAATATTTGGCACAACTATGCAAAATAATGCACCATCTTTTCCAACCCTAACCATTTCTTTAACACCCTTTTCTATATCAAGAAAATGTTCTAACGCTCCTAAACAGGTTATATAATCAAAAAATTTGTCAGGAAATTTTATATCTTCGCCTTTTCCCACAACAATTTTGGAGTTAGGAGAAATTTTTTTAGCGATTTTCACAGCTTCCTTAGAAATGTCAACTCCATATGTTTCTAATCCTCTTAAGTCTGATGCTTTGAGTAGATATCCAGTTCCACAACCAACATCTAATAATTTTCTTCTCGGTTTTACATTAAGATAATTCAAAAAAAAGGGATATGCTTCATAGGGCCGCCATGCATTTTCTCTCTTAGCAGAATGCCATTGATTATACCAATCCTTAATTGCTTTCTCACTTTTCATAATTATACTTCACTAATTATTTTATATAAAAACTTTTGGTTTTTAGCTTTTAAAACCTCGTTTCCCACCTTCATAGAAGTCTTATCACCCTTTTATAAACATCATCTAATTTTTTCCCCACTACTTTATAACTGAAATTGTCCTTAGCATATTCGCTAATCTTTTCTGCCGAATAGTCTTGATAATGATCCAACATATAACCAATGGCTTTTACTAAATCGTTTATATTTTTAGGCGCTACCAAAATACCAGTTTCTTTATTAATAATTTCTTTAGGTCCTCCGGCACTAGTTCCTATTACAGGTTTTCCACAAGCCATTGCTTCTATATAAACTACGCCAAAATTCTCATATAAACTTGGAAGAACAAAAAAATTACAATTTCTCATAAAACTAACAATTTCCGGTTGGCGTCCGTAAAATTTTACTACTTTATCGAGACCTAATTTTTCTGTTAATTTTTCGTATTCTTTTCTATTTGGCCCATCACCTACTATATCCAAAACAAAATCTTGTCGTCTTTGTATAATCTGAGATAAAGATTCCAATAAATAATTAATGCCTTTTCTGGGTATTAAATTACATATAGTTAATATTCTTTTTTTATTAGTTTTTTCTTTGTTAGGATTAAATTTTAAAGGGTAATATGCCATAGTATTTACTACACATGGTATTACTATAAATCTATTTTTTATGCTATAGTAATTTTCTATAGCTTCCATCAAATCTCTACTAATGGGAAGTACATATTTTGCTCTATTCATTGCAAATTTAGCCATAATTTTCTCAGTATTTACGAGAGAATGAGTTGCAAAATTAGTATAAAGTTCCGTAATAATTACTGGCATTTTATATATCTTTCCTAAAAGAACAGCAGGAACTCCTGCTGAAAAAACATAAGCATGAATTATATCAGGTTTCCATCCTTCACGTATCAATTTACGGAAAACCCTGAATATTGACCAAAGATAGATAAAATAAGTAGTCTTGGGAATTGGAGATTTTCGATATCTAAGGCGTATAGTACGAAGTCCATCTTCTTTATTGTCTTTAATTTCCAAAAAAGATTCTAAGGAATGACTAATTCCTTCACTATAAAGTACTACCACATCATTATACAATGATACTGCTTTAGCATATTCCCTGATAAAGGTTCCATTTACTGGATCTTGCTTAGTTGGATACCATGCGGGGATAAATAATATTTTTAAATGTTTCTCATTTGTCATATTTTCTTATCTCCTTTATATATATTAAAGTGCCTTTCAGAAAACTCTGAAACCCTTGTCTTGTAAGGCTTTTAGAGTACCTCTATTTTATTCTTCACCTTCACCCTTGAAACCCTTACCAGATAAGGGTTCTGGGAAGATTATCGACTAATTTATACTCATTTTATCGTTTTTTTATGGGCTTGGAGGTGAATTTTTTTAACCTTCTAAAGTTTTCTGAAACCCTCATCTCTATCTTATGCAAATTATTTGCTAATCTGAACTTGATTTCACCTCCACCTACCTTTTACCCTATAATATTTTAAGAATATTGTTTTTAGTTTTAATAACTTTTCAGAAAAGTAGGAGGTAAGACTATGAACAGGTTTAAGGCAAACCAGAAACTTCTTTTTAAAGCTGAAACTGTTTTTAACTTAAGACCTTTGGAAAAATACGAGATTCTTTTTTCTTTTCTTTGTACCTCACCATTAGAGATACTGTATCCTTCTACCGGCAGACCACCTATTCCCTATAAAGCTTTACTTAAAGCCCTTATTTACAAGAATATTAAAAATATATCTTATCTTTCTGACCTGGTAAGAGAACTTCGGGATAATCCTGATTTAGCCTTAGTCTTTGGTTTTCATCCCCTCCATCTACCTTATGTGGAGAATTTTTCTGCCTTTTTGCGAGATACTGAAAACAGGATCTTTCAAAAGGTGAGAGATTCTCTGGTAAGCAAGTTAATCGAGTTTAAAGAGATTAAGGGAACTTATCTCACCTTCGATTCCTCTAATATCCCGGTTAAAGTTAAAGAAAACAACCTCAAGACTTCTATTAAGGATAGATTTAGTAAGACCAAGAGACCCAAAGGTGATCCGGAATCTCGTCTTAGTATCATGGTCCATTTTCCTAAGCCTTTTCAGAAAGAGATCAAATATTTTTGGGGTTACCGTAATTTTGTCCTCTCTGATGCCTTATCTGAATTACCCATTTTAGAAGAAACCAGGGCAGCCAATATAGTAGACAATAAAGTAATTATCCCTCAGCTTGAATTGGCCAAGTATAGGTTTGACCTTAATATTTGTGCGGTAATCGCCGATGCTGGCCTTGATTCGGCAAAAGTTCTTTCCTTTATTATTTGTGACCTTAAGGCCAAGCCCTATATTGCTCGAAATCCAAGAAGAGAAAAGGAGCTTAAACTTTCCCCAAGCGGTAACCGTATCTGCTTAGCCGGCTTTGAGATGTTATACTGGGGCAAATTCAAAGAAGGAAACAGAACCAGAGTCAAGTTTGTTTGTCCTATTATCCATTCCAAAAAGTTTAGAAAAAGTCATCCCTTCTGTCCCTGGATGCACCCCCAGTTTGTAAAAGGCACAGGTTGTTTTGCCTATACTCAAGTACTTAGTGAAGATATCCGCAAACAGATTGCTTATGGCACTCCGAAATTTAAGAAAGTTTATAACCTCCGCAGTGGATGTGAAAGGATATTTTCCAGGTTACTTGATCTTTGTATGCAAAATCCGAGTGTAAGAGGACTCCGGGCTATCTCTAATCACTGTACTATCGCCCATATTACCGTTCTTCTGGTTGCCTTGACTGCTGCTAAGACGGGTAATAAAGATAAGATTCGCTTTGTAAAATCTTTCCTTACTAATATTTAATTTTTAAAGAGCGAGTTTTCTGAAAGGCTATATATTAAATGCTAAAAATTCAAAAATTACTATTTACTATGTGGTAAATTTTATTCTCTTATAATGCCTATTTCTTTCTATTATTTCTTTTAATCATGGTTCATAAATAGGCAATTTATCTTTATTCAGAATATCAATTTTTTTTTATTATTATCTACACAAATTATATTATTTCCAAAATCTGCCAAACATACCCCGGTCACTAAATTAACATAGACAGTATCGATTATTGATATTCTCATATAAACCTTCAAATATTAATAAGACCCTCCCATAGGAATTTCTATACTATTCTGTTTTTTGAATTAATAAATTTAAGTCTAGTTTTTGTAACCACAATGTCTATAATATAACAAGAAAATTAAATAAAATATAAAAGAATATGTAACTAAATTTTAATAAATTGTAATACTTTTAATTTAATTTAAAATCTCTCTCCAATATTCTAATAGATCCTTTAAAGTTTTATGAAGAGTAATTTCTGGTTCCCAACCACTTCTCTTTCTAAACTTTAAATAATTGCCTTGCAAAACAGGATTATCTGAAAGTCTCATTCTCTTTGGGTCTTTCAGTATTTCTATTTTTTTCGTAGATAAGTCCAACAAATTGTTTAACAATTCTCCAATTTGGATAGTCCTTTCAGAACAAATATTATATGCTTTCCCTAGTTCCCCTTTATTCAAAGCAAGCCAATACGCCCTAACCATATCTCTTACGTCAGTAAAATCCCTTTTCGCTTCTAAATTACCAACTTTTATTATTGGTTCCTTTAATCCTTTTTCAATTTCAGCTATTTGTTTAGCAAAACTGGAACAAACAAACTCGGGAGATTGTCTTGGGCCAATATGATTAAATGGTCTTACGCGAATGATATTTAAATTATAATCTTTAAAATAAAAATAACTTAGAAAATCTGCGCATGCTTTGCTTATAGAATAGGGATTTACTGGGCGCAAAGAGTAATTTTCTTTTATTGGTAAATCATTTTCATTGACTAATCCATATTCATCAGCAGACCCCACAAATAATATTCTAGGTTTTAATTTTAGATCAAATACTGCTTGATAGATATTCAGCGTTCCATATAAATTAGTATCAAAAGTTAACTTCGGATTCTTTAATGAAGTAGGTATAAATGATATTGCAGCCAAATGATAAATTTCATCAGGTTTTACTTTTTCAATAATTGTTTTCAAATTATTATAATTTCTTATATCACATTTAAATAATCGAATTTTATCTATAAAACTATTAAGATTTAAAAATGTACTTTTATCATAAAAAGTTCCAAAAACTTCATATCCTCTATCGATAAGAAATTCCGCTAAATGTGACCCAGCAAAACCCGATATTCCTGTAATTAATGCTTTTTTCATAATAGAACTATTCCTTTATTTTGTATCTTTTTGTACCTGAATTTTAGATAGGTGAATATTATTTTTAACTTTCTCTAAATCAGCTTCAACCATCATTCTAACTAATTCTTCAAAGCTTATCTTAGGCTTCCACCCCAATTTTTTTCTCGCTTTAGAAGGATCACCTAATAATAATTTTACCTCTGCTGGCCTTACAAACTTCGGATCAACTACAACATAATCCTTCCAATTTAAATTAACATAATCAAAGGCAATCTGTAATAAATCCTTCACAGAATGTGTTAAACCAGTAGATATTACATAATCATCTGGCTCATCCTGTTGAAGCATTAACCACATCGCTTCTACATAATCTCCAGCAAATCCCCAGTCCCTTTTAGCATCTAAATTGCCTAATCTCAATTCATTAGATAAGCTTAATTTAATTTTAGCCACGGTATTAGTAACCTTTCTAGTAACAAATTCTAATCCTCTCCTTGGGGATTCATGATTAAATAATATTCCAGAACAACAAAACATATTATAACTTTCCCTATAATTTATTGTAATCCAGTGTCCATATATTTTTGCCACACCATATGGACTCCTAGGATAAAATTGAGTCTTTTCAGTTTGGGGGACCTCTCTTGCTTTCCCAAACATTTCACTGCTTGATGCCTGATAGAATTTTATCTTTGGGTCAACTGCTCTAATTGCCTCTAACATTCTCGCCACACCTAAAGCCGTAGCTTCCCCTGTAAAAACAGGTTGTTTCCAAGATGCAGGCACAAAAGATTGTGAGGCTAAATTATATACTTCATCTGGATTAGATTCTTTAATTGCATTCATTAAAGAATTTTGATCTAGTAAATCCCCAGATATTAGTTCGATTCTATCTTGAATATGCTTTATTCTTTCAAAATTAAGAATACTGGTTCTTCGAACTAAACCAAATACTTCATAATCTTTGCTTAATAAAAATTCTGCTAAATATGAACCATCTTGACCAGTAATTCCGGTAATGAGTGCTTTTTTCATCTATCCTCCTCCTAATATATTTTATTTTAATTTTATTTTGTATTTGTGCTGAAAAATATCTATATCATTTTTGTTTTTTAAAAGTTATCGGAAACTTTTTATTTTCTCTCTACTCCCTCATAGATAAAGCCTAAGGATTTTAATGCAGCTGGATCGTATAAGTTCCTTAAGCCGAGTAAGATGGGAGTTTTGAGTAATTTTTTTATTTTTGATAAATCCAGATTACGGAATTGATTCCATATTCCATAACTTAATATCGTAATATTATCTTATTAATATATTTACTAATAATTTTATAATCTCTCCACATTTTCACTATTGGACTTTATAGCATTCCTAGTATCAAATATTGCATTAGCATTTTTGGCTACCAAATCATAGTCAACTTTGCTATGTGCTGTCGTAATAATTATTACATCTTTTTCTTTTATTTCTTTTGCAGTAAGTTCTTTCAAAGATTTATATTCCTTGCCATTATTTATAAATTTTGGAATATAGGGATCGTAATAGGAGACAATTGCCCCTTCTTGCTCTAATTTTTTAATTATCTCTAAAGCAGGTGATTCCCGCAAATCATCGATATCCTTCTTATAAGCTACTCCCAATAAGAGGACTTTTGCTCCGTTAAGGGATTTTTTAAATTTATGGGAAAGAATTTTGGCGGTTCTTTCTACCACATACTCGGGCATATATTTATTTATTTCACCGGCTAATTCAATAAGTCGAGTATGATAATTATATTCGCGGGCTTTCCAGGTAAGATAAAATGGATCAAGGGGTATACAATGTCCTCCAATACCAGGACCGGGATAAAAAGGCATAAAGCCATAGGGTTTGGTCTTGGCAGCTTCTATAACTTCCCAAAAATCAATCCCCATCTTATGGCAAAGAATAGACATCTCATTAGCAAGGGCAATGTTCGTATATCTAAAAACATTCTCGTAAATCTTTTCCATCTCCGCCACCTTGGGAGAAGAGACAGGATGGACTTTGTCCTGGATAATATTACTATAGAGATAAGAAGCGACTTCTGTACAATCCGAAGTTACTCCCCCTACTACTTTGGGGGTATTTCTCACTTTATACCAGGGATTACCCGGATCAATTCTTTCTGGAGAAAAAGCGAGAAAGAAATCTTTGCCACATTTAAGGCCAGATTCTTTTTCGAGTATGGGTTTTACCAATTCTTCTGTAGTACCAGGATAAGTAGTGGATTCAAGCACTATCAGCATTCCGGGATGAAGATATTTAGCGATATTTTCAGTAGAATTTTTTACATAAGAAAGATCTGGTTGTTGATAGATATCGAGAGGGGTAGGAACACATATACAAACAGTGTCAATATCTTTAACAAAGGAAAAATCAGCAGTTGCACGTAACAATCCTTTATCTACCACTTCTTTAAGATCTGAATCTACAATATCCCCTATATAATTGTGCCCTTCGTTTACCCAACTTACTTTTTTTTCTTGTACATCAAAACCGATAGTTTTATAACCTGCTTTGGCTTTTTCCACGGCAAGAGGAAGGCCAACATAGCCCAGGCCAATCACTCCAAGAATGGCGGTTTTGTTTTTTATTTTGGAGAGTAGTTGTTGCTTATAAGAATTTTTATTTTTTTTCATATTATTATACCTTTCAATTCATAGAATCTACCGAGATTGCTTCGTCACTTCGTTTCTCGCAATGACATTTTTCTACAATTTTTTTTCAAACATTCCGATAAAGTCTTCGGTGCTTATGTTTAAGCCTTCATTATAATTTATCACTCGGGAGTATTTTTGAGATTTATACACCATTAAAACTATACTCAAAGATTTTTTCCCTTCATAACCATCTATTAAAGGGAAATTATTATTTCTAATCGAATCTATAAAATTTTTATAAAGAGGGGTGTGCCCTTTGCCATAAATATTTTCAATTTCTAAATTGCATTTTTGTTGGACTTCTTTTAATGATTCTTTCTTATCTTCAAAGTCCCATACTATTATTTTATTCAAAGCTAATCCGCCAATTACTACTGTCCCCTTTTCCCCTAATATGGTCAGAGTTTCTTCCAGATTTTTTGGGTAAACACATACAGTTCCTTCAATATTCCCTATAACTCCATTTTTAAATCTAATAATTATACTTCCATAATCCTCTGTTTCAATATAAGGATGGAGATAATTTCTGGTCTGACCAAATATAGCATTGATTTCATCGCCAATCATCCACTGGAGAAGATCAATATTATGCATACACTGGTTCATTAAACATCCTCCGTCTAATTCCCAGGTTCCTCTCCATTTAGCTTGATCATAATAATCTCTATTCCTATTCCATAATATCCGGGCAGTTCCAGCAATAATTTTTCCAAATCTTCTCTCGTCAATAGCCTGTTTTAATTTTTGAATGGTCGTATTAAACCTATTCTGATAACATACTGATAACTTCACTTTATTTTCTTCAGCTGTTTTAATAATTCTATCGGCATCCAAAAGTGACATAGCCATTGGCTTTTCTACCAAAACATGTTTTTTTAGGGTAAGGCAATTTATTGAAATCTTAGGATGATATCCTGATTCGGTACAGATGGCACAGGCATCAATATCTTCTTTTTGAAGCATTTCCCAATAATCAGTATATATATTAGGTCTTATTACTGGCATATTCTTTTGTTGAGCCTTTACTAAATATTCATCTGCTTTTAACTCAGCTCTATCTTTTAAAATATCGCAGACAGAAACAAGTTCGGCATCTTTAAAATTATCTAAGAGAGCTTTTATGTGATTAGCTGATATTCGGCCACAGCCAATTAGGGTAAATTTTAATTTTTTCATTTTAACCTCGGAAATAGTTAATTTGTTATTTAGCTAATTATTGTAAAATTCGGCAATTTTGCTGACTACATATTCTTGTTTATCTTCGGTAAGTTCGGGATACATAGGAATAGCCAAAACATGTTTACTTGCTTCTTCGGAAATGGGGAAATCCCCTTCTTTGTATCCTAAATATTTAAAACATTCTTGCAGATGTAAACATAAGGGATAATATATGTTAGTACCTATTCCGTTTTCTTTTAAATATTCTTGTAATCTATCTCTATCTTTTACAAATATAACATATTGATGAAAAGTATGCTCTTTATGATTATTAATGTTACGAATATTCTTTATAGGAAGTCTTATTTTATTCTGTAAATTATATTTTTCAAATAATTGCTGATATCTACAGGCAACTTGAAATCTATCTTCTAGCCATTTATCTAAATATTTAAACTTAATATTTAATATTGCAGCATGCAATTCATCAAGTCGAGAATTAATTCCTATAAATTTATGATAGTATTTTGGTTTTGAACCATGAGAACGGAATATTTTACAATATTTGGCATATTCTGGAGATGAAGTTACAATCATTCCTCCATCACCATAAGTAGCAAGATTTTTTGTGGGGAAAAATGAAAAAGTGCCCAAATCGCCACAACTACCTGATTTTTTACCTTTATATTCCGAACCTATTGACTGGGCACAATCCTCTACCACTTTTAAATTATATTTGTGGGCAATATCCATAATTTCGTCCATCTTGCACATCTGGCCATATAAGTGGACTGGAATTATTGCTTTAATTGGTTGACCAGTTTGATGATTTATTAATTGATTATTTTTGATGTTAAAATCACAGTTATTATCGATAAATTCCTGAAGTTTTGTGGTGTCAAGATTATAGTTTTGAGAATCGATATCAATAAATACTGGAGTAGCTCCTGCTCTTACAATGCTTCCAGCAGTCGCAAAGAAAGTAAAGGGTGGGGATATAACGCAATCTCCTTGAGATATTCCTAAAGCTTTTAAGGTTATAAAGATAGCATCTGAACCATTTGCTACTCCTATACCGTATTTAGTATCTGAATAAGTTGCAATAAAATTTTCTATTTTTTTTACATTTTCGCCATTTATAACTATTCCTGATTCTAAAACATCGGTGATGGCAGAATTAATTTTTTCTTTAATTGTATGATATTGAGTTGTTAGATCTAACTGTGGTACTTTCATTTTAAATACCTCTAAATTAGTTAGTTTGTTAATTTGTTAATTGATTAAGTGTCCCTTTTCTTTGTTTAAAAATTATAATTATATAATAATATTATTACTCTTTTGGATATTGTTTTGCTGATTTACTCGCGATTATGACATTATCTCTCGTAGATTTTCTAACAACTGCTCCCATTCCTATTAGAACATTTTCACCAATAGTTATTCCATTTATTATAGAACAATTAGGACCTAGCCACGTATTTTTACCAATACAAACACTACCGCTAATTTCTGAACAAGCAGTAATTATACAATTTTCCTTAATATGTACATTATGTGAGATATGAACATGATTATCAATCATTACATTATTCTCTATGATTGTAGGTTCAATAGTTCCAGAATCAATAGTACTTAAAGCACCTATTTCAATGTTATTTCCAATCACTACTCCTCCAATTTGTGGGATTCTTATTAAAGAATTGTCTTCTTTCTTTTCGATTCCAAATCCTGGTCCGCCTATTACAGCATTTTGACCAATAATAGTATGATTTCCAATTGACACATTACTACATATACGAACTCCAGATTTTAAAATACAATTATCCCCTATTTGAACATCATGATCAATAAAAACGAAGGGTTCAAATATAGTTCCTTTTCCAACGTGTACATTTTCACCAATAATTACTTCATTATTTAATTTTCTATAATGTCTCTCTTTTTTAGGTTCTCTACTCAATATATAGTTAAGAATTATGGCATATTCTAAACGAGGATTATCTACAAAGATGCACTCATTATTTTTTATAATATTATCATTTATCTTATCTTCAAATTTTTTAATTAAAATTAAACTATGATTTATATTTAGTAATTTATCTTCAATTTCCTTAGACCAATTTTTAGTAAAAATTAAACTATGATTTTTAGGATTTTTTATAGTAGAAACGTCTTTAATCTGAATATCTTTAAATATTTTATTATAACTTTTTATGCTGTTCAGGCTCTTTATGTTAAATATAAACTTGTTTCTATTTCTTTGTACTTTATTACAATTACACATTTTAATTCCCATCCTTTTTATAAACAGAAATATTATTCTCTAAATCAGTTTCTAATTTATCAACTTTATTTCTAATAAAATCAGACATTCTTTCGTTAAAACTGATATCCTCATCTACCCACCAAAACGGATGTGTTAATATATGCAATTTTTTATATTTATTGGTATCTATTTTTTTACAAATACACCCTTCTTTCCATTGTCTTCGAGAATCAGAAAGATATTTAAAATCTTTAAAATATTTTTTACTATATACATTTATATATTTTTTCAGCTGTATATCATTATCTAATATCCGTTTAGATGGCCTATGCATTGAAACAGCATAAATGTTTATATTAAAATAAGTTTTTATGAGATTTATTTCTTTTCCTATAAATTTATTTAAATCTTTTTCATTCTCTATTTTATATACACTTTCATCAAAATGTAAACCTATTTGATGACCTAATTTAGATATTTTATAAATAATATCTGAATATTTTTTTTCAAATATATTATAAAAAGGAGACCTCAACCAGAGAAAAAAAGTTGATTTTATATTATATTTATTCTCAATTGCAGATATTTTAATGCTTTGTTCTAAGCTTTGATCTACATCATGCCTTAAAATTAAAATATTATTATAATTTGAAAGATGAACATCATTAAAGAAACTTATTTTATACTGGCTCTTGGCTATTACATTACAAATTTCTTCGTAATGTTTAAATGTAAAATTACAAGTCATATATTCAACTGCCTTTTCTATAAATAGCTATAAATGTACTAATTTCGAGCAATATTTATAATTTAAATATTAATAAATATTATATTAAATTGATCACCACATAAATTTAATTACTTGATTAACAGTTTACTATTATAATTGACTCTTATATTGGTATAACAAATTTACAATTTTTTCCGATGTTTTGCCATTTCCAAATATTTTTTTAGTATAACTCTGCTTACTTGTATTAAAATTGCTAATGTTTTCTTTAATACTTTTTGGATTTATTTCAACTATTTTATTAACACCTTCCTCAACTGTCTCAACCCATGCAGTATTTTCAAAAAGGGTTATACAAGGAATTCCGCAAAAATAGGCTTCCTTTTGAACTCCTCCTGAATCGGTAACAATCTTTTTAGTATTTAATTCTAAACAAATCATATCGAAATATCCTACAGGTTCAATAATATTAATATTTTTCCCAATATTTCTCTTTATAGATTTGTTTTGCTCTATTGTTTTTCTGGTTCTGGGATGAAGGGGTAAGATAATTATTTCTTTACTATCGGTTAATCCTATAAATATATTTTTTAAATTTCTAATATTATCAGTATTAGATGCTCTATGAATGGTACATAGTATATATTCTTTAGGTTTAAGACACAATCTATTTAATATGGATGAATTTTTTAGAGCTTTGTTTTTATAAAATAAATAAGTTTCGAGCATTATATCGCCTACATTATAAACTCCACCTATTATTCCTTCTTTTTTTAAATTATTAACTGCTGTTTCTGTAGGACAAAATAATAGTGTAGAAATTGAATCAGAAACGATTCTATTAATCTCTTCAGGAATTTTTTTATTAAAATTTCTTAGTCCTGCCTCAACATGAACCACTGGTATATGGAGTTTTGCACCTACTATGGCACCGGCAATGGTAGAATTAGTATCTCCGTAAATTAAAATAAAATCCGGTTTTTCTTTAATGGCAATATCTTCAATGCCTATCATCATTTTTGCGGTTTGTCTTGCATGAGTATCAGAGCCTACTCCGAGATTATAATCGGGCCTAGGAATATCTAACTCAGAAAAAAAATTATCATTCATATTATTATCGTAATGTTGCCCGGTATGTAATATAATCTCTTGTATATCAGGTGAACTTTTCAAATATCTTGAAAAGGAAACAGCTTTAATAAATTGTGGTCTTGCTCCGATTATGGTTAATATTTTCATATTGTATTTTATCCTATATAAAATTTTTGATTTTTAATTAATTGTTCTTCAGGAACCTCACGAATAATTCGAGCTGGTGAACCCATTACTATTTTTCGAGGAGGTACATCTTTAGTCACCACGCTACCTGCGGCTATTAGAGCATCTTCTCCTATGGTTTTCCCAGGAAGGATTACTGCATTTGCTCCAATTCTGGCACCTTTCTTCACCGTAATTCCCTTGAAATGTTTAAATCTTTCTTCGGTTCTGCCTAAAAAATTATCATTGCTGGTTACTACTCCGGGAGCGATAAAAACATAATCTTCTAATTCTGAATAAGCAGTAATATAGCATTCACTCTCCAATTTACAGCGCTTACCAATCTTTACATAATTTTCAATTGTAACTCCTCTGCCAATAATGGTATATTCACCTATGGTAGTATTTTCTCTTATAGAAGCTAAGTCTGCAATTAGGACATTATTAGAAATTGAGGAGCCGATATAAATAACTGTATTTGCACCAATTAAACAGTTATCACCAATATGGGTGGGAGAAAGGTGAAGGTCTGATTCCTCTTTAAAAATACTTAAACTTGCCCGCATAGGATATTTTCCGATTATTGTATTATCATCAATCCTAACATTGTCACCAATTGTTGTGCCCTTTCTAATTATTACATTATAACCAATGCGGCAATTGTCGCCGATAGTGATATCGTCTTCGATAATTATATTTTTATTGAGAGCAATGTTTTTTCCTAATTTTGCTTTATCACTTATAAAATTTGACATAGTGAATTCCTTTTGGAAAATAATTAGCTAATTAGCTAATTAGCTAATTCATCAATTTACCAATTAAATTCAATTTAATAATCAGTTAATTATTTATTATTGAGCTGTCGAAAACCCTTATAATATAAGCCTTTTGAGCTATATCTAATATAACGCTCCTCATGGCGTTTATTTGGCAAAAGATAGGGTTTTACCTTAAGGACATCAAAAAAATGCGTTATACGCGCCATACGTAGCTCTCTCTTAAAAGCCTTATATACCAACCATTTCAAGAGCTAAAAAAGCTATATTTGGTACTTTTTTAGTTATTTTTACTATGATTTGCGTGATGAATATTTTTTAAATTTTTAAGAGAGCTCTGAAACCCTTATATTATCTGGGTTTTTAGAACATGTGAATTTTATACAATAAAGACAAAAAAGGTGTAAATTACAAGATGTAAGATGAGATTGCTTCGGTCGTTTCACTCCCTCGCAATGACAAAAAAAGTCTCACCCACACCTTAATCCTCCCCCCTCAAGGGGGAGGAGATTGTATGTTCAAGATGTGAACTTAGAAATATTATATAGTATTCAAGTGCGAAATGCAAGAATACATGGTTTTCGGTTTTCAGATAAATAAGCGGGTCGGATGAATCCGACCCCTACTTCACCCCCACCTTAATCCTCCCCCCTCAAGGGGGAGGAAATTAAGTAGAATCTTTAAGAATATTTTCTATGTCAATTATTTTAAGATTTAAACTCCTTTCAGTCGTTTAGTTACAAGTTGTAAATGTAAAGTTTTCAGTTTACGGTTTTCAGTTTTCAGATAATAAAAGGCACTAGTTGCAAGATGCAGGTTTAAGTTTTTAAATTTTTTAAAATATCTTCGAGATTAACAATCTTCAGATTATCTTTAATATTTTTATATTTACCTGTTTCTTTGGTTAATTTTTCCGGGTTATCGGTAGATATAATTATCAATTCTTTCTGAGATTTTTCAGAAAGCTGTTGGGAGTATTTTTCGATAAAATCAGACAGAGTCAGGACTTCGTGGTCCAGGAATTTCTTTTTGGATGGACCATCAGTTATAATAGAGTGCAGTTTTAAGGAAGTATCTAAGATAGAAAGATAAGTTATCTCGGTCAGCTGGTTAGTCCCATAGATAATTACCTCTTTCTTCCCCTGATTGTAGAGTTCGGTTAAGTAGGTAGTGATTAAATCCTTGGTATATTGATAGTAATTTTGAGTCTCCCGAAAACGGTCATAGACTAAAGTGGTAGCCCTCGCCATACCCTGGGGGGTGATGAGATAGAGAATTTTACGGCCAGTCAGTTTTTTGGCTTTTACCCATCCTCGATGAATGAGGTTTTGCAGGATAGCATTAGTTAGGCCAAGGGAGATGTTGAGACGATGAGCGAGAGAACGCTGGGTTAAAGATGGATTTTGTTTTAATTCTAATAGGGTATCGAGTTCGGGTTTGGACATGAGAAAAACCTCACAGTTTACAGTTTTCAGTTTTCAGTTTAAAAGATTGCAAGGTGCGCGATAAGAGATTCGCCCCCACCTTAATCCTCCCCCCTCAAGGGGGAGGAGATTAAATGTTCAGGATGTGAACTTAAGTAGATTATAATATAGGTGGAAGAGAAAAGCAAGAAAAAACAGTATCTAGTATATAGTGAGGGAAGGATAAGATGTGGGTTATAAATGCAAGTTACAAACGAAGTGATGAGTAATAAGTGATAAGGAAAAAAATGGGTTCCCGCTCCCCGATCAGTACGAGGATAGGTTTTGTAGAAATAACAGGGCAATTATTTCTTTAATTTTAATTTTTAATCTCAATATCTGCTAATTTTAAAATAGTTTTTAATAAACCTTTTTTAATACTTTTATTGTTGTGTACAGGAATACTTATTCGTTCTTTCCTTCCCTTTTTCATATAAACATGATGATTGCCTTTTGTAGTTTTAAGTTCCCAACCATTCTGTTTTAGAATTTTACACAGTTCTTTACCGGAAATATCTTTCATATTGCAACATCCAAAATTCTATCATAAGGTTTGATCTTAATTTTTTCTAAATCAACACTTAAGCAGGGTGAAAAATTGCATAATATATTGTTGAAATTAGATAAAGCATATTGTAATATATTTTAGGGTATTCATTTTTGAAGGGAAATTGTGTCCACAAAATATAATTATAGAAAGGAAAAAATATGAAAGAAGAAATTGAAAATGATGAGGGAGAAGGTTCAAAAAACGGTTTTGTAATGATTAATAATAATTTTTTAGATTATTGGTCGGGTATTATAGGTCCGGGACCATCTGTCCTCTATATGGATTTATTAAGTTATTGTTATGGTAAAAAAACACATGCCTGGCCATCTGTGAGAACATTGGCCGAAGATCTCGGAATTACTAAAAATAGTGTTAGAAAATACCGTGAAGTGTTAATTAAATTTGGATTGATTAGAAAAATGTATAAGAGAAGATTGCCGGATGGAAATTATCAAACCAACGTTTATGAAATAGTTAGATCTGAGGATTTACCATATCCGGAGCAGAATCGTGAAGAAGAAGTATAAATACCCCATCGAAAGGAAAGAAGGGGGGTAATATAGAAATTTTTACACTAGGGGTAGTGCAAATATGTCGTAGTTTTCGCGTTTTAGTATCATTTTTGCACCAGGGGTAGTGAAAGATTTATGCGGTGGTAGCTCAAAGTTTAACCTTTAATAATAACAATATAATAAAAACAACAGCAACAATATTAGGGTATCAAAATTGGACCTGGGTAAGTCCAATTTTGATACCCTAACAGTAACAAAGAAGAAGATGCTGTTGTTGTTTTTTTAAAATTTAAGAGAAGAAGGAAAGAAGGTACAAGCTGTGGGATGAGATTGCTTCGGTCGTTTCACTAACCTGCAAGGACCAAAATGGGAATGACATAAAGGAGCGGGTAAGACATAAGAAACAGACGGATTTAATGAATCAAACCCCTACCTCACCCCCACCTTAATCCTCCCCCCTCGAAGGGGGAGGAGATGTATATTTTAATCAGGTTTGATGATAGAGTTTATTTTTTGTAAGATTGTGGATTTTGAGAGATGGACTTTTTGTTGGGCTTCTTTTTTAGAATCGGCATGGAAAGATAAATACAATTTAATTTTTGGTTCAGTTCCGGAGGGGCGCAGGACATACCAGGAATTATCAGAAAATATAATCTTTAAGACATTAGAACGAGCCAAGGTGATCGGGCTGGTTTTTTTTAATTTTAAATCATAACTTTTTCCAATCTCGTAATCCTCGATTCGGACCATCTCCATATCTTTCACTTCGGGAAGCTTTTTTCGGAAGGCTTCCATAATTTCAGCCATCTTCTTCTCTCCTTCTGCACCTTCCAGATAGATAGAGTGCTGGTCTTCTTCATAGTAGCCATATTTTTCGTAGAGATTATCCAAGACCTGAAGTAGATTGAGTCCGTTTTTATGGTAATAGGCAGCCATCTCGGTAATTAACATGGCGGA